>Ga0180007_10000510_pt1 | contig 64777 bp, 67 predicted proteins | sample MM_PC_MetaG_FD_121122 | JGI IMG/M metagenome (GOLD analysis project Ga0180007, IMG submission 121122) | Groundwater microbial communities from the Aspo Hard Rock Laboratory (HRL) deep subsurface site, Sweden - MM_PC_MetaG | ecosystem: Environmental > Aquatic > Deep subsurface > Groundwater...
TTCCAAATACGGCAGAATTGGACCTTCCAGAGGCAAAAATCACTGGAATTGTGGAACACCCTTATCCTGTTGATGGATATGAAAAAGGGGAGCCTATGCTCCCCAAAAAGACTGATGGCTGGCTGTCGGTTAACAGCTGTTTTCAGCAATCCTGCATGCAGTCTTGAGTTCCTCTATCATCCTCGCGTTATCCATGCTGCTGTTTATAGCATAGGCTGCCGATGCGAGTTCAAGAGCTTGCTCTCGCCTGAAGCCAATCTCGAATTCCATCTTCAAAGAGTCTGCGGAATTGGTAAGAACCTTCCATAGCATGAATGCCACACTGGCCTTTTCGTTGGAAGATTCTACCGACTCAATAAGTGAGATCATACTGGCAAACTGCTGTCTAATGGCTGATAGTTCTTCGGTTTCAGATACAGCCATTCTGAAAGAAAGAATCTTTGAGGCTGTAATCATCTCATCAATTCCGATGGTGCTGCAGATCTCAAGGCCCTCCCTGTTAGCTGAGGCCGCTTCATTGTTCCTGCCCAGATCAAACAGCATAGTTGCCTTCAGAATCAGGAAAATTCCCTCATAGTACTTCAGGTGAATACTTCTGGAAATGGATATGCAGGCATTGTAATGCTCCAGAGCCTCCAGGGCTTCTCCCATCTCATCGAGACAGGCTGCAAGGTAACCATGTGCCTCAGCAATGCCCATGGTGAAGTTCAGATCTGTTGAGATCAAAAGCTGCCTTGAGTAAAGCTCGCGGGCTTCAGCATAGTGCCCCAGGTCATATTCAATAAGGGCAAGACCTCCAAGCTGGGTGGATAATGCTCTTCTGTCTCCCGTGTTTTCAGCGATTTCGATGGCTCTCTGGTAATCACATGCGGCCTCTGAATACCTGCCCAAATTCCGATACAGAACTCCTCTGTTTCCAAGTACAGTTGCCATCGTTTCCAGGCTGCTGAGTTCTGTAGCAAGGTCCAGAGCACTGTTGAAACATTGTTCGGCTTTTTGGTTGTCTCCCGTGTCTTTATACACACAGCCCAGATTGGTGAGACACTTTAGTTTCTCCCCGGGCAGATAAGTGTTCTCAAGAAGTTTGAGCTTCTCTTTAAAAATACTCTCCGCCTGATCAAATTCAGATTTGCTGAAGAAAATAGCTCCCTTGTGCCCAAGGACTCTGAGATAACCCTCCATATCGCCAATTGATACAAATATCTTCATGGCTTTTTCCACGAGTATCTCTGCCTGGTCAAGTTGTCCTCTTCTCAAGGTTAGCCAGGCACGGCTCGCAATCGCCATTCCTGCAGACTTCCTGTTCTTGAGCTTATCTGCAATAATCTCTGCTGCGTCGGTGAGTTCAATAGCTTCATCCCACATGCTCAGAGTGGTAAGAACAGATATTCTTGAATGCATCTCGCTCAGTACGTCAGGCAAAGCCTTCTCCCCAGAAGAATCAAGTATGCGAAGCAACCTGTCGGAATAGGCAAGATAACCCCTCAGATTGTAGTTGGAGCGGGACAGATCAAGTAGCTTGTTCAGATACTCTGCGCTTTTTCCTTTTTTTCCTGCCTTCTCATAATGGTAAGCCAGATCGGTGTAACAGGCTTCGCTGCCGTGAAACAGTTTCTCTATGGTTGCCGCAGCCTTTTCATGAGCTTTTGCAAGGTTAGACCGCAGCTGCATCGAGTATGCTGCATCACGCAGCAGAGAGTGGCGGAAAGCATAGGTTGTCTGTGAAGCAGCAGACCAGATGCGACAGATGGTTCCCGACTCAAGCAGTTTTTCGGAATATGCTGAAGGGCACAACTCCCCAAGTATTTCAGTGTTGAATTCATAACCCAGAACTGAAGCGGTAAAAGCCATTTCGCGAAGTTCACCTGAAAGCCTATCCAGCCTTGCCTGAAGAATGTCACTGATTCCGCCGGGGATAAGGTCAGGCTTCAGAACCAGTTTTAATTCACCGCATGAATTAAGAATCCCATTTGTTTCTTCCAGGTATCTGACGTACTGTTCAACATATAGCGGAACTGAACCCGTTCTGTCAGCAAGAAAGGAAACAAGCTCGGTAGCTGGTGGAACACCTGCAAGCGATTCAATAAACAGCGGAAGACTGACAGGATTCATCGCTTCAAGATGTATTGCATTGAAAACAATCCGGTTTACCGTGAGTTCAGGTACTGAGCCATCATCATCCAGTCTGCAGGTCAGTATCAGCAGAAGAGGCGTGTCCGGAGTGCTTCTTGAGAGAAGTTCCACAGTCTCCGCAGACGCACTGTCCAGCCACTGATAGTCTTCTATGATAAGCACAAGAGGCTTCAAACGGGCAAGAGCAGTGAGTAGACTTCGAAGAGAAAGCAGCGTGTTTTCATATCTGTTTTTTGCCTCCAGCCTGAAATAGAAGGATTCAGGTTCAGCAATATTCAGCAGTCCTTCCAGAAATGTGCTGGTTCTTTCAAGCTCTGAGGCAAGGTCTGCATCTGCCAGTTCAGAATGCACCCGCTGTATCAGGGAATTCCTGCGCGAGATAAATTTTCTCCGATTTCTTAGAACACCTGCCGAAGTTGTTTGTTCGAAGAACTCCTTCAGAAAGGGCTGAAACAGTTCAAAGCCCAGATTTGAGATGTCAGAACACTGCAGCACAACCATTCTGCAGTCCAACTCTACCAGCCGGGAGCCTGCTTCATACACCAGATGCGACTTCCCTACGCCAGCCTGGCCGGAAACCACAATACATCCGGCATATTCACTCTGGAAAAGCGGATACGCAGCGGCCCGTATCGTTCCAAGCTCTTCTTCCCTACCCAGAAGCTCTGTGCTGAACCTGTCTATGGTGTTTTCAAGATAACCGGAGGAAATCGAACCTGTGGAAACCGGCTCAGTCATCCCCCTAAGAGACAATATTGAGTACTCAACACTAGCCACATTCCCCGGTATCTGTTTGATCACATTCTCCGGCATGAATATTCCGGGTTCGCTTGCATGCCGCATGATTCTGGCAGCAGTGTTTACCTGCTTTCCCATGACTGTATAGGTGTTTCTTTCCGTAAATCCTATTGAGCCGGCATACACCGTACCCGCGGAAATCCCAACTCGAAGAAGACCCGGGTATTCCCGGCTGGCTGACTGGGCGAAAACCACTGCCCTGGTACCATCATTCTCGAAGGACCAGGGGGCTCCGAGCAAAACAAGCATGTACGGTCCGACCTCATCAAAGTGAATTCCGCAGAAATAGCCACCGCAGTTCACTGCTGAAGAGCCCAGCTTGTTAACCAGTTCGGCAATATCTGTACCGCTGAAGCGGGAAAGGGAAACAAACACTGAATACACCCGGCGAAACTCTGCTTTTCTTCCTCCGGTAACCAGAACTTCCGGGAAAAAGGCTGCTTCTGTTTTCCTGCTGCTTCTCAATTCATACAGTCGAGTATCGGTGGGAGTTAACAAAGTCTGGCTGCTTTTCTCTACCACCTGCCATGGCAAAGCAGAAGCAACTGCGCAACAGGCTCCGGCCATTGCAATTCCATGAAAATACCAGCTTCTGGCAGGTTCTTCGGTAATTGCCCATTCAATCAGTCCCGAGGAAACTCCAGCCTTGAAAGACAGAACTGCAGAAAGCCTTGATACTGTTTCGGATAGAATCAGCATAAGCTCTGAAGCAAGGAAGAATGCACGCGCATCGCCAGGAAGGATTACTGTGAAGGAATCACCAGAAAAACCCGATACGAATCCGCCTGAGGATTTGACAGCACGGTAGAGTTTCGGTGAATAGAGTGTGTTCAGAATTTCAGAAAGGGTCTCAGCTCCATGATCGCCTTCTGCTGACAGCTTTTCAGTAAGGGGAGTAAAACCTGATACATCAAATAAAAGCACCGACCCTGTGAAAGAGCCGGCAAAAACCTTACCTCTGTACTGTCTTGTAACAAAACCTGGAACCAGCCCAACCATTCACTCCTCCATAATGCTCATGTCGGGAGAAGAAGCAATTGATTACATTGCTTCATCAAATTCTGATCGGTAACTGGCCACCCCGGAAATACCTGTCAGTGCGTCGTTATCCAACACTGCAACCATGAATGCCTCATCTGGTATTCCTTCCCACTGGCTGACCAGCCCATATTTAGAGGCAAGCTCGAACCCGAAATGCGGATAGTACTCAGGATGCCCTAGAACGATCACATAAGGGCAACCTCTCGCGCGGAGAATTTCCAGACCTCTCTCAACAAGCCTGGAGCCTATTCCCTGTTTGCGGTAACTCTGCATCACGGCCATCGGTGCCAGTCCCATTCCGTGAACCCTGCGGCCTGTGCCCTCGATCACACTTGGAGTAAACAGAATGTGCCCTGCAATGGTCCCGCTGTCATCGGCAACAAGTGCCAGGTGTTCGGGGCAGGTCAGGCGAAGCTTATCAACAACGCGGGCCTCAGCAGCCTGTTCAAATGCATGTTCATAAAGAATGCGCACCTGACAGATATCATCCTGAGTTTCCAACCTGACAATTATCATAAAGAAGCAGAAGCCTTTCCTCTTGATCAATACACCGGGGCAGAAGATGCTCGAGTTATCTACCCGAGTCAATGGGCCGTATACTGCGTTCCATGATTAACCGGTGGCAGCATATACTCCCATGATCTGCATACAGCGTTCGTTCCGGGGTCTGTTCATTCTATGCCCGTGCTGATATGTTTACGTGAATTGAAATTATAAGGCAACCAACGAGAGGGATTTATCAATGAATCTTTCAACAGTGTACATGAGCCTTGAACTGAGGAATCCGCTGATTGTAGGAAGCTGCGGCCTGACAAGCACCCCTGAGAAGGTTAAGGCATGTGCTGACGCCGGTGCAGGAGCGGTGGTGCTGAAATCAATATTCGAGGAGCAGATCGAATCTGAGCTTGGCAGCATGTCCCAGGATGGTAACTGGTACCCGGAAGCGGCTGATTACATCAGCAGTTACGGCATGCAGAATGCCGTTTCACAGTATCTTGAGCTTCTTGAAAATTCCAGGAAAGTGACTGACATACCGGTAATTCCCAGCATTCACTGCTTCGGCAAGGGAAACTGGATTGAATTTGCAGGCAAACTTGAGAATGCAGGAGCTTCCGCTATCGAGTTGAACGCTTTTATTCTTCCCTCAGACCCTAGAAAAACCGGCAGGGAGAACGAGAATACCATCCTGGACATTGTGAGCGATATAAAAGCCCAGGTAAGCATTCCTGTTTCCGTGAAGATAGGATCGCACTTTTCAAGTGTTTCGAGCTTTGTGAAAGAACTTGATGACTGCGGAGTTGACGGTATCGTTCTGTTCAACCGTTTCTTCAGTTTCAACTTTGATATAGATACTCTCAGGATCATCGACGGTTCGAACCTTTCTTCCCCTTCTGAAACAGAAACAGTGCTGCGATGGGTAAGTCTGCTGAGCCCGATCACTGCCTGTGACATCGCTTCATCCACGGGAATTCATAACGGGGAAACTGTTATCAAGCATCTGCTTGCAGGAGCAAATGCTGTGCAGCTGAGTTCAGTACTTTACAAAAACGGCCTTGGCGCAATGTCAGATATGCTCGGGTTCATCGCCGACTGGATGAGAAGACATAAATACAACGGTATCGATGCTTTTCGCGGCAAGCTGAGTCAGGCAAACAGCGGTAATCCGGCAGAGCACCTGAGGGTGCAGTTCATGAAAACATCTGTAAACGAAAAGTAGAACGATGAAGCCGGGTCTGCTGTCCCGGCTTTTATCTCTTTTCAACTATCAGATAGCCTCCTGCGCCAGCGATGAGCAGTCCCGAGATAAAAAGGAAACTGACAGTCTCCCCTGTGATCAGAACGGCAAACAAAGTCGCTACTGCCGGTTTCAGAAGAAAAATTGAGGATGCTTTTCCTGCCCCGAGTTTCTTTATGGCAGAGATGAAAGTCACATACCCCAGCCCGCTTACCCCGATTCCCAGGAAAAGAAACAATGGCAATTCGGCCATCAGTGGTTTCGGGCTGATCGAAACACCTTTTATGCCCAGCCAGGCCGCAAGAGCGGCTATGCCAAAGGCAAATGAAACAATATTCACCCAGACAGCATCGGATTTCAGCGCTGCTTTTCTACCCAGGATAATGTAGACGGCAAATGCAATAGAAGCCAGAAGAGCATACACCGTGCCCGAGTCAATCTTCATTTTATGCAATCCGGTTAAGAGAAAAAGACCGGAAATGCCGAGGAACAGCCCCAGTGTTTTTCTTCTGGTAAGCTTTTCCCACCCGAGAGCAGCGGCTATGAGAACAACGAACACCGGGTTGGCGCAAAACACGGCAGCGGCTCTGGAGGCCGTGGTATGCTTCACCGCCATCTGAAGAAGAGACATACTGAGAAATGTGTTCAGTATCCCCATAATGGCCAGAACGCCTACCTGCCCGGGAGACAGGTTTGGCCTCTTTCCTCTGATGGCAATATATGCACAGAGAACAGCAATTCCTGACAGAAATCTCCAGAATGTAAGAACCAGTGGATCAATCGAACCCATGAGCGGTTTACTGGCTACCTCCATGGAAGCAAACAGCAAAAGAGTAACAACGAAGTACAGAATTCCCACCTGAATCTGGCTCCTCTGCAGAGAAGGGGAGCCGGTTGACTCCCCCCTCTTGAATTTTCAGTTGATTACCGGCACTCGGCTACTATACCGATGAAGCTTTCCGCCTTAAGGCTGGCTCCTCCGACAAGAGCTCCGTTAACATCCTTTCCGGTCATCACATCGGCAGCATTGGAAGGTTTTACACTACCGCCGTAAATGATGCGGAGATCTCTGGCGAACTCCTTTCCCGCTATCTCAATTACCCATTCCCGAATAAGGGAATGAACCCTTTGAACCTCTTCCGGAGTGGCATTTCTGCCTGTTCCGATGGCCCATACCGGCTCATAGGCAATAACCAGATTGAAAGGCGTGGCAGCTTCCAGACCCTTCAGGGCAAACTCGATCTGTCCCCTGACGACTTCTTCGGTTCTCCCGGCATCCCGCTGATCAAGAAGCTCGCCAACGCACAGAATGCCCGACAGCCCGGCGGTCAACCCCGCATGCAGTTTCTTTCTTACAATCAAGTCAGATTCACCTAATATGTGGCGTCTCTCGCTGTGCCCGGCCAGGAACCAGACACAACCCGCCTCTTTCAGCATACCTGCACTTATCTCTCCGGTGAAAGCCCCTTCTGCCTCCCAGAACAAATCCTGAGCTCCAAGGTCTATACCGGCCTTGTCAGCATGCGGAGCGAGCGCCGAAAGAATGGTAAACGGAGGGAAAAGAACAACATCGGCCCCGAAGTAGTTCACATTGCCTTCGTCAAGGGAGCTCAGAAACTCCAGCCCCGTTTCCAGTGAACCGTTCATTTTCCAATTGGCCCCCACAATTGGTTTGACTCCTTCGATCTTAAGGTACTCAAGAGCCGGAAGCTCCTCCCCCTGCAGAAGCTTAAGAGATGCTCCTCCTCCGGTGGAAACGTGCGTTATCTGTTCAGCCACACCGGCTTCACGAACAGCACGCATGCTGTCTCCCCCTCCCACTACTGCTGAGGCACCATAAGTTGTTGCATCTGCCATAAATGCCGCAAGCTTTCTTGTTCCCACGTCGAAAGGGCTTCTCTCGAAAAGACCCATCGGGCCGTTCCAGACTATTGTTTTGCTCTCCATCATTGTTTTCCGGAAGAGCTCGATGGTTTCAGGACCGATGTCAAATCCCGCCATATCTGCGGGAAGATCATCAAACCGCTTGATCACAGCATCTTTCCCCTGATCCACCGAGAGAGCGCATACTATGTCCAAAGGAAGAAGAAGATTAACCCCCCTGGCAGCAGCTGCTTTGATGATGTCCCGGGCGGTCTGGATACGGTCTTCCTCAACAATGCTCTTTCCGGTTTCAAGACCCATTGCTTTAAAGAAGGTGAAAGCCATTGCTCCACCCACAATGAGATTATCGAGCTTTGGAAGCACATTCTCGATAAGGGCGACTTTGTCGCTTACTTTAACCCCACCAAGAATAACAGTATACGGCTTTCTGGGATGCCTGATGATCTCACCGAATACGCGAAGCTCCTTCTCTACAAGGAAGCCCACATAACCGCCGCCCATAATGGCTGGAACACCCACCATTGAAGCATGCTCGCGGTGACTTGTGCCAAAGGCATCGTTAACATAGATGTCTGCCAGAGCAGCGAGACGCTTTGCAAAGACCGGATCGTTCGCGGTCTCTTCCGGATGAAAGCGAAGGTTTTCAAGAACAAGGATTTCTCCAGGTCCCAGGCCGGCTGCCATGGCTTCCACGATTTTGCCGATGCAGTCAGGAGCAAAGAGAATCCTGGTATCAGTGAGGATTTCCTTCAGCTTTTCAGCAACCGGTTTCATGCTGTATCTTGGGTCAATCACGCCCTTCGGTCTTCCCAGATGGGAAGCAAGAACAACGGGTGAACCCTGTTCGGTGAGATGTCTGATTGTTCTGAGAACCGATCTTATCCTTGTGTCATCCAAAATCCTGCCGTCTTCAATTGGAACATTGAGATCAGCCCGGAGGAATATTCTCTTGCCACCTGTTTTAAGATCCCGAATGGAAGGATAACGCATATCAGAACCCCTTGTCTGCAATAAGAAGGAGCATGTCTACCATTCTTGAAGAATAACCGAATTCATTATCGTACCACGAGAGAACCTTAAGCATTCTGGGGCCTATCATTTTTGTGATACCGCTGTCGAATATGCTGCTGTGCGGGTTCCCCACTATATCGATTGACACTATGGGCTCATCGGTGTATTCCAGAATACCCTTCAACGTAGTATCTGCTGCTGTTTTGATTGCAGCGTTCACTGCTTCTTCCGTTGCATCCGATTTCAGTATGCAGACAAGGTCCACCAGGGAGCCATCAGGAACAGGAACCCTGACTGCCATTCCGTCAAGTTTGCCCTTCATCTCGGGAATAACAAGAGAAACTGCGGCGGCAGCACCGGTGGTGGTGGGGATAACGCTCATGGCTGCCGCACGAGCACGCCTGAGGTCGGAATGGGGAAGGTCAAGTATGCGCTGATCATTGGTGTATGCGTGAATTGTGGTCATTATTCCGGATTCGATGCCGAATACATCATTCAACACCTTAACAACAGGTGCAAGGCAGTTTGTAGTACAGCTTGCGGTGCTTATCACATGGTGAATAGAAGGGTCGTACATATCTGAATTAACTCCGTAAACAACCGTGATGTCGGCACCGGGTTTTCCCTTCGCGGGAGCACTGAGAACTACCTTTTTCGCTCCAGCCTGGATATGCAGAGCAGCCTTCTCTCTGGTGGTGAAGAATCCCGTTGACTCAATAACAATATCGACACCCAGTTCCTTCCACGGAAGCTTGAGGGGGTCGGGCTGACTGGAAACAATGAAGGACTCCCCTCCAGCAAAAATCCTGTCGCCTTCCACCTTTACCTCACCGGGGAAAACTCCATGCACTGAATCGTATTTAAGAAGGTGTGCAAGCGTTTTGGGATCAGTAAGATCGTTTACGGCGACTATATCTATCTCGGCGTGCTTCAGAGACTGTCTGTACACCAGTCTGCCTATTCGACCAAACCCATTGATGGCTACTTTTACTGACATCCGGTTCGCCTCCCTGTGTATCAGCCGAAAAACAACTCGGCTGTTTTTATTAGTTCTTCCGGTACGGTTTTAAGAGTTCCCACAGCTTCCGCAAGGTCTGCTGCCACCAGTTCGGTTCCCCGCAGAGCAGCCATTTTTCTGTTCTCTCCGGATTCTGCTATTTCAACTGCCTTCACGCCCAGCCTTGTACCCAGCACCCGGTCAAAAGCAGATGGACTTCCCCCGCGCTGAACATGCCCTAGAACAACATGTCTTGTCTCCAAACCTGTTCTGTCTTCAATTTCGTTTTTAAGCACCTCTCCTATGCCTATTCCGGTACCAAGCTGAACATGGCCGAAAGCATCCTGTTCCGATGAATGGTAAAGATGCCTGGCAAGCTTGGGATCCATTGCCCCCTCGGCAACAGCAACCAGCGCATACCTTCTGCCCTGATCGTAGCGTTTTTTCAAAATGGCGCATACTTCATCGGTATCAAAATCAATCTCCGGAGTCAGAATAACATGGGCTCCGCCTGCCATTCCCCCGTAAACTGCCATCCATCCTGCATGACGCCCCATAATCTCCACCACCATGACCCGCTCGTGGCTTCTGGCTGTTGTTTTCAGCTTATCGAGGGCATCCATCACGTAATTTATCGCCGTGTCGAATCCGAATGTGTAGTCTGTTGCAGAGAGGTCGTTGTCTATAGTTTTGGGCACGCCTACAACCGATATCCCCATTTCAGCCAGGGAGTCTGCCACTCCCAGGGTATCCTCTCCTCCCACTGCAATAAGAACATCGATTTCATTCAGTTTCAGGTTTTCTTTGATTCTTTCAAATCCGTTCTCTATTTTTCTCGGGTTGGTTCTGGAGGAAAAGAGAATGGTGCCTCCCTGGGTGTGAATATCGCGAACGGATTCGCGGTCTAGATCAACGGTATTGTTCTCGATGGCACCCTTCCATCCTCTCAGAAAACCGGTCACTCTGTGTCCACCCGAAACAGAGCGGACCACTATGCCGCGAATAACGGCATTCAGTCCCGGAGCATCGCCGCCTCCGGTAAGTATTCCAAAATGCACTTGATTACCTCCTGATTTTTTCCTGGAAGCGGCAGGGCGAAGCCCCGGCACAACTAATTTTTTGCGAAAACAGTTTGAATTCATCAAGGGTAAGGGATTGCCCCCCGTCCGAAAGAGCCTTGTCAGGTGCAGGGTGTACCTCGATCATAAGGCCGTCTGCTCCAGCACCAATTGCGGCCAGAGACAAAGGAAGAATAAGATCGCGTCTGCCGGCGGCATGACAAGGATCAACTATGACAGGAAGCCCCAGGGAATTTCTTGCAAGAGGCACGGCTGAGATATCGAGAGTTGAACGGGTCCATGTTTCAAATGTTCGTATGCCTCTTTCACAAAGAACTATTTTTTCATTGCCTTCCTTAAGAACATATTCAGCAGCGAGAAGCCATTCCTCTATTGTAGCCATGAACCCCCGTTTTAGCAGAACAGGCATTCCACTGCGCCCTATCTCGCTGAGAAGAACAAAGTTGTGCATGTTTCTGGCACCAACCTGAAGCATGTCCACGTATTGTGAAGCAATGTCAATCTGTTCAGCCGACATTACTTCTGTAACCACCGGAACACTGTAATCGTGGCCTGCTCTCTGAAGTATTTTTAGAGCCTCTTTGCCCAGCCCCTGAAAAGAATAGGGAGATGTTCGCGGTTTCCATGAACCGCCCCTGAGCATCGAAGCACCTGCCTCTACAACCGTTTTTGCTGTGAGCAGCGCCATTTCCTCGTTTTCAATAGAGCATGGACCGGCTATGAGCACGATTTCTGAGCCGCCAAACACAGTACTGCCGACTTTAACTTCCTTTACAAGCATGCTATCCTCTTCCCAGACTGTTCATGATGTATCGGATAACTTCCCGAACAATACTGTCGGAAAGTGGTCCGGGATTGTGTCCCATTGCGTTGTTGATCTGTTCCTCTACCCAGTTGGGATTAAAACCGGCGTCGATTTCACCCATGATATCTGCTCTGGAGTTAAGAATTTTTACAAGGTCGACATCCAGCCTGAGCAGTTCTGCTCTGTGATCGGGTGCTATGTCCTCTCTGCCGATTCTTGCCCTGTCGAGTTTTCCCGAAATCGTTCTTGGAAGACCGAGAACGAAATGATACTTTCTTGGCATTTTGAAGTCTTCCAGGATATCTGTAAGAAAACTTCTGAGTTCATGAACAGAAAGTTCCGTTCCACCGCGAAGAACTATATATGCCACGGGAGCTTCCCCTCTGCCGGGTATGTCTTCGCCCACAACACAGACATCTCTGATCGCCGGATGCTTCAGGATGGCCAGTTCAACTTCACTGGGATAGACCTTAAGACCAGAAGCCTTTATAAGACCGCCTCTTCTTCCTGTGAAGTAAAGTCTCTCCCCTTTTCTTGTAAAGATGTCTCCGGTTCTGTACCAGCCGTCTACAAGAACTTCCGATGAGTCTGACCGTTCACCGAGATACCGTCCTACAATACCCTCGCCCGCAATCCAGAGCTCACCTCTTCCATCGCCGATCAGCAGGCCATCGTCATCCCTGATCTGAATGCTGTATCCGGAAACTGAAGAAGAATAGCCCTCTGCACCGGGATCACCTATCAGAACAACCCCGGCGGTTTCAGTGCTCCCCCATACAGGCGTAACCTTTACTCCGGTTCTCTCTTCGAAAACAGAGAGGAATTTGTCTGTTACCCTCATTCCACCTGCTTCAACTATTCGGAGAGATGACACATCCGCATCCTCCCTGGTTGCCAGACGGCTGAGGGCATCAAGTTGAGGCGGTAGACCCATGAGGAAAGTAACACCGTGCTTTTTTATAGCCTGAATATGCTCTCTTGGATAACCGGAAGGCTCCAGAACCGTTGTTGCCCCCAGGAGAAGACCACGCATGAAAATCTCGTGAGGGTGGCCAATTACACCAAAAAGAGACATGAAGACATCATTGGAAGACAACCCCAGTTTTTCGCATACTGAACAGGTGTTAAGCAGCAGTACTCTGTGTGTGGTTACTGCAACTTTAGGCAAACCTGTTGAACCGCTGGTAACATTCATGTAGAAATCGTCAAGAAAACCAACATGGGGGCTGCCCTGAAGAGAAAGTGCCGGAGACATAATATCCGACTTGCCGAAGGGAAGAAGGGTGCTTACCTTCCAACCCTCTATTCCCATCCCCTCCCAGCAGAGAACAAATCTTTTATCCCACCTGGTGAACACCATCTCGCGATCGTCAGAGAGCCAGCTTGGATTAAGACCGAGAAACCTGGCTCCCACCATGGAGACAGCAGTGAATGCGACAGGAAGGGCGCATGTACGATCGACCTGAACACCCACAAGAGTGCCCAGTTCTACCCCTGCTGTTTGAAGCCTCCGGGCGAGATGCTCGGAGGCCCTGTGCCACTGCGAAAAAGAAAGAGAGCATTCACCATCAGTAATGGCAATTTTGTCTGGTGTTTCCATGGCCCACTTTTCCAGCAGGCCATGGATTGTGAAGTTTAGTCTATTCAACCTTTTTGCCGCAATCGGGGCAGAACTTGCTGCCTGCAGGAATTTCTGTACCGCACTCACATTTGACGACAGTCCCCAGTTTGGCTCCGCAGCCCGGACAGAATTTTCCGCCTGAAGGCACTGGTTTGCCGCAAGATGGACAGCTTTCAGACATGGTCTTTCCGCATTCAGGGCAGAATTTGCCCTGGGGTACGGTTTTTCCGCAAGCGGGACAGGCTATCATGGGGACAGCTGCGGCTTGCGCACCGCCGCCGCCTGCCTGGGGCATCATTGCCTGACCCATTGTGTTGGCCATAGCCATACCCATTCCGAGACCAGCTCCCATGCCGACGCCGGCTCCTGCTGCTCCCCCGCCTCCGGCGGTAGCTGCATCGCCCATGGCAGTTGCAGTTTTAAATCTCATGTACTGATTCATGTCGCCCAGGGCGCCCATGGCGCTTCTTTCGTCGATGCGCTTCTGCACCTCTTCGGGAGGAGTGATTGCGCTGATGTAAAAATCCACCATCTGGATGCCGTACTTGCTGAAATCGTCGGTGCATCTGCTTTTGGCAAGAGTACTGAGTTCATCGTAGTTAGATGCCAGATCGAAAATGGTTTCAAGTGTTTCCCCGAGAAGATCGGCAAGCCTGGCGATAATCATGTTCTTCAGGAAGCCTTCGATATCGGCTGTAGAATACCGGCCCTCGGTTCCCACCAGCTTGTTGACAAAAAGCAGACTGTCAACCACCTTCATGGAAAAAATGCCGAAAGCGCGGAGTCTTACCATGGACAGTTCCTTGTCGCGGAAGATAATGGGCTCTTTCGTACCCCATTTCATATCCGTGAAGGTTTTCTTGTTCACATAGTAAACTTCTGCTCTGAAAGGTGTGCCTTCTCCGGCAAATGCCATGTCTACAAGACCGGCAAGAATGGGTATGTTCTGCGTGGTTAATGTATGTCTTCCCGGGCCGAGGGCGTCCATGGCCTTACCGTCACGGTAGAATACAGCTTCCTGGCTCTCTCTGACCACGCACTGGCTGCCCAGCCGGAATTCACCGGATCCATTCTCGGGTATCCTGTGTGCTATCTCTTTTCCGGAATTGTCCAGAAACTCTATTATTTCAGGTCTTTTAAACATTTATCACCCTCCTAGTCGATTGGTGTGTTGTTCTGAAGGTCAATCATAAGTGCATCTCGACCCTCGAGCTTGTGGATGAAGTCGTCAAGACCGTTAATTGCAACCTCAAGAGTTTCCTTAACGCCACTTGCTTTTTCCACGGCAGATCCCAGAGCTTCAAAATCGGTCTTGAGCTTTTCCACATCTTCTGCGAGAGCACAGTCAAATTCGTAAAGCTTGTCAAGCTCGTCTTCCTGCACTTTGTGCATGTCGAACCAGCCTCTGTACCCTCTTGCAGAAAATCTGACCTTATCTGCGGCCAGTTCGAGCTTCTTGTTAAGCCTGTCAAAGCCTCCTGCTGTAGTTAATGCAGCAGAACCCTTGAGGTTTGCCAAACCGCTGGTTGCTGTGGCTGAAAGCCCTTCGAGCCTCCGAGAAAGCATGGTTCTGAAGAGAGCGTCGTTGTCTCTTCTCTCTTCTTTTCCTTTGTATCCCTTGTATCCCGGAATTATCCTCATGGCTTTTTCCAGGAAATTCAACTGTCTTCCCTCGCTCATTCTTCCCTCCCGACCTGCTGTTTTTACCTGTTCCTCTAAGAATATCATACCTATATACAACCGTTGTTCACGTCAATAAGCCGCTTCCCGCACCAATCTTATGTTCGCCGCATGTCCTGCGGAGGTCACGGCGAACAGGTGTTCTCCCGATCCGTCTCCCCTGCTCACGAAGAACAGGTAGCCGTCAGAGGTATCCGGGTTGGCAACTGCCTCGAGAGAAGCGGAACCCGGAGAACATATTGGACCAGGAGGCAAACCAGGATTGCGGTAAGTATTGTATGGGCTGTCAATTTCAAGATCGCTGAAAAGAAGTCTCTCGTGAACCTCGCCAAGTGCATATTGAACGGTAGCGCAACTTTCGAGCCTCATACCGATGCGAAGCCTGTTTATGAAAACACCTGCGACCATATCCCGCTCTGCATCCGATGCAGCTTCCCTCTCAACTATGGAGGCAAGAACCAGGGCATCAAAAGGAGAAAGACCCACGGAGTCACAACGGGCTTTCCAGTTGTCATCCATTACCTCGAAGCCTGTGGTGACAATTCTGGTGAGAATGCTCATGGCGGGCAAAGAGTCTGCAAACTCATAGGTCTCCGGAAACAGAAACCCTTCAAGGCAGGGAACACCAAGGTTCTCCATGAAATCGACGTCTCCCGACAGCCTTACAAGCTCATCAATGGGAGTGTTCAGGCATTCAGCTATCACTGCGAGGCTCTGTTCTATCCTGAGCCCTGGAGGAAGTGTAACCCAGCTGGTGGGTTCAGGTACAACATCACCTTCTGTAAACTTTGTGAGAATGGTGTTTATCTCCATGGTGTCGCTGAGACTGTACTGACCGGCAAGAAGAGATAAGCCCGGAAAATTTCTTCTGTAGTGCAGAAGCACCAGCCATCTGCTTCTTACAAGCGAGCTGTCTTCCAGAGCAAGAGCAACTGTTCTTACTCCCCAGCCTCTCTGGAGATTGAATTCATTTGTGATCCCCCTTCCGGGAGGGGTATCAAGCTTTTTGAAAAAAGCAATGCTGCCAAGCCCTATTGCAAAGAGCAAAACGAGCCCCCCTGCAAAAAACCTTTTTTTACTCATACTATGTTCAGATACCTTTTCAGTATTTCGCAGGCGGCCAGTGAATCCACATGACCCTTCCTGTCTGTTTTGCCCGAAAGCCTGAGGGCTTCAGCTGAAGTACGAACCTCATTCACCAGCTTCACCCTGTACCCCGATTCAGATAGCTTTACCGCAAACTGCTCTACTTCCCTGCTGAGTTCGGTGGGTTTTCCCGATGCTGAAAGGGGAAGGCCGAGAACGATCTCCATACTTCCGTATTCCTCGAGCAGCGCCCGGACACGGGCACAAATGTCGTTCCATGAGCCGAATACGGGTTCAGAGGGGAGGACAAGCCCCTCTCGGTACACGGCAAGCCCGGTTCGCTTTCTTCCATAATCAATACCAACGAGAGTCATCAGAAAATCCTTTTCCTGAGATTGTTCATTCCAGCCCCGTACATGATGAATGAAACAATGGCTCCAAAGGGTATCATCAGGTAAATTATCGAATTCCGTACCGGCCCCGCCAGCATTTGTTCGGTGAAATTATCGGTCATATAGCGCCGTGTGACCCAGGAGAGAACCGATACCACGAACAGCACAAATGCTACCGATGCAAATGCTGCAATTATCCCGCCCTGCCCGCTGGAAACGCTTACTGCACTGCCTGCTCCTCTGCGAAGAAAAATACACCCCAGGGAAATGTTGATTGTAGATAACACTACCGCGGTGATGAAAATGCAGGCCACCGATTCGATTTGAAGAAGACTGCCTGCTCCGATGCTTCTTGTGGAGAGCCAGGCGAGGATGCTTGCGGGTATCACCGAAAGAAGCAGGGTCTGGGTCCATTTGGAAGAATAGAAAAGCTCCCTGCCTCCGGGAAGCTGAATAAGCGCATGCAACCCTGGAGCCTCCATGCTGGGTGCAGGAAAGGCGAACCTGACCATCATTGTGGCAACAACAAATGCGCTGAAGGAAATATTTATGAACACACCAACGGCGAGCCAGTATGGATTGCTGAAGTCAATCGGAAATCTGCTAAGGTTAATCACATAAATTGAGAACATCCCTGAAAGAAGACCAAGCTGACTCCACTGCACCGGATCTCTTAGAAAAAGAAGAAGGTCTTTCTGAAAAACAGTGGATTCCCTTCCTCCACCGCGAAAGAACGAAGGAGACTGATATCTGGATGAAACTGCTCCTGATCTGTTCCAAGCTCTGAGGAATCCGCTGGATGCAAAGAACAGAGAGAAAATGGAAAGAAACAATGCTTCAGCAACCAGAAGCAAAGCGGAATGAGTATCTCCGGATGTCATTGCTTTAAGAAAAAGAACATGGGGCCAGTATCCTGTATTCTGACCCGGCAGACCGGAAACAAACTGCTGCAGTCTGTCCAGCTTCATTCCCGGCGCCTCCTGAATGACTAGATCGGCACTGCTGCCGCTGGCAAAGAAGAAAAGGGCACCCCCACCTGCAATCAAGGCAATTCCACCGAACAGTTTCCAGCCGTTCATTCCTCCGGCTTTGCTCAAAAGAACAGTAACAATGGTTCCGACTGCTGTCCAGGCAAGAAGCATGAACGGGTACAGAAACAATCCGAAAGCAAGGTTGACATCAGTGAATTTCAGACCGCCTGCAAACGCCATGAGCATAGGGACACCCATTATCAGCATGGTCCATCCTGCGTTGAACCAGCTTTCCAAAACTGCTGAAATCGCCATTGACGAATGGTTTACAGAAGAAGACAGAAGCATTGTCGTTCTGGCTGACCTGTAAAGAGAATTGTTACCGGTAATGAGCGAAGAAACACCGACGAATACGCCGAAAGCAAGAAGTGCCATTCCAAATAGCCGTGAAGCAAGTGCAGTACCGAAACCGAAAAGTTCTGCATCAAGTGAAGATAGATAGACGAAGAGCCCATTGAACATGTAATAAAAACCAACTCCCATAACAGACATTGTTACAGTTCCTGATATGAGTTTGAGCCGATTGGTTTTCCACTCCTCTGCAACCGCCCCTGAAAAGGACTTCAGCTGCATGGAGAACAGTATCAATAGATGATGAAGCATGCGGGTAAGATAGTAAGAAACGAAAGACCCGACACTATTCCGTTTACCCGCATCAGATCTTTCTTTTTATCTGATTCCCCTGTGACAGGTGGAAAGTAACTCTGAGCAGTTACAGGGGCAGCCGGGTGAAATACAGATTTCCCGTTTCCTGTGCATTCACACAGAAAATTCCCCGGGATCCCGGCATGGGAACCAGTCTGAGCCCTCTCATCTCTTCAGGAAGATAGAAAACACCGGGATCGCTAATCTCGAAAGAGTTCCAGTCGATTGATGCATGATACAACTGCTCTGAATCACCGTTCTCCGTATACAGGTAACTTCCGTCGGGAAGCCAGGCCACGGGAACAAGCTGGAAAGGAAATTCTACTACCCTTGATTCCCCGTCAACGAACAGCAGAAGCTGACCTTCATCGAGGTTAAGAAGAACTGCATCCGGCAGTACCCAGCCCAGGAATTCAGAGTTCAGACCCGCTGGCGTCTCCCAGGTGCAGAGCAGTTCCGGTTCATGGAAGGAGGCGAAGCTGTGAACCTGGTACCAGTTGTTCTCAACCCTGAAATAGTCTGAACGCGGGCATTTCCAGAAACCGTCGGAGATGTCAGGAAAGTCTAGCATCATGCGCTCTCGTGTTTCTGTCTCAACAGTATTGAACTGCTCTAAAGTTTGGTTTTTCCGCTCCGATCCGAGAAAAGCGAAATAGCTCTCGGGTGTTGTTTCACAAGCGAACATCGGTGAACCCACCAACAGCTTCGAGTCATCGGTGAATACATAAGTCGGCCCGCCACCTGCGGCACCGCCGATAAAGGCAGGCCAGGCTCCTGATCCGTCTCTTTTCGCAATGACCCCCACCAGAACACTTCTCATTCCGTGGCATTCTTCGGGAAGAGGAAAGCTTTCAGGGAGGATTACGGCCTGCGCAACGCAGACCCATTTCAAGTCGGGGCTTACCGAGATGTTGTAGATTGCCCCGCCTGATACCCAGCCGTCATCTTCAGGAACCCATGACAGATTCCATGACTCGGTTTCCCCTGTTGAAACGTCCACGGTAAAAAGCCTTCCGCTGTTATTACTGAAAAGAATGGTGCTCTCATCAAGGGGTCGGGCCATGTTCACCTCACTTGCCAGCAGTACGGATGCACCCTGTTGAAGAATTGCAGCAACCACTATCAGAGCAAACATGTGTCTCCCTCCTTTGCTGAATCGGGTCTACGACACAAAGATATTTACGCCGTGCCTGCAGAGATCTTTCAGCAGAAAGCCTTCAATATTTCCCCGAAGTATATCCTGTGGTAATCCTTATCCGGATAAACCTTTGGCCCGGCATCGGTAACGAAGCCTGACGGGTTAATATTCTGCGAGTACATCTTCCTGCATTCAAGTATGAGAGTAGCCTCTTCGTAGCAAGGCGAAAGCACTGACGACGATGGCTTCAATGTGAGCGAGGTTTCGGCAAGTTTTGCGCAGTTTCTTCCTGACACTGTACCCAGATGCATCATATCGCCGTGATATTTTTCGGGGAACGCACACAGTGTAAAGCAATCGGATCGTTCTATGTACTCTAGCGTGTATCTCTGGGGCCTGACCACCACCTGAGCAAAGGGTCTGTTCCACATTAAGCCTATGCTGCCCCAGGCAACTGTCATCATGTTGCAGTCTTCCATTGTGCCTGCCGTGAGAATCAGCCACTGGTTCTTCCAGAGATCAACGGGATAAAGCTGAAGTTTTTCCGGATCAATACTTAGCATATTCACTCCTCACCGGGATTGCTTATCAATTAGTACAGAATCGTTGAAATCACTTTCGAAATATGCTTTCCAGAGTATCCTTCAATCTGATCAGATCATAGGGTTTCTGAAGAAAACCGTCGAAACCAATCGAACTGAAGTCTCGAATTGCCTCGGTTCGGATATAGCCGCTTGAGAGAATAACCGGAATATCTGACTGGAGTCTTCTCAAAATGGAAAAAGTCTGACTGCCGTCAAGATCAGGCATTGTCAGATCGAGAATAACGCAATCAATCTTGTGATCTCCGGATCTGAACAGCTCAACTGCGTCGCAGCCGTCTTTTGCCTTTACTACAGAATGCCCCATTCCTTCAAGCATTTCAGATGTGGTGGCAAGAACAAGCTGATCGTCATCTACCAGAAGAATTGTTTTTTCCGATATTTCAGTGTCGCTGGAAGACTTGGCAATATCCAGCCTTCCCAAAACGGCATCACTGGAAGGAAAAGCAACAGTTACAGATCGCTCTCCATCCCGTTCGTATTTGACACAGATGGCACCCGACTGGTTTCTTACAAGTTCAAGTGCAGTGGCCATGCCAAGCCCCCTGCCGGAGAGTTCTGTATGATAGAAAGGTCCGAACATGTTCGTAAGGGTGTCTCTGTCTAAGCCGCAATCAATGTCAAGAACCTTGAGAATGATGTATTCCCCCTCAGGGCAATCTGTCTGGTCACACAGTTCATTCAGATCTTCCCGGGTCATGTGGCGGGACTTAAGCGAAATTCCAAGTGTGCCGTGGTCATGACAGGCAATCTCAGTTGCATTTGTAAGCATGTTCATAACCAGACGAATAATCTGAGATACGTCGCCGTTCATCGAAGGAACATCGTCAAGTTCGAACTGTACAATGGCCCGTTTATCGGGTGAAAGTCGGAGCATTTTCTCGGTTTCGATGATGATTCTCTTTAGATTGAGAGTTTCGAGAACCATATCACCCTTGCCGATATAAGAGAGCAGTTGATGGGTGAGCTCCGATGCTTTACCCACCGACTCCTTGATTCTTAAAAGGTTTTTACTAATGGGATCTTCCGAATGAATGCAGTGAAGAATCAGGTCTGTATTGCCGAGAATTGTCATCAGGAGATTGTTCAGATCGTTGGCAACACCTCCGGAGAGAACTTTCAACCCTTCAAGATGCTGGATATGCTGAATCCGCCACTCAAGTTCAAGCTGACACCGCGCCACAACTTCGTAGTCTTTGTCATTTTTCAAGGGTGCTTCTGAATCCAACGTTCATTCCCCTTTTCCTTATAGTTTCAATCCTCTAAGGGAGGAGAGTATATAATAAAATACAGAAAAAAAATGCAAAATAAATCAATCAAAGCCAGAAGAAGAACACAGCAGGGTAAAAGCACTGTTTCCGCGGAAGTATATGGGAATCCAGAATATCGAAAACACTCAGCATGTTTTGCTCTTCACGGTTAAATCCTGAACAAAACCTTCTCATCCTTGAACATTCGGAGAGTGAAAAATATCAGAAATGCGCAGACGACCAGGCTGCTTACAAGCGAGAAGACTATGTTTTCCCAAAGGGCATTCTGCATGAAAATGTCTTTAAGAACCACCAGAGAGTTGAACATGGGGGCAATTCTCATCCAATCAGGGGGAACATCCCCCGTCTGCATGGTAGACACACCTATTACCATAACGGCTATGTACACGGGCATTATCATTCCCTGACCCTCTTTAACGTTCCTGGCAAAAGTAGAGACAAGAAGTACCATGCTTGATACTAACAATGCCAGGGGAATAACTATCAGAGCAAACTGGAAAATATCCGTTGAGCTCATGGTGTACTCTGATATGGATGCATCGGAACTCCCATTCATTTTCAGCAGATATCCCGACGCAATCTTCAGGCCCACAGCAGAACTCACTGCTCCCACCATGGCGGCAGTCATTACAGAGATCATCTTGCCCAGCACAATAGAAAGCCTGTCAACCTGGTTGACAAGGAGAATTGCAAGGGTGCCTCTCTCCTTCTCTCCCGCCACAATGTCAAGACCCACATTCATTGAATTGGCAAACAGGTAGATAACAACAAAGAAAGGCATCAGCATGCCAATGATTTTACCCATCATGCTGCCTTCTCGGGCAAGATCGTAGTTTTCGGGAGACAGGTTTCCGTTAACGGTGAATGCCGTAAGAACATCCTCAGACAAGCCTGCTGCGGTGATCCTCTCTCTTATTACCGTTTCGTCGGCCACAGCAAATACCTGCATTGCACGGGTCAGTGCGAATTCTGAATAGTCACCCGTTGAGTTGTGGTAAATGGATACATCAAAAACCGAGTTTTCCAGGAGATACTGATCCATGCTGTCGGGCAGCACAATAAGCAGCTCGATCTTCTTGTCGGAAACCTCCTGTTTCAGTGAATCAAGCTCAGCAACCCCTGCAATCTGAATATGAGCGTTGAGTGCCCGGAGCGACTGCAGAAAAAACTCACCGGTCTGCTGGCCCCCTTCTCCTTCGCACACTGCGATTCTTGCCGGAACGTTCATTATCTCATTCTGCCTTGCACTGCTTGCTCTGCTCATGAACGAATACATAAGAGGAAGCATTACCATGGGCAGCACAACCAGCATGAAAACAAGACGTCTGTCGGTGAATATTCTTCTGAGCTCTTTTCTGAGGATAATAAGAATGCCTTTATACATCAGTATGCCCGCCGGACGATTCCGGAAGAATATAGCTGAAGAAAACTTCCTCAAGATCGCCCTTTGAGCCGTTCCCGATGATTTCAGCAAGTGTTCCCTCAGTTTTCATCTCTCCCTCAACGATTATTCCAAATCTGTGGCAGAGTTTCTCTGCTATCGCTATCACATGAGTTGACAGAATCACTGTCTTGCCGGAATCAGCACAACTGCTCAGGAAATCAGTAACCGCTTTGGATGTAATAATATCCAGGCCGTTAGTGGGCTCGTCAAAAATTATCAGCTCCGGATCATGGATAAGACTTATGGCAATTGCAGTTTTCTGTTTCATTCCTGTAGACAGCTTATCAATTTTCCTGTGAATAAAGTCGTTCATTTGAAGGTCGCTGAAAAGCTTCTTCTTCCTGGTTTCGATCTCACTGTCTGTCATTTTATTGAGCTGCCCGAACCAGTTCAGCATGTAATCAGGTGAAAAATATCCGTCAAGCTTCATGTCTGAAGTGAGGAAGCCAATTTTTGACCGGAATACCCGGCCGTGTTCCAGCACATTGTAGTCATCAATGCGGATAGTTCCCGAAGTCGGTTTGATCAGTGTGGACAGGCACCTGAGAGTTGTTGTTTTTCCAGCTCCGTTGGGACCCAGAAGACCGTAGATTTCACCGGGACTGCATTGAAAGGATAGATTGGTGAGTGCTTTTACAACGCTTGCCCTGCTGCCTCTACCGGCTCTGAACTCTTTTGTAAGGTTTTCAACCCTGAGCAAAATAATCGCCCATCATGCAGTTCTCTGTGCTGATATGATGTTTCTGTTCAGTGTTTTTCCCCTCAGAAACTGCAGACTTCTTTTACTTCAGAAGCTGATTGCCCATAGGCTTGAGCCCGGCGAGAATGGAAATCCCCGATGCTTCCCCGGCAAAGGGCTGGTCAACTTGTTCATCATCACAGCAGCGTATCCTGTATTTGATAAGCCTGTCGCCAAGTATCTGGAAACGGGTAATAATAAAACTTTTCTCCTGACCGGAAGCTCTCTCGATTCCAGCTTTGTATTCTCTCATAACAGTTCCGGCTGCATCGATCAGTTTGTACTCGTGAGCGCTTGACAGCCCGGTGATTTCTCTGCCTTTGAAAGTAACAGAACACGGTTCCCCTTCCACGAGCATAGAGGAGTCAGCCAGCAGCCATTTCCCTGAACACGGAGGCGGTTCCACGCCTGCAAAAGCTGAATCGGAAGAATCCTCTTTCGCCCAGCCGGATGTGTCCTCAAGAGGCTCGGATAAAGCTCCGGTGTCCCTGTCTGTTTCGCCGCAGCTGCTGCAGAACCAGAATGCAAGTGCACCTCTTTTGAAAAAGCTGGCTGTCCAAAGGTGTTCACCGTTTTCACAACTCATCTTCGAAACCACCCGATCATTTCTGAAGAAACCCCTGCCCGGCGGCGGATCAACTCAGCTCACCCGGGTCAATATTCCTGATAATATAGGGGTTTTCCGGCAAACAGTTCAACCATTCATCTTGCGTGTACCGGAATTCCCTGTTAGTATCCTGCAGGTTTTAATGGAGGTTCTCATGGTAACTAGTACAGACTGGATACAGGCGCTGTGTCTTGTTCCCCACCCTGAGGGCGGTTATTACAGGGAGATGCACAGATCCAGCCATGTTTTGCCCACGGACGCACTTCCATCGGGATTCACAGGTAAAAGAGAGCTGGCGTCTGTCATTCACTACATGCTCACAAACAACAATTTTTCTGCTTTCCATCGGCTGCGGTCTGACGAGGTTTGGCACTTTCACGACGGTTCATCCTTTCTGATACATCTGATAAGCCCTGCAGGTGTATACCGTACTGTGAGGCTCGGGCTTGATATTCATGTTGGAGAAGTCCCTTGTTTTGTTGTGCCTGCCGGGCATTACTTCGGGGCTGAGGTTGCAGAGGAGAATTCATTTGCCCTTGCCACATGCACAGTGATGCCTGCTTTCAGTTTTGATGATTTTGAAATGCCCACGAGGGATGAACTTATCAGTATATTCCCGCGCCTGACCAATGAAATAGTACATCTTACCAGAGAGAGCTCACCGATACATGACTGATACAGGCTCGATTCTTGTCGATGACGATAACTGCTTCGCCTGCGGTGCAGGTAACCCTGCAGGTTTAAAACTGAAGTTCCGGCTTAACGGGAGCGAAGGAACAGCCGTGGCGGAAACCGTGATAGCAGATCATTTCAATGGCTGGAAAGGTGTAGCACACGGTGGAATAATAACCACTCTTCTGGATGAGATAATGGTTTACGCATGTACTTCAAAGGGATGGTTCACCGTTACAGGAACCATCGAGGTCAGGTTTCACAAACCTGTACCCACCGGCGCACTGATCACCGTAACTGGAAGAGTTTCTGAGAACAGAGGAAGATCAATTCTTGCAGCGGGTACAATAGAACTGAACGGGAAACTGCTTGCGTCTGCAACTTCAACTCTGATTCCAATCAGGTATGATGAAAACGCAGCAGCCTCCATTGCAGAAAGACTGATACTGTGAAAAAAGCTATAGTAATACCCGGGCTTGGAGGAACAGAAGACTGCTGGGCATCTCTTTTTACCAGTAGACTCAGAACAGGTTTCTCTGTTCAGAGCATGGCTCTTCCGTCAAAGGGGCATACTATATCAGAGTTCTCGGAGATTCTTATGCCAGACAAACCCGTAGACCTTCTTGTGGGGTTTTCAATGGGTGCAGCGGTGGTTCTTGAGATGCTTGTCAGGAATCCTGGTGCAGCTTCACATGCAGTGCTGATGGCTCCCCCTGCAGGCAATCATCTTCCGCAACCGCCGGAAGAAGCGTACGACTTCAATCTGGGCAGAGCTAAATGGGCAGCATCAATGCTTGAAATGATGTTTACACCAAATTGGCTGGCTGCACATCCGGATGTAACCGAATTCTTTCCCCGAGTCAGCAAACCTGTTGCTGTAGAGCTGCTTATTATGCAGAGCAACGCGATAAGGAACTGGGAAGGATGCCTGACCAAACTTGGAAACACAATTCTGCCTGTTCTCGTCCTCGCCGGCAGATACGACATAATAACACCTCTTGTCCATGCTGAAACAATTTCGCAAACCCTTTCAAACGCCAGTCTGTCAGTATTTGATACGGGTCACGGTTTTCCATGGCAGTGCCCGCTGGAAACAGCAAACATGATAATGGAGTTTTCCAATGAAAATACTGGGACAGATTTCACAGGGTCTTGAAGAACTGGGAGCAGCAGAGCTTCAAAGACTTGGGGCTTTAAAGACCGAACCGACATACAGAGGCGTTTTTTTTGAAGCCGATGCGGCAACCGTGATGAGGGTCAATTATGAATCCCGACTTTTTGACCGCTTTCTTCTGCCACTGGTCAGTTTTGGATGTCACTCATCCGATTATCTCTATCAGAGAGCTTTGCAATACCCATGGGAAAACCTCTTCGGAGTTGAACTCACTTTTGCGATAAGTGCAGCTGCATCAGGATCAAATGTCAACCATTCAAAATGGGCAACCCTTCGGCTGAAAGACGCAATTGTGGATCACTTCAGGGAAATTTGCGGACGCAGACCCTCCGTTGACCGTCATGATGCTGATGTGAATCTTGATCTGCGCATAAGGGGCAACCAGGCGGAGATTAGGCTCGATCTTTCAGGAGGTGCTCTGCATCGCAGAGGCTACAGGATTGAAACGGTAAAGGCGCCAATGCGGGAAACTGTAGCTGCTGCAGCTCTGGAAATGACAGGATGGAACGGCGAGAAGCCACTAGTCGATCCCATGTGCGGCTCTGGAACACTTCTTTGCGAAGCTCTCATGAAGTACTGCAGGATACCGGCAGGGTTCTACCGCGACAAATGGGGCTTCTTTCGCATGGAAGAGTTCAGCAGGCTGGTTTGGAAAAACGTAAAAGCCGAAGCCGATAACAGAATAATCTCACTCCCTGAGGGTCTTCTGTCCGGGTCTGATATATCCACACAGGCGGTTAATGCTACCAGGATCAACCTGAACTGCTTCAGAGACGGGAAAATGGTAAAAGTATCAAGAAGTGACTGGCAGGATCATCCAGGATACACTTCAGTCACCATTCTCACCAATCCACCCCATGGAATCAGGCTTGCAGAGGGAAAAGCGGAGGAATTGATTGGGGATTTCGGCGACTTCATGAAACAAAAGTGCTCCGGCTCGGAAGCCTTCATATACCTGGGAGATATCAAGCTGCTCAAACACGTAGGGCTAAGAACAACCTGGAGAAAGCAGCTGTTCTCCGGAGGTCTGGACGGAAGACTGGCCAGGTTCGATCTCTACTGAAATCGGGAAATCACCTTTTCCATCAACTCCCGGATTCTAAGGGCAGGGAATGGTTTCACCGCTCCCGATGCAGTAACCGCAGCCCATGCTTTCCTGGCGTTCTCCATATCCGCTTCAGCAGTTTCAAACACCTGCTTTTCTGAAGGGAAAAACCTTGCAACTCCCTCAGATTGAGCTGCAAGAGCAACTTTGGCAGCCACATAGGGAAACAGGCCGGTGTCTGACATTGCTGGCAGTATCCTCTGTGCTCCGACTATTCCTTCAACAGCATATTCTGCAATAGCCCGGGCTGCAGCCAGCGCCATTCTGTCCGTTATGGCGGAAGCACCGGTCAGCAGCACACCTTTCAGTATACCGGGGAAGCCCAGAGAGTTGTTCACCTGGTTGGGATAGTCACCCCTGCCGGTGGCTACAATTGCTGCGCCTGCATTGTATGCATCAGAAGGAGTAATTTCCGGTACGGGGTTGGCACAGGCGAAAACCACAGCACCCTCTGCCATGCTCTTTATCCAGGTCGGGTGAACCACATCCGGCCCTGGTGTTGAAGCTGCTATGAACACATCAGCACCTTTTGCCGCCTGCCTCACATCGGAATGATTCCCGGAATTTGTCCGGTTACAAAGGTCCCTGTGCCTTTCCCAGCCCGAGCTTTCAAAATCGGTTCTGTGCCTGCCAAGAGCACCATGCTGATCGAACATGGTTATTCTGCCGGGGTCGGCACCGGCTGAAATCAAAAGATGGGCAGCAGTTGAGTTCGCCGCTCCTGCTCCGAAAAACACAGTGGAGATATCATCGATTTTCTTGCCGACAACTTTCAGTGAGTTCATTAATCCGGCAAGAACCACACATGCTGTTCCCTGGGCATCATCATGCCAAACTGGGACAGGACAACTCGCCGTAAGCCTTTTCAGCGCCTGATAACACCTTGGCTGGGCTATGTCTTCAAGGTTCACCGCACCGAATGAAGGGGCGATAGCATTCACCGCATCAACCAGCCTGTCTGTGTCTTCTTTTACATCCAGGCAGATGGGAACAGCATCGAATCCTCCCAGGAGTTTCATCAGCATGGCTTTGCCCTCCATCACTCCCATTCCTCCCGGCGGAGTACAGTTGCCGTCTCCGAGAACCCTGGTCGAATCACTGATCACTGCAACGGTTCTACCCCTGCAGGTAAGGGAAAATGATTTTTCGCCGTCTTCCCTTATTGCCCGTGAAACAGCCGAAACACCAGGTGTATACCATGCTTCAAGCCATCCGCTGTCAACTTCATCTACCAGTGGAATTGTCATCATTTTCCCGCAGTAGTGCTGGTGTGCGCTGAGTGACAAGCTGTACAGAAACTCTGTAGACGCTTTTTCGCTCTTCTCTTCTGGAACTCTGTTTCGTATTTCTCTTAATGCTTCGGCCGGCGTCATTGTTTCCTCACTTATTAATGTTCATCGGGAGCTAAACCGGTGTTCCTGAGATGTGCTTCTATCTGGAGAATATATTGCCCCCGTGCAGGTCCCAGGCTACGAACACTGGCAATCTGCAAAGCTCAAGGAGAGAAACGGCTTCCGGACCCAGATACTCCCAGGCAATTATCTTTTTTGACTTGATTCTGGTTGAAGCAAGGGCTCCTGCACCTCCTGTAGCTGCCAGATACACTGCGCCGTATTCAAGAAAGAGATGTCTGATTCCGCTGCTCATCTCGCCTTTTCCTATAACGGTTCTCATTCCCATCCGAAGCATCTGTGGAATGAACTGCTCCATTCTTGACGACGTTGTGGGACCGCAGGATCCGATCACATGCCCTGGTGGGGCAGGAGAAGGACCCATGTAGAACACCGGAATGGTTCCAATATCGAAGGGCACGCTTTCGGCACCAGTCATAAGGCTGTGGGCGGCATCCCTTGCAGCGGCAACCGTACCGGAAAGAATCACCTGCTCACCTGCCCGCAGGTCAAGAAGAGTCTCCTGTGAAACCGGCAGGGTTACAAAACGCATGAAGCAGTCCTGTGGGCATGGCATTCAATACAGACAGTCACGGGGAGTGATGCCAGGTGGCAGGGAAGCTGGAGTATTCTTGTTTCCATAACGGTGGTTTTTCCACCGAATCCCTGAGGTCCTATCCCGGTAGAGTTGAGGCTTTCAGTAATCTCTTTCTCAAACAAAGCCAGTTCTGGTACAGGGTTCTCAGAGTTCAAATCGCGCAGCAGGGCTTTCTTGGCCAGAATACCGCTTGTTTCGATATTTCCGCCAACACCTATTCCAATTATCACAGGAGGGCAAGCTTTTGAAGCACCATCCCTGACGCAGTTCTCTGCCATTTCGGCAACCCCCTTGAAACCCGCAAGAGGTGGAAGCATTGCGGTGCGGGAAACATTTTCACTTCCTGCACCTTTGGCCAGAACCCATATTTTCAGCTGAGATCCCTGCACATGCTCAAGATGAACAATAGCTGGAGCGTTGTTCATCGTGTTTTCTCGAGCACCCATCGGAGGATAAACCTGAGATGGACGAAGATAAGCCTTGCGACAGGCTGATAAAACGCCATCATCAACCGCACTGCCAAGTGAAGAGTCTATGATGCATACCAGGTTTCCAATTTCCACAAACACAACTGCTGTTCCCGTATCCTGGCAAATTGGCAAGCCGGTTTCAGCAGCGATTTTCAAGTTCGCTATCTCGATTTCCAGGGCCTCTCGGCCGGGACCAGGATCTTCCAGGGAAAGAATCTGACTCAGCTTCTCTTCAACAATGTGATGTGGTCCGATGCAGGCCCGGGTATAAAGCAACTCGACTGCCCGGGTAATTTCTGCACTGCTTATGAATCTAATCTGGTTTTTCATGTGCGGTAATATGCTTCTTTTCCTCTGACAGGTTTCAAGAGGAAACCAGCGGAAGCTGAAACATGTCAGTACTGAATATTATCTGCACGTACAGGAAATTTACCTTGCCAGAGTACCCCAGCGGGAACGCACAGAACGTTCGAGCAATGAGAAAACGAGTTTGTCGGTGGTAAGCCCCAGAAATATTATTACCAGGATAACCGCCACAACCTGATTCATGTCGTTGAGTTCCCTGCCCATCATAAGCATATAACCAAGCCCGGGGATTGAATAGATAAGCTCACCGGCCATGAGTGAGCGCCATGCAAACGACCATCCAAGCTTCATCCCGGTTGCCAGCGTGGGCATCGCAGAGGGCAGAATAACGGTTCTGTAAAGCCTGGCTCCACTGGAGCCAAGGTTCCTCGCAGCTTGCAGGTAAACCGCTGGTGTGTTTTTAATTCCATCTTCTGCAGCCTGAGCAATGGAAAGAAAAGCGCCCATAACAACCACAAAAAGAATTGCCTTCTCAGAAAGACCAAACCAGAGAATAGCAAGGGGAAGCCAGCAGATGCTGGGCAGGGTCTGAAAACCGAGAACAAGCAGACCGAATGTATTCTTCAGAAGTTTCACATGAGCCATGAGAAAACCTGTGATAATCCCCGAAACCAGAGCTATCGAATAACCGATCAGCAGGCGACGAATGCTTCCCCACACTGCTATCGGAAGCGTTCCCCTTTCAATCCCTCTTACAACTGATGCCACTACGCCGGAGAGGGTCGGGAAAATGTATGAAGGCCATATCTTAAGGGTTCCCAGAAGGAACCACAAACCGATTAGTCCGCTGAGAAACAGCGTTCTCTGCATGGAAACCGGCAGCGATTTGAGGCGGATATACAACCTGCTGATCAAAGGCCTACCTCTCCATTGTTCCAAGAACCTGCCTGGCAAGTTCCATTATGCCGGGATCCTCCATCTGACGGGGTCTTGGAAGATCGATTCTGTGTTCAGCAAGAATCTTTCCAGGCGCCCGGGACATTACAAATATTCTGTCGCCAAGAAGAACAGCCTCCCGAACATTATGCGTTACGAAAACCACAGTGTTCCCGGCTTTAAGCCAGAGCCCCTGAAGCTCTTTATGAAGTACTGCCCGGGTTAAAGCATCCAGAGCGCCAAAGGGTTCGTCCATCAGAAGTACGGCAGGATCAACCGCCAGAGCTCTGGCGAGGGCTACCCTTTGCTTCATGCCGCCTGAAAGCTCATGAATCCATGAGTGGGCAAATTTTTGCATGTGAACCATTTCAAGCAGGTTTTCAACAAGTTGATCGCGCTTTTCACGGGGCACTTTCTTTACTTTCAAACCGAACTCCACATTACTCTTAACTGACAACCATGGGAAAAGCGCTGCGTCTTGAAATATCAGAACCCTGCCGGGATCAGTACCGGTGATGGCTTTTCCATCGGCCATCACAAGCCCGTCCGTGGGCTTGTCAAGCCCGGCAAACAGATGAAGAACAGTTGTCTTGCCGCATCCGGATGGACCCACCAGGCAAACGAATTCGCCACTGCGTATGGAAAGGTTGATATCATCCAGTGCTTTGACACTTCTTCCAGGGCGTATAAAATCGCGGCTAACCCCTCTGAGCTCAAGGTCCAACAGGCAGCTCCACAGGTTCAAGCCCCTTTTCTGTCAGGACTGAATTCAGGATAGAGAGATCGTAAATTCCTTCAAGATCGGGTTCTTCGTCCAGGAAACCAGCCAGCCATGCAGATCGGGCTGAAGTAAAGAGGGAAGCAGGAACGGGATCCCATGTTGGTCTCATGTTGGACAGCGCCATATCTATTACTTCGGGTGCAAGAGCTTTACCCGTAAGCTTCTCAATTTCCAGATTCAGAAGAGCAGATGCTTCTGCAGGGTTTGCGGTTTCCCACAACGTGATAGCAACATGAGCTTCGAGCCATCTGCGTACGGTCTCAGGACGCTCCTCAAGAAAGGGCGTGGAGACAATTACATGAGCAGTAACGAAATCCCCGTTCGGCCAGATAGATATTTCATCAAGCAGAAGAACACCGCCCCCTTCAACAATCAATCGGCTCGCCCATGGTTCAGGAACCCAGGCCCCGTCAATCAGACCCTGTCTGAAAAGATCCAGAATCTGGGGATTCTCCGTCGGGATGACTTCCACATCTCCACCCTCGTCCAATGTTGAGAGACCGAGACCGATTATGAAATTTCTAAGAGCAACATCTTGAGTGTTACCCAGTTGAGGCGTGGCAATTCTATGCCCTGCAATGTCTTCAAGGTTGACAATTCCCGATTCCGGCCTGACAACCAGAGCAGCTCCACCGCTGGTGGCTCCCGCTATGATTCGCAGGGCTTCACCTCCGGAGCGGATAAATCCGGTAATAGCCGGATTGGGGCCAATGTAAGCAATGTCGATCTCACCTGCATAAAGAGCCTCGATGACAGATGGCCCGGCATTGAAGAGAATGGTTTCGATGGTGGTTTCCTCACCGAGTGCCCTTGCAAAATCGCCCCTGGCCATTCCAATTATTGCCTGACTGTGAGTCAGATTTGGAAAATAGCCAACTCGAACAATTCCCGCAGTACCTGCGCTGGGACCCCCGCAACCGGCTATCGCTGCAAAGAGTGCAGCAAACAGAAATACTCTCATCCTTTCCTCCGTATTTTACGTGGCGGCACTCCCTGGTATATCGACCTTGGATACAATCAGAGTGCCGTCTTTGAGTAATATCCACCGTAGTTTGTCGTCGGGTGCAATCCCGAGCCTGTCGACAATCTCCTTTGGAACGGTTGTTCGTCTTCTGCTCTCTCGGATTGTAACCGATGTTTCAGTTACCAGAACCACGTCGGAAAAATCAATATGCATACTTCCTCCCAGCGACCATAATACCAATATATATTGGTGTCAATCCAATCCGGATACCGTATACTTGCCCGCAATGCTGCAACTCCACCGGTGGGGAAATGCAGCGGGTTATGCTTATGGGAATATGCATTCTTCGCGCCCGAAGCAGGCAATCAGGGTTTTGGAAAACAGCCCCCATAGCAGCAGGCGGGCCATGTCAGGTATTTATTCTCTGATGTGCTCAAGCCCCATGGAAATAAGAGTACGCACATGATCATCGGCCAGGCTGTAGTAAACATGCCTGCCCTGCTTCCGGCGCATAACCAGACCTCCGGTTCTGAGCCTGCGAAGCTGGTGAGAAACGGCAGAAACAGACACTTCAAGCCGGTCTGCTATACTGCAGACACACTGCTCCCCATCCATAAGATGGAGGAGAACGCGGAGCCGGGTGGCATCTGCCGCGTTACTGAACAGATCAGCCAGCTGGTCAACCTCGTCTTCAGTTACATGTTCCGCAGGAGCATTCTCTTTCGTCATTTTTCCCCTTGAGCTCTGCATTGTATCCTTTTTCCTTAAGTGCAGCAAGCACCTTTTCATTAGAGTAACCGGGTCCCGGGTTTAGAGAAGCAGTTCCCAGTTCCAGCGAAACAGCCACGGAGCCCACTCCCGTCAATTTGGCCAGTGCCTCTGAAACAGACCTGACGCAGTTCGGGCAGGTCATTCCGGAAACACTGTAAACAAGAGACTCCGAATCGGCAACGGCAGAGTGTCTCTGAGACTTTAACCTTCTCTGCACATCCCTGAAAGCATAGTATGCAATGCCCAGATAAAAGAAGAAAGCAGCAAGGTCAGAGAGGAAAGTGCCGTTTTCATGGTGATGCATCGCATTTGTTAAGGGTATGCTGAGCCCGTTCAGCAGCAGCCCGGCAAGAAGACTGACTGCGATGACCGTTAATATGTAACTCCAGAACGAAAGTTTTCCCAGGTTTTTCCTGACTGCCCCCATGGTGGCTGCATTTGTTGCAGGGCCTGCCATCAGAAAAACCAGTGCACTGCCCACGGGAAATCCTGCGTAAACAAGTGCCGCAGCGATTGGAACAGAAGAAACTGAGCACACATAAAGAGGAATTCCAATGGCGAGAGCTGCAAGCATTCCCAGAGGGCCAGCCATAAGCGGATAGTCCGCAAGCTGTCCTGGCTGGATGAAAACCGTTATTAGTGCGGAGATTGCCACACCTATGAACAGCCAGGGATAGATGTCTCTGAACAGTGTGCCGAAGGCGTATTTCCAGATTCTTAGCGGAATAGACCCCTTTTCAACCGCAGCAGATGAGGCAGGAGAGGAAGCATGTCCGTTCCCTTTGTCGAGAGTGTCAACTACTGTCCCGCTGATTACACCGGCAGCAAAAGCTGCAATAACCTTAGCCAGTGCAATTGGCCATCCGAGAAGAGCCCAGGTTGCAGCTATTGAATCAACACCGGTCTGGGGGGTACTGGCGAGAAAACTCACAGCAGCTCCCTTGCTGGCTCCGTCTTTTCTCAGTGCCAGTGCTGCCGGAAGAACACCGCAGGAGCACAGAGGAAGAGGAACACCGATAAGACTGGCTTTAACTGAGCTCAACAGCCCCGGTTTGCCTATATGCTTGAAAATTCTGTCTCTCTTCACAAACACATGGAGAATGCCGGCAATAACAAGACCAAGAAAAAGAGAAGGAGCAAGAGCCGTTCCGGTGGACCACATGGCTTCAATGAAGGTACTTGCAAACTGCAAAACATGCCTCTTTTCAGTAAATGACCATACTTGAACAACTGTTCAAATATAGAAAAGTTCCAGGAAGCATGCAACTTTCCTCGTATCAGTTCCGCAGCAGGTCTGCGGGTTCTGCTTTTCTGTAGCGGATAAACTGCCTGGAGCCATAGCCGATTGCGTCTGCCGGACAGAACATCACACAGCGCATGCATTGCTCACAGTTCTTCCCGAAAATGGGATAGTTTTCCATAGAGATGTTGGCAGCAGGACAAAGCTTTTCACACAGGCCGCACTTAGTGCAGAGATTACGTTGAACCAGATAGCGGGTTCCCCTTTTGGCCATTGATTTCCAGGCATGCTTGAACAACCCTGAGGCCAGGTACGGCAGACAGGGAATTCTCTTCCAATCTGCTCTGCCTTCAAGAAGAGCTTCACCGAATGCTCCGGCCTTTTCAATGCCTTTCTCAATTTTTTCAGCCTCGAGGATGTCTCTCTTCGATGGAAGAAAATTAGAAGGCATTACTATCTCACATGCTCCCAGGGGATGGTAACCTTTTTCGCGGAAAACTCTGTGGAGCACAGATGGATACCCCAGGGAAGAACCTCCCATGGTGTCCAGCATAAACACTCCTGTTCCGTTCCCCCGGGGAAGCCGACTTATAAATCGCGTAACAACGGGATATGTCGAGAAACAGGCAACAGGGAAGCAGATGCCCAGTGTACGCGACGTGTCTGCTTTTTCAGGAGAATGCCTTTCGACAGATCTGAAATCGACATGAATGCCGCCGGCCCTTAAAGCGCCCGCAAGACGTTGTGCGGCAAGCAGGGTGTTTCCAGTTCCGGAAAACCAGTACAGTTCAACTTCTTTCAGCATGTGATCCCCCTGATGCAAGCAATGCTTCTTTAACCGGTTTCAGAAAATCAGCAAGGAAGACCAGGAAAACATCTTCTTCAAGCGGGGGTCTTACCCCTGAATAATCGTCGATTATCTTTTCCCCCCTGAAGTAGTCTTTCATGCGCGAATTTGTAACACACTCGATTATGTAATCAAGAAGGTCGAGTGCTTCTCCGGTTTCGCCGGGAAGAAGAGTACCGTTTTTGTATTTCCGCCATAACTCACAGGCCAGCAGGCACTTTCCGTAAACATCGATGCCCTTCATCCTGTCATCGCCTATGATGTAATTCTTACCAGCCCCGGAAATGGGTCTGGTTTCATCTGACTCAAGCCTTTCCTTTGCATCCCTTACCAGATCAAGCAGGCCGGGTGTAAATACAGATGCATTCACAGCAGTATGCACTGCACTGAGCCGAGTTTTGTACTTCCATTCATTCCTGAGCACAGCGTACAGGTTTTCGTAAAGCATCCAGCCTGGAATAAGTCTGCACCATCCTTCGGGAATGTCTGAAGGGCAGTTGGATGGAAGTGTCAGAAGGGAAAAAGGAAATCTGACGCGCTGGGGAGGAATGGTCAGGCCGGTTGCAATGACAGTGAAGGGACTCCCGCTGAAATCCGACGGAAACTTAACAGAAGTACCCAGACCAAAGAATTGTCCGGTTCCGGGACGTATCTCCTGATCGGCAAGCCTGGATGTGTGGTTGCTTCCGATATTGGCTCCGTATCCTATGTTTCCCAGCCCTCCCGGCCACATGGCGGCAATCAGAAGGCTCTGATGATGGATTCCGGTAAGGGGCCCAACCACTGAAGCAGTGACCTCGCCTTCACCAAGAACGCTGTTCGCGCCAAGGAAGGACCCTGTGAGTTTTCCGTGTCTCTCCACAGATGCACATTCTCCCACAATCGAGTTCTCGACAACGGCGAATGAATCTGCTCTGGAATTCCACTGCAGAACACTGTTCCTTACAAGAGCACCATCGGTAACCGATGCCCCATCAAAAATAACTGAGCCCCTGACGGCCATAGGGTTGTCTATCAGTGCTTTACCTAGAACTATGCTGTTCTCCATGCAGGAACAATGCCTGAGGGCTGCACCGGCACCCAGAACACCTTTAAGACCATCTCTCATCTGCGTTCTTATAAGAAGACAATCTTCTGCGGCACTTCGCCCATGTTCTGATCCAAGAAATGCCACTTCGTTGTGGTCAAGCACAGGAATCAGTGGCACTCTTCTCTCTCCGGTTTCCACTCCGGCATCGATGAAAGCACTCATGCAGCCTGGAGTGTTGTTCCATGTGATGCTGCCTGAGAATTCAACAGATGAGCCCGGCATAAGGGTCATGCAGGAAATGATTCCCGTTGACAGAACCGATACCGGCCCCTCTATTCTGGAGTTTTCGAAAGTTGTTCCTGAAAGAATGCCTTCAGGAAGGTAAACATAAACTTCACCTCTAAAATTGCAGTCTGAAATAAGATAAAGATCGGTATCAGCTGTAATGTGAACAAGATCCCACCGGGGAGATCTGCACCCTCGGGACTTGAGAATTTCAATCATGAAGGCATTTGCAACAGGGGCCTTCACACACTTCAGACTGCTCTCATCGATAAAAAGCTGCCTGCTCTGCTCCTCTATCCTTATAAAATCAATCAACCCTGTTTCGCCTTTCTCCTCTGTCCCAGGCGGCCACATTCCTCAGTGCTTCCACAGTTCTTCTCTCAAGAGCTTCCACGGTATTGAAACCGGTATGAGGTGTAATCACCACGCCGGGTATTCTGTGAAGAATGTTGCTTTGTGGCAGGGGCTCGGGGGTTGTGACATCGAGTCCGGCCCCTCCAAGGCTTCCGCTGAGCAGCAATTCCTGCAGCTTTATCTGGTTCACCAGCGCACCTCTGGCGGTATTTACAAGTATTGCACCCCGTTTCATCATACCCAGTTTTTCTGAATCCATGAAATGTTCCGTCTCGCGGGTCAGAGGAAGATGGAGAGACACCACATCCGATTTCCGGAGAAGGAACTCGAGGTCGGTGTACTTCCCGGGAAAACCCGGTTTTTCCGATCTGCTGAAGCCGAGAACCTCGCAGGATGCAGCTCTGAAAAGCCCAGCTGAAGCAAATCCGATGGAACCGGTTCCGATGATCCCCACTGTTTTTCCACACAGCTCTCTGCCGTGTTCCAGTCTGGGATCTCGAAGTGACATGATAGAGAGAGCAAACGCCAGTTCGGCAACACTTCGGGAAGAATACCCGGGAACATTGCTCACCGCCACGCCCCATTCAGCCGCAGCCTTCAGATCAATATGGTCGTATCCGGTAAAGGCTGTTGAAACTATGCCTCCGCTCATGGCTTCCATCTGCCTGCTGCCAACCGGAAGGTTTACGGTTATAAGCGCATTGCAGCCGTCTGGCTCATCTCCCGCGAGGATTTGCCAGCTGGGAAGCTCTGTTGCTGCTGCAGCGAATGCCTTTCCTGCAGAAGCCCCCGGATCCTGAAGGAACAAAAGCTTTTTCAACGGGCAAGCTTCCGAAGAAGCCCTGCAATGCAAACGAGAAAATCGTTGACAGAAGACACGCTGACAGATTCACCCGGTACGTGGACATCACTTATGCCGGGACCAAGGCTGATCATGTCAAGATTGCCGACCCGCTCACCTATAATCCCGCATTCAAGACCGGCATGAATTGCCTTAACCTCAGGCTCTACACCAAGGCATTCCCGAAGACTGTCCATGGCAGAAACAAGAAGCCTGGAAGAGGGATCAGGTGCCCAACCGGGATAACCGTCACCCATGGATATGTGGGCATTTGCCAGCCTGCCTGCTGCGGCAATCCCTTGAACAAGGGCTTCCTTCGCTGATTCAACTGCACTTCTTACGCTGAGAAGCACCGACAGGCTGTTTTCATCACATGTTACCAATGCAAGGTTGCACGATGTTTCTACCAGGTTTTCAACCACGCCGCTCATTTTCCTTACGCCGTGGGGTAGTGCCAGGAGAAGGTCGATTATCCGGTTTGATGAATCTTTGCAGAGTCTGAAATCTGCTGCAGTTTCTTCACACTTTACGTCAATTGATTCCTCGATACCGGAATACTCTTCCATGAAGTCTTTTCTGACAATAGAGCACAGAGTTCTCGCCCTCGTGATATCTTCTACTGCTACAACTGCTTCTGCGCTTCTAGGAATAGCATTGTGCTTGGATCCACCCTGGAAGCTGACGAGTCTTCCTCCCAGAAGTTCTTCTAGCCGTCTGCAGAGTCTGATGGCAAGTTGCAGGGCATTTGCATTGCCTGCATTAATCTCCATGCCGGAATGCCCTCCGTTGAGACCGTCAACAGAAATTTTCACCGCGGATCCTGTGTATTCTTCGAAACTCAGTGGAAGGGTCAGTCGAGCGTCCTGGCCTCCGGCGCAGCCAATGCAGATCGTTCCGATGTCTTCCGAGTCGAGATTGATCAATCTCCTTGCGGTTATCCACTCTGATGGAAACTTAAGCGCCCCTACAAGGCCGCGCTCCTCATCTACAGTAAACAGACACTCAAGAGGAGGCATCCCTGGATAGTCACCATCCAGGAGCTCAAGCATTAGCGAAACTCCGATTCCGTTGTCAGCGCCAAGAGTCGTCTCCACTGCTGTAAGCCTGTCTCCCTGAAGAACAGTTTCGATGGGGTCTTTCAGGAAATCATGCTCGCTTCCGGTTACCTTTTCGCCAACCATATCCATGTGAGCCTGCAGTGCAACGGGTTCACCGATGCCGGGTTTCCTTATGATTACATTTCCTGCACAGTCATTGTCGTAAGAAAGTTCTCTGTCGCTGGCGAAAGATGTCAGATAGCTGGATACCCTTGCCTCATCACCACTTGTGCGGGGAATGGAGCAGAGTTCGCTGAAAAATTTCCAGACTGGTTTTCCATTCAATTCTTCAGGGAACATCATTCCTCCTCAAAAAAGGTTTTCAAAAAGTGGCCGAAGATTATCTCGCCAGTATTAAACCCCGGGCCGGAGGCGAGAGTTTCTGTCAGGCTGACGCCATTTTTCCGGAATAGTTCCGGGTCATTCGAGAAACACCTGTTTCCTGACTGAGTGTCGAACTCAGGGTGAAACTGAGTGCCGAAAAGCTTCATATCTCTGTTGAAGAAAGCCTGTATCTCTGTATGCCGGTTGGTTGCAGTGATGACTGAACCGGCCGGCAGGCGCACTATGCAGTCATAATGCGATTGCCACACAGCCATTCTTCCTGAAAGCCCTGCAACGGGCCAGGCAGGAAGAAAACTCACATCAAGCCACCCAAGTTCAACTGAGCTGCATCTTGCAACCCCATCCAATCCGAGAAATGCCCTTGCCAGAAGCTGATGCCCGTAGCAGATGCCCATCTGAGGAATGCCTGAATCTGCAGATTTTCTAATGAAATCGACTGCGCCGTTCATGAAGACTGTCTCGGAAAGAATAGACAGAGCAGAACCGGAATGTATAACTGCTTTGCATTCTTCCGGAAGAATCGACGGGAAAGGTTCATCCCCGGTTATTCTGATCACAGTCGAAGGAATCTTCAGCCATCGGCTTATCAGTTCCCCTGATAACCCGTCTACAGAGTAATCAAGAACAGCAACAGGTTTTCTCATGACAGATAAGCCCCCCCTCTCGGCAATACCCCGGAACAGCAGATCATTGCTACTCGTTTCAGAACACTACAATAATTCACCTGCGGAAGCATTTGCAACAGAGAACAGGTTGAAGTATCATTTCTCTTTGAAAGGGGAGCATGACAGCAAAACTCATAGCCAGAATAAACGACTTTCCGTATTTTCGCCCAGTTCGCCCCGGGCGCAGGCTGATTGTAAGAATGGATACCACAAATCACTGCAATCTCAGATGCACCATGTGCCCCATGAGGCTTTCCGACGGCGATCCTGACAGAAAGTGGAAACACATGAGCAGTGAGGTATTCGAAACCATCCGGAAGGAAGTTTTTCCTGCTGCATTGACAGTGGCGATATCGTGCGGTGCAGAGCCTCTTGCAAACCCGGAGTTCGGAAGCCATCTCCGGTCTCTATATAAAAGTGGTGTTCCGTACAGGCAGATGGTTACAAATGGAACACTTTTCAGTGAAGAGACAATCCGCACTGTTCTTGCCTACCCTCCCACAAGCCTGTTCTTCTCAATTGACGGAAGCAGTTGCAAAACCCATGCTTCCCTGAGAGATGGCGCCGACCTGAATATGATACTCGGTGTAATAGAGAAGCTGATTACCGGAAGAGGCAGAAGAATCTTTCCCATGATAGGTTTCAGTACAACCCTCCAGAGGAAAAACCTGTGCGAACTTGCGGATATTGTGTCTCTTGCTCACCGGGCAGGAGCAGTTTCCGTGGGAGTAGTGCCTCTGGTTCCTTATGAAGGGTTGAACACGCTTGAAGCGGTGATAGACCCGACATCAGCAGAAGCAACCAGGGAAATTTCGCGCGCCCGTCTCAGAGCTTCACAGCAGGGTATCGCTTTCAGCCTTTCAAGCGAAGCATCTGACAGGAGATCAGCTCATCCATGCCCTCATCTTCGAAGCACGGTGTTCATCGATCCGAATGGCTCAATCTTTCCATGCCCTTATTGGAATACCGGGCATCCTTTGGGCAACATTCTCGACGGGTTTGACAATGTATGGAAAAGCAAAGGTTTAGAAAGACTCAGAAGGGGCAACTTTTCAGAACCGGACAACTGCATGAGGTGCCCGGAGGTTACAGGAAGAACTGTCGAGATACGAAAGGCAAGGCAATAATCAGGGGAACGCTGTTATCCCCATGAAACTTGATACTTTCCAGCTGTCGTTCTCGAATATCATTATCGCCTGTTGGGGAATCTCAACTCCTGTGGCTGTGCGGAATGTGAGAGCAATCGCAGCTTCCCGGCCGCTAACTGTAACGGAGTCAATTTCCATCTCATAGGGTGCGTACCTGGCAGTAATCACCGGGAGAGACAGGGTTGCTGAAAGATATTCCTCCGTTTCCCAGTCTTCCGCGTTTTCGAGCTCGATAGAGTAACCGGCGCTGTTAAGTCTGCTGATCGTTGCCTCGGGCTCTCTGTCAAGACTCTGTTTTATGGAATTCAACATAACCTCGACCTGAGCCAATGCTCCGGAGGAAAACATAAGAGAAGCAGTCTGTCCGTCTCCTGTCTGGAGCGTACTCATGAATTCGACAATACCCGAGCGAACAAGAGAATCTGCTTCATCATCCACTGCAAAAGCTGAACCAGCCGCAAGAAGAACCGGAAGTACCAGAACCAAGTATCTCATATGCCCCCTCTCCTGGTACACATCCCCACACAGCATAATAGAAAAAGGTTGAGGTTTGGGCAAGGGGGTCAGTTTACCTGTTTTCCCCCCAGACAATAAGTGTGTTTTTCAACCCCTCAAGGGCTAGTTGAAGCCCCTCATCAGCAATCCACTCCCGCCTGGAGTGAAAGAGTTCTCCGCCGGTGGGAAGGTTTGCCGAGGGAACACCCATGAAACTCAATCTGGATCCATCAGTGCCGCCTCTGATCGAACCTTCCTCTACTTCAATCCCACAGCGCCTCATGCCGTCAAGAGCGTAATCCACAAGCCGTCTGTCTTTTTTCAGTATTTCACCGGGATTGCTGTACTGCTCCTTCATTGTAAGCTCAATCTGCGAGCCGGGAAAAAGTGAGGTAAGGCAATCCCTGATCGCCTCCATTCTTCTGCGTCTCTGAACCATACCTTCCGTGGTAAAATCGCGGAGAATCACTTTCACTTCAGCTGAGCCCGTGGTGCCATTCACAAAGAGAGGGTAGTCGTAGCCCTGGCGTCCGCTGCTGTTTTCCGGCATTTCCTCCGAGCGCATAAGTGCTATCAGCTCACCGGCGATCCTCACCGCATTTATCATATTCCCTGACGCACTTCCGGGGTGAACCTCTCTGCCTGTTATCTTCCAGTCGGCAGACCATGCGTTAAAAGTTTCCGAAGCAATTTCCGTGATCTCTCCCCCGTCAACGGTGTACGCAAAATCCGCGCCGAAACGCTCAACGTCGAAGTTATCAACCCCTCTTCCCACCTCCTCATCAGGGGTAAAAGCCACAACAACCCCGGGACGACTAACTTCAGGATTTTGAGAGAGCCATCTGCAGGTTTCCATGATGATTGCCACCCCGGCTTTATCATCGGCTCCAAGAAGGGTTGTGCCGTCGCTTGTGATGATGGTTCCGCCGGAATAGCGCAGCATATCTTTGCATTCAGCCGGATCTACCGTCACTCCGTCTTTCAAAAGAATAGGCAGCCCATTCCAATTGGCGTGCAGTTGCGGCATAACTCCCTCCCCCGGAGAATCGGGAGAGGTATCGACGTGGGCGATAAGGCCAATTGTCTCTCCGGGGATTCCACCGGGTACAGCCGCATAAAGTACTCCAGTTTCTGACAGAAACACATTGATCATTCCGAATTCTATAAGCTCATCCCTGAGTACTCTGAGAAGATCGAACTGCCGGGCACTGCTTGGACTATCCGTACTGTTTGGATCCGAAGCAGTTGAGTAACCGGCATACCTTATAAATCTTTCACTGACCGGATTCATGAATACTCCTTTCAATTGGCTTAGTGCAGTTAGTATAATTGGCTGGCTGAGGATCAACCATTATCGGGAGTTGTTTTTAGTATGGGTGCCTTTCTATCTGAAACAGATATTGCCAGATTTCTGGGACAGAGCATGCCGGACACAAGAAAAGCTATCAAATCCAGCAAGCTCAAAAGCATTCTCAGACAGGGCTGCTTAGTGTACCAGCGTGATGATGTTCTCAACTGGCTCGCGGAGAACTTCAGTTCTCTGGCAACGGAAAGACTCATTCAGGCCGACCACTCTTCAGCAGACAGTGCGGGACTTGATCCTTTCTCATGCGGGATTACTCAACTTCTATCCGGGGGCAGAGTATTCTTTCCTGATAAGACCTCCACCAGATCGTCCGTTTTCAGATGTATTTCCGACATGGCTGTCAACTGCGGCTCAGTATTTGATGCAGCAGCATTGAGAGATCAATTGGAAAAAAGAGAAAAAGTAATGTCAACGGCACTTAAATGCGGAGCCGCACTTGTTCATCCGCTTGACATCAGGCAACTCTATATAGAGAACGAACTTCTCCTGCTGATGATCCCGCCTCACACTATCCCGTTCGGAGAATCAAGCGGTAGCCTTACATCACTATTTTTTCTTCTGCTTTTTCCTGACCCCCACAGACATATTCACATTCTTGCAAGGCTGAACAGACTGCTTAGGTCGACTGAATTCATTGAATCTATTTTGAAGGCTTCTTCACCGGAGGATGCCATTGAAATTATCCATCGCAGGGAGCTGGAAGTTATCAGTTCCCGATGAAATAAATAAGTGAAATGGAGGAATTGTGAGTTTTAAGGGTCGAAACATGATCTCTCTCCGGGACATGACCACCGACGATCTTTGGTCAATTGTTCACCGTGCAGGGGAAGTAAAAGGAGGAATGCATCAGAGCTGCCTTCAGAAGAAAGTTGTTGCATCCCTGTTCTTTGAACCTTCCACGCGAACCAGGCTTTCCTTCGAGTCGGCAGTTGTAAAAAGCGGCGGAAGCGTGTTCGGATTCGCTGATCCAGGAGCTTCTTCCCAGTCGAAGGGTGAATCCTTTGCAGATTCTATAAGAACCGTCACAGGCTACTGCGATGCGATGGTGATCCGCCACCCTGTAGAAGGAGCCGCAAGGCTTGCAAGCGAAGTAGCAACAGTTCCGGTTATTAATGCGGGAGATGGAGCAAACCAGCACCCCACTCAGACATTCCTTGATCTGTTCACTATTTACGAAGAATTCGGCCGTCTTGAAAACCTGAAAATAGGAATAATGGGCGATTTGAAATACGGTAGAACAGTTCACTCGCTGACCCACGCCATGTCTCTTTTCAGTGCGGAAATGGTTTTTGTATCACCTCCGACGCTGCAGATGCCTTCTGCCATTCTCTCTGACCTTACTGCAAACGGGATTTCCTACCGCACTGCTGACACTCCCGAGGAAGCCTCAGACATGAAGCTTGATGTTCTTTACGTAACAAGAATTCAGAAAGAAAGATTCGGAGACCCTCAGGAATACAAGAATGTCGCACACAGCTATAGAATCGATAAAAGCACTCTTGCTGCCCTGGGGGAACAAGTCAGGGTAATGCATCCTCTTCCCAGGGTCGATGAGATTGCAGAAGAGGTAGACTCCACTCCAAACGCCATATACTTTACCCAGGCACACAACGGCGTTCCCACAAGGCAGGCTCTTCTGGGTCTTGTTACTGGAGGTATCAACTGATGGCCAGAGCATATAAAGTTTACGCAATTACAGATGGAACGGTTATAGATCACATCCCTACTCCTCTTGCTCTGAAAGTAGTGGAAATCCTTGGCCTCGGGAAAGAGGGAGTATTTACAATCGGTGTCGGTTTTCAATCAAAAAGACTTCCAGGCGGAAAAGACATCTTGAAAATAGAAAACCGTATTCTCCTTGAAAGTGAAACTGATACCATTTCTCTAATTGCTCCGGAAGCAACAATCAACATAATTCGCAACGGTACCGTAAGCGAAAAGAGGCGCATATCCATTCCCGATTCCATTTATGGAGTGATGCAGTGCCCCAACCCGAATTGTGCAACCAACAAGCTTGGAGCTCACCGTCACTTCGTACTTGAAAACAGGGACAGAATGACCTACCGCTGCCAGTACTGCGAGAGAGTAACTGAAGTTCTCACTGAAAATCTGAGAGCACCTGAATAGCCCATATAAGCGGTAGCAAAAACGGAATCTCCCGGTTCATAAAAAGCTCCCGGCATTCCTGAGCGGAATACCGGGAGCTTTCTGTTTTTTGCTCTCAGCCTAACGGACTACGACAACCCTTTGGGCAGAAAAGCCTGCCGGTGTCTGCATCACTATTGCATAGGAACCAGCGGGAAGAGCTGATACCTGGCCAGTGTATTCACCGGCTGCCATCTCGCTATCCCCGATGACCGAAACCGTTCTTCCGGTAACATCATAAACTGCAATGCTCACATAACCCGGCTGCTCGACCCTGTAGCCCACTGTGAAAGATCCCTCTACAGGATTGCCTGAAGCAACCCAGATCTTTCTTCCGTCCATAGGAGCGAAACCCTCATCACCGACGCTGACAGGGTTCCAGAGAATATCGATATCCTTCAGCGATGGCGTAATATTGGGGTTATCTGTGTAAAGCTCGACCTGATACTGAAGGAATTGGCCTCCCTGGGCAACAACTGTAGCCAGCGGAGCAGGCTCGGTAAGCCATACACTCCAGTTACCCATGTTGCTGGCGGTATAAGAGGTTCTCAGCCTGACACGAAGACCGGTCTCGGCGGGTGTAATCGAAGACCAGTTGACATACACCCAGAGAACACTGCCCGGATCAGGAGGTTCAATGTTCAATATTGAGCTTGTCAAGGCAGCAGGAGACGTGAAGCCGCTTACCCGCCACCAGCTGACCTTGTCTCCGGTGAATGCGCAACCGAGAACATCTGGAACTCCGTCTCCATCAATATCACCGACGGATACACCCAGAGCCCCTGCAAAAAACTCAGAAACGTTGAAGGTTTGCCAGTTTTCCCCCAGGTATTCCCTGTTTTTGCACCAGCCTATCTTGTTTTCTCCATAGCTGGCAACAGTTACATCGGAAAATCCGTCTCCGTCCATATCATAGGCGGCAATGTCATAGATATTCTGAGCACCTGCGCCCGGCATATCGTGGGAAATCCAGTTGCTTTGCGTATCAAGATAATCGTACCAGTGAAGATTGCCGTCACCGGCAGATGAGGCAACAGCAAAGTCGTCGGTTCCATCACTGTTATAGTCGGCGACAGCAACGGAAACAGGAGCTGTGAAGTTTGACTCAATGACATCTTTGTGCCATGAGTATCCATAAGGAGACTGGGAAATGTATGCCACAACGTCATTCTGAGTGTTGCTTGCAGCAACAACATCGATATGACCGTCGTTGTTGAAATCACCCACATCGCAGGCATAAGCTCCCATGAGAGCACCATCGATGTAGTTCACTGTCCAGGCTGCGGGACCGCCGCTGTTCTTCCACCAGCAAACATCTCCAGAGAGACTGGACACTCCCACAATATCTGACAGCCCATCTTCGTTTACATCAGCCGCTCTGATCTGCCTTGCATCAAAGCCAGTGGCTATAACAGTGTTATAACCCCATCCGGTTGGCATATTAGGGAAGTACACTATCTGGTCAAGGGCATCGCTCGATACCGCAATATCCCGCAAACCGTTACCGTCGAAGTCTGCCACTGTGATGAATCTTGGTGTTGAAATCGAACCGATAACATGCTTCGTCCAGGTGGTGCCTGCTCCGTTTGTGTTTTCCATCCAGAAAACCTCACCGGAGTTGTAACCGCAGGCAGCAGCATCCATGTCTCCATCAAGATCGATATCAATCGCTATGACATAGGTGGGGCCATTGGTGGTTGCCATTACATTCTCGCTGCGATCGACAATCAGCTTGAGCTGACCAACTTCCGTATCCCAGTCCATGGCATCGGCCACAGCGAATCGGTTCTGCCAAACAGTAACCGGACCAGGAATACCGGGCCCCCCTGACCAGTCTGTCTGAGTTTCACTTTCGGCCAGGGCAGAGCAGACTAGAAACAGTCCAATAAATAGGAATAAAAGCTTCATATAAATCCCCCTTATAAAAATCGCCGTGCGGATGTCCACACAACTATTGTACCAACCACTTGGTAGGTCAATACCCAGGTTGGGTCAGTATTTTTAGCAGAACATTATTTTAGATATCGGTCTCGTTCGCTGAACAAACAACCGCAGTAGGGTTGTCTGTAAATATCTGCATCTCTAGACATCTGTATAGATTTCTTGTAATTTTCTCTAAAATCCATGTAGATAAATGAAACGTTCGACAGAGCGGCCGCCTTCTCTCCTGCATGTTTCAGCAGCTCATGATTCTGATAAGGGCTGATGGAAAGAGTGGAAGTAAACTGATCAAAACCCATCCTGGAACACATTTCTGCGGTGAATCCCATTCTGTCGGTGAAACAGGAAAGACACCGGTTACTGCTGTTCAAGAGCATTTTCAGATTGCTTTCCAGAGAACTTTCTTCATTCATAATTACAGGAAGATCGACCGATGGAGCCCACTTCCTTAAAGCTTCAGCCCTGCGCTGAAACTCTTTCAAGGGATGAATTGAGGGGTTGTAAAAACAACCGGTTACTTCGTATCCTGATTCTCTGAGGTCTTCCACAACCGCTGTTGCACAAGGTGCACAGCATATGTGAAGCAGTATCCTTTTTCTCAAAGCGGCAACTCCTCCTGGCCGGAATAGCTGAACCCGAGATGCCGGTATGCAAGGGATGTGGCAACCCTTCCCCTGCTTGTTCGGTTAAGAAAACCCCTTGAAAGAAGAAATGGCTCAACCACATCTATAAGCGTATCTCTTTCTTCATTAAGTGTTGCCGCAAGCGCTGATACGCCCACAGGCCCTCCGGCATACTGCCGTATGATCACCGTAAGGTAACTTCTGTCGAGTTTATCGAGACCTGCCTCGTCTACTCCGTTAATATCCATCGCTTCTATTGCCGTTACCTCGTCGATAGCCTCACGCCTCATTACCTGAGCATAATCTCTGGCCCGTTTCAGAAGCCTGTTTGCTATTCTGGGTGTTCCCCGGGCGCGAAGGGCTACAGATTGCGAGCCGGCACTTGTTATTCCAGTGCAAAGAATTCCCGCAGAACGGGTAACAATGGTATGAAGTTCGTTTACCTGATAAAATTCAAGATGCAGAGACAAGCCGAAGCGATCACGAAGAGGACCGGTAATGAGACCTGCCCGTGTAGTGGCACCGACAATGGTAAACCTGCTGAGTTCAAGCTTTACGGTACGGGCGTGAGGTCCGGGGTCGATAACCATATCAATTTCAAAATCTTCCATTGCCGGGTAGATGTACTCCTCAACAATTCTGGGAAGTCTGTGTATCTCATCGATAAAAAGAATATCTCCCCTTTTGAGGTTTGTAAGAATTCCTACTAGATCTGCAGGTCTTTCCAGAGCGGGTCCGGATGTACATACAATATCTGCTTCCATCTCTGCGGCAATCACATGGGCGAGGGTTGTTTTGCCGAGCCCAGGCGGGCCGTGAAAAAGAAGGTGATCGATTGGCTCACCTCTCTCCCGGGCGGCTTGAACGGCTATCTTGAGGTTGTCTATCAGTTCCTTCTGACCAATGTACTCATTAAAGCTTTTCGGTCTCAGGGTGACAAAGTCCCTCTCGTCGCTGTTTGTGTCTTCCGCCCTTACTATTGATTCAAGTGCCATATCACCCTCTTGATTTCATTGCTGTTTTTACCAGAACAGAGGCTGAGGCATCCGCTCCGGCCTGCTCAACCGCGAAGTTAACCAGAGATACCGCTTCCGAGGGCGATATACCAAGCTGCTCAAGTATAGCTCTGGCGTCAGCGGAGTTCCCGGAAGCAGACGGAACCGAAGGTACGTAAACAGACTTGGAAATTTTATCCTGCAGTTTTGCAACAATCTGTTTTGCCCTTGAAAGACCGATTCCCGGAAGAGACTGCAGAACTTTCAGATCACCCGCTGCAATGGCTGAAGCCAGCTCTGAAGGAGGAATTACCATGGCAGTTGCGGCGGCTCTTACACCTACCCCGGACACGCTTATGAACTTAACGAAGAAATCTCTGTCGGAAACAGTGGGAAAAGCCACCGCCATGGGGATTCCTCTGTTGCCGTCGTTGACAATCTGAAATAGAAGAAAAAAATGAGCTCTGTCTCCCGTTGAGACGTGCCGGAGGAAATATCCCGGAGCGAGAAGACTCAAAGTGAACGGTCCGGTTTCAAGAAGAATGTGCGACTGACCTGTTCCGGTCACAATACCCCTGACACTGTCAAGCAAAACGCTCCTCCTCATATAGAGCTATTGCAACCGCAAGAGCATCGCTCACGTCCAGCGGTTTCAGCTCGTGGCGGATTCCCAGTATCCTGCAGACCATACCATTAACCTGTTCTTTGCTGGCACGGCCATTGCCGGTAACAGCTTTTTTTACCCTGCTTGCTGGAATCGACTCAACACGTATTCCTTTGAGTCCCGCTGCCAGACAAAGTACCCCCCTGGCATGACCCATGATAATCGCCGTTGCAGGATGCCGGTAATTGGAGTAAATCTTCTCCAGACCCATAACTTCAGGAGAGTACTTGTCTATTACCTGAACGAGGCCCTGGAACAGTTCTGTCAACCGCGGTGTCAGCGGATCTGACGGTCTGGTTCTTATTGTGCCGGCATCCAGCAGTTTCAGGGAAGAAACACCACCAAGAACAACTCCAAAACCAGTGATGTTCAGCCCGGGATCAACTCCCAGAATGATTCTTTCAGACAACTACTCAGCCATGTCGAAGTTTGAGTAAAGGGCCTGAACATCATCATGGTCCTCAAGAGCCTCAAGAAGTTTCATAGTTCTGTCGGCCTCTTTTCCTGTCAGCATAACAGTATTGGACGGCACTTTTGTTACCTCGGCTGAAATCACCTTCATACCCGCTGCCTCAAGGGCGTCTTTAACAACAAACACATCATCAGGAGCTGTGGACGCAATAATTGTATCGTCGAAAACCTCAACATCCTCAAGACCTGCGTCGAGCCCTGCTTCCAGAACCTCGTCTTCTGTGAATCCGGCACCTTCAACGGTTATCTGACCCTGCCTGGTGAAAAGGTACGCAACGCTGTTCTTCAAACCCAGCGTTCCACCTCCTTTTGTGAGCATGCTCCGGATCTCGGCTGCTGACCGGTTCTTGTTATCGGTCAGAACTTCGATGATGATAGCAACGCCTCCGGGTCCGTATGCTTCATAAGCCATTTCCTCGTAACTTACACCTTCCAGCTCTCCAGTTCCGCGCTTAATTGCCCTTTCAATATTATCATTAGGCATGTTCTGGCTTTTTGCGGTGTCGATGGCAACTCGCAGTCTGGGATTCATTTCAGCATCGCCGCCGCCCTGACGGGCTGCAACGGATATCTCCTTTACAAGGCGACTGAAAATTTTGCCCCTGGCCGCGTCTGCCTTGCCCTTCTTGTGTTTTATAGTGCTCCATTTATTGTGTCCGGACATCATTATCTCCTTTGAATAGGTTTTACTGTGCAGAATATTTTAGAACGAAAGTTTTGTGAGGTCAAGGTTTGCGGTGGTGGTAGTCTGCTATTTCCTCCCAGTTTAGCACGGCCCTTCTGAAAAATGACACTCCGGTGTGGGCAATACTGACTTTTTCAACTTCCTGAACACAGGGAAGTATTACAAGTACAGATTTCACAGAAGACAGGATTATATCAATCTCTGCAAGCCAGTCAGGTTTTTCAGCTTCCTGTGCCACGGCCACGCACCTTGCAAGCACGGAAGCATCGCGGGCAGTTATCGAGACACCGCAAACATCAGGAAGTCTTTCTTCGCTTCCAAGTGCTTCAGGAAGAGAGCTGATGTGCCGGGAAAGGGCAGCTCCGATCCCGGGAAGACCATCAACGGGAAATGCAGGAAAAAGAAATGCTCGTTTTTCAGCTTGTGTGCCTCCTGTTTCCCTTGTTTTGCCCGTGAGAAGATCTCTCTGGTATCTGCTTCCAAAGGTGATGCTGGTTGATGTGAAATCATTTCTTACTGTTCTTTTCAGAACATGCACAGTTGCGTTTACAAGCCAGAAAGGAAGAGGCAACGGTGAGTCGGCTCCTGCCCGGCAGTGAACTTCCACGGGCTCCAGACCCTGGTTCCCTATGACCCAGCTGTGTGCACAGTTGCTGCAGAAAAACAGCTGATCCGATCCAAGTCCGGACAGAGCAAGGCCGCAATTCCCGCAGACAAGTCTGGTCACCCTCATATATAACTGTTCATTCCGGCATTCTTCTCTGCCATTTTAAGAAATCTTTCCGAAACAGCACCAAATCCGAGAGTAGAGAGAACAACAAGCATAAGAACAGGCCCTGCTGCCAGAAGGCCTGAATAAACCACCAGCATAAGCACCGGAAGAAGCCCGGCCCATAAACTCCCAACAATACGACAGACCTTTCGCCAGTGATTGACGTCCGGCGGGAAAACCCCCCGGAGTATCCTGCCTGTGCAGCCGTCTACAACAATCCGGAAGGTTCGCCCATCCAGAACGTAGGTAACCACCCAGAGGGGATAGTGAACCATTTTTTCTCTCGCGCCCGTAACTGCCAGATGCATCGATCGCTGCTCAATTCCGGCGCCCACGCCGTCACAGATGCGCTGAATGAATTTATCTGCCTCCTCGTGAGCCTGATGAACTGATATAGATGGATCCACCACATGCGAGTTAGCGGGCAGATTCTTCGAGTCAAATATTCTCAGGGGCAATCCCGATCCTGATCTGTTCAGTTCCATTCCGGATAGCCCCATCTGTGATTTTTCACCCAGTGAAGGTATCCCAAGCGGTTCCAGACGGGCAGCACTCACAATCATGTCAATTCCATAGCTTATCTGGTGTTCTTCGGCCCGTACCCCTTTTCGCTGCTTTATGGTCCGGGTGATTGACCCTGTAACGCGGCCATCTTCGTTTTCAGCAGGAGCTTTGATTTTTCTTTCCTTAAACACCGGTTTCACTCCGAACACAAAACCGTCTACTCTGCAGGAAAGAATCCAGAATGGAACAAAAGCAAGAAATGGCTTGCGAACCCTGCAATCTGTGAAAACTCCTGCGGACAATTCTTCAAGCTTGTGCCTGACTGCACTCAGAGCATCTGTTGGCTTGATCTTTGAATCCACAATGTACCTCTTTACTGCACCCTCTAAGAAAAGAGGCGTGTCACAGTGAAGACATACAGTGTTGGTGTTCCCTTCACATATCTCCAGCAATCCTCCACAGGAGGGGCATGAAAGAGTCAGAAGGTCACTCATGAGCCGCTTCGCTTTCTTATTCTGTCCCGCAATCCGGGGGCGACGATCGCAGACGCCATTCCGAAGACAGATGCCCAGAAAACAGAAATCCCCCTGATAAGAAAGAAAAACAGAAAAGCAGGAACAACCCCGGCAAGAAAAGCCGACAGTGCTTCCCTGGCCGGGGAAAATCCCGGTTTTCCTGAAGATCCCGAAATTTCACCCAGTTTTGTTCCGGCAACCCCGTCAACTATCGTTCCCTGAGCAGTTGCAGCATTAATTGCAACCCAGAAAGGGTGATAGACTGCTCCGCCCTTGCCAATCAGCTCAGGATCAACAGGAACAATCTCACCTTCAACCTCAGACTCGTCCCAGACGCGCCTGTCAGCAGAGGGCGGGGAATAGTCATCCATTTCAGGATATGGCTGTGTAAATATCTTTTTCATTGTGTCCGGATCAAAAGGAAACCAGTAAAGGGAAACAGAGGAAACTTCCCCGGGGGCGAACAGACGGAGCACATCATTCTCGTCAAGCGAGGGTCTGTGCAGGAAACTTGTTCCTGCAAATCCGTCTACAATCGAATTGGCCCCGCAGTAACGACAGCATGCAAAAGCATCCGGTGATGTTACTGCAATGAGTGCCCCACACTGTTTGCATTGAAGTTTCATCCCGGGGCAACCTCATATAGAAAGGACTCCAGCTCGGATATCATTTTCTCAAGGGAAAACAAATCCAATACTCTCTTCCTGCCGCCAGCCCCAGACGGGTTAATATCGGCTCCGGAATTCATCATTTTTTTCAGCACACCGGCGAGAGCACGGTAATCCCCCACCGGAAACACAATTCCAGCTTCACCAACCACTTCGGGAAGACTGGTCGCGTTGCTGACAACCACAGGCACACCGGCACACATAGCCTCGGCAGCGGCATAGCCGAACCCTTCGTTTGAAGACGGCATAACAAACACATTCATGGCATTGTAGTAATCGTTCGTGTTGCCAACCTCTCCGGTGAGCCGAACACGGTCACCCATATTCAGCGCAGTCCGGTTCAGCTCACTGTAAAAATTTACGTCAGGCGATGGTCCGGTCATGAGAACATGCATTTCTGGAATCAACTCTGCAGCCTTAAGCAGAGTTTTATGTTCTTTTCTGGGGAGAAAAGACCCGAGCATCCCGGCAACGAACGCATTTTCCGGGATTCCAAGGCTTTCTCTAATCTTAAGACCAGCAGCGCTGTCAGGAAAATAGCTGGCTGTTTCAATGCCGTTGTATATCATCTTCAGTTTGTTCGAAGGCATCCATTTGTTTCCATCAAGAATTGTTTTTGCCGTTGAGTTGCTGTTAACAAGAACCCTGTCCACCAGATATCTGTAAGATAATCTGTATCGCAAAGAGTTCTTGAAGGCATAATCACTTCCTCGTCGCCTTATGAATGGGATCCGTCCGCACAGCCTCGCAGCTGCACCAAGTGATCTCACCTCTCTGTCCATGTTACAGATAACCGCCTGAGGGCGGATCTTTCTGAAAAGCATGTACAGCTTTGCCACAGCAAGCGGATTGAAATCGCCCCGCAGTTGAACCGGCACTACTGTAAGACCCCGCGTTTCAGCCCTTTCCCTTAAACGGCTTTCAGGTCTGCAGACGATTGTAACCTCATGTCCCCTGTCAGATAGCCCCGAGGCGGCGGAAAGACTCCAGTTCTCTCCTCCTCCCCAGGTAATCATCGAGTTGCTCACAACAACTCGCAAAAATCTACCTCCCAGCCGTAATCACACGGCGTGTAGTTGTTCCGGAGAGTGTTTCAAGCCGAACAAAATGCACACCCGCAGGTACTCCCTGAGTATTCCAGATGACATTCCCGGAGCCGGGGCCTGTCAACGACGGGGAAAGGTCTTCGATGACTCTTCCTGATACGTCGTAAACGACCAATCTGGCTGATGATGCATCCCCGGGTGAGATGGATACGGGAATTACAGCAAGAGCATAAACAGGATTGGGAGTTACAAGTCCCAGTGAAGACACCCGGGGGAATAGCTCTTCACTGGATTCCCCGCCGCCTGTTGTGTTCACCTGGGCAAGCACGGGTTCCGACGCCCAGCCTGGACCGAAGTCAGTGTCTATCGCCCAGGCTCTGAACCAGTAATCACCATTGTTCAGCTCACTTACGGTGTACTGTGAACCGGAGATATTGTCTGCCTGAATCTGATTTGAATTCCAAACTTCAATCTTGATGTCGTCAATGAAAAGCTTGCAGGATGAGCTTCCACCATAGCTTTCCCATCGGAACATAAGGGTTCTGCCCTGAAATTCGTCGAGTTCATGGATGTTGTAACGCCAGGTCATGTCTTCTCTGCCGAAAGTCTGAAGATAATACCAGTTCTGCCCGCCATCGGGGCTATAGGAGAAAGCACCCTGATAACTTTCAGGTGTGATGTCCTGCAGAGACCAGAAGCTGATTCTCCCGCCGCCTTCAGCGGGCACAGTTACAGTTCCCTGCCATGTCATCTGGCCGGTTCCATTGGAAAGATAGCTTTGCGTACCGCTATGATACTGGCTGCTGGTAATAATCCAGTTGACCCTGTCAAAAGGACCGCTGTCTCCGGTGTCATTCAGAAGAACCTGATAACCGCTCAGTCGCTGAAGAGCATAGTAATCGGCGTTTCCGGCATCACCCCAGTTCACGGTGAATGGCACGCTGACTGTTCCGATGTTTTCCATGATCGGCACACCCGGTTCATGAGGATCATAAGGGCATCCTGCCAGGCATGCGGAGAGAAGATAACTTCTCAGATTTCTTCTGGACAGTTTTACTATCTCTGTTGCTGATGGCCAGAAACCTGCAAAACCGGCACCGGTTTCATGGTTCCAGCTCATGGATCCGTACAGCGCGTATGAGTGGTCGCGAGTGTTTCCGCTGGCATAGTAAAGCCCCTCCGCAGCCGGAGCATGCTCTTCCCCTGTGGAGCAAAGAACCATCATCTCGCCCTGGGTGGTGTACTCTGCAGCGTGGGTAGTGGGTTCATCTGTCCACCCCCAGGGATAGATAAGAACATTACTGTAACTATGTGTGGAATGCATCTGTGCGGGAATGTGAGTTTGCCAGAAAGTATCGATGTTGCTGCATTCCGGCTCGGAAAGCGGAGCGGTGCCCCGATAGGTTTCTGAGCCGGGGTCCCCGCTGGAGCCCGCTCCACCCCATGCAACAGACCAGTTTCTGTTAAGGTCAATACCGTTGCCGCCCGCCGATGTGTTTCGATTCTTTCTGTGCATTCCCCCACCGCCCGGGGATGTTGTCTGGTTGTAGACCCATCCGTCGATATTGTTTAGAGGAAGGCACCAGATCTCCCGGTTTTCCAGAATCCAGGTAGCCTGGTATCCGTTGTAACCGTTTCGCTGATAGTTTGAGCACAGCCACATCATCCAGTAGCGAATGTTCCTCATGGAAGCTCCCTCGCGGGCATGAATCATGCCATCGTACCAGGCGTTGGGCATGGATGGGTCATCAGCAGAAAAGGAGTTGTTCACCGAGAGCTTTACAACCCTCTGGGGACGCCCCTCGTATGTGTTCCCTATGGACTGTACGCTGGTAATGGAAGGATTTGCAGCAACAAGAGAGTCCATCCATGAACTGACCTCATCCCATGTGTAAAAACCCCCCATGGAACGGGTTGTACCGTTTATCGATCTGTAGTATCCCTCCATGTCGGGAATTCTTGTGGAGGCAATCAGTCCGTTTTCCAGAAGAATTCTGCGCTCTGTTGAATTGGCAACAAAGTCAACCGAGCCATCTTCATAAACCTGAACAACATCAAAACCCAGCCTGTTGAACAATTCCCTTCCGGAATCGGATACCGGGCTGAAGTTCATCAGGGAGTAGAGCTCGCTGCCGAAAACAAATGCTGGAACGATCAGTGCAAGCAAAAGAAACTTCATTTCAGGCCTCCTGCAATATGTGAATAGACCAGCTGAATTTACATTCGTATATAAACCGAACAGCCTGCTTAATCCAGATGGAATTCTTCTGAAGTTGAGCACTCACCTGTGGTTTTTTGTATCTTTGCCCAATCTGGAAGTACTTTTTTCAAATAGTGGAGGTGCAGATGAACAGCTTCAAGGATCAGATAAAAAAGGGTATGCCTTCCGAAATCCCCCCAATGCCCACCTCCATGGATGGAGTGAACAGGGCACCGGCCAGACCGGACATACTCTCCCCAACACAAAAGAGGCTCGCATTAAAGAATGCCCTCAGATACTTTCCAAAGCAATGGCATGACAAACTCGCACCGGAGTTTGCAGAAGAGCTTATAAATACAGGCAGAATCTACATGTACCGATTCCGCCCCACCTACGACATGTATGCCAGACCCATACATGAATATCCGGCTGAAACACCTCAGGCGGCTGCTATCATGCTTATGATTCAGAACAATCTCGACAAAGCAGTGGCACAGCATCCCGAAGAGCTGATTACCTATGGCGGTAACGGCACTGTGTTTCAGAACTGGGCCCAATACCTGATTACCATGAAGTACCTTTCCGAAATGACGGAAGAACAGACGCTTGTTCTCTACTCGGGGCATCCTCTCGGTCTCTTTCCTTCGCATCCCGATGCACCGAGGGTCGTTATCACCAACGGCATGGTTATCCCGAATTACAGTTCTCAGAACGACTACTCCGAAATGGCTGCACTTGGTGTAACTTCCTACGGTCAGATGACAGCGGGCAGTTTCATGTATATCGGCCCTCAGGGCATTGTACACGGAACCACTATCACCCTTCTCAATGCAGGAAGAAAATACCTGCATACCGGCGAAAATGGCCTTGCAGGAAGGGTTTTCGTTACGAGCGGTCTGGGAGGAATGAGCGGAGCTCAGGCCAAGGCTGCAGTAATAGCAGGCGCTATATGCGTTATTGCAGAGATCAATCCCAAACCTCTTCACACAAGACATGAACAGGGCTGGCTGCAGGAAATTGAAGAGGATCTGAGCAAGGTTGTGCTGAGAATAAAAAAAGCAAAGAAGGAAGCGAAACCCCTTTCACTGGGCTACCTGGGAAACATTGTCGATCTGTGGGAACGACTTGCCGAAGAAAATATCAGTATTGACATGGGTAGCGACCAGACCAGCCTGCATAACCCATGGATGGGTGGTTACTACCCGGCTGGTCTTTCTTTTGAGGAAAGCAATCACCTGATGGTTGCAGATCCCGATGCATTCAAAGAAGCTGTAAAGGAATCCCTGAGACGGCAGGTACGTGCCATCAACAAACTCACCGCCAAAGGAATGTATTTCTGGGACTACGGCAACGCTTTCCTGCTCGAGGCTTCCAGAGCTGGAGCCGAGGGTATTCTGAAGGAAGACGGCACTTTCTCGTATCCATCCTATGTGGAAGACATCATGGGTCCGTTGTGCTTCGATTACGGTTTCGGACCCTTCCGCTGGGTATGCACCTCCGGTGATCCGGACGACCTCAGGAAAACAGACAGGATAGCCGCCTTCGTTCTGGAAAAAATGGCTGATGAGGCTTCCGATGAGAACAGACAGCAGCTTCTGGACAACCTGAGATGGATACGGCACGCCGAAGAGAACAGAATGGTGGTAGGCTCCCAGGCCAGAATACTGTACACAGACTGGGCAGGCAGAATAAAGCTTGCACTTGCCTTCAACAGGGCAGTAGCCGATGGTGTTATCTCGGCTCCTATTGTTCTCGGGCGTGATCACCACGACGTTTCAGGCACAGACAGCCCTTACAGAGAAACTGCCAATATTCACGACGGCTCGATGTTCACTGCAGACATGGCTGTTCAGAATGTAATAGGAGATTCCTTCAGAGGCGCCACCTGGGTCAGTCTTCACAACGGCGGTGGAGTTGGCTGGGGCGAGGTGATGAACGGAGGCTTCGGCATGCTTCTCGATGGTTCGCAAGACTGCGACCGCAGAGCAAAGTCGATGCTTTCCTGGGATGTGGGCAACGGTCTTGCAAGAAGAAACTGGGCAAGAAATCCCGGTGCCATCTGGGCCGTAAAGAAGGCCATGGAAATGGAACCTCTCATGAAAGTCACCATACCGGAGATTGCAGATGACCACACCGTAGACCTCTTCGGCTGACATGAAATACAGAGCAGTGCTGTTCGATCTGGATGGAACGTTACTTGATTACAAAAAGGCGCAGAAATCAGTAACAGGAAACAGCTGCTTGCTCTTCGATCTTGTGAATTCCCCGGAAGTTCAGAGCTATGAAGCCCGGGGAGTTCCCCTTCCGGGTTCACCGGAAATGAAGAAAGCATTCTTGAAGGCGCAGGTAACCGAAGACACAGAGCCTTTTCTGAAAGACTACTTCGAAAAGCTTTCCCGCCACGCAGTTCTCATAGACGGAGCGGTGGAAATACTGGAGTCACTGCTTGGCAGGGTTAAGCTGGGAATTGTTTCCAACGGCTCCGGGGAGGTACAGAACCCCAGGCTGGAAAAAGCGGGTCTGTCCCGATTCTTCTCCTGCAGATTCTTCAGCAGAGATACAGGCACGGCCAAGCCCGACCCGGCAATTCTCAGGCTGGCTATGCGGGAAATGGGAGTTACCGCCAACGAAACCCTTTTCATCGGAGACAGCACCACCAGTGATCAGCCCGCAGCCCTTGCCGCGGGTATTGATTTTTTCCTGTTCAAAGGAGATTTCAACGACAGGCAACTGAATTCGCTTCTTTTCAAGGCGCACACTGTCGTTTTATCCTGATGGCTTCCTGGATGTGTACAAATTGCATACTGCTATCACTGATTCTCAAGACCCTGACAATAGTTCTCGTTTGGTCTATCTGTGCATCACAAAAATCATTCTGATTTCACCGTTAAGACAAACTTTCAAGAAACACCTCATGACAGAAGGTTTTTCAATGAATGAGATAACCTTCATCTATCCCTGACCCCTGATGATAGGAGATGGCCGAGACAATTCTCGGCTGATGAACTCGCGCGCAGCAGTGAAAAAATTGATGTCGCAGAAGCCGATAGGATTCTGGGGCGAATATTTCAAGATCTTCCAGGAAACGCGGATTCTATGCCGGAGCTTAAGGGGAGATTTACCGGACTGAGAAAGTATCGCATGGGTGAATACAGGATCATCTTCACAATAATAGATCAATCCATTCTTGTTACGAGAATCCGAAACCGAAAAGAAGCCTACAGGAGCTAACCTGAATGATATGGTCACTCATTAACGACCTTTCTCTTTCCTTCATCTAACTCAAGGGTGTGGACATTCTACTCTGAGCTCGTGTATTTTCTCAATGCATGAAAGGACTTACATATGGAATTGAGTATTCAGCTTGAGAAAATGACAGTTATCGAAAAAATGGCTGCTATTGAAACCATCTGGCGGGATTTGGCCGGTACGGATGAGAAAGTGCCATCCCCTTCATGGCATGATGATGTCTTAAGCGCAAGACAATCAAGATTGGAAGAGGGCACTTCAGAATTCACAGAATGGTCGGAAGTAAAAGACAGAATTCGCCGATAATCTCAATGAGAATCCAGATTCTTGATGAGGCAGAAAGAGATCTTAAGGAAGGCTTCAGATTCTATGAATCGAGAGGGGTTGGATTGGGAGACTACTTTCTGGACTCCCTTATTTCTGACATTGATTCTCTTCAGGTGTACGCTGGAATCCATCCAGTTGTTTTTGGTTTTCACAGGATGCTCGCACAACGCTTTCCATATGCCATCTATTACATACTTCATGACACCACTGTAAAAGTATGGGCTGTTCTAGACTGCAGGAAAAATCCTCTAAATGCACAAAAAAGACTCTTCAAGGGCAACCTGAAGCTTAAGTGATTCTCTCCAGCATTAAGCAACTATCGATGTTGCTTGCAATGCTCAATATTTACTGGAAGAACTATCAGTTGGCACCCCGTGGTGTACGCCTATCGAACCCTTTATAGAGAAAGTTCTAGCTTCCTGACATTGACGTATTTGCCTGGCAGCGAACTCCAGCACGATCAGGTTAACTGGTGAGCTCCAGTTCCAGTATGTTCTTCATCATCGCAAAATGAAAATCAAGCGTATAAATTTCAGCATGATGTTGCTTGGCATTCTGCGCAATAACCAGATCAGGCAGCCCTATTCCGTTCACTCCTTTTTTCAAGCATAAATACTGATACTCGATGATCTCATCCCAGATGATATCCATACTGAGCCTCTTTATGGTTTTCATCAATCCTACAATTTTACGCTGGTTTCTTATCCTCAGAAATGGGATAAGTTCAGCAAGAATCAAGTCATTAGTCACCACAATGTTTTCATCAATCAGGTAATCAAGTTTCTCAGAACTTCCTCCATCCTTGAAATAATCAATCCAGATAGAGCTATCAACTAAGACTTGCATTCTCTTCTCCGCAAAACATCCATATCTATTTCAAGGTCAATCTTACCCTTGAACTTCTTAAGCTCGGTGATTTTATTCCTTCTAATAAGCTCTTGAAGAGCAATAATAATCACTCTTGTTTTGGTCCCAATATGAGTGACATCCATTGCTTCAAGTAACAATTCCTCTGGTAAATCCAAAGTAGTTCTCATCTCAACCTCCTTATGCATAAATATAGCATATTATGCATACGAGTCAAATCTGTCTCATCCAGATTCCCGCAAAACAGATTTCCTTGCGTATCCGGATAGTGAATGAAGGTTGAGTTCCTATAATGATATCGAAGACTCTTGCCACAGTAGTACCCATAGTAAACGCTATTCAAACTCACTGTAGAAGAAATTCTACCCATTCGCCTGGCACCCCATTTGGGACAGTTTTCGAACTGACCGAGCCTGACACTTTCTACTCCTTGAGATAGTTATCCAAGTCTCTGTAGTAGTTCTCGTGAAGGCCGATCATTATCAGTTCCAGAATCTGAGAATCAGGAAACCGGTATGCAAGAAGAAACTGAGTGGTATGTATCTTGAACTTGTGGACAAAAACGCCTTTCAGTGTTCCCCTCTTCTCCTGGCCGATGGATGGATTGGCGATGATTTTCCTGATCTCTTCGTCCAACAACGCCTTTTCCTGAGCAGAGATTTTCTTGACTTTCCTGGCAAAATGTCTCGTCTGAATTACTTTCACGTAAGATCAGCCAAACTTGTACTCGGATACTTCGCCCTGATCCAGCTCCTCAAGTCCAAGCAGAATATCCTTGATAAGATTGAAAGTCAGATCGGGATTCTCTTCAGCGCACTTACCTATCTTAGCCCAATACTCTATCTGACCGGTAACCGATCTGTTTTCAACTGAACTCACAAGCCGGGCTTCCTTGAGAAGAACCTCAGAAACCCTAACAGCGGTTGCCATATTCCACCTCCTTTGTGTACTCAATATACATTACAGTGTTGCATTATGCAATGCTATGAATACGTGTATGTTTAGCGTAGCACTATTGAGTGGTTCGATATTTGAGAAATGCGACCCCGTATTGGACAGTTTTCGAGCTATTTTCTGATCAGTTGAAGATGTTCTGTCTAGTACCCTATAGTGGCAGTTATTGAACCCGTACTGAGAAAAGACATCAGTGGATATAGCGGGAACGTGAAAAAGAGAAGCAATTTCTCTTTGTTCGGACGCGGACTGAATTAACCTATCTCACTCTGCAGAGAGACACCTCGTTATTTAATCTTACCCATCTTGCAAGTCGATTTCTCATGTCCTCATCTACTGGAAGGAGATTTATCCTCTCTATCAAGACGACTCCATCTATCAGTCTTTCATGCAGCAGAATAGCAGCAAACTCCCTATCCTTATCGCGATAAGCCACAAGCTTGCTTGCCGCAAGATCATGTGCTTCTATACAATAACCAATGCATCCATGAGTTCTGTACTCGTGGGAAACTGGTATTGTCCTTTGCTACCAACCCACAGGCAAAGTGGCCGCCTCTATCAAGATACCATGGACGTAAAATCCGTGGGTTTGAAACATTGAATCCTCTCCAAGAACGCCATCAATATCAATTGTTTTGTCTACATTGTTCTTTGGCTGAATATCAACTTCGATCGATGATCGAAGACTCTCAGGGGCTTGTGGAAAGCTTCCTAGAATGGCCTGAGAACCAAAGATAAGCAATTCAGTATCTTCCGCAATTTCGCAAGCTGCCCGAATCGCATGTTCTAATTGATCAGATCTCATCTAGCTTTTCTCCAAGACTGCTAGAAGTTTATCTCGTTCATCATTGTTCAACACAGAAAGAAATGGCATACTTCGTCTAAGCCGTAAAGCACGCGAACTAGATGATACCAGTAGATCCCGAACTCTTTCTGTGGAATAGGCTTCAAGAAGTTGTCTCCACTCTGCTATATCTTTACCAGCCATGCCCTGATCCTCATTAAGAAGTCTATTTGTGTACTGATAGGTTCTCTTTATAAGAGACGGATCCAGAAGTATCAAGTCTGCGATGGCTTTAGCTAGCTTTAGAGACCGGAGCTCAGAGTCTTCAAGTGTAGGTTTTCTGTTAAAATCCTTTCTGTTACTCTCGCCTCCCAAACCACATAGCACAATGGCCTCTTTCGGTGTTTTCGGTTCATCAGCACGAGTGAATACTGTAAGCTCAACAATAAGGTCATACTTCCTCTCAGTCTCTATCAGCCGACTTCGAAGTTCTTCCCTTATCCACCCGATAGCATTCGCCTGGACGACGACTTCTAATTGGAGAGCCTGCCCGATTTCCATCGGAAAACTAGATATCCAAGCGCTGATAACTTCAGGCATAGTAACAGATTCCTGAAGCATAGCAATTAGGCTTTGATAGCTTTCATGTTCTGTCTCGAACAGAAGTTGTAACTGCTTCAAGAAAGGGTGCTCTCTTTTAGGACTAAAATTGAGCGTTCGTCCTGTTCCAGTTCTTTCGATGATACCCATTCTTGCTAAACGAATAAGTGCCTTTCTTCCGCCTGCTTGAGATAGACCTGCCATTCTGGCGGCATCAACAGCGCTTAAGGTACCAGCAACTTCGAAGAGAAGTATTCGAAGAAGCCGAACTAATCCGGGAGAACCCAGAATATCATCAAGTGGGTACTTTAAGCTACTTCGCTTGACGCTTGGAACTCTCATGCCAACCTCATTTCTCCAGATACTATTGTATCTTAATAGATACTTCAGTTTCTTATTGAATACTATAGTATCTTCCGAATAGTCCGTCCATACCCTTTAGGAGATTGACTGTACCGAAAAGAGACGCTATCGAAAACAAAGGCATTGATAAACTCTATTGGCACCCCGTATTGGACAGTTTTCGAACAGCAGGGATGTTCTAGCGGAAGTTCCTCATAGATGAACGAACCAGCAGGATGAGCTACCATAGCCAGTATCAAGACGAGCCGAATAGATGCCAGAAGGTAAGTCATTCAGGGAGAAGGAAAGGATCTGAAGACCGGACTCCGATGCATGAATGCTCCTTGAAGCCACAATTCGCCCGGCAAGATCTATTATCTTTACACTCCCGTCCAGTCCATCTGCCTGATATACCCTCAGACCTAGCATGTCTCCGCACGGATTCTGGACCGGACTGATCAATTGGCAGATAACTTCATCCACCGAAGGGGCAATACCAGTCCAGTTCTCAGCTCCTCCCCCTCCGAAGGCTCCCATGTCATTTCTGACCAGACCTAAGGATGGATAGAGAGCATGTCCGGGATTCAGAGTATCTTCAGGATCATTAAACTCTGGTGAAGGATCCCCTGCGTCAATACACGGTGAAGTGTTCTCATCAAGTTCGTAGTTGCAGATTGAACCGGATGTAAAAACGGGAAGATTGTCGATAATCCCATCTCCCCAGGTAACTGTTCCGCCAGAAACGCCTTCCCGGCCACCTTCTATGTCTGACCAGGCAATATCTAAAAAGGCATCAGGATCCAAATAAATTTGACTGTAATTGTTTCCCCAAATGATGCAGTTCCGAATAACAAAATTATTCCCATAATCTAAATTCAATCCGCCTCCATATGGATTATCAGCAATGGTATTGTTCTCAAGATACATGTTGACCGACGTTGCTTCGTAATTTATTCCGATACCGCCGCCTAACATGGCGTCATTGCCGGTGATCACATTGTTTCGAACAGTTATGGAGCATACCCTTGTGCAACAGATACCTCCTCCATATACAGAGCGCGGCCCAATCAAGCATATATTGTTCATGATCAGATTGTTCTCTATAATGGAATTTGAGTTGCCAATGTAGATACCACAACCATCCCATGCGCGCTGGTGGTCGATTATCCAATTGCCGGAAATTGTGGGAGATGCGTTCCAGATGAATATGCCTCTGCTCGTTACATCATCCAATCCTCTGATGGCGAAGCCTCCCAGGTAGGCATCGGCAGTTTCTTCATTGCCGAAAAACACGTTGGCATATTCTCCTCCGCAAGGGAAAATGGTTGTGTGTTCGGGACCAAGCTCGCTTATCACGACCAGGTCCTTTCCCAAATAATCAATAGCGCTGTATTCGCCTGGTCCAACCAGTACGGTATCCCCGCTGCTGGCAGCCGAGATTGCATCCTGAATTTCTGTGAATTCCGATGGGACGTGAAGAGTAGCACAGATAAGTGTGATTATCCTGATATAAGTGATGGCAATCAGGGCCACCCTGCCCTCCTTTATTAATCCAGCATCAGGATAGCCAATACTTCTAAAAAAGTCAATGATGCTAGACTAAAGTGGCCTTTCAAGAGGAACACCAAGTCGTATACTATCCAGATTAAGCTGAAACAATCGAAGTGAATCCGGGGAAATCTGGCACCCCGTAGTGGACACTTATCGAACTATTACTCAATGACTACGAAACGACGGGTGCCGGTGAAGTCTCCCGCTGTCATACGGCAGATATAGATCCCAGTTGGAAGTTCCTCCAGAAGAAA
>Ga0180007_10000511_pt1 | contig 64750 bp, 44 predicted proteins | sample MM_PC_MetaG_FD_121122 | JGI IMG/M metagenome (GOLD analysis project Ga0180007, IMG submission 121122) | Groundwater microbial communities from the Aspo Hard Rock Laboratory (HRL) deep subsurface site, Sweden - MM_PC_MetaG | ecosystem: Environmental > Aquatic > Deep subsurface > Groundwater...
ACATTTTATAATAGAAGTAAATAAGGTGGCAAGTTCTATCAAATAATCAAATTTTAAGTGAAAATATGATTAATCAAATGTCTTTTGATTTGGTTTTTCATATTACAATTAAATATATTCATTTATTTTAGGGACAAACCAATAATTTATTAGGTAAAACCGTATATAATATATATACGATTAACAAAAGGAGGAAAATTGAATGTTTAAAAATCGTTATCAAAAAATCATCAGTTTCCTTCTTTTGATTTTTTTTGTTGGTTTTATAAGTTTTTGTTTATTTCACAGCGAAGTTACATCTTTTCAAGTTGTTCCAAATGAATATATATATAAAGTAGATAGCATTGATGAAGCATATGATTTAGCAGATACGTATAATCTTACTTTACAATCTATTACTAGTTATAATATAGCTATTTTCGAAGCCAATGAAAGTCAAAACGAGTCACTTCTATTAAGTGAGGGTTTTCAATACAACTCTTATTCTTCAATTACTGCTCCACCAAGGCAAAGTACAACTGATCCCTATCTAAATCAGCAATATTCTTTAGAACTCACCGAGACTATAGATTCCTGGCCTTTAACCGAAGGTTCTTCTTCTATTTTAATCGCAATCATCGATACTGGAATTGATAGCAATCATGTAGAATTTGTAGGCAGAATTTCTTCTTTATCTTATAATACCGTCACAAGTCAAGTTGGTCTTGCTGCTGTGCTTGATGATTTTGGACACGGAACCATGGTTGCAGGAGTTATTGCCGCAAACAAAGACAATTCAGTAGGAATTGCAGGAATTACTCAAAACACTCAATTATTAGTAATTAAAGCAAATAATGCTGAAGAAGGTACTTTTAAAGACAGTGAAATTATTGAAGGAATATACTATGCGGTAGAACAGGGTGCAGATATTATTAATCTTTCTCTTGGAGGATCTTATGCTAATTCTGAGACAGAAGTGGCAATCAATTATGCCACGCAACAAGGAGTAATCGTTGTTGCTGCCTCCGGAAACGATGGAACTGATGAACCTTTATATCCGGCTGCGTTTGAAAACTCGCTATCCGTTGGAGCCATAGATGAATATCAAAATCTTGCAAGTTATTCCAATTTTGGAGATACCATTGACCTTGTAGCTCCTGGATCTGAAATTATCACGACGGTTCCAAATAATGGATACGCCACTGTTTCAGGAACGTCTTTTGCTGCTCCTCATGTATCTGGAATTATAGCTTTGTACCTGAGTCTTTATCCAGAAGCTACTTTATCTGAAATAAGATCAAAAGTTCTACTTTCTGCGAATGATTTAGGAGCTGTAGGACTAGACGAGTATTTTGGCTATGGCATGATTAATACTTATGATTTTCTAACCAATGAATACCATGAAGTGAGTTTTGTGACAAGTCCAGGTACTGCTGTTGAACCCGTTTTTGTTTTGAACGGAAATATTTTACCAGAAGTGAATACTCCAACTTTAACAAATTATGTGTTTGTTGGCTGGTATCTTGATACTAAATTTATTAATGCTTTTTCATATTCAACTCCGATAACGTATGATTTGGTTCTATATGCGAAATATTCTTCTGCATTTCACACTGTTTCCTTTATTACAGAGGGTTCATTAGTTGCAAATATCATTGTCGCAAATGAAGATGAATTTATTCTTCCTACTACCTTGCTTGATGGCTTTTATTTTAGAGGATGGTATCTCGATTCTGCTTTTGAAGTTCCTTTTGAAATGAGCCCTGTAGAATCTGATTTAACTCTTTATGCAAAATTTGAAGAAATCATTTATTATGACATTACCTATATGGCTTTAAATGAAGTCTATTCTAGTACTTTAGTAGAGGCTTTAAGCTTTTTAGATCCATCGTCAATTGATATAGAAGGGTATACGTTTGAAGGATGGTATATAGATAGCGAATTTACTTCAATTTATGAATCCGGAATTGTAACATCAAATATTACCTTGTATGCAAAACTTTCTCCTATTATGCTTTTTATTTCTTTTGTATCAGAAGGAGATCCATTAGAAGATATTTTTGTCAACTATGGAGAGATTCCAATTCTACCAGAAGCGAATAACCCGGGTGAAGTATTTGCTGGGTGGTTTCTGGATTCTTCATTTGTTAATCCATATTCTCTTTTTCCAGTTCAAACCAATCTTATATTATATGCTAGGTTCCTTCCCGAAGCCATTCAAATTAATTTAATGATTGATGGAGAATTGTATAATCAATTGTATTTCCTTCCGGATGATGAAATCTTGTTACCAATTCCTGCCAAAACTGGATATGAATTTACTGGTTGGTTTGAAGAGGTTTCTCTTACAACACAATTTCTAGAAGACACAGCTTCTGAAAACATAACATTATATGGAGAATTTGAGCCAATCCTTTATACAGTAAGATTTTTTGGGTCTGATCTTCAAACCGTGATATTTACCATAACGGATATTTATGATACAATTTTTTCACTTCCTACCCCTCCAACGAAAACCTCAACTGTTTCATTTGATTATGAATTTATCCAGTGGAGTAGCGAGATATCTTCTATTACTGAAAGCATAGATATCTACCCTGTTTTTAATAAAATTTTTATTCCTTCTTCGGTTGAATTAATTCATGGAGTTGATACGATTTATCAGTTTTCTTCCTTTGTCGATGCAGGAATTCATCTGTTAGACTCAACACTTTCCATGCAAAAAATTGGAGTTGTAAATTCTTTAATTTCAGGAAGATACACTATAACTTATCAAATAAAATTTGGCTTAGAAATCGTTTATGAAATTAAAAGAATTGTAAACGTACTACCTACAACCTCTCCGGTAATCATTGCTTTAAACGAAGGACTTTCAACCCTATTTTTACATGATTCCTATATAGAAGCTGGAGCCACTTCAAACCTTGGTACAATCGAAATTATAGGATCGGTCGACAGTAATACCTCAGGAGTTTATCACATCATCTATCAAGTAGAACTTGATGGAGTACTTTACCAAAAGAGTAGGTTTGTATTTGTCTTAGCGGATTTAGAACCTAAAACAATTTTAACCCTTTTTGTAGCCTATAAGGAGGATGAATGGAGTGCGTAAATCGTATAAATTTATGATTATATTTCTTTTCTTTTTTCTGGTAAGTTGCACAACCGTCGATCCAAGCAATGTCACAATTGAATTAAACGAAGGCATTGACACAGTCGAAATTAATACAAGTTTTATCGACATGGGTGCCAAAAGTAAAGCCTATGGTTTTACGGTTGAAAATGAAGTGATTTCAACCACAGTCGATACAACCACTTTGGGAACTTACGAAATTGTGTATCAAGTTTCCTATAAAGATGTCATAAAACAAATCACCCGAATGGTTATCGTCATTGATGAAACCGCACCGACTGGAACAATCAATTCAGGAATTGATACCGTTTTTGTGGGAGATGACTGGACAGATCAAGGTGTCACTTCAACGGATAATAGCTTAGAAGATGTACAAGTTTCTGTGACAGGACATGTATTGACCGAATATCCTGGAGAATACATTATTGAATATCACTTAAGTGATTCTTCTGGAAACGAAAGTATTTTATATCGGTACGTAAATGTTATCGAAATAGATGACTAAAAGATATGAAAAAGGATTGTCAAAAAATGACAATCCTTTTTTTCTTCTCAAGTTATAATCAAAAGATAAATTTCCTCAAGCTAAGGTAAAAAAAATGTGAAACCAGCAATGTGGTTTCACTGAATCCAAGCCATTCAAAATAAGGTGTATTCCCCATATATACAAATACAAGAAATTCAACTGCTAATAAAAAAGCTAAAATAATTGCCATAACTAGTGACTTATACTAATAAATCTTGACACAAAAACTAATATATTGACTTCGTGAATCCCAATACATAATTCTTTAACTAGTGAAATGTTACAATCTATATATGGGGAATACTCTTTCATTATACTCTTAATTTTGATGATTGTGTTATTATTTTAAAAATTAATTATATTTTTTTTAAAGAGAGTTATATTATTTATTTAGTCTTAATCAAAAACATAATAAAAGGGCAATTTCATACATTTTGATATCACCCTTTTTATAAAATCATTTACTTATTATTATTTATGAAAGATTTGTCTTTATACATTCGCTTGTCTGCATCTATATAAAGTTGATCCAAAGACTCATGTCCATTGTAAACGCTCATACCAGAAGAAAAATCAAAAAGTCCATTTGTATTGAAAAAAGGATCATTTTTAATTTTCAAACGCATTTCGTTTAGAACTTCATTTATGGATGAATTGTTTAATAACTCAATGACGACGATGAATTCGTCTCCACCATATCTAGCAATCATTTTCTCTTCCTTAAATACATCTCTTAATAGCTTTGCAAAAGCTATTAGCACTTGATCTCCTACGTGATGTCCGAATTGATCATTGATAGCTTTAAAATGATTTAGATCCATCATTATTAAGGTAAAGTGATAATTCCTATCATACAAATTTGATACATATTCTTCCATAGTTCTTCTAGAATAAAGCCTTGTTAAATAATCCCTGATTCCTGTAGTAGTTTCTAAAAAAATGTAAACTACAACTGCAGATAATGCAAGCATCGTCCATGAAAAAAACAAATGATAATCAATAATTTGTAAAACAGATCCAACTAACGGAAGAAAAAAGAAAGCTATTACTCCATAAATAATATTATTTTTTATGATTTTACGATTTATAAAAACAAATCCTAACAAATATAAAAGGCCTCCATAGATAATAACGTATTTTATCCATTCTAAATTGGCTACATGGTAACTGAAATTATCATCGATATAAAAAAATATAGGATAAAAAATATTAATGATTAAAAAAACAAACATAATATAGGACAAGAACTGATAATAATGACGTTTAATAATTCGTTTCCGGTTTCCAAAAATCTTATAATCTAGGTAACTTCCCCAAATTCCAATTAAAATAGGCGACAGCATAACTAAGGTGTAATTAGAAATATAATTTATTGCTAGTTCAAAGCTATCTTGAGAGGAATCAAAAATCCAAGTGATTGGCTCAACAATTAATGCAAGAATAGTAATCCAAATAATCGCAGAAAGTAAATGCGTCGAATATCGATAAATATCGCGTTTGACTCTAATAACAGTGTACAAAACTAATAATAAAACAATCGCAAATAGATTAATATCATAATCCACAAGTATTTCAATCAAAGATATCACTCCTTAAATTATTAGTTATTAAATTATATCATATAATTTTAAAACTGTGAATAGGCTACATACAATAAATAATATTGTCATTTTAGAAGTTTATGCACGGCATTAAAATGAATCAATTAATTTTTTAAGTTTATAACTTTTTACAAGGATATTTTTCAATATTGTTCGTAAATCAATATAAATGTGTTACTCTTGACAATTAATCTATTTAAACATAAAATTGATTATAGATTCACTTATCTTGTTTTAAAAATAATAGGAGGTTTCACTTATGAAAGTAAATGGTAAAGTAATCGTTGTCACAGGCGCAGGTGGTGGTGTAGGAAGAGAACTTGTTCTTCAACTTCTTGCAAAAGGAGCGGTTGTAGCTGCAATCGACATTAACAAACAACGTTTAGAAGAAACGGCTAAAATTGCAGATAAAGAAGAAAAATTATCCATTCATGTCTGTGACATTACAAATCAAGATGTCGTAACTCAAGTTTCCAAAGAAATCATTGAATTGCATAAAGTGGTGGACGGACTCATAAATAACGCAGGAATCATTCAACCATTCATTAAAGTCAACGATTTGGATTATGGTAAAATCAATATGGTTATGAACGTTAACTTTTATGGTACTCTTTATATGATAAAAGCTTTTTTACCTCATCTTTTAACTCGTCCCGAAGGTCACGTTTTAAATGTTTCCAGTATGGGCGGATTCTTCCCATTCCCAGGACAATCCATTTATGGTGCTTCAAAAGCGGCAATTAAATTACTTACTGAAGGATTATATGCTGAATTGTTAGATACAAATGTAAATGTTACTATTGTATTTCCAGGAGCCATTGCTACCGATATTGCCAAAAATTCTAATGTCTCCATGACAGTACCAAAAGCAGATGAGAAACCTGCCATGAAAATGTTGCCAGCCTCTGACTGTGCAGCTATCATTATTAATGGAATGGAAAAAAACAAATTTCAAGTTTACGCTGGAAAAGACTCTAAAATGATGCGTTTCATGTATAAATTAAGTCCAAAAGCAGCTATTAAAATGATTTCAAAAATGATGAAAGATCAAATTCAATAACAAGTCAAAAACTTAAGCATTGTTTTTTTACAGTTCACGCTTTATAAAGCATTCTTAAATCTATAAAACTAATCATCGAATTCTTCTGCTTTGAGAAGATTCGATGATTTTATTTTTAGTGAATAATTTAGTATATGAAAATAAATTGATACATTCAAAATGAAACTTAGAAGTTTAAACTAGTCAGTAGTGTCAGAAGTTAGTGGTTTAAAAAAGAAAATTCTGTGATAGTCTTTTCTTTTTTTTATGATGATGCTAATATAAAGATAATAATATTTTTTTACTTTCTTTTTTTTACTAACCTTTAAACAAAGATGTAAAACATCAGAAGGGAAATTGCAATGAAAAAACACTTTTTTATGTCAATATTGACAATTTGCTTGGTTTTTTTGATGACTGCTTGTGGGCAATTGGCAGGAAATAGCCCTATCGTTTATGAACCACCCACAGACGTTACCGCCTGGATGGATCTTAATCAAGGTGAAACCATTACTGAGATGCATTCTGGAAACATGCACCGTATCTATTTAACTTCAACTGGAAGATTATTGGCTATTGGAAATAACGAATATGGTCAATTTGGAAAATCAACGCCTCAATACAAAGATACTTTCATTGACATCACGTCAAATATTGGCCTTGCTGCAGGTGAAGATGTTAAACAACTTGTGATTGGCATTAATGCTGATCACAACTTGTTACTTACTACCAATAACCGCTTACTTGCCTGGGGTTACAACCATTTTGGTCAAGTGGGAAATCAAACCAATATTCATCAAATGACCCCTTATGATCTCACCTCGTCTTTTTCTTTAGGAGTTGGAGAAACCATAGAGTGGATTGCCTCAGGACAGAATCAATCACTAGCAGTTACATCGAATAACCGGATATTTACTTGGGGAAGAAATGATTATGGTCTTTTGTTAGATGGAACAACGACCAATAAGAATCAACCAACCGAAGTAACAACTTTTCAATCACTTTTGCAAACGGGAGAAACCATTGAAAAAATAGTTTATGGTGCAACGCATGCCCATGTTCTTACTTCTTTTGGCAATTTGTATGGATTTGGATTGAGCGGATACTTTGCACTTGGAAATGCTCAAGAAGCTTCTGTTTCACTTACTCCTATTCTAATTAATCCAACTCTTGGACTTCAATCAGGGGAAACAATCACCGACGTTATTGGTGGTTGGGTAAGTGGTATGGTTTTAACTTCAAATAACCGTCTTATTTCTTTTGGAGGTAATCAGTCTGGTCAAGTGGGTTCTGGATCGGATGAATACCGAGTTCAATATCCAACAGACATCACTTCCTTATTAAATCTTAATACAAATGAAACAATTTCTTCTATTTCCACAAATGGAGAACAATTTCTTTTACTCACTAGTCTTGGTAGACTTTTCGCTTGGGGAAGAGGATTTACTAAAATGGATTTTGAAACAGATCTAAATGATGCAAATGTTCCAACGGATATATCCAATCGGCTTGGATTAAATGTAGGCGAAGTTGTAACCTTAATCAACGCAGGTTGGAGCCTTCATAGCGATCCTTATTCGATGGTTAAAACTAGTCAAAACCGTATGATTGACTGGACGCTTATGGTAATCTATGATTATTCATATACCTCAGCCAACGATAAAGTTACGATTACTTCTTATTTAGGGCAAAACCAAGTGCTTTATATTCCAGAAGAAATTGATTGGATGCCGGTTGTAGCAATAGGAGACAATGCTTTTAAAAACAATCAAACTCTTTCGACTATAACGATTCCTGAGTCTGTTAAATCCATTGGCAATAACGCTTTTGAAAATGCTTCAAATCTTGAAGAAGTAATTCTTGAAAATACTGATACATCTCATATCACTACTCTTGGAACAAATGTTTTTAATAATACTCCTTCTTATTTAAAACTGCTTGTATTTCCTTCTTGCTTAACTCAATATCAAGGTGCTTCTAATTGGAGTGCTTATGCTTCGAAAATTAGTGGGTATAATTCCTCTCTTGCGCAGGCGGTCAACCCTCCAGTTCTTTTAACTGGAATGAATCCAGTTTATTGGGATGATGACTTTATTGAGATTGTAAAATATACCAATGTCCAAACTGGTGCTATCAATCCAAATTGGGATGAAACAAAATGGTATGCATACCTCGATACTTTCTCTTATACAGATACAACGGGAGATAATGGTTTTTCTCACTGGGCCAATGCTATAAGTTTAGATGGATCTTATTGGGTTTGGATTCCTCGTTACATTTACCGCGTTTCTCTTGGTTGGAATGAAACCAAAACTGGTTCAATCGATATCAAATTTACAATTGGAACGAATGATAGTGTTCACAATCTTCCATTACAAACTACTGGTGCAGCTTCTGACTCCAATCATACTTGGACCAGTCATCCTGCTTTTACATTTGGTCAACAAGAACTAACTGGTTTCTGGGTTGCTAAATTTCAAGCCTCAGAGGTCTCAGGAGAAGTTCAATCATTGCCAGCAGTAACGCCATTTATGGATGGAGACCTCGACTCTAAGTTTCTTCGAGTAAGACAAATGGAAACGAAAACGTCCTATTATGGTTGGAATTCAACCGAACTCGATTCTCATATCTCAAAAAGCAGCGAATGGGGAGCCGTAAGTTATCTTTCACTTTCCGTTTATGGAAGGTATCGAACTTACGCCGCTGCTAACCGAACTCTCTATCTTGTTCTTCATAATAATGAAAATTGTTTTGCGACGAAGACAGGTGGAAGTGATCAATTAACTGGTTCTTACAGTAGCCCATCTTGGACATATAATGGATATCAGTCAACCACTGGAAATCCTTATGGTGTTTTCGACATGAGCGCTGGATTCACAGAAATAATGGCAAGCATTTTACTTCCTTCTTCAAGTGCAGATAATCCTACCTATGGTTTGTCCATCCTTGCAGGAAACTCTAAATACTATGATACCTTCTTAACAAATCCTACTTTAGGTTCTTTAAGTAAAGGAGACGCCACCTATGAAACAAGTGGGGGTCTTGGTGAGAATTTAGCCTGGGGTGGTCAAAGATCAGTTTCGCCAACCATCCAATATCCTTGGTTTACTCGAGGAGGGTCACACGGACAACTTGGAACTGGAAATTTTAGTTTTAGTGGCTCAAATGGTTCTTTAGATGATAACACTACTTTTAGAACAATATTGGTCCCAACACCTTAAAATAATTATATAAAATAGAAATTTCATTTAATGAAGTATCGTTATTTAAAAATTAATTTACATCTTTATATTGTAAATCATAAAAGAAGTTAGTGTTTTAAAAAAGAATATTTTGTGAGAGTCTTTTTTTTTACTTGTTATACTGTTAAAATATAGATAATAATATTTTTTTACTTTCTTTTTTTTACTAACCTTTAAACAAAGATGTAAGATTTCGGAAGGAAAATTGCAATGAAAAAACACTTTTTTTTGTCAATAATAACGGTTTGTTTGGTTTTTTTAATGTCCGCGTGTAATCAATTCGCATTTTGGGTAAGTACCACTCCTATTGTCTATGAACCACCAACCGATGTTACCACCTGGATGGATCTTGATCCAGGTGAAACCATTACCGAGATGCATTCTGGAAACATGCATCGTATCTATTTAACTTCAACTGGAAGATTTTTAGCTATTGGAAATAATCAATATGGTCAATTTGGAAAATCTACTCCTCAATACAAAGATACTTTCATTGACATCACGTCAAATATTCATCTTGTTTCAGGAGAAGGCGTTAAACAGTTGGTGATAGGCCTAAGTGCTGATTTTAACTTACTACTCACTACTAATAATCGCTTGCTTGCATGGGGTTATAACTTTTATGGCCAAGTGGGTAATCAAACCAATACCGACCAAAAAACTCCATATGATCTCACCTCGTCTTTTTCTTTAGGAGTTGGAGAAACCATTGAGTGGATTGCGGCTGGAGAAAGTCAATCATTAGCTATTACATCGAATAATCGAATATTTACTTGGGGAAGAAATGAATACGGTCTTTTGTTAGATGGAACAACAACCAATAAAAATCAACCGACCGAAGTAACAACTTTTCAATCACTTTTGCAAACGGGAGAAACCATTGAAAAAGTGGTCTTTGGTTCATATCATGTTCATATTCTTACCTCGTTTGGTAACCTATATGGCATCGGAATGAAAAGCTACTTCGCTCTTGGAAACGCTGAAGAAGGTTCTGAAACACTTACTCCTATTCTAATTAATCCTACTCTTGGGCTTCAATCGGGAGAAACCATCTCTGATATCATAAATGGTTGGTTAAATGGAATGATTTTAACTTCGAATAACCGACTCATTTCCTTTGGTGGGAATGAATTTGGACAAGCCGGGGCAGGCTCAGATGAATACTGTGTTCGCTATCCAACAGACATCACTTCCTTATTAAATCTTAGTACAAATGAAACAATATCTTCTATTTCCACAAATGGAGATCATTTTCTCCTTCTCACAAGTCTTGGAAGGCTTTTTGCTTGGGGAAGAGGATTTACTAAAATGGATTTTGAAGCTGATCTTAATGTTTTAAACTTTCCAACCGATATAACAAGTAAGCTAGGCTTAAATACTGGCGAGGTTGTAACCTTAATCAACGCGGGTTGGAGCTCTAATAGCGACCCTTATTCAATGGCTAAAACTAGTCAAAATCGTATGATTGACTGGACATTTATGGCAATCTATGATTATACTTATACCTCAGTTAACGATGAAGTAACGATTACTTCTTATACCGGTAACAACCAAGTACTTTATGTTCCAAATGAAATAGATTGGATGCCGGTTGTAGCAATAGGAGACAATGCTTTTAAAAACAATCAAACTCTTTCGACTATTACGATTCCTGCTTCTGTTCAATCCATTGGCAATAATGCCTTTGAAAATGCTACGAATTTAGAAGAAATAATTCTTGAAAATAAAGATGCAACTAATCTTACTACTCTTGGGACAAATGTTTTTAATAATACTCCTTCTTATTTGAAGCTTCTTGTATTTCCAACACTCTTAACTCAATATCAAAGCGCCACTAACTGGAGTGCTTATGCTTCAAAAATCAGTGGGTATAATTCCTCTCTTGCTCAGGCGGTCAACCCTCCCATTCTTTTAACTGGAATGAATCCGGTCTATTGGGATAATGACCATAATGAAATTGTAAAATATACCAATGTCCAAACCGGTGCTATTAATCCAAATTGGAATGAAACGAAATGGTATGCGTACATTGATACCTTTTCTTATGCTGATACAACAGGAGAAAACGGTCCTTCTCACTGGGCCAACGCTATAAGTTTAGATGGATCTTATTGGGTTTGGATTCCTCGTTACATCTACCGCGTTTCTCTTGGTTGGAACGAATCCAAAACTGGTTCAATCGATATCAAATTTACAGTTGGCACAAATGATAATATTCACAATCTTCCATTGCAAACTACCGGTACTGCATCTGATTCCAACCATACTTGGACCAGTCATCCTGCTTTTACGTTTGGTCAACAAGAACTAACTGGTTTCTGGGTTGCAAAATTTCAAGCTTCTGACGTATCAGGTGAAGTTCAATCAGTTCCAGCTGTAGCACCATTTGTGACAGGAAATCTTGATGCTAAGTTTCTTCGAGTAAGACAAATGGAAACGAAAACTTCTTATTATGGCTGGAATTCAGCCGAACTCGATTCTCATCTTTCAAAAAGCAGCGAATGGGGAGCTGTAAGTTATCTTTCATTTTCCGTTTATGGTAGACATCGAACCTATGCAACTGCAAATAGAATACTCTATGATGTCCTTTATAATAACCAATATTGTCTTGCTCCAATGACGGGTGGAAGTGATCTTTTAATCAGTACTTCCGGTAGCGCTTCTTGGATAAACAATGTACAGATGTCAAGCACAGGAAATCCTTATGGTGTTTACGACATGAGCGCTGGATTCACAGAAATAATGGCAAGTGTATTACTTCCTTCTTCAAGTGCAGATAATCCTACCTATGGTTTATCTATCCTTGCCGGAAATTCCAAATACTTTGAAACCTACTTAACAACTAGTACTTTAGGTTCTTTAAGTAAAGGAGACGCTACCTATGAAACAAGTGGGGATTTTGGTGATAATTTAGCCTGGGGAAGTCAAAATTCAATTTCGCCAACCACTCTAAATCCATGGTTTATTCGTGGAGGATCACACGGGCAACTTGGTACTGGAATTTTCAGTTATAGTGGTACAAGTGGCGCTTCAACTAATTATGTTACTTTTAGAACAATACTGGTCCCAACGCCTTAACAAAACTATAAAAATAAACAATCGCGAAGCTAACGATTGTTTTTTTTATATCTTGATTATTCAAAAAGACATGATCTATCATTTTTTTTGAAATTTGATGTTTTAAATAAGAATATTCCGTGAGAGCCTTCTCTTTTATTTGTGATAATGCTAATATAAAGATAATAATATTTTCTTACTTTCTTTTTTTATTATCTCTTATTCATAGATGTAAAACATCAGAAGGGAAATCGCTATGGTAAAACACTTTTTTATGTCAGTAATAACGATTTGTTTGGCATTTTTAATGACATCTTGCAGTCAATTTGCATTGTGGGGAGGAAATGATACTACTATTTATGAAACACCCACCGATGTTACATCTTGGATGGATCTTGATCCAGGTGAGACCATTACAGAGATGCATTCAGGGAACTTACACCGCATCTATTTGACTTCAACTGGAAGATTTCTCGCTATCGGGTCTAATTTAACGGGTCAATTTGGAAAATCAACGCCTAAATACAAAGATACTTTCATTGACATCACTTCAAATATCGGTCTTGCTTCAGGAGAAGGCGTTAAACAATTTGTGATTGGCATTCGTGCTGAGCACAACTTACTACTCACCACTAATAACCGCTTACTTTCATGGGGTTACAACGATTTTGGCCAAGTGGGTAATCAAACCAATACCGATCAAATAACTCCTTATGATCTCACTTCGTCTTTTTCTTTAGGAATCGGTGAAACCATTGAGTGGATCGCGGCTGGAGAAAGTCAATCATTAGCTATTACATCGAATAACCGGATATTTACTTGGGGAAATAATAATTATGGTCTTCTATTAGATGGAACAACGACTAATAAGAATCAACCAACCGAAGTAACAACCTTTCAATCGCTTTTACAAACGGGAGAAACCATTGTTAAAGTGACTTTTGGTGGGTTTCACGTTCATATTCTTACTTCTTTTGGTAACCTTTACGGAATTGGAAGTGGTTACAACTTTGCTCTTGGTAACGCAGATGAAATGCAAAATTTCCTTACTCCCATTCTAATTAATCCTACTCTTGGCCTTCAATCTGGAGAGACAGTTTCAGATGTCATGGCCGGTTGGAAAAGTGCAATGGTTATAACGTCAAATAACCGTCTTATCTCTTTTGGTGGCAATGAATTTGGACAAGCTGGCGTTGGTTCAGTCGAACTCCGTATTCAATACCCAACAGATATCACTTCCTCATTAAATCTAAGTACAAATGAAACAGTGTCCTCTATTTCCACGATGGGTGACCGTTTTCTATTACTCACAAGTCTTGGTAGACTTTTCGCTTGGGGAAGAGGATTTACCCTAATGGATTTTGAAACCGACCTGAATTATATAAATGTTCCAACGGAAATATCATATCGACTTGGCTTAAATGCTGGAGAAGTTGTAACCTTAATTGATGATGGGTTGAGTACAGACAATGAACTCTTTTTGATGGTTAAAACCAGTCAAAATCGTATGATTAATTGGCAACTTTTGATGACCTATGAGTATACTTATACTATAGCCAACGATGAAGTTACCATTACTTCTTATACCGGAAGCAGTCAAGTACTTTATGTGCCAGATGAAATAGATTGGATGCCGGTTGTAGCAATAGGAGACAATGCTTTTAAAAACAATCAAACTCTTTCGACTATAACGATTCCTGAATCGATTAAATCCATAGGTAATAATGCCTTTGAAAACGCTTCAAATCTTGAAGAAGTAATTCTTGAAAATACTGATACATCTAACATAACAACTCTTGGAACAAATGCTTTTAACAACACTCTTTCTTATTTGAAGCTTCTTGTATTTCCTACGTGTTTAACTTTGTATCAAGGATCTACAAATTGGAGTGCTTATGCTTCAAAAATCAGTGGGTATAATTCCTCTCTTGCGCAGGCGGTCAACCCTCCCATTCTTTTAACTGGAATGAACCCAGTCTATTGGGATGATGATTATAATGAAATTGTAAAATATACCAATGTCCAAACCGGTACTATCAATCCAAATTGGGATGAAACAAAATGGTATGCATACCTTGATACCTTTCCAAACAGAATTCATCCAGGAAATATTGGTTCTTCCCGCTGGGCCAATGCTATAAGTTCAGATGGATCTTATTGGGTTTGGATTCCTCGTTACATCTACCGAGTTTCTCTTGGTTGGAACGAATCCAAAACAGGATCAATCGATATCAAATTTACAGTTGGCACAAATGATAATATTCACAATCTTCCATTACAAACTACCGGTACTGCATCTGATTCCAATCATACTTGGACCAGTCATCCTGCGTTTACATTTGGCCAACAAGCACTAACTGGTTTTTGGGTTGCAAAATTTCAAGCCTCTGAAATATTGGGTGAAGTTCAATCAGTACCAGCTGTAACACCATTTATGACAGGAAATCTTGACTCTAAGTTTCTTCGAGCAAGGCAAATGGAAACAAAAGCCTCTTATTATGGTTGGAATTCAACCGAACTCGATTCTCATCTTTCAAAAAGCAGCGAATGGGGAGCCATAAGTTATCTTTCACTTTCTGTTTATGGCAGATACCGAACTTACGCAAGTACAAATGCAACTCTTTATTCTACTATTTATAACAGCCAAAATGTTCTTGCACCAAAAACAGGTGGAAGTGATGTTTTACTAGGTTCTTACACTGACCCATCTTGGATATATAATGGACATCAGTCAACTACAGGAAACGCCTATGGTGTTTACGATATGAACGGTGGGTACAATGAAATATTAGCAAGTGTTTTACTTCCTTCTTCTAACGCAAGTAATCCAGCCTATGGTTTATCCATCCTTGCCGGAAATTCTAAATACTATGATACCTTCTTAACAACTAGTGCTTTAGGTTCTTTAAGTAAAGGAGACGCCACCTATGAAACAAGTGGGGGCTTTGGTGAAAATTTTGCATGGGGCGGTCAAAGTTCCATCTCTCCAACTACTCAAAATCCATGGTTCATTCGAGGAGGATCGCTTGGACAACTTGGTCCTGGAAATTTCTGTTTTAGTGGCTCAAATGGCACTGCAAATGATTTCACTACTTTTAGAATGGTATTGGTTCCAACACCTTAACGAAACTATAATAAAAAGCAATCGTTAAATTAACGATTGCTTTTTTTATGACTTGTTGACTTGATTCAACTTCTTTTATTACTATTTCTTGAAATTTAATTATTTGAATGTAAATAAAAAAAAGCCGAAATCGGCTTTTTAGTTGTAAATTATAAACTTACGATGTTTGATGCTTGAGGACCTTTTTGTCCTTCAGTTACATCGAAACTAACAGCTTCGCCTTCTTGTAAAGCTTTGTATCCATCTTTTTGAATTTGAGAAAAATGTGCAAATATATCTTTTCCATCTTCAGCAGTGATGAATCCAAACCCTTTTTCAGCGTTGAACCATTTTACTTTACCAGTCATGAATGTTACCTCCTTATATTATTTTTGATTTTTTACAAATTGTATCATTATAATTGAGGTAACTTCGTTATCTTAATTTCAATCCACATTTATATTATATCTACTTTATAATACACTATTTTTGAATTAATGCAAGAAATATAATTTTTTATTTTTGAATGTGGGAAAGAAATCAATCTTTTTCTTAATTTAAGCTATCTCTAATCAAGTATTTGTCGATGATATCTAAATTTTATGGTTGCATTGCTCCAAATAATACAAGCCAAGCAAGAAGTGATTTCGCAACCAAACTTAACACAATGTAAGCTCGTTCTCCATAAAGATAGTTTTTCCATTTACCAATTTTTTTGTATTGTAAAACCATATTCACCGGAAAAGAGTTAAATGCAACAAAATACGTTCCAACAATGGCCCATACAAACCAAGGAACTTGACCAAAATTAGCATTACCAAACATATAAAGTAAGATAACAATCCATGGAGCGATTCCGGCAATGGCGCCCCAAATGAATGGTCCCCAATTGATTTTTTCGTTTTGTGCTCTTTTCGCATTTAATTGTTCCATCACAAGTCCAAATAAATTCATACTAGCGTTCACTATGAAAATTAGGATTAGAGACGCTATATCATAAATTCCAAATAAAGTCGCAATTAGTACAATCATTATCGATGAACTTAGCGCATATTCAAACCATCTGAATTGGTTGATTCCTTTTTGCAAATCACTATTATATTTTTTATTGAGTTTATTTGGAATCGAAATTAGTGCATGTGCCACTGCGCTTAGTAATAAAAACATTGCCACAAGTATTCCAAACGGTAATTGAAATAGTTCTTTACTTGCAAGTTCTAATGATTGCGTAATTGTATTAAATTGTAAAAAGTTTTGTGTAATAATTGGTTGAAATTCTCCAATCTTTTGGATGACAGTTGAAGCTAAAAACAACATTAATATTCCTTGTATTAGATGAAGTGCACCCATTATCATATTAAATCGACGTAGTTTTTGAAAAGTTAAATCCATTTTATTTCCTCCTAAAAAAGTGTTTTATATATATAATATTATATCATACACATGAAAAGTTGAAAAATGAAATGCTTAAATTTGCTCTCGATATAAAAGGCGGTATCATAAAATATCATATTAGCTATGTATTTAATTCTTATGTCATTAAATCTTTCTTTATGGTGTTTCTTGAATGTAAGTTTCGCAACCTTCAAAAGCATTTAGATATGCTTGAAGAGTCGTTGCTGGGACCATAATTTTAAGAGTAGATGGCACATCCCAAAATGCTAACCAGGATTCTAAAACAGGAGGAGTTACTCCAAGCATATTGACTGTTTCAAGATTAGCGCACTCTCCAAAGGTGTACCTTCCAATAAATTCTACGTTTTCTGGAATGGTAATAGTTGTAAGAGCCTCACAATCGTAAAAAGCAAATTCTTGAATAAATATTACACTTTGAGGAATGGTGATTTCGATTAAATTAGGTTGTCCATAAAGGGCTGACCCTGCAATTCCTATTGTTCCTGGAAGGATCAATATTGAAGTAGCTAAAGGTATTTCTCCCTTATAAATTAAAAATACTTTTCCAGCATATATCATTCCACTTGGTTGATTATTATACCATGCCGTACTACCAAAAGCATATGTTCCAATGTCTTTTAAACTATCTGGAAATTGGATTGATGCAATATTTGTGCAATTTGAAAAAGCTAGAAATCCAATGTGAAGTAAGCCGTCCGGAAAGACAATCGACGTAAGTCCTGTACATTCATCAAAAACATATTGTCCAATGGATTCCAATCCAATTGGAAAAGTAATATTGGTTAGATTTTTACAATTATAAAAGGAATCATCTTCAATGTATTTTACCCCAGATGGAAGCGAATAACTAACATCTGCTTTTTTTGCAGGATAAAGAACTAAATTTTCCATATTTTTGGTGAAAAGCACTCCATTAAGGGATGCATAATTTGGATTTAAAGAATCAACTGAGATTGTTTCAAGTGTGCGTAATCCGTAAAATGCTCCTTTTCCTAAAAAGGTAACTGAAGCAGGTATCGTGATATTAACGAGTCTTGTACATTCAGAAAAAGCATACTCATTAATTGTTGTTACATTTCCACCGAAACTGATGGATGTTAGATTAACACAATGAGAAAAAGCTCGTTCGCCAAATTCTACTAGATTGCTACTTAATGTCAATGAACTAAGACTTGCACAATTAGAAAAAGCATATTCTCCGATGGTATAAATGTTATCTGGAATAACAATGGATTGAAGGCTTGTACAATCTTTGAAAAGATTATCTGAGATAGAAGAGATATTTAGGGGCAAATTAATGGATACAAGTTTGGTACAGTTTGAAAACGCTCCATCGCCTATGTAATTTATGCTATCTGGTAAAACTACTGTCAAAAGTTCGCTAATCGAGTAAAAAGCTCCAGATCCTATTTCTTCCAATCCAGCAGGAAATGTAATAGAAGTTATGGCACTACAGATATTAAAAGCTCCATTTCCAATTCGAAGGAGTCCAGATGAAAAGGTAATCTGGCCAAGATTAAAATCTTGAGAAAAAGCATTCTCACCAATTTCAATGATTGAATTTGGCATGATAATTTCCACTAAATTATATTGATCATTAAATGAATATGGCGCAATGCTTTTTGTTCCTTGATTAAAAGTAAGCGAAGTAGAACTTGGCATAACTCCTTTGTAGGTATATGCTACTTTGCCAATATATACTACTCCATCATTTTGACTATCAAGCCATGGAGAACTATATCCAAGTAAGTTACTTCCAACTTTTTCGATAGAGTCGGGAAAAACAATTGTCAAAAGATTTTCACAATAAGCAAAAACACTTGTTCCTAATTCAGTAACTTGATCGGAAATCGTAATCGATAAAAGTGCGGAACAGCCTAAAAATAATCCATCACTTAGCTTAGTGAGTCCGGTTCCAAACGTAATGTTTGAGAGTGCTTCGCAAGCACTAAAGGCTCCTTCTCCTAAAGAAGTTAGACTATTTGGAAAACTAATACTTGTAATACTATGCGTATTCGAAAATGCGTAATTTTCAATAGTCGTTAAGGTTGTAGGAAAAATTAAATTAGGTAAATTAATACACATATAAAAAGCGTAACTGCCAATTATTTCAAGGTGTGAAGGTAGAGTAATATGAATCAAATTTCTACAAAAATAGAAGGCTTGATGCCCAATGGATACAATGGATTCAGGAAGAGAAATACCTGTCAAAGTTTGGCTATTAAAAAATGCACTATCTCCTATTCCAGATACTACCTTACCTAAGTAATACATGGGTATTGTTAATTCTACTTCTGTTCCTACATAGTATGCGACTTCATAAGTATCGTCATCTTTTAATGTATAATTCAGTCCAACTGTTCCTAGCAATTCCTCCCAAAGAGGAGTTACGGTAAGATTGGATGTAACATTAGAAAATCCTGAGTCCCATCCTAAAAAGGAATACCCTGCCTTTTCAATCGTTGGAGCCAAAGCAGTGGCGCCTGGTAACACATTTTGAATAAGAGTTCCAGAAACAAGAGTTCCTCCGTCAAGCGAAAAAGTTACTGTAAAGGTTGTCTGTGTCGAAACAGTAGTTGAAGATGATATTGCAGAAGTAGTCGTAGTCGTTTGAGAAGTGGTAGTGGTGGTAGTAGTGGTTGTTCCTCCCAAAGCACATCCAGCAAGAATTGTTACAAATAGAAGTATGACTAATCCAAAAAATAATTTTGATTTCATGTTATTTGCTTTTCCTCTCTTTATTCTTTCTATTTAAATTGTTTTTTTAATCACAATAAAGACACATCATAAAAACCGAATGCGTCAAAAGATAGATTGTAGATTTGATTCAAATGTTCTTAGTGATAAAAAGGAAAATAAGACAACATTTGAACGCGATGCATCATGCGTTTTTTAAAAAAAATGGTATAAAACAAGTTATAATTTAGTATATCATTTTGTTTCTTCATTTTGAATTTGATTAAGATTCATTTTAATAAGATTAGCACAGATAAAATTTGTTGTCAATAGCCTATGAACTTAAGCTTTAAATTCATTTAAAAAACAGATATGTCTTGTTTTTCATGTAAAAAAACTAGAATTTTTTCATTCTAGTTTTTAATATTTTATTTATAAGCTTCTCTAAATCCTTCAATCAAAATATTTGTTTGATAGATATTGATGGTTTCAATTCTTACTACATCTTCCATCATGAATTTATAATCATACATTTGCTTAAAACTTATAGAAAAAGGAAAATTATAGGTAGAGTTAATTCCCTCTGAGGTGAAAGCATTATAATAATCTCCTTGATTATACCCAAACAAAAAAGAGCCATTACTTAATGCGTAGGTATAATAATATTCTACTTTTTTGCCAATTTCTGTTTCAATAATCTTAGAAGTTGAAAAACGGTTGATAAAATATTGTTCATCTTGGACTACATAATCTTCTACTTCTACTAAAGTCCCGGTTTCTAAGTTAATTAGTAATCGAGAGTAATTGTTTAAATAGAATGAATCCATCTTTGTGTTATATACGTAACTTCCAATTCGATTCTCCGCGTCATTTGTATAAAAGTTAATAATATCTGGCAAATCTTTGATTACTTCTATTGTACTATAATTAAATTTATAATTAATGGATGTGTCAATATAACGATCATTTTCATAGAAATCAATGTCAAATACATCCGGGTTGCTATTTTCATCTGTTACATATTCTACATCACCTTTTGCAAAAACAAACGTCGATGGAATATCTTCTTCGAAAGTTGTCATTGAAATATCGATTAAATATCGATCATATCCTGAAGTTTGATCTTCTATTTCAGATAAACTTGATTCATAGACAATACAATTTGCGTCTAAATTCGAAAACTCTGGGGCCGTATAACTACTTGCATCAATGTAATCAATTTCATCTAAATACTCTTGCGTTGTATTTGTGCTTACCACAAGCAATGGATTATATTCATTTTCTATGACTTTCTTATATCCACTGTAGTAATTTTTTGTGTGTTCTCTTTCTTCAGTGGATTCTTCCGAAACAACTCGTGCTTCTATGGTGATTTTTTCAATATTCTTATTTTCATTATATACATATTCAAAATGACTTGATAACACGGTATACATATAAACAGTTGAGTTGTCTACTGATTCATAGTTCGTATATTCTCCACTTGCCGTTTCGGTAACGTCAAAAGAAATATATTCTTTGTCACTTGTAAAGGTATTGGAATAGTTATCAAGCACTGGACATATATAATCAAATTGTGAAGAGTAAATCAAGTTGTCAAAATGGTCATAATATGCACATGCAATCAGAGGTGGGATTTCATATCGTTCAATGTAATTTATTTGAAAATTGCTTCCTAAAATCAAAAGCAATGAAACAATACAAATGGTAAATATTCTTAAAATCCACAACCTGATTCTACTAATATCAAATTGTTTAATAATTTTGTTGTAAATAAAGTATGAACCAAAAATCAATAGATAAGCTACTAAAGCGAAAATTAATACATGTCTAAAAACAAACCAGAATCTGTATATCGATGGCACAATACTGTAAAGTATTACAATCGATATAAACATAACTACTGGTATTATAATTAAATATATTCTTTTTTTCATGATGCTCCCTTCATCGTTTTTATTTGTTATAAATTCAAACAATGAATCAACACCTCATAATCTTGTATTTACTTTGAATATTTAATCTTCTATTAAATGGATTATATTTATTTAATAAACTGATGTTTTTATAAAGTTGATTTTTAAAACTTGAAATTTCGGGAATTTTGATTTTAACAGTTACAATAAATAACCCTGACAAATAGATAAATAGTAAAACTACGATTGGTAAAAAAAGAATGAAAAGCAAATAGATGATGGTAACTTTTACATCAATGGTTGGTTTTAAGTATCCTAAATTTAATCCAGAAATGCGAACCCATTGAAAACCAACAACTAAAAGAAAGAATGCAGTCATAAAGATATAAGATAATTTTATGTTATTTTTTTCCATTGCTTTTTTCATGGGACACCTCCTAAAATCAAGATATACTTAAATAACAAATATTAATTTGAATCAATATTATCATAAATTGATTTTAGTTTCAATATGCAAAAAGAAAAAAGAAAAGCTTTTAGATTCGCTTATCTTTTTTTTATGTTACATTCTATTTGAGGGTTCGTTTTGAAATCATCTAGATCTAACTAAAATGGTTGCATTCACATAATTTATAATAGAAGATATCGTGACACTTCCCAAAACTCTTGCGTCTTCTATCAAAGGATTGATATAATATCCATCTGTTAATTCTCCTGTAATCGTTCCTCCTAAATAAAGCGTATAAGACTGTCCTAACTCAAGAGTAGATGAAACGATTGTGATTGCTTGAAATGATTTATTAGGCGTAAACGCAAACAAGAAGTTTCCATCAGAATCTTGAACTGAAATAGTGGTTCCTGATGCTTGTATAGATTTTGTATTATAAAGCAAACAAGTTTGAGTAGAACTCTCAGATGGAGTTTTACTCTCAGCGCCATATCCAGAAACTCCTATAATTGTTCCTCCCGTCACCACCCACTCTAAATCATAATCAATTACGCTTTGCATTCCACTAACAGGTCCATTGATTAAAATGAGACCTCCGCTTTGGTAAATAGTTCCGTTGATGTCGATTCCATCATCTTCTGCTTCGATAATAAGAACTCCTCCCGATATTTCCATATGAGCCGTTGAAAGAAGTGCACTTGGAGTTTCATTTGGAGAAAGTGCATCTTCTGCATCAATGTCTGGGTCTGCCCCGTTAATTCCATCATCTGTTGCAATGATATTTATGATTCCTCCTGAAATATAAATGTTTAAAGCTTCCATTCCTTCAAAAGATTTCGTAATAGAAATTTCTCCATTTGTAATGTTAAGTTCATCATCAGAGTGTATGGCTTCATCGCCACTTTCAAGAGTAATATATCCACCTTGAATTGATATTAAATTGTCGCTATGAAGTGAATCATCAGAAGAATTGATACAAATGACACCTGAATTTAATCTAATCCCAAGACTGGCCTTTAAGCCTTTACTCGACTGGTCGCTACTTAGAAAAGCCGTACTGCCTCCTCCTGATATAATATTGAAATTACCTCCTTCAATGACGATATAAGAAGAGGATTGAATCCCGTCGTTAATAACTTCTAGATTAAACTCTCCATCCAAAATTGCAATGTATCCTTTATCTAAATCATCGTGAGATACTTTTATACCATCTCCACCCGCTTCAATATTATATACACCGCTTTGAATTAATACAAAATCATTAACATTGATTGCGTCATCCACTGAATAAATCTTCAAATCGATATCACTTAGAACAAGAGAATCATTTGCTTTAATTCCATCTTGATAATTGGCATAAATTGTTAAAAATCCAAGCCCGTTTATGACTAAATCCGATTTGCTATAAAGAGCGGCATCAACGTTCATTAGTTCACTATCCCCATACCCGTAATCCGTTGAGTCAGATATTGAATTAATCGTTCCTTCTGGCATACTCAAAATGACTTTGTCCGCATCAAGAATAATAAGGGCTGCTCCTTGACTTGCCGTAATTTCAACATTATTAAAAATAAGTCTTACCTCTTGACTGGGGGCATTAATAATGAGGGTTCCTTGATAAGACCCATTCAGTACATATGTATTTGCTTGAGTAAAGATAACAGTCGAGGCTCCTACTTGAATACCGGCATAATCACTCGAAACGACATTCCCTAAATCAAAATATAAAGAAACAACTTCTGTTTCTTCCCAGTCAGAATATTCATCTGATACGTCCATGGATAAGTCGATATCTGGAAGTGTAGAGGTTGTTAAAGACGCGATGGTTTCAACAGATGCATCTTTACAGGCTATTAAAGAAAACGAAATTGCAGCAAACAGTAACATCATGATTGTTTTTTTCATATCCATTTCAATTCCTTTCAAAAATATTACTTCTATCATAATCTATTTCGGTGTAGATTTCGTTTTGAACTCGTGAAGATTTCGTGAATGATTACTTTTTCAAAATAGGATAAAAAGACAAAAGAAAAAGATGTTAATTCCCACATCGTTTTGTGTGGATTAACATCTTCATTTTTCTTTAAGAATTTGAGTGTTACTTCATTACAATGGAGCTTGGGCTCCGTACTCAAGAATCAATTGAACTTTTCCGAGTCCTGCAGCTTCTTGTGCAATTTCTAAATATTTTGGTTGTGCTGGCATAGATTCTCCTACGACTGCAGCAACTGCTTGAGAAACGGTTAATCCATATTCACCAATCGCCCCAACTACATTTTCCGCTTGAGGAAGACTTAGGTTGTAAAAACTAGCAATATAAACTACATTGATGGCTAATTCAGCAATATCTTGTGCTGTATAGCCATAGCCTGCCAAATAACTCAAGTCTTGACAAACGGTGTTAAAAGCGGCATAAAATGCGGCTGAAGATGAATAAATTCCAACAGGTGATAACAAGGTTCCAGGAGTTACTTGAGTACTTCTAAAATCCGTTTGAAGGAAATTGAAAGCGCGAGCTAAAGTATTTACTCCTGTTTCGTCTTCTAAATGAAGTACAATCTCAGAACCACTCGTTTGGTTGAAGAATTCGTCTTCTGTCACGGCGCTATCCATATCTCTTGATAAAATGATAAAATTGATTTTTTCAGAGAGAGCTCCTGTAATTTGATTTTCTTCTAAATGAATAATTGATTTATCCATTTTGTTTAATTCTACTTCTGCTTGACTCTTAAGAAGCAATGCAAGTCCTGAGAATCCAAAGGCTTTAAACCAAGCTTCATCTCCTGAAATCCAGTTATTAATGACGGTTGAGTCATCGATTGTTACGGTAATGTTTTCAATTCCTGAATTTCCTGGTCGAACATCTTCTAAGTGAATGGCAGCTCCACCACTACTTCCAATATCAGAATTTTTAATATCAATCATAGGAGATCCATAGTCATAAAAACTATTTGCCCAAGAATCATAAATTCGAACGTAATTGGTGTTAGTAGAAATGGAAGTTACTCCATCAAGCTTATAACCATATGCGGTTAAGAAACAAGCAATGGTTGTATATCCTATGTTAACATTTTCTAAATAGGTGCTACCGTTTCTTGTCATTACTCCAGCAAGTCCTCCTGAATTGATGGACATTAATTGCTCTTGATAAAGAATTTCTTCGGCGCTTAACGAATAGTTAACAGAAGGTGTGGTTGTATTACCTAAAATCGTTAAATTGGAGTAGTAGACTGCATTATCGTTGTTTATGAGTACTTTTGTTGGATCTGGGGTTACGTTGTAACAGAATATTCCAATTTGAACACTGACTATTCCATAAGTACTACCTGTACCAACTCCAACGTCGGTGTATCCACCATCTGGATCGGATGTAACTTTCACATAAGGTAGTCCAGATCCATCAATGGTAAAGTAGTTACCATCTAATACTAAGGAGTCGTTATTTGATACGCCAACTCTTTGGTAGACGTTACCACGATAATCAATGGTTCCACTTGGTAACACTTGAGAATATCCATTCATAGGAGAACCATCTTCATTTAAATAAAGAGGATCTACTAAAGCTGTGATATCCGAATGTAAAATAATATGATGAACACTTAAATTTTTAAATAAAACTTGTAATTGTGCGTTCGTAAATGCATTGTAAGCGTCTTCTACAACAAACTCAAAAGTTCTTGTAGGTACGGTCATTTCTAAGGATTGATATCTTGGTGCAATTTCAACTTTAAATTGTCTTCCTGTTGCAAGTGTTGTAAATTTAAACAGATATCCTGTTTTTTGAGTGACGTAACTCGCAAGATCTTCTCCTTCAAGTAGTGAATAAGTAGATCCTGTTTTTAAATAGAAGGCAAAATCAAGAACTGTATCATTCATGTCTACTTTACTTCCGGTATTATTAAGAATGGATAACGTAAAGTAGAAATCGTTTTTGTTTCCAACTTTATACATTTCAAAATTTGGATTCAAATAATTATCTGAAGTTGTTTCATTGTTAAAATCAGTTAAGGATTTTCCAAGTTGGAATTGATTAATGTAAGTAACAACTTTTCCTTGGATTAAAGTCTGAGTTGTGACGTTATCGACTGTTTTAAACATCATGATTTCAAATAATCCTGGTGTTCCTGAAGTGATAAGTAAATTTTGATTTGATGAAATAACTTCGTTTCCATCTAACACTAAGAAACTGTATTTTGAAGAGAAATTATAAGTCATATCAGTATAAAAAATATAATTTTCGTTTCCAGAAATAGTTGTTTCGATAATGAAATAGTCATAAATCTCAACATCACTAATTTCTTCCTCTTCGGTTGCAACAACATGTTCACACACTACCGAATACGCAGAATTAAGACTTCCAAGATTATCTCCTAAAGCTTTAACGGCAACGTGATGTGTTCCGACATCTTTTAGTTTATCAAGCAGCACATTTGTATAGGTAAAAGAAGTCGCAACTCGCGTGTAATTACTTGAAGTTAAAACGTATTCCACTCCATCAATTAATAAGTTAAAAGAAGATGGATACATTCCCAAAAGAGTTGTTTGATGCCAAGTAACAGAGACGCTTGTTCCTGACACTGAAACTGTCACATCGGTTGGATCATCATATGGGAAAAGTTGTTCCCATAGAGCATAAAGATTTACCGATGAGCCAAGCAAAGTAAAATCTAGATCAGTGATACTTACAGGATTTTGTCCTAAAAGATCATAATACCATCCTAAAAAGACATATCCTGATTTTTGTAAATTCCAGATGGGGGAGTTTTCTGTAATGATTTGTCCTGTTGGAACATCTGTATCAGAAATGATGTATTTAATGGTTCCGTTATCGGTAAAGGTAACGGTTTTGCCAGATGCAGGATAATATACGGCAAATACATCAATGTTGGATTTGACATTTTGAAAAACGGTTCTATTCCATATAACAAGAGAATAAGATGCATTTCCACTTAATATAAGCGTAGGTAAATTGCTAAATGTTTCATCGTAATATACCGTGAAAGATTCCATTGTTATATCTTCTGCAGTAGATAAGAACTGCGTGAAATTAATGGTAAAACTTTGCATATCGAAGTAGACTTGTATGGTTTCATTGTCTGTAATATTTAACGTATCGGCTGCTAGTACATGTTCTACCAAATCTGAACCGATAAAATAGTTAAAATCATATCCTTCAATCAGCGATACCGGTGAAAAATCATTCCCGTATCCAACTTGTGTTGTAATAGTAGATCTAGATTGTTCGATATCTCCTTTTAAGAAGATTCTTTCAATAGTAACCGTACAGATAAGTTGATTCCATCTTGCATAAAGAATCAAGTTTTCCGCTATTTGATTTTGAGCTGTATATTCATTTCCTTCTGAGTCTACCCATCCAAGGAACGTAAAGCCAGTTCTGACTGGTGTTTCAAGATTGGTTAAAAAGCCATCATATTTCACCATAAAGAACCCACTTGATGTATCCGATGAATCAATCAACGTGACGGTAAAAATTATTCGGTCATAATAAACTTTTAAGACAAGTGATCCGTCTCCTAAAATCGTTCCACTGATTACATTGAAAGGTGAATCAACCGCGTATGTAAATCCAGAATAAGAGTTAATGATTGCTTCTACTTCTGTATCCGTCACTCCAGGATAGCTTACTTGTTCTCCTAAAGTATATAAATCATCGTCGACATTTTCAAAATAATACTCGACCGTATAGGCAAGACTTACTTCACTTGCTTCCCAAATAGCATATAAATTCAAGTTACTAGTCAATTGATAAATATCTGAATTCTCATAGGTCGTTCCAAGTCCAGATGAAAGTGTATTCCATCCTTCAAACGTATAACCTAATCTTGTAGGTAGAATAAACGTTGAAATAGGACTCATATAGGTAACGCTTGCGGTGTTGGAAATTAGAGCATCTCCACCATTTACAAAGAGATTCATTACATAATCGGCATAGTCCCAAATAGCATAAATTGTTATATTTTGAGTCTGTGTATAGTTTGAGGAAGAAGTGATGTAGTTTGACGCTGTTTCATTTGGATTCAAACTCCATCCAAGGAATTGGTATCCCGGTCTAACAGGAGTAGGTAAATAACCAATGCTTGCATTATACAAAACAGGAACCGTCGTTTGACTTACACTTCCTAATTGAGGATCAAGGGTAATGGTATAATTATTTGGCGTCCATTTTGCGAAAAGTGCTAGTCCGTTATAAGGCATTGTTGTAAAACTTGCATATTCGTTTAAATAGGCTTCATCTAAATACCACCCACCAAAGGTATATCCTGTTTTTGTTGGATTTTCAGGACTCGAGACTACCTCACCAATTGTTTGATTGATGCTTGAAACAGTTGAACCACCAAAGGTTTCAAAGGTGATTTCATAATCATTTCCTACTAACACAACATTTACTTGAGTGTTTTGCGTGATAGTTGAAAATCCTTTGTCCCATCCACTAAATACATATCCTAGTGGTGCTGTATATGCTGGTGCAATGGCATCTAGCCCATAATTGATGGTTTGTGGTCCACCAATCATTTGTCCATTTTCATTATAAAATGAAACTTGGAACTTCAAAATTGTATAACTGGCTGAAATGGTAAATTCTTCGGTTACAGCTGAAGAAAAATCATATTGAAGTTCATCTTCTCCTACCCAACCTGAAAAACTGTAATGTTCTTTTGAAGGATCAGTTAAAGGTCTTGAGATGATTTCTCCATATTTGATGATTTCGGTTGTAATATTGCCTTGAAGATCATCAATCGTGATGGTAAGATACACATCAACGTATACGGATATAACAGACATATCAGATGTAATATCGTCAAAATCAGCCACGTCTCCTAATACTTCATCTTCATAGGTTTTCCAAACAATCATTTTTCCATCCATTGGAGCTAATACAGAAGATGGAAAGGTTTGAATTTCTTCTCCATAGGTAATCGTAATCACTTCTATCGTTCCATTTCCTAAGTTGAAGGTTATATCGTATTCATCAATTTCAAACTCTGCGGTTAAAACAAAATCTGAAGTAACAATCGTGTCATCTTCAAAAAGTGATTCTTCAAAATACCAGCCTAAAAAATGATATCCGGTTTTTACTGGATCAACTGGCATTGTTATTTCATTTCCATACACAAGGAAAGAAGTAAGATATACTTCTTCATCACTCATAAAAGTGATGGTATAGGTTTGTATTTCCCATTTTGCATATAAAGTGATATTTCGTAAAACGGGAGTGGTTTCATCTAAGGGTTGATCTAATTCTGAATTATAGAACCAACCTAAAAAATCATATCCGATTCTAGAAGCTTCTGGTAAATCAGATAAAGATGAATTTTGTAACACTTTCACACTATCAAGTTGAATCCCGCTATTTGTTTCAAATGAAATTGTAATCTCTTTTGGGTTACATCCAATTAATAACAATAGCGCTAATACAAATAAACTATAAAACCCAAATTTTTTCATAAATGTCTTCATTGTAATTTCTCCTTAATCAAATATATCATCAGGGATGTCAACTTGTCCTGACGCTCTAAAAACGAGTGTTACTGTATCAGTTTTTTCGGTATTCTTGTCGGTGATTGTAATCGATACTGTGTCTTTTTGAGAGAACGCTACGTAGACTAGATTCCCTTGTACAATTGCGGCGACACTTTCTTCATTGGTCCTTACGATTAAATAAGCATAAGCGTTGGACGGTAAATACTCAAATCCGATTTGAATCTCATAATTGGTTTCCAAGTCTGTGATAATGTCTTCTACAAAAATGATTTTGTCTCCACTTTCATTTGTGATGATTCTATCATCAGAAAAGAAAATGGAATTCATCGTTATATTGTCAGAAGGATCTGGAGAAGCACCCCAAACGCCTACCGCCATGATCGACAATACCCCAAGCATGAAAACGATAAATATTAATGCTTTTCTATTCATACTCTCTCACCTCAAAACTCAATATCGATAAAATACGCATTTAAAAAATAATGAAACGAAATCACTCTAAATACTAAAAACAAAAGCGAAATAATAATCGTTATCGTCCAAGCTAAATCTGGAGCGACAAAACTCAAAACTCCAAATATAACAGCAATGATTAAACTTAAAACAAACCCAATCGTTACTGATTTTGAAACATTTTGATTGTTACTTAAGGAGCCTGTGGCTGCATATTCACTGAGTTTTGGATTTAATACATCGATTTGTAAACTCCAGATGATATGACTTGAATTGATAATTAATATCACAATCATCATAGGCCACAACGAAGAGGCGGGAAAGTTTTGAAGAGAAATCCGAAACATGATAAAACTCAAAATAATCATACAAGAAGAAAATAAGAGATTAAACATGATTTTCGCCCAAGCCACTTGATGCGTATTAGAAGGCGATGTTTTTAATAAAACAAACTCATACCCTTCCAGTGTAATTGCTGACGCAGATGCCGTATTTGAAGAAGTAATAATAAATAAACTTATCATTAAATCAAAAACGATCACCAGTGAATTTCCAAGAGAAATTCTTGGTATTCCCATGTAGATATAGTTTAAAACATATAATACAAAGGGAAACAATAAAAGCATGGCATAATTGGATAACAATTCATTGATGCTTCTGCTTGTGATAAGCCATTCTTTTTTGACAAACGTTCGAAAAATACTTTTATTTGGAATGTATTTTGAAACATGTACTTGATTGGAAGCGGATTCTAGTGATTTTGATGTTAATCTAAAATAAAGTGGCCTAGAAACTAGAAAGACTAGAAGCAATAAGACAAAAGCAGTTCCAAATACAATCAAGTAATTCACTGCCACATTAATTCCAAAAAGAAGTTTTCCAATTAGCCCATAAATGGTGGAGTACCTAGCGCTCGATTGCATAAAGATTGCAATGACACTGATAAACCGGTTATATAAAGGCACAATTCGGATAGGAGTTGGAATACTTGATACAAGTGTTGTCACAAAATAAAAAATAAGGAAAACCAATGCAAATACCATCACCAAAAGTAAGATATTCCGATTGGAAAAGAAATTTTTTAAATACGTGATGGGAAGTGAAAGAAGCGCACTGATTAACACTGATATCATTGGCATGATTAAAACCATTGGTATAATGTTTAAATAATAATACCACTGCATATTATTGATAAAACCAAAACCTATCAGTAGTGGAATTAAAAAGAACAGATTTTTAACAAACTCATGAACGTAAAACACCATGAGTTTGCTGACAAATACTTCATCATTCTTTACAGGAAAAGATAATAATATTTGATTGTCTTTGCTAATATATAAATCCACAATCAAGCCATTCGTTGTGGCTATGATACTAAGCACTTGTGTAAAGAATAAAATAAAGATAACAAAATACACATTAACTGGGATATATAAGATGCCTTTAATAACATATAAAGCGAGTGCCATAACGATAGTAACAATGATAATCATTAAAAGACTTAAGGCAACTTTAGCTATAAATCTTTTATTATGAATGAATTTGAAATTGATTTTGTTTGACAGCTGCATCTTCGTTAAAATCAGCAGGCGATTCCACATATTAAGTCACTCCTTTTATGGTTTGTTTTGCAACGCTGTCCATATAGAGTTGTTCTAAAGAAGTGCCAGTGGCTAATAAGTCTTTGATTACATATACGCCTTCTAATTTTCCTTTTCCAATAATGGCAATTCGGTCACAAATCTTTTCAACCACTTCAATAACGTGAGATGAAAAGAAGACGATGTTGCCTTTGTTGGCATGTTCTCTCATGCATTCTTTAATTTGAAATGCACTAGTAGGATCAAGTCCTGTTAGAGGTTCATCTAAAATCCATACTTTTGGTTGGTGGATGAGAGATGCGATAACGACAAGTTTTTGTTTCATTCCATGGGAGTAACTTTTAATTTCGTTATCGATTGCAAAAGCTAAAGCGAATCGTTCTAAATATTTTTCTAAACGTTCTTCTCTTTCTTCTTTTGAGACTTTATATAAATCCGCAACATAATGAATGTATTCTCTTCCGGTTAGTTTTTCGTAGACTGCGTGATTATCGGATACATATCCAATATGAAGTTTTGCTTCTAAGGGTTGCGTTTTTATGGAATACCCACAAATTTCCATTTCGCCTTCTGTAATGGATTGAATACCAACTAAACTTTTAATGGTCGTCGATTTTCCTGCGCCATTATGTCCTAAAAACCCAAAGACTTCTCCCGCATAGACTTCTAAAGAGAAATCGTCAACTGCTTTGTTTTTTGATGATCCATATTGTTTTGAAAAATGAGATATTTTCAACATGTCTATTCCTCCTGGGTTGATGGGTTCGGTTAATTTTCTACCATTTAAAGCTTTTTTTAGATTTAACACATCCATGTTCATTTTTTTGCGTTTTAAGATAAGATTGTAATAACGATCCGCAAATTGGAAGATTCCATCGTATACATACCAGCTCATAAACATTAAGAAGATGAACCCAAAGAAATATAGAACCTGGAACAACCAGAAAAAAACAAAGGTTAATTCTTTAAACTGAAATGAAATCGTGTTATGATATTGAACACTTTCAAGCCCTAGTTTTGATGGGATAAAACTTGAATAGGTAAAGAAATAATCGACTGATTCAAAATTATTAATCCAAGCATTGATAAACACGACAAATACGTAATAGATTGAGAAGATTCCAATTGCTTTAATCATTAGTTTGAGCGTAGGGCGTTCAAACGTATGAAAAGCAACTCCTAAAATTGGAATGACTAATACATAAATATGATTGTACCAGTAATGAACGACACCAGATGAATATAAGTCTGAGGTATAGTTTGGTAAAAGAATCGCCATGAAAGCTCCTAGGACATTAGCAAAGTAATTAAAATAGAAAACACCTTTCCATTTAAATACAAATGAAATCATCATAAGTAAAATCGCTGTATTACATAGATGAAGTGGAAGCGAACCAATTCCAGTTCTTCTTATATAGAAATATTGGAAAAAAGCTGCTAAGACCAAAAACATAAGCATAAGATTTCTATCTTCTTGTGTTTTGGAAAACATCACAAAATAAGCAGCAATGATAAAAGCAAACGAAAAAACAATTAATAATAAGTGCTCATTATTAAAATCTAAAGGCGAATCGCCATAATTTCCTAGCAGGTTATATAAAAGCGATTCTGGCATTAAGGCAAAACAGGAAAGAATGAATACAACGATAAGGGTTAATATATCTTTCTTTGTCACTTTACTCTTTGTTTGAATTAAAGTAATAAGATTCATAATGGATAAAATAAGCAAAAACACAATCACAAGCGCAAACTGAATTCCTCTTAATGAAAAAAGAGTGTAAGCATCGTTTCCAAAGAAAGCAATCATATGACTCTTAAAAAAAATGATGTCAAGAATTCCTACGACGATTCCAAATGAAGCCATCATCCATTTTAAAAAACGTTGTTTGAAAAATGATCCAACAATTCCCCACGCAACCACTACGGCAGTTAACCATCTTAAAAGAATCATCACAACAGTCATTAAACGTGAAAAAACCCACGTTGCCTGAGCATCAATGGGTGTTCTGATATCTATAAAAAACAAATTAAATGTGCTGTCTATGGAATCTGTGAAAAAAAACGAAATTATATAGACAAAAAACAGTAAAAGTGAGAGAACCTTTAGCAGTTTATCTGTCTTAACATATTGTTTTTTTAATAAAAACAGACTGATTGTAATTCCAAGGATGACTCCCAGTAATATACTAGTGTACATCATGTTTTCTCCATATCTTTATATAACATATAAAATCTTGTAAAAATAGTGTGTGTTTCTTGTTTATTTGTATATGGTTGAAATCAATGAATATTAAGCTCTATATAATATATCACATTGTATTAAATATTACAATATTTCACTTCGAGAAAACGTTATTATAATGAGAATATTATAAATGTTATTCTCTAATGAAATCTTCATACTCCCTATAAACAATTAAGGTCTCCTCTTTATTGGCAATATCTAACATTCCTAAGATTTAAGAAATATGATTCTGATAAACTGATTTAAATCTTTTCAACTTCCAAGTAACCTTCATTAAAGGTCGCAACCGTTACTTTAACCATTATTTCATCTTTTACAGGTCTGTCTCTATAATCCGCATCAACAGACGCAATTCGATCCACTTCTTCTATGCCTTCTATTACCTTACCAAACCCAGCGTATTGTCCATCTAAGTGAGGCGAGTCTTGATGCATGATAAAAAATTGAGAACCAGCTGAATTAGGATGTTGTGATCTTGCCATGGATATAACTCCTCTTACATGCGTCAAAGAGTTGTGAAATCCGTTTGATGAAAACTCTCCTTTTATGCTATACCCAGGTCCCCCCATACCACTTCCTTCAGGGTCTCCACCTTGAATCATAAAGTTTTCAATTACACGATGAAATTTGACACCATCGTAAAACCCTTTTTTTACCAAACTGATAAAGTTGTTAACGGTATTTGGTGCAATGTCGGGATATAACTCTATTTTAATTATATTTTTGCTTTCCATTTCTATCGTTACTACTGCATTGTTCATACATTTCTCCTTTCAATTATCCTCTTATGAATACTCTTTGACAAAAAAATTCTATAAATCTTTAAAAGTCTTCCATCAAAGATCTACCCATCCATATTATACTTTTTTATTTCTTTTTTTGATAGAAGTTATTCTATTTTTCTATTCTAATATTTCTTGACACTCATTCACTTATTGTGTATACTGTATATGTACAACATACACAGTTGAAAGAAGGCGTTTTTATGAACGTATTAGAAGTTAAAAATCTCAGAAAAGAGTATCCAAAGTTTACTTTAGATGACATCTCCTTTTGTATTCCAAAAGGATATATCATGGGATTTATTGGAGAAAATGGTGCAGGAAAAACTACAACATTAAAGGCGATGTTAAATATCATTAGTAAAGATGGTGGTCATGTTTCTATCTTTGGAAAAGATATCGACGAATTTGAAATTGAGATTAAAAAGGACATCGCATTCATGTCAGGAAAATCTTTTTATCCCAAACGAAAAATTAAAGAAATTACAAGTGTCTTTAAGCGATTTTATTTGAATTTTGATGAAGAAATATACCTAAATTATTTAAAAAAATTTAACTTAGATCCAGAGAAAAAAATGGATGAATTATCTCAAGGAATGAGTTTGAAATATTCCATTGCTTTAGCCTTATCCCATCATGCTAAATTAATTATTCTTGATGAACCTACTAGCGGATTAGACCCAGTTGCAAGAGATTCTTTACTTGAGCTTTTTCAAAGCATTATTGAGGATGGAGAAGTTAGCATTTTGTTTTCTACACACATAACCAGCGACTTAGAAAAAAGTGCTGATTACATTACATTTATTCAAAATGGAAAGATTGTCGAAAGTTTACCAAAAGATGATTTAATTGAAAAATACAAACTCATAAATGGCGATTTCGACGCACTTGATTCTATTAAGAATAATTTGATATCCTATAAGAAAAACGCATTTGGTTTTACAGGTTTAATCAAAAAAGAGTATTTAAAAGAAAACACTCAAATTAGAGTTGGTGTTCCAAGCTTAGATGACATCATGATCTATTATTCAGAGAGGAAAAATCAAAATGAAAAACTTAATTTATAAAGAACTGGTTTTGTCTGTAAATAAATTTTTCTATGTTTTACCCATTTTACTTGCGGGTTTAATCATGATACCTCAATGGATATTCATATTAGTGTTCATGTACTTCTTTTGGGTAAGTGCCCCTCAGATTTTTTCGGCATACTTAGCTCAACAAGATTATGAATTTACAACCGTGCTTCCTGTTAAAAAAAGTGACATAGCAAAATCAAAAGGGTATACGGTTATTATTTTAGAACTATATCATATTGTTTTAGCCGTTATTTTTGGTATTATTCACGTTTTGGTCTATGGTTCTTTTAATATTTTCCTAGATATTAGTCCAGCTTTTTTTGGATATGTATTCATTATGTTTGGTCTATTTAATATTGTCTATTTACCATTATATTTCAAAACTGCTTATTATTTTGGAAAGCCACTCATATTCGCCATCATCGTTTCCACAATCTTTGGTATTGGGCTTGAATTATTAGATTTACTAGTTCCTTGGGCATCAAAAATATTGGATAATCCAAATGTCTTCTATCAAACAGGAATGTTATTTGCAGGAATCATCATATTTGTGGGGTTAAGTAGGATATCTCTAAATAAATCAGCTAAAAACTATGAGCAAATAAAATAATGAAAAGTTATTTTATTAGCAGCAAGTCTGACACATCCATTTACCAGCAACTTTATGATCAAATTGAGGCTCAAATCTTAAGTGGAGAGTTAAAATCTGGCACCAATTTACCTTCTATTCGAACCATGGCAAAAGAATTGAGAGTATCTGTCATTACTATTAAAAAAACTTGGGAAGAACTGGAGAAAAGTGGATACATTCTTACTATATCTGGAAAAGGATCTTACATTACAACCAATTCAAAAGAAACGCTAAAAAAAAAGAAATTCGATTTAGTGAAAGATATTTTTAGAGACAATATTTTACAGTGCAAAACTCTAGAAATATCGAAAAAAGAAATTATAGATATTATTGAAGATTTATACGATGTAATACCAAAAAAAGATACACATTAATAATGCGTATCTTTTTTCATTTAAATATTTATCATTCTAAACGTTTAGCGTTGTTCTTCTATTTCTCCAAAATCAAGAATTGAAAACATCTCTTCATCAGAAAGAAGTTTTATTTCGCCATCAATGATTATTTCGTTTTGTTCGGTATTGAATTTTCGTATTTTAATCATGGTATAGTATAAAGAGATAGCCCCAAAAATTCCTACCATACAAATTAATACAGTCGCAACAGTTGAAAATACTTGGGAAAACATAAATTCAATGGGGATATTATCCATTGAAAATTCAAAATTAGGTACACCTTCATGAAAATCACCACGAGGCATTGTTCCAAATTCCTCTAAAAAAGCTTCGGAATTTGGAATAAATCCATCAGGCTTTTCCATAGGACCAAATTTAAATCCCGCTGTAGTTCCAAAAATACTTCTAATTCCAGTTTGAAGTGAACCAAAATTAGACACCGCAGTTTTTAGTTTCATTAGAAAAGTATTAGCAATTCTTCCTACACCTCCGCTTGAAAAACTAGATAATGCTCCAAAAAGAGAAACACAAATTAATAGTAAAGCTATTGCACTATCGTATTTTGGAATTTTGATATGGTTGCTTTTAATAACGCTTTTGTTTAAACTATGTTCGCATCCAATGGCCACAAAATAAAGTCCAACGAATAGAAACATGACTAAAACTAAAAGTGGAGAATAAACAAAATAAGCAATGGGAATTAGCACAATGGCTATCGCTTTCAAAATAAAAAATGTTTTTGGAGTAATGACTAGTTTGTATTTTTTGCGACTAATTCCCTTGGCATCAATATTTTCGATTTTCTTTATTTTTTTCTGTTTTCTTTTTGCTTTTATTTGAGTTTTACTCATTGATTTTGCCATAGGAATCTCTCCTATTCAAATCGCAAAGCGATTACTGGATCAAGATCTGCTGCTTTGATTGCTGGAGCAATTCCTGCAATAATGCTTACAATAAAACTCAACACAATTCCAAGTAAGTAATATAATACATTGTAACTAATTAAGGTTGTTTGAAGCGAGATTTCTGTAATCGCATTTGTCGCAAGCGTTACAGCAATTGAAAAAATAACACCTAGTACTCCTCCTGCTAAGCCAATTAATCCAGCTTCAAACACAAACATGGTGCGAATATCGTATTTTCTTGCACCAATTGCGCGAAGAATTCCTATTTCTTTGGTTCTTTCTATAATACTTATGTAAAGAACAATAAAAATCATAATAGCGGCCACAATCATGGAGATAGCGCCAACTCCAGTTAATATCTTAGTACCTATTTCAATGTACTCTAGTAACGAATTAACAGAACTGTCTTCTTGATATACAACAAATCCAAGTGATTTGATATCTTCAAGCGCTACAGAAACGTAAGTTACATCTTCAAGGCTTACATACAAAGTATTAGATCCATCTTCAATGCTATAAAGATTTTCTAGTTCCGTTTCACTAATATATACATTTGCTTCGTTGCTGTTTTCAGATAAATCTTCATAAATTCCTGAAATAATAAATACATAAATTTGTTCGTCATAAATTATACTAATTTCAGTTCCTATCGAAACAATCATGCCTTCAGATGATAAAGAATATGCCATAGTTTCGTTAATTAACATTTCCGATTCATCTGAAGGCATAGATCCATAAAGAATGTTTGGATAATAATACTCATAATAACCAGTTAAATTATCAATGTCAGCTTCCAAATCATTATATTCATACGTTGCGGTTTGGATGATGGTGGATTGATAAGTGTGTTCTATTCCATCAAGTTCCATAATGCTATTTATTTCAGAGCTACTGAAATCTTCACCACTAATTTTCGTTACCATGATTTGAGTTGATTGCATATTATCAACATATACTTCTTTTACGTAATTAGTCAGTCCTAACCCTAAATTTAAAATCAAAACAACTGAAGCAATGCCAATGGCCATTCCGATGGATACAATCAAACTGCGAATGCCTTTTTTTGTTAAATTTTTAAAAGATAATTTGGCAATATCTTTTGTTTTTATTGGCTTTGGCATAATAACTTTTTCAAATTGGGCAATTTCTGTTACCTTATACTTCACTTCATCTGAAACAACCACTCCATCATCAATTCGAACAATTCGATTGCAATGACTTGCGACTAATTCACTATGAGTCACAATAATAACGAGTTTTCCAGATTGGACAATCTTTTGTAAAATAGTTAAGATGATTTCTTGAGATTCTTTATCAAGAGCTCCTGTTGGTTCATCAGCTAAGATAATAGATGGATTATTTGCAAGGGCTCTTGCGATAGCAACTCGTTGTTGTTGACCACCAGATAATTGAGAAGGGAATTTTTTTGAATAATTTTCTAAGCCAACGAGTTTTAATAATTCCATCGACCGTTGGCGACGAATTTTAGGTTCAATGTCACTCATTTGCATAGAAATTTCGATGTTTTCGACTAAATTTAAATGACTAATCAAATTATAATCTTGAAAAACCATGCCAACCCTTTTTTTTCGATAATCATCCATTTGCTTTTCTGAATAGTCTCTTAAAAATGCCTCTTTACAAATAACACTTCCCGTGTATTCGCTATCTAATCCTCCCATGATATTAATCAAAGTAGATTTTCCACATCCCGATTCACCGACAAGTGCAACGAATTCACCACGGTCAAAGTCGACGGTAACACCTTTTAGTACTACTTGCTTTTGAACCTTGTTGATTTTAAAGTCTTTTTCAATGTTTGCTAATCTTAACAAAGATGACATATATTTCCTCCTCATTTCTTAAAAATATAAAATGTATACTAATTGTGACTATTTTAATGAATTAATATGTATATTCTGTGAGAAATAAGAAGTAATCGAAAAGCTCACAAAAAACTCATTTTTCAATGAATCTAATCCATCCAAAAAACAATATATTAACATAAAAGCGGAAAGTCAATTTTGACATTCCGCTTTTTTAGATAATTATTTAAAATTGAATTAAGCCATCCATCCGCCATCAACGGTAAGAACAGTTCCATTAACAAAACTTGAATCGTCACTTGCTAAAAATAAAGCTGCTCCTGCTATTTCTTCTGGTTTTCCAAAACGTGGATTGAGTTGGACACTCGCTCCAGCTCGTTGTCCACCGAATGGATCAACGTTTGTCATTGTGGATCCAATATTTGTCATAACGGCTCCTGGTGCAATGGCATTACAACGAATTCCTTTTTGAGCGTACATGTAACCTGTGCTCTTCGTAATTCCGATTACTGCATGTTTGCTAGCTGTGTATGCACATCCAGCAACTTTTCCAAATAAACCACCAACAGAAGCAATATTAACGATTACACCTGCACCTTTTTCAAGGAACAAAGGTACAACTTTTCTTGTGGTTCTCATCACTGAAGTTGCATTAACCGCCATGACTCTTTCCCATTGAGCATCTGTTAAGGCACCTACTGGTTCCATGTTATCCATGATTCCGGCGTTGTTGATAAGAATATCAACTGTTCCAAATGTTTTAACAGCCGTATCAATCATGACTTGTACGTCTTCTTCTTTTGCCACGTTTGTCAAAATCGCAATGGCTTGACCGCCATTTTTTGTAATCATTTCTACTGTTTCTTTGGCACCTTCAAGATTTAAATCAGATACTACAACTTTGGCGCCTTCTTGTGCAAAAAGAATGGATATGGATCTTCCCATTCCAGATGCTCCGCCTGTGACAACCGCTACTTTACCTTTTAATTTCATTTTCTATTCTCCTTAGAAAAAATCGATATAACGATCGGATGAAAAGAATCAATTTTGAAGTAATTCTGTCGTTTTAAGTTAATTATACAACTAATGTTTCATTATGTAAAACTATGTGCTCTAAACGTTTTATTGGTTTAAGAGACATAAAAAATATCTAAATAGTTTCGTTGTGAAAAACGAAACTATTTAGATATTAATTTGATAATCTGAAATCTATTTACTTTGTTATCTTTTTATAAAATTGATGTTTTTATGATTTTGTTTTTCTAATAACCGCAATCAATTCAGATTTAACCATTTTGCTATAACCATATATGTTTTTTTCTTTCGCAATGGCTTTTAGCTCCGAAACCGTCATTTCTGTTAAATTTTGTGTCTTTACTACAGGTGCTGGTTCAATAGGCTTTGGTTTAGGTGGTGTTTCTATTTTCACTTCAGGTTTGGGATCTGGTTTTGGAGTTTCTGTTGGTTTCACTACGGTATTCATTGGAGGTTCAGTAGGTTTAGCGGCTTGTTTTACAAGCGCTAATTCCTCTTTGATAGGTTGTTTTTTCTTATTCTCATTTAAATAGAGAATTCCAAAGATAATGTAGATAAGTCCGATGAAGACAAAGAGGCATAATGCAGCAATTTCTAAATAATTCAATCCGAGTGGTGGTCTAAACATAAAGAAGCATCCAACAGTTAAGAACAAAATGTTCATTAAGTAGATAATAAACTTAATTGGTCTATTGATTAGATAATTAATAATTAAATAGGAAAACCCTCTTAAAAACAGTATTAAACCAATATATATTTCGGCATTCTTTTGAGTGATAATCAATAATGTGCCTAGTAGCAAATCTAAGATGATTTCTATCATCAAAACGGCAGTTGCGTTTCGACTTCTAACTTTCTTAAACGTAATGATAAAACGTTGTAAAGATAACGCAATCAAAATGATACCGATGAAAATTGCAAGAAATTCACCAATCCATCCTAAAAAATAAGCGAGTATTGTAAAAAGAGTGAGTATGACTCCAACAACAATATTTACGATGTTGTTCTTAAATAATAACTTTTCCATTATTCCCTCCTTAAATCATATTCTACTTTTAGAATATCACTAAATATTTAGAAAAGCAACCGCTCTAAGGAAAGAATCCAAATCGCAACTGTTATACTTCTAATGAATAAAAGAGCCAATCCCTAAGCAATTGAGATTGACTCTTTGTCATTTGTTATTTCTTAATTTTCAAATACTATTTGTCTTTTTTCATTCAAGATTAAGCGGTTTTTTGTTTAAAAGCATATGAACGGTACGGTAATCTTTTATGTTTTTCCTGACAAAACTACTTTTTCGCCTTCTTCAAGCAAATTTCTCCAAATATTTTTAGAGTCTACAATATTTTGACTTTCAATTGCAAAAATTAAAGCTTTATGACTTGATACAACATTCATTACTTCGTGTTTTGATTCGTAAAATCTTCTGACTAAGTCATGCTCAATATCTTTAAAAGACCGATAAAGCAAAAAGAGAACAGCGTTTCCGGACGTCTTTACTAAACATTCATGAAATTCGCAATCTAAATTGCAAATTTCCTCTAAATTTTCTTTTTCCTTTTCAACCCAGTTTATTTCTAAACGAAGAATTTCATTCAGTTTATCTATATTTCTTCTGTTAATTATAATATTGTCTAACGCATCTAATTCAACTAGTTTACGAATTGATAGAACTTCTTCAATTGTTTTTTTTCTTAAAGTTCCTCTTGATTGTGAATAGATATCTCTTACAACATCCAAACTTCCTGAATATAGAAAATCGTTTACTACAACAAAATGCCTTGAACTTACCGATACATATCCTTTTGTGGAAAGGATATGTATCGCAGCATTAATCACGGACCGACTTGTATTATAGCTTATAGCAAGTTCTCGAAGTGGAAGCAACTTATCTTCTGATTTTAAACTGTTATTAATAATTTTATCTTGAATATCTTTTACAACATCTAGTGTTTTATTTAATGGTTTATTCATGCTTAACTTTTTCCTCATAGATATATTTATGAACCGGTGGCATAGAATTATAAATCCTTGTAATATCTAGGTATCCTAATCCCATTTTATCAAATCCCGAGAACATGCCTTTAACAAGAACCGTTTCCATGGTCATACTAAAACCTAATATTGCAATATCCTGGCCCTTTTTAATTGGTAGTAACATTTCTCTAAAAGGTTGGTTTCTAAAAACAATTCGTGAGCTTGATGCAGATTGCGCGGATATGACAGGTACAATTTTTGGATATCCGTCTTCATCAATATAGGATATGAAAGTTAAAGTATCCATCTTAGATAAAAAATGGTATGTCCAATCATTCATCGCTTTTTTTAAACGGTCTCCTTTGTATTTACTCTTAAATAGCTTTGAGAGAATCGCATTATAAATGACTTTTGTCATTGGAAGAACAAGTTTATCCGAAATTTTCACAAGATCAAAGTAGTAAACCGTATTGATTCCAAAATAGGAATTATACCGAAATAGCGGCTGATTATTGTAATTAATATAATCTTCTCCTTCTTTACTCTCATGATTGTAATTCATTTTCCCAATCCAAAATTCTTTGTTTGTATTCATGATTAAAAAACTTGATTTTGGACGTTTTTGAAAAAACTCTTTACTATATCCTTCAATAAATTTGCCAAGAATCATTTGAGAAGTTCCTTTTCCCATGATAGAAGATAACACAGTTATGTGAGGAGAGTTGTTTTCATCTATGGTTGACACAAGTCCTATTTTAATTGTTTTTTCAAATTCTTTATTCAATTGTTCTGTTAATGCATTATTCATATTGTACCTCCAATTGATAAGTTCCTGTGGAAAAGATATTTTTACTTTTTGCAGGTAAGACAGATTTTGCCAATGTTTCTAACTCGTTCATTCTTTGCTTGGTCATTAGCGGTTCATTTTGAAAATCCCACTTTAGATCAAGCCTCGAATATTTGTCTTTACAGAGGTTGTTAAAGGCACATAATTCCCATCTATCAAAATCAATGTTATTGTCTTTTAAGAATGTTGCAATTTCTAAAATATTCTCATCAAAATCAGTTGCTTTTGGAATGATTGGGGTACGAATCCAAATTTTTGTCTTCTCTTGATTTAATTTAATAAGATTTTCTTTGATTAATTGATTGCTAGTGTTACAAAAAAAATTGTGCTTTTCTTCAGAAAAAAATTTAATATCATATAGAAAAATATCTGTATAAGGAATAATTTCTTTGATATTTTCGTAATCTGCAAATCCAGAAGTATCAATTGCAATATTTAAGTTATCCCGCTTCAAACGTTTTAGAAGTAATGCAACTTCCTTTGTTTGCAAAAGCACTTCTCCACCTGATAAAGTAATTCCACCACCATTACTAAAATATGCTTTGTCTTTGATTAACTCTTCGTAAAGACTTAAGACTGAGATATCTTCTCCAATAGCTTTCAAAGCAGAGGTTGGACAGACATCAACACATTTCATGCATAGATTGCATAAAGCTCTATTTATAATTATCTTTTTCTCTTTATAGTGAAGAGCATTTTGTTTACAGACCTTGATACAATCCAAGCAAAAGATGCAACTAGATTTTATCCACTCTTTATTAAAGGAAAAAGGAATTGATTCTGGATTGTGACACCAAGTACAGTGAAGTGGACAACCCTTAAAAAATACGGTTGTTCTTAATCCTGGTCCATCTTCAGTGGACATTCTTTGAATATTCAAAATACGCATATTAGTACTCTTGGTGTGATTCTCTGGCGATAATCTCATTTTGCAATTCTCTTCCTACAGTAACAAAGTATGCATTATAGCCTGTAATTCTAACTAACAAATTCTTGTAATTTTCAGGGTGTTTTTGAGCATCTTTTAACATTTCAGGATCTAATACATTAATTTGTAATGCCGTTCCCCCATTTTCGATGTAACCTCTTAAAAATGCTTTAAATTTATCTAAATGGTTTATATTCTTAAGTAATGAAGAATTGAAAGTAATAGTATGACTTGCACCATTTGGAAGGCAGTTTACGTATCCCTCAAAATCACTTGATTCTGATTTGCCTCCTAATATGTTTCCAACAGAATTGGAATTGGCCGTTGGTCCTTTGGTGTCTGCTCCGTTTGATGGACAAATGGCATTAGAGAAAAATTCTCCATGCTTTCTTCCATCTGGTGATGCAGGAAGAATAAATCCTGCCCCTACCCAATAATTCCAAGATAACATTCCTGGTCTGAATTGGCGAGCGGTTGACTTAGTTTTGTATTTCCATGTTTCTTCTGCAAAGAAATCCATATAATCTGAAGCAATTTCATCGGCTCGAGATTCATCACGTCCATATTTTGGAGCTTTGTTTTTTGCGATTTGTCTTAGTTTTTCGAAACCTTCCCAGTTGTGGATTAAAGCTTCTTTTATGGTTTCTAATGAACAAATTTTCTTATCAAATACTAAATACTTCACAGCCAATATTGAATCCACTGTCGTTGCAAATGTTACACCTTCGATTGTAACAAATTTTAATTCAGATCCTCCTTCAGTAATATCTTTATGAGAAGGGATTGTTCCATCCACTAATGTAGATAAATAAAGAGTATTCCCATATTCTGAACGAATGGATTCGGATACTTCATATAAATCAACGCTTTCCTTTATAATGTATTTTGTTTGTTCTTTAACCGCTTGATAAAAGTCTTCAAACTTTTTCATTTCAGATAATCCCAAGGTTTTAGGACCAAGTTGTTTCAGCTTTAAATACTTCATAGAAGATTCATTATATTTTGGAGTTAAGTCTTTTCCTTGATTGAATGCAAGTTCTACTGCTTTATAGAGATAGAGATTATTATCAACGGTTCCTGACCTATCATTTCCACACATTGTGTTTTCAAGGCATCCAACAGATGCGTATTCAAATACGTTGTCCTTATTAATATATTCTTCTACATGTGCTTTTTTTGCTTCTCTAAGCATTCCTGCCATGGATCTTTCATCAAAATTCAATAAGAAGGGTGCTCCTTGAGAGGAAGCAATCATTTCTACAACTCTATCCAGTAGTTTTTCTGGAGTGTTTTTATGAAGTCTGACATTCGGTTTCGGTTCTAGGATTGGGGACATATCATCAATAACATCTAACAGTATGTAGGTTAAATCATTTGTTTGATCATTTCCTGAAGCATCTCTTCCTGAGAGATTAAAGAGTTGACCAAATCCTGCAGTTATACCATTATATCCGACTCTGATTTGTGCATCATAAGCAGTATTACAGTGAAACCAAAAACAACCAAGAATTTCTTTGGCTTCAAATTCTGACATTCCATCTTCTATGGATTTTTTATAGAATGGATATAGATATTGGTCTAATCTTCCAAAAGAAACTCCTGGGCCGGGATAATTTTCATCGCTCATGACTAACATATGAGTTATCCACAATGATTGGACTGCTTGATAGAAGTTCTCTGATGGCTTCCAAGGAACAACTTCTAGATTTTTTGACATCAATAACAATTCATTTTTTCTTGTTTTAGATTTCTCTTTGGTAGCTAATTCTAAACATTTATCTTTGTATTTTTCGGCTAATTCTTTCGGCAAAGTTGAAGCTATCATCATAGCTCTTAATTGTTCTCCAGCCTTAGAATCTTTTTCTTGAGGGCTTAACCGATTGTATTCATCGGTTATCTCTTGATAAACTGATTCAAAACCTGATGTTAGGATTTTTTTATAGTTTGGAATTAAATGTCCACTCGTTGCTCCTACATTTCCAAAACCGCGATAGTAATACTCAAGAAAGGTTTTTCTTGAACCTTTTTTACCATAAACCAATTTGCTTCTCTTTTTTGCTTGTTTTTCGTTTAAACAGTGAGAAGACATTAGATTAAAATTCGCTCCGCATAATAAATCATGTTTCAGTATAACAATTGGCATATTATTGACCATGATCTCTTTTAAGAAAGTTGCTCTTCTTTCTTTCAAAGATAAATTCCAAAAGTCTTGTGGTAATTCAATTGGTATTGCACTTTGAAGTGTTGATGAAGTGAACGTTTGATAAAAAGATATCGTTTCAGGAACAATATAATAGGTCATCTCATCAAATAAATAATCCCATGGTTTTCCGGTAGTGAAATTATGGTACTCATTATTCCAATCTCTATTTACTCCTTCAAAATAGTAGTCTCTTAACCACTGAACTCTTTTTGAAAGATTTTTAGGTTCCTTTAACTTGCTTTCCATATTTATTCCTCCTTGGTGGTATTACCACAACACATTATACACGTTGATGCAAGCGTTTTCAATATGTTATAAAAAAATATTTAAAAAAATAAACAAGCCCATAAAGGGCTTGTTAAGCTAAATCTATTATATGTTGTCAAACTTTAGAAAAAGTGTATTGCATCATTTTATTTATATTTATCTTTTTTTAATATCTATGTTTTTTTTCGTGGATAACTTGATCTAAAATTATAACAGCAAATAAGAATAGTTCCACATTTTCTTGCCCATAAATCTCAATCTCATATGTATCACCCCATGAGATTATTTTTTTCTTGATAGAGGCAACCTCACCACCGTGATCCAAAATAGTAAAGGAATGTGCAAAAAGGCTTCCTTCCATGGTTAATTCTTTTCCAAGAATAGACAAATCAAATTTAGGAAGTAGAGAAAATTTCCTTTTGATTATAGCTACTTCTTCGCCTTTTAAATTGGAGATAAAATACTTAGACAAAAGTGTTAATACTTTTCTATGAGAAAAAAGCAAAGCATTTCCATTCTTGTCTAATAATTCCAATTTATTTGTAAGACTCATGAACTTTCCTTTCACTTGATACATCATGATTTGCGATTCATCAGTAATATTAAATTGATCTTTAAGCGTAAAAACTTTTTGTTTAATATAAAATTTCATATAACGCTCCTTATTCATATTTTTTTATTTTTTTACAGATTAACCTATCATATCTATTAAATCAAAAAAACAAATATAAATCAACTCATTTAGAGAAAAGTATTATCGATTAATTCGCTAAATCATTTCAATATAGATTCTGAAGGACAATATATTGAACAAATAATACTTACTGATATTGACAAGTTATTCCGCTTGAGTTAAATTATAAGCAATAGGACATTCAAATTTAATATACAAACAAATTTGCCGCAAGTAAAGTTAGTAAAGCGGCAACAAGAAATAAGTGCTTTCAAAGATTACTGGAACACTTTTTTTGTTTTTTTAAATAATAAGGAGGGTATTATGAAAAAAATCAGTTTCATATTGTTGACATTAATCATTTTTATCGGTGTCTTAGGATGTAATGGCGAGAAAACGATTTCAGATCCACCTGAATTTGTTGAGATGTATCTTAATGAGGATTCTGAAATAACATCTTTAAAAGGAAATGTGTATACCGGGTTGACCGAGTTTGCGGATATTACAGATACAACAAATACAACAGAAACTACTACTTCAGAAAACATTTATGAGGGTGATCTCTATAGCGAGAATGATTTCGAAGTAGTAATCATTACCAATGGTGCAAATTATGATCTACTGTATAGCGTTGAAATAACAGACAGTATTTTAGGAGATTGTGTGTATACCGATCAATCTACCTTGTACGTTGCCTCTTCTACCATTACGGTTGAAACAGATGGGTCCTATACGACTGAAATCGTATTGACGGTTCCAGGCTCTGCCAATTTAGAAACATATCTTTCCGAGCGGACAATATCTTTAACTAAAATCTTGTTTTCAAGAGATATGGTTGATGGAACTTTCGCAGCCGACATTCCTGATAATTTAACTACTTCTTTATTATTCCAAATCTATGCCCTTAATTATTTTGATGTTAATTTGGGCTTGCCATTGTCAGTAGACGGTGATAATGTAGATATCATCTTAGGGCCAGGCTTTCCTTATTATGATGATGCCGTTACGCTTGGAAAAACCGACATTGTAATACCAGAAACTATCAACGGCTATGAAGTAGGAAAGGTTCTGCTTATGGATCTTGACTGGGTAACAAATTTGGAAATTAATGGAGGAAATCAAGATATTTTTGTTTTAGGTGATTTCTCCTCTTTAGAGCTTTTGCTTGTTAATGGTCCCGAATTCGTCTCATTAACAACGTTTAAACAATTGACCATAAACGGAGATTTTCAACTGTTAACGACAATCAATATTGATAACCTTTCAAGGTATAGTGTGTATTTATCTGAAAATGCCAATACAGAAAATGATACGTATTTGGATTATGTTACAAACGCTGAGACGCTTTATGATTTTCCTGTTCTTGAAACACTTGATATTAGAAACTCTGTTCTAAATTATTTCCAAGTTGGAGCTGACAATTTAGATTTGCCTTTTCCAAATCTAACGATTGTGGAGATTGATAGTACTACTATTAGTAATAGTGCCTTACTTGGAAATGAAGAAAATGAGTTTGACAAACTTGATATGGTGAATTTCGTTGACTCAAACATTGGAACGATTACAGTAACTGGCACAAAACCTATCACTGAAACTAAAGCAACTTTAACCATCGATAACACAACTGTTTCCTATACTGTTTTTGTGAAAGGATCGGTATACTCTACCCTAACTTTTGCAGATTCAGTACTTGGAGATGTTGAAATCCAAGGTGGCACTATCAATGATTCTGTATTATCTGACTTATCGTTTTCGACTACTACATTTGAAGGTTCAAATAGAACAATCTATATTAAAGGATCTCATCCTTCTCTTGAATATTTAACTCTCGGAGGCATTTCTTTAAACCAAATCATTATCGGTTCAGTCGGATCCGTTTTCGCTTCTTTAACGGATTTGATGATTTCTGATGTGAACGCAAGTATAATCAAGATTGGAGATCGTGATGTAGAATTTTCTGCACTTGAACATTTATCTTTAACGAATGTGGATTGTAGTGGAAATATTTTCATAAGTGGGGAAACGGCTGATTTCTCTTTACTTCAGGATATCACTTTAACGAATGTATCTGCTAATAATTTATATTTAGGACAAGTTTCAGAAGATTTTTCTAGTGTGACAGCAATCATTTGTAGCAATCTTGATATTGTAGACTCTTTTAATATCGGTGGGGGATTAGATTTGACTTTACTTGAAGTCATCGTTCTTGAAAACGTTACTTGTGCATACGCTAACCTCTTCCCTGGCTTTGCAACATATGATTTATATATTGATAACCTCGAAGCGACAAATATAGGTATTGGAACCCCTGCATGTCAAAAAATCTATCTTGCAGAAACAGATATTACAACTTGGGATTTCTATGATTATGCTACCGGAGAATCAATTCCAATGGAAACGGGCGTTTATTCTCCTTCTTAATCTTTTTTGCAAACAAACAAAGCCGCACTCCTTTGAGTGCGGCTTTTTGAATGGTTATACAAATAAATATAGTAGAACCTTCCTTTTTTTGTTATTTATCTTTACATAATATAATGAGTGTCTAAAATACTAACCCAACCAAAAGATCAAGCTTTGTCATTACTTCATTATATGCAATTTTTCCCACATATGGGTTATCTTCTCTATATTTTTCCCAACGTTCTTTCAATATGTCACTCTTTTTAATCTGTTCTAGTATTTTTGTTGCATTATCTAGAATATTTTGTGAATTTCTATGAATAAATGTGTTTTGTATTGCTAGTTTTAAATCATCTATATTTATGTTACCCAGATCTTTCACTAGTATAGAAAAAATGTCATAATAGTCTTTTAGTCTAGTTGAAGCTTCAGCTCTTGAAAGAATCGTTTCAATTTTTTCAGCAAGAACCGTTTCAGTATTATAACTCATTAGTGTTATGTCTGTTTCTGACATATATAAATGAATTTGTTTTTCTTGAGCATAAGGTGTGATAATATCTCCGGTTGATACATCAAGTTTTATATGAAACTTGATGGAGTAGAATGTACCTATAATTGTAAATCTATAACCATTATATTTGTCTTCATGACGTATATCTGTTACATTTGTTATTACAAATGAGGTATTGTCTTCTAGGGTAATGTCTAGTATTTCTTGAACAGCCATTCGTAGTGATTCTTCATTAACGTTGTAGTTTCTTACTGTCAAATCAACATCAACGGTTGTTCTATCTTCTACTCCTAACATATAAGAAATTAAGTATCCGCCTTTCAATACAAACATATTTTTATATTTAGTAAGAGACAGTCTTTCAAGAAATCGTTCAAAGAAGAAGTTTTGATATAAAATCCCGTGAGGAATATTTTTTTGTATCGATATTATGTTAATTTTATGTTTGAGTTTTCCTTGTGAAATCAAATTAAGACCTCCATATATGTATTTACTTTTTTCTCTACTCTTAGTGTTTTTGCAATATCAAATAATAAGGGAAGGTTCTTATCGTTTCTTTTTGCATACATCTTGAATGCATTTGTTACTTCTTCACTACTTAGCCGGCTGTTTCCTCTAACAATATCACACAAGGTTTTTTCAAGGGTGTAAGTTAATACTATGTTTTCATGATTTGTCTTGATTTTTTTTTGATAAGAAGAGTAGTATTTATTATAGCTTTGATAAGTGTTTATATTTTGTGATAAAACATTTGATGTATTGTAACTATTTGGAAATGTCATTGTATAAACACTTGGAGTTTTATCTGTTAATCCGTGTAAATATAGTGCAGTCCCATGAGAAAAAATGCCTCTTCTAAATTTCTGTTGAATGACATACATTTGATCCTCAAAGTATTCTGGTAGAATATACACGCCTCTTGCAACTTTTTCAATTAGCTTATCATTTTCTAAAATTTTAAGGTATTGTCTATGAATGTTTAATTTCATTACTTCTTTTGATGTAATTGTCCCGTTATTTTTTTTCATTACAGATAAAATTTTGTTTTCATTTTCCATATTTTTCACCTTTTTGACTTTTATGCTTGAATTATATCATTAATTAAGCATTGTAGTCAAGATTAAAGTGTTCTTTTTTTGCTTTTGTATAAAACATTGAAGCGGTTATTGCTTTATATATGGCCCCAATAAAACTTTCAATTCCCATTATAAAATTCATGTCTAGGTTGGGAGAAGAATTAATGATATACAACAAGGAAAACTAGTCGTACCGTTGTTAAGTCTCATTCTAATTAGATATTTTGATTAATTGGTTTTTGAGATTATTTTCATTTTTTTATAAAGGGTATATTCAGCGAAATCTTTCGGAAAGTCTTCTATTGTCATAATGACTTTATAACCATGCTTTTTATAGAAATCCAATGCTTGAAACTCAAATGTAGTCAAATACAGATTCATCACTCCGCGTTTTAACGCTTCTGATTCCATCATATGCATTAGTTTAGATGCAATTCTTTTTCCTCTGTATTTCTTGTCTACGAATAATACATTGATAAATAGATATTCATATTGGAAATTACCGTAGATTCCTCCTACAAATTGATTATTATCAAGCACAATATATTGCAAATCAATTTGCTCGGTAGAAAAATCAAGACTTTCTCTCACTCTTTTGATTTCTGCTTTCAAAAGAGTATTATAAGAAGGAATAGGTTCACTAGATGATTTCATTAAATAATCTTTGTTTAATTCATGACTTTCTAGATTTTTATCAAGAAGAAAAATATTTTTATTGCCACTTGGCATATCATCTAATTTCCCATGAACACTAAAACCGATTTCTTTAAAATCAAGAACCTTTTGTTCTTGCACGGAATTAAATTGAATGCCCTCAACGTTTCCTCGGTAAAACTTTTTGATATCATTCATTAACGCTTTTAGAACATCGATATCCTTATAATAGATACCCTTTATTTTACACCAGTCAGAAGCTTGTTTTGTATGACAAGCCCCAACCAAAATTTCGTTATTAAAAACATAAAAATCGCGACTGTCTTTTTCTCTATAACCAGTTTGGGATTTGTTATAGGTATGAAGTGCACTTATCAATTCTTTATTATATTCAAAGTTTTTGTCATCTATATATGTAATATTATGGATATCAATCATCTCCTTAGTTACTTAATAATTGTTAAATAAATTTGCAATGAATTCTTTCGTATTATAGCACTTTTTACACAATTTCGCAAAATTATACCCTTGTTGATGTTTCAATTCTTCTGTTCTTACAGAAAAATGACTTTTTAGTTCATTGTGTGTTTTGGTATAAGAAAACACTGAAAGTGAATTACCATTCAGTGTTTTTTTTATACAATAATTTAAGTTATCTTTTAAGATTTGTTGAAAATGTGTATCTTGATCCTATATAATAAGCTTCTACAAAATATAATGCCTTACCATTTTCAAGAAAAATATTAGCTTCCATATACAAAATAGCTGAACCTTCAGGAATATCTAAAATCTTTGAGATATGTTTTGAAGCAGTGATGGCCTCCAAATCATATATTCCTTCAAATAAAGTTAGATTGTATTTTTTTTCATATAATTGATACAATGAAGCATTTGGAGTTACATATTCTATGATGTCTGGACATAACTCTGGGTTAATAAATGTTTTTTCAAAACAAAGATTGGTTTTACCATTTCTTCTGATTCTTTCAATATAATAACAATCTTTAGTGCTACCTAAATCAAGTTTGTCTTTAATTTTTTCATCTGCAAGCATTTTTTTTGCTTCTATTACAACACTATTTGGTTTTCCTGCTTGATTATCAATGATTTCAGAAAAACTGGACATCGTTGATAGTTTATAGTCCGCCTTTGAAGATTTAACAAAAGTTCCGGTTCCTTTTACCTTATAAACATATCCTTCCACAAAAAGTCTTTCCATTGCTTTTCTAATGGTATGTCTACTTACGTTGTATATTGTCATTAAGTCAATTTCTCTTGGTAGCATTGAACCATATATATATTCTTTCGTAAGAATTTTACTTTTAAGATCTTCATATATTTGTTCATGTAAATAACGCATTTCATTGTACATAACATCAACTCCTTATTATTAAGTGTACCATTAAGTTTCAAAAAAATCCAATATGTCCGTATAAATATCAAAAAATTTTAAGAAAAATGTAAAGCTTTTCAAAAAAGGGCTTGACATGTACGTACATAGTGCTAGAATATAATTATATGTATAGACATACAAAAAAATCAAATGGAGGCTAATATGAAGAAAATTGCTGTAATTGGTAGTTCGGGCGGGAATTTATTTAGTTTGGGTGGGAAAGACCCCAACAAATTACTAGGAGAGATTCTAACTCAAGCAGATTCTGCGGGAATAAAGGTTAGTAATATTGTGTTTGTTGGTGCAACTTCATCAATGGACAGTATCAAAGCGTCTACAAAAGCTAGTTTATACGAAATTTCAAACGGAGAACTTGTAAACTCAGAATTAGTAGGTTTAAATGAAGCAAATGAATTAGCAAAACAAGCAGACAGTAAACTTAGTTTAGACATTCTAGCTGGTGAAGTAGATGGAATTATTGTAATGAGTGCGGATGCAAAGGGCGTAAATTCTTTAAGTTTAGGCGCTGCTGCTGAGAAGAAAATTCCAATCACAGGTACAGGCGGAACATCAATGGCCTACATTCAATCTTTAGGAGCAAAAGTAATTTCTGTTTCTGGTACTACTGGTACTACAAACAGAACAAGAGCCATTGCTGCAATACAAAGTTTATCAAAATTTTTTGGTATCAAGTATCACGCTGTCATTAAATCTTCTGGATCATCTAATAGCATAGATAATTCAAACATATTAAAAAGAATAAGCATTAGAGGCATTATGCTTGCATCTATTCCAGGGTTTATTGCTATGGCTTTGGTACTAGCATTAAGTCAAATACCATTTTTATCAGGTCTTTATGGAATCTTTGATATACTAATTCTTGCCTTACCTGTTTTAGTTGCTGTTATTGCTGCAAAACAAGTATCAGGATTAGATGAAGTTGGAATTGTTGCTGGGCTTGTTGCCGGTGTACTATCTGTTAATGGAGGAATCATTGGTGGAATCATCGGTGGAATCATTGCAGGTATTCTTGCAGCATTGTTTATAGAACAAGCCATAAAATGGAAAATACCTGGAACAACCGCAAACATTATTGCTGGTGGTATTGCAGGTTTAGTCGCAGGCTTACTCGTCTTTTATTTAATCGCTCCAGTTGCCTTATGGGCAGGAGATGGAATTAGATGGTTAATCGATTCTGCACTACAATTTAGTCCTGCGTTAGCTGGTTTAATTGCTGGATTATTAATCTGGCCCGCTATCATGGGTGGAGTATATCATGCTGCAATATTGCCAATCGTATTAATTGAAATGGAAATCGAAGGAATGAGTTTCCTTGGAGCTGTAGATATGGTAGGTTTAGTAATGGTTTCAGCAGGTATTACACTTGCAAACATTGTTTGGCCAAGAAGAAAAGATGATCGTTCTATTGCTGCTCCTGGTTTTGCTATTAATGTTGGCTTTGGTACATTTGTTGAGGCGGCGTATCCCTTTATGTTTTCAAACAAACTCATAATGGGAACAGCAATTGTTGCATCAGGAATTGGTGGATTATTTGTAGGCTTACTAGGCGTTAAAGGAACTGCTTACGTTCCATCTGTTATTGCACCAGCGTTGTCAAATAATCCATTAGGATTTGCATTTTGTATGTTACTAGCTATGGCTATCGCTTTTGTGTTAACCATGGTTGTAAATAGAATTGGACATAAAGAGGTGAAAGTTAAATGATTGTAAATGACATGAAATTAAAGCTAGAAAAAGGTAGAAAGAAAGTATTAGATGCTATTAAAGAACACAATGGAACTACTTTGTTAAGTACTGGAATCACAGGTGATGATGCTAGAATGGCAAAAGCGGCTGTTGATGCAGGAGCAAGACTATTAGAACCAAACCATCCAGCATTAGCACTTGCAAGAGGTTATAAAGGCGTAAATAACATGGATGATGCTGAACAAGTAAGACATGAAATCAAGTTAGAACAAATGCTAGAAGCTGCTCATGGAGTAAGACAAGTGGTGGGAGAAAGCATCTTCATAACCATAGGTGTTCCAGGTGGATTTACTGAAGTGATGCCTGTCGTATTATCAGACGAAGACTTTATCAATATCGCTAAATCAGGGGTTGATGGGCTGCACACTCATAAATCTAGTATAGAAGACTTAAAGGAATGGGTAACAAAAGCTCATAGTTTTGGATTATTAGTTGATGCTTATATCGGTATGCCAACAGATAAACATATCTTTGGTGTTCCAGCTGAAACTCCTTTAGAAGTTGCAAAAGTAGCTAAAGAAATGGAAGCGATTGGTGTTGACTTTATTGGAATGATGACTGGCATGAGTTATGAAGGCGTAAAGGGTGGAGAAATTCATCCATTTATGAAAGCAAGACTTGAAGCATTAGTTGGCGCTGTAAGCGTTCCAACAATTGCTGAAGGCGGAATTAACAAGACAAATTATAAAGCCTTTAAAGAGGTTGGAATCAACATTTTAGTAATAGGAACCGCACTTGATAACATTGCTGCAAAAGCAATTCAAGCAGAAGTAAGAGAATTTATTAAATAGTTTAAAATGAGAATCTAATTTATATAAAAAAACAAGAGCCTAAATTTATAGAATTTGGGTTCTTGTTTTATATAAGTAAAATCTTCTTGAAAATTACACAAATATGTTTAAATTAAATTCGATTTTTAGAATTAAGAATTAACGCTTGTTTGATAATATGTTGCCTGTGAATTAAATAACTCATAGTATTTTGAATTTTTTTGTTTCATTAAATTCTTATGCGTATCAATTTTTTGTACTTTATGTTCATCAAGAATAATAATTCTGTCACTAAATACACAAGATGACATACGATGTGAAATATATATAGAAGTTCTATTTGCCACTAGCTCACTAAAGTGTTCATATATTTCAGCTTCAGCAAGTGGATCTAGAGCACTTGTAGGTTCATCTAGAATAATTAATGATGAGTTTTTATAAAACGCTCTTGCAATGGCTAACTTTTGCATTTCCCCACCGGACATCTCGATTCCAAACTCATGATATTGTTTGGAAAGATATGTGTCAATGCCATCATCTAAACTAGCAATTTTGTCATTCAAACCGGCTTGATTAATACAACGTAATACTTCTTCGCGGTTATTCGATTCCATATCAATATTTTCAAATAAAGTAAGAGCAAACAATTTAAAATCTTGAAATACAGCGGCAATTTGACTTAAGTATGAATTGTACTGATACTTTTGGATATCTATACCATTCCAGTAGATTGTACCAGAAGTTGGTTTGTATAAACGACAAATCAACTTTACCAATGTTGTTTTCCCCGCGCCATTCAAGCCAACAATACTTATCTTTTCACCTTTATCAATTGTAAATGAAATATCATTTAAAACAATGTTTTCTTGATTTGGATAATGAAATGATACATTTTCAAAACGCAATGAATTCATTACATTAGCAACTTCTCCTTCTTTATAAAGTTCTTCAGATTCTTTCAATTTCATCAATTCTACTAGTGGTCCCAGCATTTGAGATGATGTTTGAAATCTAAATATACTAGCTATAAAGCCACTTAAAGCTTCCGAAGTTTTAGTTGCGGCTGCTACTAAGAAAACAAATGTACTTATACCAAGGCTGAGAGCTATCGATTGAAATCCAACTAAACTATATATAGAAACAATTTGAATAACACTAATAATTATGAATATACAACCATGAAAACCCTTCTTCAAGAAGTAGTTTATAAATACTTTATTTGTTTCCTTTAAGAAATAATTGTATTTATCAAACATCAAATCTGACAACGGGTAAATGCTAAAATCCTTGGCGCTTGAAACATCTGATACAATGACTTGATAATAATTAAATTTGCGATTAATTGGTCCTAATTTTTGGGATATTAACACATTTTGCTTTGATGAGAATTTCGAGTTGATTGTATACAACACCAAAGTGCCAAAAATAATCAATAATATCCATGGGTTAAATGTAATCAATACTGCAAACATGGAAAAAATAACGAGCAAATAATAGGCAATATCGGCAAAACTTGAAAAGAGATCATCCAGTGCATTAAAGTGTTCTATAGAGTATTTCGAGCGTTCAGAAAGATCTAAGTAATATGGGTCTTCTAGATGTTGGTAATCAATGTTCATTAGCTTGAGGTTGATTGATTGATATACTTTTTGCTCTATTTCAACTTTTTTGATTTCCAGTACACTAACAAGCTTTTTTTCTAGTAGACTGAGCAGTAACTCGGCTCCTAAAACGATTAATATCATCTGGAGTGATATCATATAGTCATTTGCAATTAAACCATCAATGATTAATTTAAGACCATATACTCCAATCAATATTTTTCCTGTTCTAATAATCGCTTGTGCAAAAATCACAAGATAAAATGTTTTCGATATTTTATTGGTAAACTTGAAAATATTATATGCTGTTTTGAATTGTTTCATGTTTTTCAGCTCCTTCTTGATAATATCTACCTTGCGTTATGAACATTGTTTTGTATATCCCATTTTCTTTATTCATTAGTTCTTCATGGGGTCCATATTCAAGAAGCTTACCATTCTCTAACAAAGCAACATTATCACAAAATTTAGTGGACGCTAAACGGTGAGATATAATCACTGCTGTTCGATTGTTTATCAGGGTTTTAAAATTCTCGTATATTTCTTTTTCAGCAATTGCATCCAGTGAAGCTGTTGGTTCATCAAGAATTATAATTGAAGTATCTTCTTTATATAAAGCTCTTGCAATCGATAATTTTTGTTTTTCTCCACCACTTAATTCAGTTCCACTAGGATCAATGACTTTTAGTAATTCATGGTGTTCTTTCTGTGGCATGGATTGAATCTTATCATATAGCCCTACAAGTTTTAATGCATTCATAGCCTTCTCGTGTTCTATAGTGTCCTTACTTAATCCAACAATGTTTTCAAGAATGGATGCCGCATATACTAAAACCTCTTGAAATATAACGGCCAATCTATTGCGATAATAGTTTAAATCAATTGTTTTTAAATCAACACCATTAATCAAAATAGTTCCTTTTGTTGGCTCATAAAAGCCACTAAGCAATTTCACTAATGTGGTCTTCCCAGAACCATTTGTACCTACTAAAGCTAACCGCTCACCAGAACTTACTTTTAAGTTTATATTCTCAAGAACATACTTTTCAGAATTTGGATACTTAAAACTAACATTGATTAATTCTATAGAAACTTTTTCTAGATCAATCGTAGTTCCAACTTGTTTGGGAAAGTACTCATCACTTTCAAGAAATGCCATATATTCACTTGTATAACTTGTATCCTCTTTAATTTTTGCCAATAACGTAAACATTTTTTGTAATCCTAAAGTAATAGCAAGCGTTGCCCATATCGTTGATGAAACTTGCCCAATTGAAATTTCCCCACTCATATATGCATTTGCAGTTAGCAAATACGTTAATCCGTTGGTTATTGTGATAAAGAATATTCCTGGAATTGTAAACCTAAATCCAATAATATTGAGCTTTTTAAATAATCTTGTATATATATTAGACTTCTCTTGATGATTTGCATGAAACTGTTTTTGAATTTGGTTGATTCTTATGTCTTTTCCATAAGAAAAATCGTGTCCTGTGCAAAAAAAGTACTCTGCTTTTCGCTCCCTTTCACGAAGTTCATCTCGATTCTCAAATTTGTATTTCTTACCTTTTAGATCAAACTGATATTGTAGGAATGATAACACAAGAGCAACTACCACAATTAAAGGACGAAACAGACCTAACAATATTATTAGTCCAATTACTGATAATATTTCTGGCAACAAAGCAAATACACTTCTTAATGTTCCCTCATAACCACTATCGTTATTCCCAATTGCTGCCCAAAGTGCAGTTGATCTTTTTGCTTGAAATGTCGGATCTTCTAAATAACGATATGATACATGTCGATATTTTTTAAAAAATATTCCACCTTGTAAATTATGGATTGCCATAGCATTACCACTAAAAATGTTTTGTGTTATTGTTGACACTACCATTAAAATAAGCATTGAAAATCCATATATAGAAATCCACAAAAATAAATTGTTTGTGTTTTGAATCACAATCGCATCGATAATGTATCTTGGAAATAATACAGTAACAATTGTTAAAATTCCTTTAGATAAAGCAAACAAGATAAAAATATAAAATAAAAAACTCGAATTTTCTTGTTTAATTCCTCTTACATGAAATTTTAATACTTCCCAAATTGAATATTTTGTTTTCATAGTATACCATCCTTAACTAACTTTATTTTATTACAACCCACAAAAATAAACAATCAACCTGTAGTTGCATTAACTCATATCCTTACAATTAGAAAAATTGATGTATATATTAGAGGTAAATCAAGGATGATTTTCGATTTTATTTAGAATGAAAAAATGAAAAACAAAAAACCGAAGATATTGTAGTAAAAGAAAATACTACAAAACTTCGGTTACCTGTAAATTTGTGTTTTACTCTCTTGCTATGCCTTGTTTAGTGTTTATGGTTGGAAAACACAAGCAAAGCACCGGCGGTCAACATTGGAACTTCTACAATTAAGATTGTAATCCATTTTTCTTCGATATCACGGTAAAACTTAAATAAGAAAAATAATCCAACTGCGCCAACTAGAATAATGATTCCAAGTAATAATTCTTTGTTCCAAAGTATAAATGTCAATGCTATCAATATAACACCTGGTGAGGAATTCATTAGAAATTCCACCATCATATTCCAAACAGAATCCGTGCCATCAAAAGAATCGAAAGCCATGAAAATGAAGAACCCTCCAAGCAATAACATGAATATTTTGCATACTTTAACGGCAATTTTCATAAAGACACCTCCTATATGTTTTATTATAATACCACAAGACAAAAAATTCAAGGAGGGGTGTCTTTTTGTTACATCTTGGCTTTATTTAGTATACTAGCTAAATTTCAGTTAATAATACTGTGATTCAAAAAATATAATAATATTTCACTTCACCGATTTTAAACGGTGAAGATATTTTTTAGTTCAAAAACCCATGCATTTCCAGTGTGGAATTATATTTGGACAGTTTCAGAGTTTTTTCTTCTTAACTTTCGAACAAGAATTACAACAAAACCTGCATAAATCCAAACTTGAAACAAGTTGATGAAAATATATCCATATAGTTCAAATTCCAATTGAACATCGTTAATATCAAACCAATAAGCCGTTGCGGTAGAATCATCAATATCAAAATTGCTATAACCAAAGGGCCCCAAAAAGTCTTCAAAATATTCCAACCTAATAGTTAGCTCATAATCTGTGGGTGAAGTAAAATGGTAGTACACGTAAGGAACACTTGCATTTTCATAAGGTAGCATGACAATATTATACACTTCTAAAGGAGGAATGCCTTGAGAAGCTGATTCTTCTAAAAGCCAAAACAAACGCATTGTATAATACCTGTCTTCTTGTGTTTCAATCTGATAGGTTGACATTACAACTCCACTCCAGTCCATTTTAATTGCAACATCTCTCGCAGAAAAGACTTTTAGTATAATAAAAGGAACTAGAGTGATAAGAAGAAAGCTTGCTAGAAAAATTCTACTGATACGAGATAGTCGAACATTAAATGAAAACTTCACAAAAAATCGAACGATACCATAAATAACTAATGTATAGATAAAAGCTATGGCTAATGCTGGAGATATCGCTGAATAGAAAAATGCGTTCAAAGACGGATCAATCCATGATGCATTTTTCAAAAAAGAAAAAATAGCTAACCACAGTGCAATTCCAAGAAGAAAGAAACTAGAAAATAACACTATACGGAAGAATGATTTATAGGTATCATTTCCCTCAACTTCAATGAGTTGATAACGTACACGAACAAGGTTAAACACTTGGATTAAGATAGATAAAAGAATGAATCCAAGTGTTATTATGATTGAAATGCTTCTAGAATTTGTTAAACTATCAGTCACAAAAAATGTTAACCCACCAAGTAGCAATATCCCAAAACAAAGTATCATATGGTTAAAGTATTGATGCTTACTCTTTTGTATGATGTATTGAAATCTTTCAATGGGTTTATCATCATTCTTCTGCATCTTTATAGATCCTCGAAGAATATCATCTACTGAAACATTATAAATATTTGAGAGCATCAAAAGAGTCGACATTTCAGGTATCCCAAGTCCATTTTCCCACTTACTGACAGTTTTATTGGAAACATTCAACATATCCGCTAACTCAAGTTGGGTTAATCCTTTGCTCTTTCTAAGTGACTGTAAAAAAATTCCTATTTCATTCATGTTCATATTAGCACCTCCCAATAGTATAATACCTTTTAGTAGATAGAATTCAAACCACTCTATGTGCGACTTTGCTCTACGTTATAGTGGAATTATCAACTTATTTAAAATTATAACACATTCACTTTTGATATTATTGAAATTGTTGCAAGATAAATTGTTTTTGTCTGAGTCGCAATCATTTAACTAATTTGTTGTAAATTCTCAAAAATATATTCGAAAAAACTCCATAAAATGATATTTTTCTCCAAACAAAAAACCGAGGTTATTTATGAAGCATATGAAATACTACATCGTCCTCGGGTTGCGGGCTGAACTAGCTTTATAAATAGAGCGCTATTTTCAGCGCTCTACTATTATTTAATTACTAGATTTTTCTATCTGATTATTCAGGAATATAATCTTTGTAGTCCCATATCCATAAGTTTTGTGCTTTAGCAAACCCCATTACCGTTCTGTTCTCCCGAAAACTTGGAAATATCGTTTCTGTGTTCAAGATGCTGTTTAATTCATAGGTTACGACACATTTAATTTCAATTGGTGTACTATATTCCTCATCTAAAAGAATCATCGGCAATTCATAATCGTTTTGTTCTAATTCAAACACATAGTTATAATCTCCATTGATACTATTGATTAAGATTCCCTCCGCTATCAAATTGTCACTCATGTATACCTTCAAATAAGGGTTTTGGATATTCTGATCTAACTGCACTAGATAATCAATATTAATACTAAAATGTCTAATATCAGTGTTTGAATCATCTTGACTCACGTGCATATAAAAGCTATCATCAACGCTACTGGATGTATAGTTATATAAATAATTCAAGGGTTTAGTAAATATATATGTTTCTGTGGCCGATAAGGCAAATATTAAAATATATGACAATGCAATTGCCTTAAGCCCCTTCAAAGTAATCCTAACAGGCTTTTTATCTCTAATACCAGTATGTAATCGAATGTCTGTCTGAAAAAGAATTACTCCAACTAGGCCAACAGATATAATAATAAAGCCAAAGATATAAAGAAAAATAGTTGAAAATCCAGTTATTTCAAATTCCAATAGAGCTGCTAGTGAAATAGCAAGTACCAATGAATACAATATGAGACTCAATAATCTACTTAAGTTCACTTTATGATTGGATAGTAGATTGAAAAATGTTTCCAACAATGCTATTGAAATCATCAGTCCAACTGGTACCAAGACCCATTGAAGATTGTTATACAATACCATTCTTCCTAACGTAAAAATATCTCCTATAATAGCAACTCCATACGCTACCGTAAAAAACAATAACACGAGTATCCCAAGAAAAATAATCGCCATTGGTATTGACATTAAAACAACAGATTTTTTATTTCGATAATCAATAATTATATTACCGCCATCCATCACCAACTCATCAACAGAAACTTTAAATATTTTAGCGAGATTCTTGATATTATACAAGTCAGGTAATCCCTCTTCTCTTTCCCACTTGCTTATGGCTTGTCTACTTACACCAAGTTTATCTGCTAGATCACCTTGAGACATATTATGTTTTAATCTTAACTCTTGTATTTTTTTAGCTATATATTCCATGTTATCAACTCCTTGTCATAAGTATACCAAAAGACACGAAAAATGAATATGACATATTTATTGCTTTTTAGCAACTAATCGTTGCCCCATATAAATTGTAGCATAAATAGCACAAATACAATGTAAATGTTTAAAAAATGTAGAATGAATTCTTTGAAAATACTAAAAAATTATTTCTTCAAAAAACCCCTATTACAACATAATTTTAACAACTCTTTTTGTTTGAAAAAGTGTTTAAAAATGAGGGCATTTATAAAACAAAAACCCGAGAACACATAGACAGTATGCGAATACTGCTGTTTCTCGGGATACGGGTCTAAATGGTGCAGCTGAGGCGATTTGACCCCCTGTCCAGATATATTTTGTTATATTCAAATTAACTAATTATGTCATAATCTAAGAAAGTTAAATCTTTTTGTTATGAGGTTTATAACATAAGTTGCAATTACTTATGATACGGCTCAACGTATCACACTTAGGGAGAAAGAAATACTCCTATAGTTATTTGTAATATTGCTCTGTGTAAAAGTATTACATACAATTTAATATCAAAACGCTAATATTCCATAGCTTTGGTTTTTAACCGTATCTTTAGATTATGTAAATTAAATTCGTAATCAATCCCCAATGAATATCCATCCCTATATTGTTCTTCCTCAACAGAATTAACATAATTACAATAATTTTCGAATACGTCTTGTTTACATTTTTTTTTAATCATTGATAAAGAAAATGCTGTGCATATTACTTCCTCTTCATAATCAGCAAACGGTTTATCAAATCCCATTAGAGAATAGAAAACATAGTGTGCAAGTTCGTGTGAAAATTGATAGATTATTTTCGCTGTATCACCAAAATCTGGGATGCCTAATTTTACAAATAAGTATTCATTAAAAATAGGGATTATCATAGGAGTATATCCTGAATTAGCTTTCTCAAAATTGGCTACATTATCAATATATAACTTTATTTTACTCATAGTATCTGTTCCAAATAATGTCGCATACTGAATATATACATCGCTAACAGTTTTTAACAGATTATCATAATTTGCTAAATGTGATAAGTTTCCATCAATAATAAAATTCATATTTCCTCCTCAAATTCGCAACTCACTTTTTAGTCGATTTCTTTGACAAGAAGTCATACAACAATTACATTTTTGGATTATAGTACTGAAAGAGTTCATCTATATCGTTATCCTCAGCCTCCAAATCACTATAGTAATCTTTATAATTGTCTCCCATATAATCGTCGTAATTCATTTTCTCAATTATTTTAATAACCTTGTCGTCATAAGAAGTGGAATCAAGGGTATCTTCAGATACTTTTA
>Ga0180007_10000512_pt1 | contig 64546 bp, 66 predicted proteins | sample MM_PC_MetaG_FD_121122 | JGI IMG/M metagenome (GOLD analysis project Ga0180007, IMG submission 121122) | Groundwater microbial communities from the Aspo Hard Rock Laboratory (HRL) deep subsurface site, Sweden - MM_PC_MetaG | ecosystem: Environmental > Aquatic > Deep subsurface > Groundwater...
TCTGATCAATTTAACAGAAAGATGGCAGGAGCTGGGGCTCGCCGCGGGAAACCGCCTTGGTGCGTAGTACGCATGCCGGGTGGTGTGAGAGCCGGGGCGGGTGACCGCCCCGGCTACTCGATTTAGATGAGATTTGTTTGTTGACTCTTGTAATTTTTTATTCATATCAAATTATTGATTACTATAGTTATATTCTAATATATTAATATCATTTAAACTTTTTATTTGTACGCTTTCTTTGTTAGTGGTTTCTATATATCCGATGTTTTCTCCAAAAATTCCAAAATCTTTGAGTACCTCCCACCACGCAGCAATTACAGCTCCATTAAATCGATATACTGTTTCCCGTTCATGCTGTAAGCCGTTAAAACGCCCTGGATTGTGAAGTTTCAGTCCGTTCCGTCCATGAACAAATACAGGTTCTCGCTCTTCGCATACTGAAACAACAGTGTCACATGCAGAAATTCGTAACATGTCGATTGCATTATCTACATGCAGTGATGTCCTAAATGGAGCATGGAGACTAAGGAAGAGCACTATATCCGGATAGCTTCCGTAGGTTTGATAGTGCTGGCCTCCGGCATGGAAGAGGATTTCTCTAAGATGGATGTGGGGTCCGGCCAATTCCTGGGGACGAACGATCCGCATGTGAGTAGCTACCTTGTTGGTACAGGCCAGGTCCTCGGCGAAATCAAGCACAGTTTGGCTGTCCGAAGATACCGCGATCTCAGTGACGCCGATAGCATTCTGAGCAGATTCGATGGCATGTTGCAGTAGGCTTTTTCCTTGTAGCATGCGATACGGAACGCCCTGAAAATCCGGATAAGACTCTCTTACCGGAATCACCGCCAAGCAGGATGGCGCATAGCTCCCTTCGAGTTTGGCTCGTGTTTTTGCCAGAATGTTGGCTCGGGCCGTAAGCAAGCGACCGGCATCCCGGCTCAGTGATTGCTCATGCTGACGATAATAGAATAGCGGGGCTTCCAGGCTGGCCGCCTTGGCTCGATGTATAAGTTTGTACCATAATTCCCAACCGTCCTGGGCGGTCACGTCTTCTGAGTATCCGCCTACCGCTTTCAACACTCTGGTGCGAACCATGGTGCAAGCGCCATGGGGGGGGAGGTGTCCGGCCATGTCTTCCACGCCAAGACTTCGTCGACGTTCCACACCAATGACTTGGCCTTCTTGGTTCGTGTAAAAATAGTTCCCATAGACCAAGCCCAGTTGAGGATCTGATTCAAGTTTGGCCACCATTAACAAGAGTGCGGACTCGTCGAACCAGTCGTCCGCATCTAGGCGCACGATATACCGTCCGTTGGCCAGTTTCAGAATTCGATTGGCAATACGCTGCAGGCCGTAAGGGTTAGGGTTGGAAAGCATCTTGATTCGTTCCGGATCTTGCCGACGCAACTCTTCAGCCATGGCGGCGGTGCAGTCATTCGAAGCGTCGTCCACGATGAACAGTTCCCAATTCTTGTAGAGTTGTGTCTGCACGCTGGCCACGGCCTGCGACAAATATCGGCCGTAGTTGTAGCAAGGGATATAGACGGTTACCAAGGGTAGATTATTTGATTGATCTTTCATCTAGCGTACTCTCCAGAGCATGTGTACTTGTGATGATTTATGCTTTTTGTCTAATATGAGCTGAAGTTGATCAATCTCATCGTGAAAATAATCTTTCCACCGTTCAGCCATTGATTTTTGTTCATCATGAGATTCCTGATGAATATAGATGCTTCTGTATAAATCCATAATATCTGATCCGAACCACCATTCGGATTCTCGGTGAAATTCAAATCGATTTTCAAGATATGTAAGAGATGAATTAGTGAATAGGTGAGTATGTCCTCCTGTGAGGTGCCTCGGCATGACGCTCTGAGAAAAAGCTATCTCTAAAAATACACTCAGGCTAAACATCGGAACGCAAAAAAATATAAAATTAATTGATTTGTTTTCTTTTATAGCTTTCAATATTGATATGGGGTCTTGTAAGTGCTCCATAACTCCAATTAAAGACACAATATCTACTTCGGAATTTTTTATTATAGTCTGAAGTTCGTTTGGTTGATTGCAGAAGAGTAGGTTTCTGCCGATCATTTCATTGGCATAGCTTACTTGGAAGGGAGAAATTTCGTATCCTTTGATATGCGATACTCCTTGTTTAAGCAGCGCACTGATAAAGTATCCTGATCCAGCTCCAAGATCTATGATCTTCATGTCGGAAAGACTGTGTCTATTTTCTTGTAACGCAGTAGCAAGAAACTGTGCTTTTGGTGTATAAATTAAGTCGACTCTTTTATTGTAGGAATCTTTATTTTCTTCATAGTAATTTTTAGCGTACTCTGCTCCATCATTTTTAGAATATATTATTTTATTAAATTCATGTGAATCTTCATTCATTCCGCACATGTGTCCGCACGAATTGCAGAATACGTAATTGACACCGAGTTTTGTAAAAGATGGTGAAGGAAGGGTTTTGTTACATATTTTGCAATTTTTTCGTAATGGTTGTTTTTTGTATGCAGTCGCATGCACTATTGCTTCTTCAAGCTTTTGTGCGTTCATTTCAAAAAAATTATTTTTTATTTTTATAATTTCTGCAGATGGTTTTCCGTATACTTTCATTAATAATTCCTAGATATATAAGAGTTCGTAAATTTTTTTTATGAAACGAGTATTTTTTCTACTGTAGCTCGGGAATTATGTTTTAGTTGCTTTATATTTTTTTTAGTAGGTAAATTTTGTGTAATATTAAATGTATTATGTGTGTGAAATGTGCTGACAGCATCAGATTGTATAGTTTTCTATTTTGTCAACTGTGAAGTCAGCTATTTCAAGACGCTCATATGGATGCAACGACTTCTTTGCTCTGGCCTGACAGTGCAGAATGTCCACGTCGCGAGCGTCCATGCCGTGGCAGGGGCGCAGGGTGCTGATATCTTCAACTCTGATGTGCTCACCTTTGCCTACGTGTCGATTCAGATACACGCCTCGACGGAAAGAAGTCACATGGCCTTGTTCGATCTCTGAGTGCTGCGGAAGCTTCACGTTGCTTCCACGGACCGTACGAATGCGTTGCAGGTCATCCTGCAACGCAATAACTTCTTCTGGAGTCAGTGAAACCTTGTGATCTCGAAAGGTCTTGCCTTCCCGCCTATCCGTGAAATGGAATTCCAACACCTCGGCACCCATTGCCGCCGCAATGCGGAGAGCCAGTCCGGTTTCTGTGTGGTCAGAATAGCCAACGGATAAACCCGTGGCTTGACGCAGGATTTCCATAACGCGCAGGTTGGCCTCGGATTCGGCTATGGGGTACATGGAGGTGCATTGGAGCAGACACAGCCATTCCGGAGACGCATAGCGCCTGTCAACGGATTGGATTTGAGCCACGGCCTGCATTACTTCGTCCAAGGTGGCCAATCCGGTGGAGAGTATGATAGGTTTGCCTCGACGGGCAACGGCACGGAGGATCGGCCAAGCTGTCAAATCTCCGGAGCCGATTTTGTAAATTGTCAGATACGGATCAATCCACTCCAGCATCTCCAGATCCCAGACCGATGCAAGATAGCCGACGCCTCCATTGGTACACATGCGGGCCAGTTCTAGGTGTTGATCGCGAGTCAGTTCAAATTTTTTAAAGTGCTGATTGCGCTCCGGGTTCTCTACCGGGTTGACCAAAGTGTCACCACGGTAGAGTTGGAATTTGATGTAGTCTACACCCGTTGCAATGGCTTGCCGGACTAATTCTTGAGCTGTCTGGAAATTGCCTTCATGATTGCCTCCGATTTCCGCGATAAGCAGAGGGCCGAACTTGCCGCCCCAAGGAGCGTGGTGCTCCTTACACATGGCCAAGCGGACAATCTCGGAAAGAGTGTAAGTGGCGGGATGTCTGTCCATGCGGCTAAACATGACTGTGTAGCGGGCCAAATCTTCATCGGTGTCCAGTGCAAGCGGTATCTTTGCAGCTTCCGGACAACGCCAGTTTGTATATATGTACCGCTTTCCTTGATCTTCATTCAAGTCGAACCAGGACGTGACGTGTTCCCTGTGTTCTTTTGTCGTGAATCGATGATAGCAGTCACGGAAGAAGGGTACTCTGAGTATTTCAACGCTCATTCCATAAGGAAAAGTGCGCCCGGGAACATTGGTGATTATGTCGAAGAGATCGGTTTCAGCGATCGAGAGCGTGGCATGCAATGTTTCTGGGTCAGTAAAAAGATTATCCCCATTTATTCTGACCACATAATCCCATTTGTTCTGTGTCGCGCATGCCAAGAGCCTGCCCGCCACGTCGTTCAGTGAGCCTCGAAAGCAATTCAGAGATGAACGTCGACAATAAGAAGCGATAGGGTCGTCGCTGGAATCTTCGGAAGTGGCGACCACGACAGGATAGCCTTTGCAACCTCGTTGTAGGCGGTCATTGATGTGTCCTAGTATGGTCCTGCCGTTGATTTCGCGTAATATTTTTCCCGGCAGTCGAGATGAGCTATATCTGCAGAGAATTGCGATGCCAATTTTCATGAACGCTCTCCAAGTATTTTTGCCGGTACGCCACCAACAATGGTATTGCTTGGAACATTTTCACGAACAACAGATCCAGCTGCGATCACCGCGCCATCTTCAATTTGGACACCTTTGAGAATCACGGAATGCGCACCGAGCCAAACATCATTGCCGATAAGAATAGTTTTGCATTGGTTTGGCTGTCGATTCATAAGTTCGCCACGGCGGATCCCATGATCGCTGTCAACAATATATACAAAAGGTCCAATCATGCAATCTTGTCCAATATTGATTTCGCTTGATGCGTAAATGAATGTGTAGGATCCGATGGTCGTGCGTGAGTCGATTCTGATTGTGGCGCTGGATTGACAAGGGCAAATCTGGCATCCGCGCTTAACGATGACATGGTCACCGAGAGAGATATTTTTTGGGTAGCGCAAAAGTAATGCATTTCTCTCAATCAGTACGTGTTGTCCAATTTGAGTTCCACGGATTTTGTGAAAAATATTTGCTATTTTATCACGCACCGTGGGGCGAATGTGTTGGCGTAGTTGTAGGTTTGCAGAAATTATATTTGACATTGCATTTGTGAGTTTTTGTTTTGAGCCCATCCCCAGGCTGTGTTCAGGATGCTCGGTAACGTGGAGCAGTACGGCTCCCATCCAATCAATTTTTGTGCATTTGTCGCATCCGCGACCAGTATTGCCGGATCTCCCATCCTTCTGGCGGACATGAGGTGAGGCACGGCTTTGCCCGTGACCTCTTCAACAGAGGCAAGCACCTGATGGATGGAAAATCCCTGTCCCGTACCCAAGTTGATAGGATGGCTCTGTCCGCCACGGGCCAAGGAATCGATGCCCCGGACATGTGCGTCGGCCAGATCCATGACGTGAATGTAGTCCCTGATGCACGTCCCATCCGGTGTTGGATAATCATCCCCAAAAATTTCCAGCGCAGGTATCTGTCCCGCAGCGGCCATCAGGGCACGTGGTATCAGATGGGTTTCCGGCTCATGCCATTCCCCGGTTTCCCCCTCCGGATCGCACCCGGCAGCATTGAAATAACGCAGCGACATCCACTTGATGCCATGAGCCTTCTCATAGTCGGCCAGCATGCGCTCCATAAACAATTTGCTCGCCCCGTAAGGGTTAATCGGGTTCGTAGGGGTATCTTCGGTGATGGGCATTTTTTCCGGAGAACCGTAGACCGCGCAGGTACCGGAAACCACGATGTATGGCACACCTTCGTCTCGCATGGCATCGAGAATGCTCAGCGTGCCGCATACGTTGTTGCGAAAATATTTGCCCGGATCAATGACCGACTCGCCGACGTAGGCGCTGGCTGCGAAATGGATTATGCCTTCTATCCGGTGTTGCTTGATGCACGCCTTCAAGCGTAGCGTATCCAGTATGTCTCCGTGAACGAAATCTCCCCAACGAACCAACTCCCCGTGCCCGGTGGAAAGATTGTCGTAAACGATGACGGTGTGTCCCTGGTGCGCCAGGGCCTTGCAGGTATGGCTTCCGATGTAGCCGGCTCCGCCTGTGACGAGGATTCGCATTAAAAATCTGTCCTGATCTTGTTGTAAAGCAGTTGTTTGTTTGTCGCAGCTGTTTTTAGGAAATTACCGTTTTGAAAGAAAATTTCCATCACTTTGGTCACGCATTCATCAAGTGAATGAACACTTGTGTTTAGTATTAAATCTGGATGATAGGGCTCTTCATATGGCGATGAGATCCCGGTATAATTTTTAATTTTTCCAGAGCGGGCAAGCTTATAGAGTCCTTTTACATCGCGTTGTTCACAGACGTCCAACGGACACTTGACATAAATTTCAAAGAATCGACCGCAGTTGATCATGGCCTTGGCCTTTTCTCGATCCGCTTTTAGCGGAGAAATAAAGGCGGTCAGGCAGATGATACCGGCATCCAGGAAAAGTCGGATCATTTCAGCAATGCGTCGCAAATTTTCGCTTCGATCTTCCGGAGAGAAGTTCAAGTCATTGCACAAGCCCTGACGCACGTTGTCTCCGTCAAAAACGTAAGTCAGTTTGCCCATAGCGTGTAGTCGTTCCTCAACGGCATGGGCTATGGTGGATTTCCCCGAGCCTGACAGGCCGGTGAACCAGAGCACCATGCTGGTCTGTCCGAGTAGTTTTTCTCGGTGTTCACGACGGATTGACCCTCGATAAGAAACAACATGGCGGCAACTTTCAAGGTCGAGCGATGTCGAATGAGGTTGGCTGCTCTCAGGCGGGCAGCTATTTAAATAATCGAAAGTTTGAGTCCTCGACATTTTTTTACCCTTCCCGTAACTCGCCGGCCACCAGAAGATTTTCAAAGTACGCGATTGTCTGGACCAAGCCCTCGCGCAAGCGAACCTGTGGTTCCCATCCATACCGTTCCCTGGCCAAAGTGATGTCTGGCTTTCTTTGCTTCGGGTCATCCGTGGGCAACGGTTCAAGGGAAATTGTCGATGAGCTGTTCGTCATCTCGATAACCTGCTGCGCCAGTTCCAGAATCGTGAATTCCCCCGGATTCCCCATATTCAGCGGCCCACAAAACTCATGATCATTCCGCATGAACCGCAGCATCAGCTCCACCAGATCGTCCACATAGCAGAACGACCGCGTCTGCGAGCCATCCCCGTAAATGGTGATGGGCTTGCCTTGCAGGGCCTGCATGATGAAATTTGAGACGACTCGGCCGTCGTTGGGGTGCATTCGCGGGCCGTAGGTGTTGAACAATCTTCCGACCTTGATGGGCAGGCCGTGCTGGCGGTGGTAGGCGAAGAAGAGGGATTCCGCGCAGCGTTTGCCTTCATCGTAGCAGGAGCGGTAGCCTATCGGGTTGACGTTGCCCCAGTAGGATTCCGGCTGCGGATGGACGTCCGGGTCGCCGTAGACTTCAGAGGTCGAGGCCTGGAAGATGGGGATGCGCAGCCTTTTCGCCAGGCCCAGCATGTTGATGGCTCCGTGCACGCAGGTCTTGATGGTCTGCACCGGGTCGTGCTGGTAGTGGATGGGCGAGGCCGGGCAGGCCAGGTTGTAGATCTCGTCCACTTCCAGGTAGAGCGGGAAAGTCACGTCGTGGCGAATCAGCTCGAAGCGCGGGTTCGGGAGCAGATGCTCGATGTTCTGGCGAGAGCTGGTGAAGAAGTTGTCCACGCAGATGACTTCGCAGCCTTCATCCAGCAGACGTTCGCAGAGATGTGATCCCAGAAATCCGGATCCGCCCGTGACAAGAACTCGTTTTCGTAAGTGCATGTGTTTCCCGCCATCCTGGCAAGAGGTGTCAAAATTCTTTCAGCCCTAGCAGGCCGCCCCAAAACGGCAATCTGCTGCGTCAGCGAAAAAATTCAGACCGCTTATGTATGCGTAATATACCGCGCGTCCTGAATTTTTTCGCTTCCTTGCATCTCACCATTTTTGAACAACCTGCAAATTTTGAATTTTTTGAGCAGTCAGCTTGGGGCTGCCTAAAAACATTTTGCACTTGGCGTGCCAAGGCACGCTTGAATATGTCCAGGGAGGCGGCGCGGAAGGCTTGCGGCTCTATCGGCAAGATCTCTATACGTCCATGGCCTGCAGGGTCAGCCACTGTCTGATTGTTTGATCCAGAGCGGCTTCATGCATGAAATCGACCTGCTCGGTCATGTCCAGGTCACTGTAATAGCAGAGCTGTTCCAGAAAAAGTTTGGCGTTGAACGCGCCCCGGAAAAGTTCTTTGGCCCGGTGAATGAGTTCCGGCAGTGTGACGTGGTCACGGAGCAGGAAATAGAGGCCCACGTAATCCTTCCACTTGCTTCTTCGGCCCAGGGCGTAGGCTTTCATGGCGCCGATGCTGGCAATGTCGGCAAGCCGGATTCCTGCGCGCGCCCAGTCCACGGTGGGGCGGATGGGGAATGGAAAGGAGAAGAAGGACAGTTTGACCCCTTGGACGATGATGGTCAGCTCATCGGCTGTGGCGGTCAGCGTATGCTCGGGGAAGTGACCCTTGGCCTGCAGGGCGCGAAGGATTGATTCCGGCTGGATTTCTTCGGGCGTGGCCAGTTCGAAATCGATGGATTTTCGATGTCCGATCAAAAGGGCCAGGGCGGTTCCACCGCAGAGATAGAATTTCGGGAAACTGGGCAGGATGGTTTCGGCCAGGGCCAGTTGGGCCTCGCTCAGAATCTTTTCATGCATGATGGGCAAAATAGAGTGAAAAGTAGTTGATGGTCGGAGGGCGGTAATTGCAGCGTTCTTTTCGAATCTGTTGTTCAAAGATTTCGCGGACCTTTGGGGTACCGATCTCTTGGATCAATTGCCTGACGTCATCAAGATCGCCCTTGGTCAGGATGCCCTCGACCACGCTTTCCAGGGACAGCATGCGTTTGTCCGCGACATCCCACCACAGATATTCGCGGGGAGCCACGAGGGTGTTGAACTGGTCTTCAGTTAGCATGGCGTGCATGATTTTACTCTTTCCCAAGCCACTTCTCGTGCATGATGGAAGCGAAATCTTTTGCGAGATTCTCGTATTCAGGAAGCCGCTTCCATATCGAATCCGCCATTTCCTGGCGGTAGATATGGCTGAGCGGATTTCTGTCATTGATTGCCTGGATGAAAAGTTCGTACATCGGATAATCACAGTAACCAGCTTCCACGAATTCTTTTGCGACAGATTTTGGAGTTACGGCATCAACGCCGTCCACCTCGTAAAGAAACGCCTGAATTGTTTTCCACAGTAGTTCTATTGTGAACTCAAATTTTTGTATTTGGCCTGATTTGATATTGTCTGCAACGAGTTCTTGAAATGATGTTGGTTCGAGGGTCAGTGCATCGCTGAAATTTGAGAGCGCGTCATCCATGTTGCTCAGTTTGCGCGCGAGCTTTGTTTCCATACGACAACCTCTTGCGTGGCGATGTTCTTGAATTCTGGAGGTGCGGTGTCCATGTTCACGAGATCCACCCGGTGGGGAATGATGCTTTCTTCCAGTTCAGTCAGAAGTCGGTCACGGGTTTTGAGAAAGGTTTTCTCATCCAGCCCGCTGAAACCAATGTCGATGTCGGAACTGCGCCGCTCAGTCTTCCTTGCCCGCGAGCCAAACAAGAAAATGGTGCAATCGAGGTCCTTGGTGACCTTGAGTGCCAGCATTCGCATTTGGTTCAGGTATTTATCCTGATGTGAATGGGATGGATGCGTGGCCTTCATTGCTTCCCCCTCATCCCTCCATCTGCTTGGCCGCGTACATCTTCATCTTCCGTGCTTCGGCGAATTCGGCGTTGACGGCCAGGGCGCGGTCGGCGGCGGCGATGGCGTTTTTCCAGCGTTTCATGTCCAGATAGACCCGGCCCAGGTTGAAGTAGATGACTTCGTCGTGGGACTGGCGTTCCAGGGCCTGGATGTAGAATTTTTCGGCCTCTTCGAGCCTGCCGGATTTGCGCAGGGCCATGCCCAGCTTGTTGAAGATATGGGCCGAGTCCGGGTTGTCCGCGTAGGCCGATTTCAGGTAATCCAGCGCTTCGTCGTATTTTCCGTATTCCAGGAAGATATCGGCCACTGTGATTTTCAGTTCCGTGTCGGTTTTGGCCGCCTCGATGAGCCGACCGCAGACCTGCTGGGCCTTGGCGGTTTCGTCGGCCTGAAGCAGTTTTTTGGCCAGCTCCAGCTGCTTGCGCCGATATTCTTCCAGCGCGGCCAGGTGCGAGTTGGCCTCGTCGGCAAGATTTTCCTGCAGAAAGGCCAGCAGGGAGTAGAGGCTGGCAAGAAGTTCCCGTTCTTCGCCGGGCTTGTAGCTGATCTGGAGAGGGTAGATTTTCTTGAGTTCGCGGTCGTTGGCGAGGTGGTAGGCAGCTTTGTCCAAGGATTCGGTAAAGGACTGCATCTCATGCTTCATGAGCTCGGCCTTGAGTATGAATCCGACCGCTTCATGCAGATTGGCCACGGCGGCAAGGAGCTTTCCCTGTTTGAGCAGCATATTGACTTCTCCAAGCTGTTTCTTGGCCTTGAGAATCTCTGCTGACATGGGCGCTCCTTGCGTGACGTGCGCTATTTAGGTGTTTATTGGACTTGGCCGGTTTCGACCATGCGTCTGAAACGCGCAAAAAAGTACTGGCTGTCGTGCGGTCCGGGCCCGGCTTCGGGGTGGTGCTGCACTCCGAAAATGGGTTTGGTCTTGTGCCGGAAGCCCTCAAGCGTCTGATCGTTCAGGTTGAGGTGGGTCTGCTCCAAGAAGGCCAAGTTGGAAATGTCTACGCAAAAACCGTGGTTTTGTGAAGAAATTTCGATCTTTCGGGTAATATCGTCGCGCACGGGATGATTGATGCCGTGATGTCCGAATTTAAGCTTGAAACTGGTCCCGCCGAGGGCAATCCCGAGGAGCTGATGCCCGAGGCAGATGCCGCCCACGGGATAGAGTTCACACAGCTCTTTTATGATGGTGATCTCCTTTTTCAAGGTGGCCGGATCGCCGGGGCCGTTGGACAGGAAGACGCCATTCGGAGCCAATTTATTGACAAGCTCCACCGGAAAGGTCGGGGGCACGGCCAGGATGGTCAGGTTCTCTGCCGACAGTAGGCGCAGGATGTTCCATTTGATGCCGTAGTCGTACACGACAACACGCAGGCTGCCCTCGGAATTCTCGGGCCATAGGGGCAGATCGCCGTCCATTTTCGCGGGCACTGGGCCTGTCCCGTTCCAGTAATAGGGTTCCTTGGGGGCCACGAACTCGACCAGGTTGGCGCCTTCCATGGAGGGCAGGGCTTTTGCCTTGGCGACAAGCTCTTCCGGAGTCAGGTCGGCCGTGGAGATGACTCCGCGCATGGCGCCTTGGATGCGCAGGTGGCGGGTCAGCGCACGGGTGTCGATCCCCTCCAGGCCCATGATGCCGTGGCGCTTCAGATAGTCCGGCAGGCTCTCCGTGGAGCGCCAGTTCGAGGGCTTCTTGCAGCATTCTTTGACGATCATGGCCGGGCAGTGGATGCGTGAGGACTCCACGTCCTCCAGGTTGACGCCGTAGTTGCCGATGAGCGGGTAGGTCATGCAGACCATCTGTCCGTAGTAGGACGGGTCCGTCAGAATTTCCTGATATCCGGACATGCCGGTGTTGAAGATGACTTCGCCGCCGGCTTCGCCGGGGCCGGTGAAGGACTGACCCGCAAAGCAGGTGCCGTCCTCAAGGGCCAGAATAGCTTTCATATATGATGTTCTCCTCGCATGAGTGCTGTGACTGTGGGCAGATCTTCTGGGCGGTCCACGCCGTGGCTCTTGTGCCACGTGAGGGCCACATGGATGGGGATGCCGGCTTCGAGCAGCCGCAACTGTTCCAATTTCTCCAGTTTCTCCAAGGGACTCTCGCCCAAAGCGCTGAATTTTTCAAGGACGTGCATGCGCAGTCCGTAAAGGCCAATATGTCCTATATATTCCGGTATGTTGTCGCGCCCAAGCGGGACCTTTGCGCGTGAGAAATAGAGCGCCCGGCCATCTGCCGCGCGCACGATCTTGACCCGGTCCGCAGACTCGGCCTCTGTGGCGCTTATGATGTGCCCGAGGGTGGTGACCTGAACGCGTGGATCATCGAAGGGCTGGATCAATTCGGTCAGCATTTCGGGGTTCAAGGCCGGCTCGTCGCCCTGGACATTGACGATGACGCTGTCCGGGGCCGCGCCCAGAAGCCGGGCGGCCTCCAGCACCCGGTCCGTGCCGCTGGCGTGATCGGGGCTGGTCATGAGCACGGTGAGCCCAAATTCCCGGGCGGCGCTGAAAATACGCTCGTCGTCCGTGGCCAGAGCCACGGTGCCCACCTGCGGACACAGGCTTGCGCGCCGCATGACGTGCCAGAACATGGGCTTGCCGTGGATGAGGGCCAAGGGCTTGCCCGGAAAACGGGAGCTTTCGTATCTGGCCGGAATGATGGCGATGACCTCAGGCATGGGGACTCCGTTGAAGGTAAGGGCGGATGAGGGCAATCGATGCGGCCGTGGCACCCTGCCGTGCGTGCACGTACGTCAGGGCCGCTGCGCGTACCTCACTGCGTGGCGGCGCGGGGGAGAGCAGGAAGCGGGCGAGTTCCGGGATGGAAGCGCATTTGAAAACCAGGCTGTCGAATATTTCCCCGCCCACCCAGTCGAAATTTCGGGTGTGCGGGCCCACGCAGGGCAGCACGCCCTGGGCCAGGGGTTCAAGAAAGTTCTGCCCCCCCAGCCGCGCCAGACTGCCGCCCACAAAGGCTCGCTGCGCCAGGGCATAGGCCGGGTTCATTTCGCCGAATTTGTCCCAGAGTACGACGCTGCCGAGCGCGGCCGGGCTCTCCAGTGCGCTGCGCAGCGCGAAGGGTATCCCGCTGCGGGCAAGCAACCCTTCCCAGGCGGCGATGCGGTACATGTGGCGGGGGAAAAGACCGATGACGCATTCGGGATTTCCCTCGCGCAGCTGCCGGATCAATTCCAGCACCAGCGGTTCTTCCTGCTCGCGCACGGAGCCGAGCACCACAAAAGGGTGATCCCGGGCGATGAGCCCGGCCAGGGGATTTTCGTCGAGGGGCATGAGGGGCGTGTTCATGGCGCGGTCGAACTTGATGTTGCCGGTGACAGTCGTCCTTTGCGCCCCGAAGATCAGTCCGAAGCGCAGCGCGTCGGCCGGGGCCATGGCCCCGATACGTTGCGGCGCCCAGAGGCGCAGCAGGGGCCCAAGGAACAGGTAGCCGGCCAGGGATTTGGCCGTCATGCGTGCGTTGACGACAATTACGGGCACGCCTCTCGCCGCGCAGGCCATGAGCAGGCCCGGCCAGATTTCGGTTTCAAGGAGCACCACTGCCTTTGGCCTGGCCGTATCCAGCACCCGGCCCATGAGCAGCGGCAGGTCAAAAGGCATCATGCGGGTCTGCAGGCTCGGCGAGTCTATCCTGTTCAGCACATCAAGCCCTTGGCTGGTGCAGGTCGTGACCAGGACCTGCACGCCCTGCAGGTGCTCAAGAAGGCCCGCCACCAGAGCGCATTCCCCGGCGGAGGCTCCCTGGATCCAGATTTCGCAAGGAGCGGGTTTGCCGATCCCCAGCCGCTGCTTCCAGCCTTGACGCATTCTGGGCGAGAAAAAGGCGAGCGGTCCGGCCACGCACCACAAAAGGGAATACATCAATCCAAAGAACTGGCCAAAGGCCGGGGCACGACGCGGCATCACGGTCTTTTGCGTAGCCCAAGCTCAATGAGCCGGGTCAGGAGTTGTTCGAAAGACAGGCCTACGGCCTGGGCTTCCTGGGGCAGGAGGCTGGTGGCGGTCATGCCGGGCAGGGTGTTGACTTCCAGCAGGTACGGCGTCCCGTCCGCCGCGACCATGAAATCCGCGCGGCTGTAATCGGAAAGCCCAAGCGCGTCGTGGGCGGCGCGGGCCATGGCCTGCAACCTTTCGGTCAGTTCCGCCGGAATCGGGGCCGGGCAGATCTCTTCCGTGGCCCCGGCCACGTACTTGCTTTCGTAATCAAAGAATTCTCCGCTCTTGGGGCGGATAAGGATGGGCGGCAGGACGCAGCCTTCGAGCACCCCGCAGGTCAGCTCCTGGCCGCGGATCAGCGTCTCGGCCAAAAGGTCCTGTCCGGCGATTTCGGGCTGGGCAAGATAGGCTTCGAGTTCGTCTTCGGAAGCGACAATGCCAACGCCAAGGCTCGATCCGCCGGTATTCGGCTTGACCACCAGAGGAAACGGCAGCAGGGGTCGCCACTCGGCATGTCTCGCGGGCACGAATTCCCAGTCCGGGGTGCTGAGGCCAGCGGCCTCGAATATCTGCTTGGAGACGGCCTTGTTCAGGGCCAGGAGCGAGGCGCGGGAGTCCGAGCCCTGATACGGCATGCCGATGCGCTCAAGCAGACACTGGACGAGGCCGTCTTCGCCGGGTGAGCCGTGCAGGTTGATGAAAGCGAAATCCTGACCCTCCGTCGCCTCGTAAAGGGCGCGCAGGTCGCGGGCGGGGTCGAAGGGGGTGACGTGGTGGCCCAGGGTGAGCAGGCCTTTTTCGATCTGTCTGGCGCCGCTTAAAGCGACTTCGCGTTCACCGGACCAGCCCCCGGCGATCAAAAGGATATTCATGTATGTTTTCTCCCAAAAAGATGCTGAATAATTGCTCGAGCTCGCGGCCCTGATTGAAGGCGCGGGCTATCCATTCCCGGCTGCGCTCGGTGTGTCCGTAACGGTCGAAGAGGTCCGCGAAGCGTTCCTCCATGCCGACGATGGTGTCGTGTTTGACCCGTTTGTCCGCGTAGATGATGGCCAGGGGCAGGAAGTGCCTGTTCAGGTCCAGGGCGCCCGGCCAATAGACATGATGCACGACCCCCTGGGCGATGCGCGGGCTTCGGATCAGGTCCATGACCCATGCCGCGCCGATCTGGCTGTGATTTCCGCCGTGTTCGATGGAGTAGGTCTTGCCCAGATCGTGCAGGAGTCCCGCTGCGCGGACCGATTGCACGAAGTCGTCTTGACCGAGTCCGCCCGGATTGCCAAGCCCCTTCCGTGCCGCGAGCACGGCCAGGGTCGTGGCCACTAGCGCCACCAGTTCGCTGTGGGTTTTTATATGCCCCAGCATCCCATACGTATCCCACCATTTCCGGCATTCGATATCGTTCGGGATGCGGCCCCACGATTCGGTGGGGATGAGGGTTAAGGGGACATCGTGGTGGTACATGTGTTGACCTTTAAGAACGTGCTGACGCGGGAAGAGTTCATTGACACAAAACATCCAGGGATTTAGCAACAGCGTTGACAAAAAGCAAAGCGGGAGATGTACGCCATGTGCCTAGCGATTCCAATGGAAGTGCTCAAGATTGAGGGACAAAATGCCGAGGTGCAGGTTGGCGGGACGCGGCATACTGTTCGTCTGGATGTTATTTCCGAATTCCCGGAAGTGGGCGATTACGTCATCGTCCATGCCGGCTTCGCCCTGACCCGTCTGGACCGGGAGGAAGCCATCGCCACCCTGAAACTTTTCGAGGAAGGGCTGAACATTGAACTTGTTTGACAATTTCAAGGATCCCCAGCTGTGCAAGACCCTGCTGGCTCGCATCCACGCCGAACTGGATGGGGAACTCAGGTTCATGGAAGTGTGCGGAACGCATACGGTTTCCATTTTTCGCAGCGGAGTGCGCTCCCTGCTCTCCGACAAGGTCGTGCACCTTTCCGGCCCCGGCTGCCCGGTCTGCGTGACCCATGACAGCGAAGTGGCGGCCTTCCTCGAATTGGCCGGCAAGAACGCCATCATCACCACCTTTGGCGATCTGATGCGCGTGCCTGGCCCGGAAAAGAAGTCTTTGAAGAGCGCCCAGGCCGAAGGAGCCCGCGTCAAGATTGTCTATTCTCCCTTTGACGCCCTGAAGATCGCCCAAGACAACCCGCATGACAAGGTCGTTTTCCTGGGCGTTGGTTTCGAGACCACGGCTCCGGCCATCGCCGCCACGGTCAAGGTGGCCCGCGAGCAGGGCATCAGCAATTTTTCCGTGCTCTGCTTTCACAAGCTCGTTCCTCCGGCCCTGGACGCCCTGGTCGGGGATCCGGAGCTGCAGGTCCAGGCCTTTTTGCTGCCGGGCCACGTCTCGGCCATCATCGGCGTGGAGCCGTACCGTTTTCTGGCTTCCAAACACGGCTTGCCGGCAGTGGTGGCGGGGTTCGAGCCCGTTGACATCCTGCAGGCCCTGTACATGTTCGTGACCATGCGCAACGAGGGCAAGGTCGAGGTCGTCAACGCCTATACCCGCGTCGTGTCCGACGAGGGCAATCCCAAGGCCGTGTCGATCATGAACGAGGTTTTTTCGTCCTGCGACGCCCTGTGGAGGGGCATCGGCCTCATTCCAGGGAGCGGGCTTACCATTCGCGACGAGTACGCTGATTATGACGCCATGCGCGTTTTCGACATGCAGTTGCACGATGTCCCGGAAATCAAGGGCTGCCGCTGCGGCGACGTGCTCAAGGGCAAGATGTCGCCGGAAAAATGCCCGCTTTTCGGCAAAGCCTGCACCCCCGCCTCCCCGGTAGGGCCATGCATGGTCTCCACCGAAGGGTCGTGTGCGGCCTATTACAAATACAGAATTTAGGAGAGACCGCCGAAAATTGATTCTGGACTGCGTTGCTCACCGATTTTGAAAGGTTCATGTAGTCGGCTACACTTCACCTTCCAAAAACGGCTTACCCATGCTGGGCACAAGCGCGCCTTGCCAGAATCAATTTTCGACGCTCTCTGGGGAATCTATTGATTCTGGACTGCGTTGCTCACCGTTTTTGAAGGGCTCATGGCGGCGGCTACACTTCACCTTCCAAAATCGGCAACTGCAAAAAAGTCGCGAGAGAACCTGAGTGTCATTCCCGCGCAGGCGGGAATCCATCTTTTTTTCAAATAGTTAAAAGGCATGGATCCCCTTCTTCAAGGGGATGACGACCTTTAACTGCGGCAATTTCCCAGAATCATTCGACGGTCTGCGTTGATTTTTGAAAGCGGAAGCGACGGTGTCTCCGTGATGGTAATTTTTGTTCGGATCAGTTGGTTATAATGGTGTCACGCAAGGGGGAAGCGAGTGGAAAGAGTTCTTCTTGATTACGGCAGTGGCGGCAAGGCTTCGCATCGGCTCATCGGTGAGCTTTTTCTCAAATATCTGGGTAACGAGGTGCTTGACCGCCTCGATGACGCGGCCCTCCTGCATGTCAGCAGCCCCATCTCTATGAGCACCGACACTTTCACCGTGGACCCCATCTTTTTTCCCGGCGGCGATATCGGATCCCTGGCCGTGCACGGAACGGTCAATGACGTGGCCATGCTGGGCGCACGTCCAAAATATATGACCTGCGGATTCATCATCGAAGAAGGCCTGCCCATGGCCGATCTGGAGCGCATTGTTCAGTCCATGGGGGATGCCGCCCGCGAGGCGGGAGTGCTGGTGGTCTCGGGCGATACCAAGGTCGTGCCCAAGGGCACGGTGGACAAGATTTTCATCAACACCACCGGCATTGGCGAAATTTTCGTGGACGAGGCTCCAAGCGGGCATCGGGCCGCTCCCGGAGACGCGATCCTGATCAGCGGCTTCATGGGCGATCATGGCCTTGCCATCCTGTCCAAGCGCGAAGGACTGACCTTCGAGGCCCCCGTCCTTTCGGACTGCGCGTCGCTCAACCATCTTATCGTGCGTTTACTTGAGGCCATTCCGTCCGTACATGTGCTGCGCGATCCCACTCGGGGCGGCCTGGCCACGACCCTGAACGAAATCGCCGGACAGTCGGGCGTGGAGTGCCGGATTTTCGAATCACAAATCCCGGTCCGTCCTGAAGTCAGCGGCGGCTGCTCCTTCCTGGGGCTCGATCCCCTGTATCTGGCCAACGAGGGCAAGTTCATCTGCATCCTGCCGCAGGAGCACGCCGAAGCGGCCCTGGCCATCATGCGCTCCGACCCCCTTGGCGCGGACGCGGCGCAGATCGGCGATGTGCGCGCAGAGCACCCCGGCAAGGTCGTGCTGGAAACTCCCCTCGGCGGAACGAGGCTTATGGATATGCTCGAAGGCGAACAGTTGCCGCGCATCTGCTGATATGACTTGTGCCAAGGCCTACGTGGCCATCGACTTTGAAACGGCTGATTCGCGCCGCGACAGCGCCTGCGCCGTGGGCCTGACCAAGGTTTGCGGCGGCGAGATAGTGGACCGGCTCTATGGCCTGATCCGTCCGCCGCGCTCGCGCTTTTCGCCGTTTTGCGTGAACGTGCACGGCATCCATTGGTCCGATGTCAAGGACGCCCCGGCTTTCCGGGAGTTCTGGATTGAGAATGCGGGCTTTCTGGAAGGAGCTGATTTTCTGGCCGCGCACAATGCCAGCTTCGACCGCTCGGTACTTGGCGCGTGCTGCACCATGGCCGGGTTGCCCGCGCCGTCCTTGCCCTTTGTCTGCACCGTGGAACTGGCCCGCAACCAGTGGAGCCTGCGGCCCACCAAATTGCCGGACGTCTGCCGTCACCTGGGCCTTGACCTCAATCATCACCATGCCGGGTCCGATGCCGAGGCCTGCGCCCGCATTGTCATGGCCGCCATGGATGAAAACCCCCGCTGTCTGACTCCTTTCGGAATATAGATGACTGTCGATCAATTCAAAATGTTCAGGCTGTTCAAAAATGGTGAGATGCGAGGAACAAAGAAAATCCAGGCCCGAAGCGTATACTGACATACGTGAGGGTCTGGATTTTTTGCAGTGACGAAGCAGATCGCCGTTTTGGGGCAGCCTGATGGGAGAACGTATGTCATTGTCTTTGACCCAGCTACGGGCCCATATCTTTCTTGTCATTCTGGATAGATTCTCCGGCAGCTCCGAGCGCCGTCAGGAGGCGCTGGCCGAATATTTTCTGGTGACCATGCCCAACGTCCCGGAGGACGCGGCCAAGCGCTTGGCCGAGCTCATCCCGGACCTCATGCCTGACCTGTACTCCAAATGGATCGGTGAATTTACCGAAAGGCTCTTCGAAACAGTGCCGGACGAGCAATTGCAGCATCTGTGCGACGGGACGGTGGAAAACAACGCCGCCCTGGGGCTGGTGTTCCTCATGTTCATGGAGTCCGAGCGCATGGAAAAGCAGACCGAGGACGATTTGCGGGAATACGCACGCAAGCATTCCGGCGCGGACGACATGGGCGATCTGGTGGCGGAATATTTGCGCGGCAAGGTCGCGGCCCTGCGGGCGGACGTGGGTGGGGAAAAGGTGCAATAGAAGGCAGATGGGTGTTGCCTGGCCGAGGACGGGGCGTGGCGGTTGTCTCGGACAGGGACCGCCGAAACTCCTTCGCAGGCCTCGTAGAGTTGAATCATCGCCCCTGTCGAACATACCTCGGTGCTTCAAGCGGCAGGCGATGATTCAACAAACGATGCCACGCTCAGTCAGACAGTCGGCGGCCCCTGTCCGAGACAACCGCCACACCCCGCAGCGACTCCCGTGTTCGGGTTTTTCGAAGAATGGCTGAACGAAAATTTGGAATGAATGCATGTCTGACGAATGAGGGTGCGCGGCAGCTACAGTCTTGAATCTCCCCCTGTCTGGGACAACCGTCACACCCCGCAGTGACTCCCGGATAAGGTTTGTTTTTCGATAGGTGTGCAAGCGTTCGTACCAAGTCAAGGCCTCGTGCCCTGCCTCAACGTCATTCCCGCGAAGGCGGGAATCCATGCCTTTGGTCGCACGGGAAGCAAGATGGATTCCCGCCTTCGCGGGAATGACCCGTAGATTCGCGGTTCTCTCTTCACCATCTGTGTCATCCGCGAATAAATGCCTTACGGCCGCGATTTCCCGCGCATCAAAGCGGAAGAAGCACAAGCCCAAATCAAAAAAGCCCGCCCAGGCGAACCTGGACGGGCTTTTTGTATTCAAAAAAACCAAGGCTTAGGCGAAAGCCTTTTCGAACTTGGGCACAACGTCCTTTTTGCGGGACATGACCTTGGGCAGCCATGCCTTTCCGTCGACGGGCTTGACGCCGAAGGCCTTCTCGACCACGGAGGCGTCGTCGGAGGCGATCAGGATCTCGGAGCCTTCCTTCATGATGTCGGTCAGCAGCAGGAAAACGGAGTGGTTGCCCTTCTCGGCCTTCAGAGCCTTGATGTCGGCAGCCAGGTCGCCCTTGACGGCGTCGAGGATGGACAGGTCGACGACTTCCAGCTGGCCGATGCCGACCTTGGTGCCGTTCATGTTGAAATCCTTGTAGTCGCGCAGAACCAGCTCGCGGGCCGGGGTGCCTTCAACGGCGGACTTGACCTTGAACATTTCCATGCCCAGGGCGGCCAGGTCGGAGATGCCGACGATCTTGCCCAATTCGGCAGCGGCTTCCTTGTCGGCCGGGGTGCAGGTCGGGGACTTGAAGATGACGGTATCGCTCAGGATGGCGCACAGCATGATGCCGGCGATGTTCTTGGGAACTTCAACGCCGTGGAATTTGTACATCGCGGTCAGAACGGTGGCGGTGCAGCCAACGGGCCAGATCCAGCATTCCAGGGGGCTGGAGGTGGTCAGGTCGCCCAGCTTGTGGTGGTCGACGATGCCGAGCACTTCAGCCTGCTTGATGTCGTCGGGCAGCTGAGCCAGGTCGGAGGTGTCGACCAGGAAAACTTTCTCACCGGCATATTCGGTCTTCACAGCGGGAGCGGCGACGCCGAACTTCTCGAGGATGAACTTGGTCTCGGGGGCCAGTTCGCCCTGGGCGGTGGGGGTGCAGGCTACACCGAGCTTGCTCTTCAGGTCGGCCAGCGCGATGGCACTGCAGACAGTATCGGAATCGGGATTCTTGTGACCAAAAACATAAACGGACATGGTATTCCTCCTACAAGGGTTTATTGGCATACAAAGACTTTGTGCTAAATATCACAATTCTTCGTGTCTGCCAAGAGAGAACATTGGAGGTCACAATCCGGAGAGGACGGCGAGAAGCAGGCTGACCGCGGCCAAAGCGTAGGCCTTGCGTACACGCAGAGCGAGTATGGCCCCGGCGCAGGCTGCGATCCAGAGCATGCCCCACGTCGGCTGCGGACCTCCGGCAACCCAAGGCTGGACGGTTTTCAGGCCGATGAGCAGCGGCAGCAGGCAGAGCCAAAAGAGCGAAAAATTGAGCAGGAAAAATTCTACCAAAGCCCTGGCGGTAAGCCGGTGCGGCGCGAAGATGCTGGTGTTGCCCTTGCGGTTCCAGCTCAACAGCTGGTTATAGCTCGCATTTTGCCGTTTGCGGTAGAGTTGTTCGACCCATGCGCCAAGATAGGCCAGAGGTAGGGTCGCGATGATGATCAGCACGGTGGCGCGCATGTCGGCATCCGGCAGGCAGGCCAGGATGGTCAGCGTGGCGGCCAGGGAAAAGAGCGCCTGGGGCGGGATGTAGGTTCCGGCCGGGAACAGATCAAGCCAGAGCAGTTCGAAGAAAATGCCCGCGCTTAAAGCCGGCTGGAGTTTGAAGGTCAGCCCCGCCCAGAGCAGGGCGGCGAAGAGCGGGCGATGGATGAAGCCGAGGTCGATGGCGACTCGGGTCAGGGACAGGAGGGCAAAAAAAAACTTCCTCCGGCCAGCAGGATGAGGTTGTGAGTACTTACCATGCCGATTTGGGTTGAGACGTTTTCATCATAAAGTAACCTTGGCCGTTGCCGAGGGCACACAGCGGAAGTCGATTTCCACACCGTGATCGCTGAAATACTTCAGGCAGGAGCGGTCTTCCGCCCCCAATGCAATGTGTTCGCAAACCTGCTCTTTGCCCGGTCCGTAATGCAGATTGCCGATGTTGACCAGGGAAAAGGACAGCCCGGTCATGTGCGCGGTTCTGGCATCGGCGCAGTCGGAAAAAAGAATCAGCACATGATGGTCCGGATCTTTCGTGTGAACGCTTTTCAACATTGAAGCAGCTTCGGACACCGCGCAGCATAGAAAGGAGATGCCGCTCGGAACGGCCAGGCTCATGATTTCCTGCCGCAATTCATCCGCGGCGAGGTCGTCGTTGGCCACCAGCAGGGTTTTGGCCCTGATGTGTGGAAGCCAGGCCTCGATGATCTGGCCGTGGACGAGTCGGTTGTCGATACGGAACCAGAGCACTCTTACGCCTCGGTGATTTTGCGGGTCAATACTTCGCCGGCGACAACGATGCCCTGAATGGCCGCGTTTTTGGCGTCCGTGGCCAGTTGGGACAGGTTCTGGGTGCGCATTCCCAGAATCCTGAGCAGCATGGGCAGGTTGGCGCCGGTCAGGACGTCGACTTTGCCCGGCTGCAAGAGAGACAGGCTGATGTTGGACGGAGTGCCCCCGAACATGTCGGTCAGGATTATCACGCCGTCGCCTGTTTCCATCTGTTTGACGGTTTGCTTGAGGTCCGAGAGCAAGGTGCTCATTTCCACGGTTCCTTCCACAGCGATATGGGCGCACTGCTCCTGCGGTCCCAAAATTGTCTGGGCCGCTTCAAGCAGGTATTTGCCAAACTGGCCATGGGTCACCACGATCACTCCAACCATTATTCCTCCAGGTTATCCAAGACTGAAATGCCGATGTTCAACAGACACGTTGAAGTCCTGGCCGCGCAGATGTGCCAGAACAGCCTCGGTCACGGCCACGGACCGATGGCGGCCGCCCGTACAGCCGAAGGCCATGGTCAGGCGGTAGCGCCCTTCCGTCGCGTAGAGCGGCAGGATGAAATCAAGAAATTCCAAAAGTCTGCGCAGATATTCGCGGCCCGGGTTGCTGTCCAGCACGTAGCGGGCGATGGCCTCGTCCTTTCCGGACATGGGCCGCAGTGCCTCGTCGAAATAGGGGTTTGGCAGAAAGCGCAGGTCCGTGACCATGTCCGCTTCGGCCGGAGCTCCGTACTTGAAGCCGAACGAGATCAGATGCACCCGCATGCCCTGGCTGCGGGAAGAGAGGCTCTCCCATTTGTCCTGAATGACCCGGCGTAGATCGTGTACCGAATAATGCGACGTGTCGATGACCAGATCCGCCTGGGTTCGGATGGGCTCAAGTATTTCCCGTTCCCTCTCCAGTGCCCCTTCCAAACCGAGGTTGCCCGAGGCCAGCGGGTGCGGACGGCGGGTGGTGGCGTATCTGCGCAACAGGATCTGGTTTGAAGAGTCCGTGAAGAGGATTGTCGGCCGCACGGAAAACTTCTGGATGTCAAGCAGCACTTCCTTCCACTGTCCCACGAAATCGGGTTGGCGCAGGTCCATGCCCATGGCCAGCCCGGGATAGTCTTTGGCGGACGAATTGAAGAACAGCTCAATGAGGGCCGGGGCCATGCGCGCCGGAAGTCCGTCCACGCAGAAAAAGCCCATGTCCTCGAAGACCTTGAGTGCCGTGCTTTTGCCGGATCCGGACATGCCGGAGACAATGACCACGTTTTTCTGTTCAGATTGAAACTGCATGGGGTTCTCCGGAAATGCCCGCTCGGCCTAGACGGTCTGCAGCAACTGCCACAACCCTTCCTGGCCGGGAGAGTTGGCAAAGGCCTGACGGAACGAGCTGTCTTTCAGCAGGCGAGAGACCGTGGCCAAAAGTTTCAAATGCAGGCCGACCACGTTTGAAGGGGCCAGCACCGTGAAAAAGATGCTGGCCGGTTTGTGGTCCAGACTGGCAAAATCCACTCCTTCGTGGCTGCGACCGACAATGACCAGGACCTGATCGATACTGTCCAGTTTCCCGTGTGGAATGGCTATTCCGTCACCGATGCCTGTGGTCCCCAGCATTTCCCGGTCCATGAGGACCTGGGTCACGCGTTTGGGGTCAAGCTCGGGGTATTTGGCCGACAGTCGCGAAACGAGTTCGGCCAGGACCTCGGGTTTGGTCCTGGCCGAGAGGTCGGAGATGATCAATTCCTTGTCCAGATATTCAGCAAGCTTCATTCCCTATACCCCGGGATCGATCAAACCGAAGTCTCCGGTTTTTCGACGATAAATGACATTGATCCTTTCGCTTTCGGCATTGAGGAAAACAAGGAACTCGTTGTCCGTGCTTTCGAGCTGCAGGGCGGCTTCTTCGACGATCATGGGCTTGGGCGCGAAGTTGTCTTCGGTCTTTTGGATAAGGGGCCTGCGCTTAACGTCGGCGTCGTCGTCAAAACCGCCGATATCGATGCGGGGGCTGTCGCTGCCGCTTTTGCGACGGCTCTTGTCCTTGTCGCGGGTCTTGCGCATCTGGGCTTCAAGCTTGTCCCAGACCAGATCGACGGTGGAGTACATGTCTTCGCTGTCCTCGCGGGCGGAGATATGCACATTCTTGCCAGTCAGTACGATATCGGCAATGTGCCGGAATTTCTCGACTTCGAGGTTGACCTGCAGGTCGGCGTCGGGGGTGCCGGACATGTATTTGGCGAGCTTGCCGAAGCGGTCTTTGGCGTATTTGCGCAAATGGTCGGAAGGATCGAAGTTTTTGAAATTGAAGGTAATCCTCATGGAAGCCTCCTCGATTGTTGAGGGTCAGCCCTTGTGCCGTCCAGAAGGAGCGGCTTAAAGGGCGGGGTGTCAAAAAACTTGTTTTCGCTTGGATGACGAATCTATCCCCAGCACCGCGCGATATTTGGCTACGGTGCGCCGGGCGATGTTCACATCCAGTGTTTCCTTCAGCACCGCAGCGATCTTTTCATCACTGAAGGGGTGCTTGGGGTCCTCCTCGTTGACCATCTTCTTGATGATGGCCTTGACCGACTCGGAGCCGACCTGGGTGCCGTCATCCATTTCCAGCGCGGAGTTGAAGAAAAATTTAAGTTCCATGATGCCGTGAGGGGTGGCCACGTACTTGTTGGTGGTGATCCGGCTGACCGTGGATTCGTGCATTTCAATGTCGTCTGCCACATCTTTTAAAATCAGCGGTTTCAGCTTGGTCACCCCGTGCTCGAAAAAGCCTCGCTGGAATCTGACAATGCTTTCAACCACTTTATATAATGTTCTTTGCCTTTGGTGCAAGCTCTTCATGAGCCACATGGCGGATCGCATCTTGTCGTGCAGGTATTCCCGGTCCGGGCCTTTGACCGCCAGGTGCATGTCGTCCATGTAATAGGGGCTCAGCTGCAGCTTGGGCAGGCCGTCGTCGTTCATGACGATGACGAAATCCCCTTCGTATTGGTATACGAAAACATCCGGGCTGACATAGATAGTGCTCTCGCTACCGTAGCTGGCTCCAGGCATGGGGTCCAGAGACTGAATTATGTCCAGATAGGCTTTCAAATCTTCCATCTGGATCTTGAACTTGCGCAGGATCGGTTTGTAGCGGCGCTTTTCAATGTCTTCGAGATGGTCAGCCACCAGAGAAACGAGAATCGGATCGTCCTGTCCGAGCATCTCCAGTTGGATGAGCAGGCACTCCCGGGACGAGCGCGCGGCTACGCCCACGGGGTCGAAGCGCTGCAGGCGATGCAGCATGGATTCAACCAATTGCAGCGGAGAGAGCGTCTCGGAGGCGATATCCTCGGCCGAGCTCATCAGATAGCCTTGGGAATCGAGGTTGCCGATGATGGCTTCGCCGATCATCTCCTCTTCCTCGGTGATGTTGGACAGGCAGAGCTGCCACAAGAGGTGCCCATCCAGGGATGGTTTGCCCGAGAGTCTGGCCTCGTAGGACATCATCTCTTCCAGGGCTTCGGTCTCCTTGAACTGCACCTGTTTGGTGGTGCTTGAAAAATCGCCGAGGTAGTTTTCCCAGTCCGCGTTGCGCATCAGTTCCGCGTCTTCGTGAGAAACTTCGGGGCGTGATTCCATCGGGGCCTGGATATCGTGCTCCTCGGAAATTTCCTTGACCCCTTCCTCAAGCATGGGGTTCTCCAACAGCTCCTGCTGAACGGCTTCGAGAAGCTCGAATCGGGAGAGCTGGAGCAGCTTGATCGCCTGCTGCAACTGCGGGGTCATGACCAGCTGCTGCGTCAGCTTGAGGTTTTGTCGGAGTTCAAGGCCCATAATGTATTTGATCTCACCGTGTCAGAGGATTGCAGACAAGAAAACTACCTACTACCGAATCTGCCATAAAGCTTAGGCCCTGGCAATCCTTGGAAAATCGTGTCTGTTAAAGGCTGAATCCTTCACCAAGATAAACCTTGCGCGCACCCGGGTCGGCAACGATCTCTTCCGGGCTGCCGTTCAAGATGATCTGACCGTCGTAGACCAGATACGCCCGGTCGCAGATCTGAAGCGTCTCGCGGACATTATGGTCGGAGATAAGGACGCCGATGCCTTTGTCGCGCAGATCCCGGATGATGGTCTGGATGTCGTCCACGGCCAGGGGGTCGATGCCGGCAAAGGGTTCGTCCAGGAGAATGAATTTCGGGTTCTGGATCAGGGCGCGGGCAATTTCCAGTCTGCGGCGTTCTCCACCGGACAGGTAGGCCGCCAGTTGACCCTCAAGACGGGTGATCCCTAGTTCGTCCAGAAGCCTGTCCGCCGTGCGCTGCTGCTCTTCCTGCGAAAATCCGGAATATTCAAGAATCAGTTGCAGGTTCTGGCGCACGGTGAGTTTTCGAAAGATCGAGCTTTCCTGCGGCAGGTAGCTCATGCCTGCTCGGGCCCGTTTGTGCAGGGGCCAGCGGGTGATGTCCATGCCGTCCAGAAGAACCTGTCCCCGAGTCGGCGGCACAATGCCCGCCAGCATGTAAAAAGTCGTCGTCTTGCCGGCCCCGTTGGGTCCCAGGACGCCAACCACTTCGCCCTGGCGCACATCGAGATTGATGTCGCGTACGACATCCCTGAGCCCGTAGCGCTTGGCCAGATTCTGGCCGGTCAGCGTGGTCACTGCCCGGCCCCCGGCTTGCTGGCGGGAGTGTTGAAAATGGCTTCGACCCGTCCTTTGCCGCCCAGAACTTCGCTGCGGCTTTCCTTGATGAAGAGCTTTATGACCTCGCCCTGGATCTTGTTGGCGCCTTCCATGAGTATGGGATTGTCTTCCATGGTCAAAAGGTCCTTGTCAGCTTCATAGGTAGCCTTGCCGCAGGTGCCGGTGCGGCCCTGGTCCGCTTTGATGCGCACGTTGCCCTTGGCAATGATCTTCTTGATGGACCCCTGCTGGTCAGCCACGCTCTGGGTGGCATTGCCGGAGCCTTCCTTTTTTTCCAGGAGCACGGTCAGCGTATCGGACCACAGCTGGATGTCCTGGCGGATGACGTACACGGAGCCGGTGAAGACCACCTGATCCCCTTTCTGGGTGTAGGTCATGGTATCGGACGTGATCTTGACCGGGACGTCCTTGGCCGGGGCGGTCTCTGCGGCGCAGAGTGGAGTCGCGCAGGCAAGGAAAAGAAAAAATATGAGTGAACGCATTGGTAACCCGCTTGTCAGTTCATGATAACCTGGACGTTGCCTTGGGCCAGGAAGTCCCCTGTGTCCAGAAAATATGTCAGGGTGTCTGAGCGGCCCTGCATGGATTCGCCAGTCAGTTCAACCGTGCCGCTAAGGAGAAGAGTGCGGTTTTGGCCGGTGTAGTCAAGGGTTTCGGAGCGCATCACGTATTGGCCCTGGGTGCCGTGAACCCCGCCCCACATTCTGGCGCGGTCTTCTTTCTGCCAGACCTGGCCCTCGGGAGCCCGGACTTCAACGGGTGCCCCGCCTTCCTCGCCCCAGTAGATTATGATCGGGTCGGTGAGGGTCAGTTCGTCACCGTCTTCGGCATAGTCCGCGCCCGTGGCGTTCAGGTTCCAGAGTTTTTTGCCGTCCTTGCCCTGGCTTAAGTTAACGCCCTTGAGGCTTAGGTCCACGTCCAGATTTTCGATCGACAGGTTCTGCAGCCGTTCGGGCCAGAGTATCCGTTTTCCCAGCATGGCGATTCCGGCCAGAACGGCAAGGGCCAAAAGCCCGATCACCGCGCGTTTCATTCCCGGACCCAGCCCTGCCACATGTCTTCGAGTTTACCCTGGGCGCGTAGCACGAAATCGATGGCTTCGCGCACCGCGCCATGGCCGCCCATTGCCTTGGTGGTCCAGACCGCAAGTTTGAGTATTTCGGGCCGGGCGTTGGGCACGGCGATGGGCAATCCGACCAGGGACATGGGCGCCGCATCGACCCAGTCGTCCCCGACATAGGCCATGTTCGAGAGGGGGATGCCGGTCTGTTCGGAAATCTGGCGCAAGATCGGGGCTTTGCGGTGATGGCCGGGATGGTAGTGGGTGATGCCAAGTTCCGTGACCCGCCTGCGCACGGCCGGAGAGTCCAGGCCGGTAATGACCGCGAATTCCAGCCCCGCCTGGGGGGCCATCTTGATGGCCAGTCCGTCCTGGACGTTGAAGCGCTTCATCACGCAGCCCGATTCGTCATAATAGAGGCCGCCGTCGGTCAGCACCCCGTCCACGTCCAGAACCATCAGACGCACGTCCCGGGCGAGGTGTTCAGCATTCATTAGGGATGCTCCAGATGGCCGCAAGCTCCGAGAGCAGGGTGCGGGCCTTGGCCAGAGGCCAGGAATTGGGGCCGTCGCACAGAGCCTTGTCCGGGTCCGGGTGGATCTCCATGAAGAGTCCCTGGCAGCCGCAGGCCACGGCGGCCCGGGCCAGAGGCGGCACGAATTCGCGCTGGCCGCCGGAGGACATGCCCTGTCCGCCGGGCAGCTGCACCGAGTGGGTGGCGTCGAAGATTACGGGACAGCCGAACTGTTTCATGATGATCAGGGAGCGAAAATCTACGACCAGGTTGTTGTAGCCGAACATGGACCCGCGCTCGGTCAGCCAGATGCGGTCGAAGCCTTCGGAGCGGATTTTCTCCACCGGCCCCTGCATGTCCCAGGGCGCCATGAACTGGCCTTTCTTGATGTTGACGATGCGCTCGGTGCGGGCGGCGGCAAGCAGTAGGTCGGTCTGGCGGCAGAGAAAGGCCGGGATCTGCAGCACGTCGGCCACCTCGGCCACCAGGGAGGCCTGGCGCGGCTCGTGGATGTCGGTGATCACGGGCAGCCCGGTGCGGCTCTTGATCTGGGCCAGCCAGTCGAGCCCCATGTCCAGCCCCGGGCCCCGAAAGCTCGCACCGGCCGTGCGGTTGGCCTTGTCGTAAGAACTCTTGAAAATGAGCGGCAGGTTCAGGTCGCGGGCGATGGCCTGCAGCTCCACGGCCACGGTCATGGCCAGGTCCAGGCTTTCGAGCACGCAGGGACCGGCGATGAGAAAGGGGCGTCCGGCGACCAGGGTGGAACAGTCAATCATGTTTTTCTACTCGGGTTTCTTGTTGGCCACGGCCGCGCGAACGAATTCACGGAACAGCGGATGCGGCCGCATGGGGGTGGAGGTGAACTCCGGGTGGAACTGGCAACCCAGGAACCACGGATGATCCTTGATCTCGACTATTTCAACCAGGCTCTTGTCCGGGGACAGGCCGCTGATGGTCAGACCGGCATCCTCGAAGCGGCTCTGGTAGGAGCTGTTGAATTCGTAGCGGTGGCGGTGGCGCTCCGAAACCTCGACGGCGCCGTAGGCTTCGAAGGCGCTGGTGTCCTTTTCAACCACGCAGGGGTAGGCGCCAAGACGCATGGTTCCGCCCTTTTCGCTGGTCATGTCGCGGCGCTGCACGCATTTTTTGCGAAAATCGAACCATTCCTTCATCAGATAGATGACCGGGTCCGGCGTGGTCAGGTCGAATTCCTCGGAGTTGGCCTTGGTCAGTCCCATGACGTTTCTGGCGTATTCGATGACCGCGCACTGCATGCCAAGGCAGATGCCGAAAAACGGGATCTTGTTTTCGCGCGCGTGGGTGATGGCCGCGATCTTGCCTTCCACGCCACGGATGCCAAAGCCGCCGGGAACGAGGATGCCGTCGGCTTCAGCCAGCATGGAGGCCACATTTTCGGACGTGATCTCTTCGGAATTGACATACAGAAAACGAATGGCCGCGCTGTTGGCCACGCCGCCGTGGGTCAGGGCCTCGTGCAGGCTCTTGTACGCTTCCTTCAGGTCCACGTATTTGCCGACGATGGCGATGCTGACCTGGGTTTTGGGATTGTGCAGGTTGTAGACGAGGTCCTTCCATTCCTGCAGGTCCGGATTCTTGGCGGCCAACCGGAGCAGAATGGCGATCTTCTGGTCCACGCCCTCATTGTAGAGGGTCAGCGGCAGTTCGTAGATGTGGTTGACGTCGATGGCGGTGAAGACCGCGTCCCGGTCCACGTTGCAAAACAGGGAAATTTTGCGCTTGATGTCCTCGCCCAGGTCCACTTCGGCGCGGCAGAGGATGATGTCCGGCTGGATGCCAAGGCTGCGCAGTTCCTTGACGGAGTGCTGGGTGGGCTTGGTTTTGAGTTCGCCCGCAGTCTTGATGTAGGGCACGAGCGTCAGATGGATATAGAGGACGTTGTCCTTGCCCAGGTCCGCCCGTAGCTGGCGGATGGCCTCCAGGAAGGGCAGACCCTCGATGTCGCCCACTGTGCCGCCGATCTCGACCAGGGTCACGTCCAGGTCATCGCTGGCCAGGCTCAGGATGGACGATTTGATCTCGTCGGTGATGTGCGGGATGACCTGTACCGTGCCACCGAGGTAGTCGCCGCGGCGCTCCTTGGTGATGACGGTATTGTAGATGCGCCCCGACGTGTAGTTGTTGCGCTGGCTTAAGTGAGTGCCCAGGTAGCGCTCGTAGTGGCCCAGATCCAGATCCGTCTCGGCGCCGTCGTCGGTGACGTAGACTTCGCCGTGCTGGAAGGGATTCATGGTGCCCGGGTCAACGTTGATGTACGGGTCAAGCTTCTGGATGGATACCCGAAGCCCCCGCGCCTTTAACAGAGCCGCGATGGATGCGGCGGCCAGTCCTTTACCCAGAGAGGACAATACCCCGCCGGTCACAAAAATGAATTTGGTGTTCATCGCTGCCTCGCTCACCTGAATAGTTCTTCGGTCTGAGTCCACGCATTGCGGGCCAGACATGGTCCACAAAACAAATGGGCCACCTGTCGGCAGCCCGAAATTCGACATCCGTATGTCCGCCGGCACATTTGGCAGCGGACTTCCGGCTTGTCAAGCGGCCCCTGGTGTCCTGCAAACACCTCGGGTTCAATAACAGAAAGAATGACGAGTGCAAACAGTCTCAAAGGCCGATTTTCAGGCTTGCGCCGGTTTTACTTGGACTGTAATGGGCGTGGGTACGTAATCAAACAGCACGGCTGCGGCCGATTTTGGAGGGGTGATGGCTCAGGTCAGAACATTGGTAATTACCGGCTACGGTACGAATTGCGAGCGGGAATGCGCCTTTGCGGCGGATCAGGCTGGTTCGGACCAGACCACCATCGCCTATTTTTCCGACCTGACGGCGGACAAGGTCACCCTTACCGACTACAATTTTTTGATCCTGCCCGGTGGTTTTCTCGATGGCGACGACCTTGGCTCGGCCCAGGCGGCGGCCCTGCGCTGGCGGCACATGAAGACCGCGAGCGGCAAGTCGCTGATGGAAGAGCTCAAAAGCTTTCTCGACGCCGGAGGTCTGATTCTGGGTATCTGCAACGGCTTTCAGTTGCTGGTCAAACTGGGCCTGCTGCCCGCTCTGGACGGGGCCTATTTCACCCGTCAGGTTTCGCTCAGTCACAATGACTCGGCCAAATACGAGGACCGCTGGGTGACGCTTAAAATCAATGCGGATTCCCCCTGCGTGTTCACCAAGGGCCTCGACTACCTGTACATTCCCGTGCGCCATGGCGAGGGCAAGCTCGTGCCCGGCGACGAGTTCACCCTGTTGCGCCTGCAGGAGCAGAACCTCATCGCCCTGCAGTACGTGGATCCGGACACTCAGGAAGTGACGCAGCAGTACCCGGCCAATCCCAACGGCTCGCCGCTGGGTATCGCCGGGCTGACCGATCCTTCGGGGCGGATTCTGGGGCTGATGCCGCATCCCGAGGCCTACAATCACCCGACCAACCATCCGCGCTGGACCAGGGGGGAAACTTCCACGCTGGGTACGGCGCTTTTGAAAGGCGGGATCGAGTACCTGAAGGCCAGATAGGGCGGTTTCAAACGTGTCCAAAGAGGATGCAAAGATCATTGACAGCGCCCCCGTGACTTTCTACTGTGCGCCTTCCCAGACGCCGGGCCCCGATGAGCTTCTGATCTGGGAGCCTTATATGTGCGAAGCCCTGCAGCTTGCAGGTCTGGCAGAAGGGCGCGGAGACGTGCCGGTGGGCGCGGTGGTGGTCGACGCGAGCGGTCGCATCCTGGGCCGGGGCGAAAACCGGACCATATTTGAAAACGACCCCACGGCCCACGCCGAAATCCTGGCCCTGCGCCAGGCTGGTGCGCGGGTAGGGAATCACCGCCTGACCGACACGGTCCTGGTGGTCACTCTGGAGCCCTGCATGATGTGCCTGGGCGCGGTCATCCAGGCCCGCCTTGCCGGCGTGGTCTACGCGGCCACGGATCCCAAGGCCGGATGCCTGGTCAGCCGCATGAGCGGTACGACACTGCCCTGGAGCAACCATCATTTCTGGTCTTTGGGCGGGGTGCTTGCGCAGGAATGCAGCGCAATGCTGAGCGGTTTTTTCCAGAAACGCCGCCAGGAAAAGAAAATTTCAAAAAACCTCGCGGAGAGGTAGCGAAGTCCGGCCGTAACGCGCTCGACTCGAAATCGAGTTACGGACTAATCATCCGTACGTGGGTTCGAATCCCACCCTCTCCGCCATTTCAACTACTTACGTTATAAAATATAGAAATTGTGAATCACTGGATGGCGTCTTCTGGTCTGCCAATTGGTCTGCTTTCCCCAGAAAACGAGTCTTCGCGGTCTTCGAGTAGGGCCGAAACGTCACGGTCAACGTCGAGTTCGTGCAGGTATCTCTCGGTTGTAGAAAGGTTCTGATGACCGAGCAGGTTTTGAATCTGGAACGGCGTGGCCTTGCGGCTATCCTTGAGTTTGGTGGCGACGAAATGGCGGACGCAGTGGGCAGTGAATCGCGTGACCTCGGCCCTTGCGCACAGGTTGTCAAACAGTTTAATACACCATCTGGTGTTCTTGTGGAGTTTGCCGCCCGTGGCCGGGTCGAAAAAAACCTCTGGTCTGCTCTGGTCTGTTAAATCCTTCCGCGCTTTGAGAAGTTGGGCCATGCCATCGCAGCCAAGGCCTTGAATGTCGGCACCGTACGTGTGAAGCTGAGCCGATAACCTTCTGGGTCACCAGAAGCGACGGCTGAAGATATTTGGCTGACCTGGTTGGCCAGTTCCAGGAAAGCCGGCGCCCATGGATGCTTTCTTGTTCACATCCATGGGCGTTTTTTCGTGCCAGACCCTGCCCTGCCCATAATACGAGGCGCTTCCTTATTTTACCAGCGTACTAATATGTGCATATCAGGCTTGGATGTTTTACAAATTGATTGTTTGCGGCCTAAGCGTTAACGGCTAGCTCTGTAAGCATACCGCAATTAGGCCTAAATTTCTGTTGACAATGTTTATCCTTTGCTTAATTTGAATTTGCGGTTGGTAGGGCTGTGGTGATCACGGTTCGATGAGTTTTACAACTCGACTGGCTGCCTAATTGGTTGGGAGGGCCGCATTTGCGGTTCGTTGGAGAAGCCTCCACCCGGCCTGCACTAAAAGAAGCCCATTTTGTGGGCTTTTTTTTTATCCAAGAGGGTCCAGAATGTACGTAATGTATTTAGATGACTCAGGATCTCCTTCGAATTTAAGTGAGAAGCATTTTGTATTAGCAGGCGTAATTCTTCATGAGTCCAAAATGAAATGGATTAATGAAGGGCTGGACGCATTGGCGAAAAATATCGACGCATCAAATCCAATGTCAGTAGAATTTCATGCGTCTGAAATATTTTCCAGAAGGCGTGGCATCTGGAAGTCCTTAACAAAAGATAGTGCAATTTCTACAATCAAAGATGTATTAAAAATAATACCGAATGAAGCAAGAGATAATAAAATTTGTGTTGTAGGTTGCGTTGTTGATAAGCAATCATTTCCAAGAATGGATCCAGTTGAACTTGCATTTGAAAATTTATGTAGTAGATTTGATATATATCTACACAGAAGATGGAAAGAAACAGGTGAACATACGTCTGGTATGATTATTTTTGACAAATCGGCTAGCGAAACTACGATTCAAAAACTATCACATAATTTTAGATCAATAGGGACACGATGGAATGTTACTCGATCACTTCACGAGGTTCCTCTATTCGTTGACTCAAGGGCTTCTCGTGGGATACAGTTGGCTGACCATGTTGCTTATGCATTGTTCAGACGTTACGAACACTGTGACCTGAATTATTTTAATGTTATTCAGGGAAATTTTGACGCGGACGAGGAGCGAATACATGGATTGGTCCACAAAACATATGATCAATGTACGTGTCCAGGGTGTCTTGCCAGGAAGATGTCCTCAAGTTCCTAAGAATAGCGCGTAATTCTTTGCGGGGGCAATTGTCGGGGCAAATTCAATTTGTTTAAATAATATAATAATATCAATCGGTTGATTTGTTGATTTGGCAGACACCCTCTCCGCCATTTTTTTTCAATTATAACAAATAATTGCGATATAAAGCGGCAGGAATCCCCGAGTCTGTTTGGATACACCAAACGGATACATAATCGGAGAAACCTGCCGTGAGTCGTTTTGAAGCCCAGCCTTCAGCCTCCGTCATCTGCTTCTTTTGCAATCTGACCCGGGACGCCCTCCCGCACAATCCGTTCCCGTCTTTCCGCCTCGTCCTCCTGGCCTCTTGCTTTTGGGAGGCGATCGCTTCAGGCCACCTTTCGGCGGGTCAATCTTCTTTCGATCGGACCCGTCATATATACCAGTTGCGGTATATGCGACGGATTCAGCTGCAAATCTCTTCTCAGCTGTTCGCATAATGTTGCTATTTTTCCATATAATCAGACTGTTGCGAAATACTATCCGCAGGATCATCTTGGCGTAATCGTTGCTTAATCAACGTGTTGCTGAGCAGCAAAGCTCTCCCATTTATGACCTAATGAGTATAGTGTCTTCGGATAAACTTCTCCTCTTTGCCGGCATTCAAACATGCTGACAGGGAGGTGCCAGTTCGCTCGAACGAACCGGATGCGTCATTTAAAGCCAGCTAGAGACCGTATAAGGAGAGCCGCGCATGAAAATTTTTCAACCAATGAACGTGTTCGCCGCCTGTCTGTTATTGCTCCTGCCCTTCTCTGTTCATGCGGAGGACCTCCAGCCTGCCGCCGCATCTGCGCTCATCGCGGTGGACAATTCATCATCAGGGACCACCGATATCTGGTCGGGCGCGGTGGGCCGTGGCTTTCGCGCTGGGACGCAGACGTTTGGTCTCGGTCTCGGGATGGGCTACGGAATAAAGATATTCGGGGGCCAGGAGAGACACGACCTCCTCCCGATGACGGTTTCTTACGGTCGTATGGTCGGAGATGTTTGGGGGGCCGGACACTGGTACGGAGGAAATCTCGAGGTGCGAGGGGAGGTCTTCCTCGCTCCGCAGGTGAATTCCGATGGCTACTGGACCATCGGACTGACGCCCCACCTGCGCTATAACTTTGCTACGGGCACATGCTGGATTCCCTACGTTGATCTCGGTATGGGCATTGCGTTCACTGAAATCCGTGCCCCCGACCTGGGCGCATCGTTCCAATTAAATGAGCAAGCGGCGGTTGGAGTGAACTATTTTCTCACGGACGACCTTGCGGTCAACTTCGAGATCCACTTTCTTCATCTTTCCTCTGCTGGCTTGTCCAAACCCAATCAAGGGGTGAACACGCTGGGTCCTTCCATAGGGGTGAATTGGTTTTTTTAAGTAGTCAGTCCTGAAAAACTCTAAAACCGGTCCCTCAAGCACAAGCCTGTACTGGCCGAACATCTGGTCGAAAAACGTGCCCAAGTAATTTGAGGCACAAAAAATACAGTATCCGGATGAACTTCCGGAAGTTGAAGGCCGCGCAGGCCATGAACTATTTTTGTGAAATCTGTGCTAGAAAATTTCTGGCTGGCCACAACCGTAAACGCCACCGGATGCGCTTATCTCATCATTTCCACCGGATTGCCCTGGCTCAGAAAATTCCTGAACTCTTCCGAGATCCTGTCGTCCTGGCCGACGCTGTTCCAGAATTCCATCGCCAGCCGTCTTGCTGCTGTGTACATGTCATTATCAATGACCAGACGCTCGGGATGTCGCGGGGCGAATGCGTATGGCAAAACCTCCCCATTGCTGCGCGGGGCAAAGCCCATGGAACACATGTCGTAGGCAGGCAGGAGCCTGAATGCGTTTGAGTCCATGGCCAGACTCAGGTTTCCCAGGTGCATGTCCGTGTTGTGAATCAGTTTTCCGAAGCACCACAAATATTCCGCATCACGCACCTGCTTTGGGCAGACCAGTTCCCTTTCCGCCAGAGCCTTCATGACGCGCGGCCAATGCGAGCCCGATCCGACAAATTCCGCGTCGATGGATGCAAGCGAGATCATGGACTTCCGTCCGTGCTGGCCGGATCGGTCAAAGCGCTGCGATTCCAGAAAAAGACGCTCTTCGGCCTCAAGCAGTCTCGTTACTGCAGCGGGAATGCCCTGGCTGTGCAAGGCCATGGCCGCGTGGTGTTCGGTGACCAGGATGTCTCGCCATCTTTTTGATATTTCAGTGTCGCCGGGAGGTGAAAACTTGACGATGACGTGCGACGTGCTCTTCGCGCTGAACGCCGTGAATTTTGGCTGCTCGCCTCCGGCGGACGATCTTGGCAATTCGCCGCTCATGGCTTTCTCGGCCAGCCGGGGATACTCGGCATCATCTATGGCGACTGGAGTGCGGAGTGCGCGAAGCAAAACCTGCTCCCCGAACTTGAAGTTACCCGGAAGATCGTCTCCGCTTGAGATCAAGAACCTGCCTATGTGATCCGTTGTCCACCACTTCGTATCCGAAGGAAACTCGGGGAAACGAGCATGCAGCTCTTTTGCGATCTGCCTTCCGATGAATCCCTGCGGCCCCATGTCCTGCAGGAAGTACGGAAGGTCGTCGTAGAGCCCATCCCCCCTGTCCCCCATCAGCAGCGGCGACATCTCCGCGGATGGTTCGATATAAAAACCTCCAGTCACCAGCGGACGGATATGGGCGACAAGAGCGGCGTCGCCGCAGGCGTCGACCGTGGCCAACGGTAGCCGGTCGCTCGCGCCGAAAGCGTTTCTAGTCATGACATACTGTGGGGTCCGTCCGTTTTGGATTGTGACGACGCAATGCTTTAGCCGCCGCAGTTGTCTGGAGACGGCGGCTTGGGACAGCCCGGTTGCGGCCTGGATTTCCTTGGAAGTGGCGGGGCCCTGCTCGAGAAATTCCGCTGGCGATAAAGTCATGATTTCATCCTTTGATGCGGATTCATTTTGAATTAGACTAGAATTGTGAATAAAATATTTAGTCCTATACTATTGATAGTAAAAATATAATTTTTAAAATGAATTATGTTGTGAATAGAATATTGTGCAAAAATACGGTTTTGCGCGAGCACTGTCAAACAGGTTGTTGAGTTTGAGCTGTCCAAATTTAATTTGTGAAAGCATTTTATGCGTGGTTAAGCTCTGGATATGAGCACTTTCCTGCAAATTTTTCGCGGCATCGGCAGATGGTGCTCACCCAAGGACGCGAATTCCAGAGCGCTCCCACGCTTTGCGGGCACCATCTAATATTACTTTTCCCTGCTCCGACAATGCCTCGCGCAACGGCAAGACGGTTATCTGCGGTGATGTGTTCGAGAGCTTTTTTCTGTTCGTCGGCCATTGTTTTGGAGGAATAGACTGCGGCAAGTGTGTCCTTGCTGACTCCCACCCTCTCTGCCACCAATAAAACAAAGGAGTTGGCCCTTAAGGACTAACTCCTTTGTTCATTGTTCATTTCTGAGCGCGGTCTCGCTTTCAGGGCGATATTTTGATCGTCCGTGGCGATGCGTCTGTGGCCATGAGGATTACCGGGTTCGTATGCTTCCGGGCTGGCCGGGCTCCTGCCAGGGAAGCTCCTGCGGAGTGCGCTGGCGTGGGGCTTCGTCGCGTTGCCGTTCTCGTCGTTGCGGCGTCGCCTGACCTCCTTCCTTTTGTCGAGATTCGACCAGCGGGCTCCGGGACGCGGATTCATCACGCCGCTGTGGTCGTTCCGGGCTGGTTTCCCGCTGCCGTTGCCCGAATTGGGCGGACCGTCCCCGATCTTGCTCGCGTCCCTGCCGGCTCACGTCGCCGGATTTTTGCCGTCCCTGATCGGAGAGCGGACGGTCTTGTCGGTACTCCTGGCGTTCGCGGTTCTTTCGGTCGCTGCGGGCCTTGGCTGCCTCTTCGTTTACTTGCCGGCGATCAAGGGATGGTTGCGTGTGCCGAGGGTCCCGGGGGCTGCGGTCTTGATTTTGGCCGCGAATTTTCGAATCGCTGTCGTCCGTCGGTCGGTTCGCAAAGAGCGGCTGTGCGGATCGGGAGTATCCACGCTCCGGGGGAAACTCCTGCCTGTGGTCAGGAGCCTGTACCGTTTCACGCCGGAGGTTTTCAAAACGGGTGGGCGCGTGCTGCGTCGGTTGTCGGAGCCGGGAGCCATCCCGGATCGGTTCGTCCAGACCGGACTGCCGATACGGCGTCGGGCGGAAGCCGCGTACGCCCCAGTTCTTTTCCTTTTCCCAGTAGCGGTTGTTCTGCCACCGTTTCCAGTCAAGCTGGACGCTGGGGGCGGGGATGCGTTCGCAGGCCCACGGGTGTCCGTTCCAGCGGCGCTGCCTGTAGAATTCCCTCCAACCCGGATGTATTTCACGATAGAATCCGGGGACGCCTGTGTAGGCGCTCCAGCCGCGGTCGTAGTACCTGGACGTGTACCACCGCCCGTCCCACAGCCTCCACCACCAGCCGACGTTGAAGAAGATATCGTCCGCGACCTCGGTCATGGCATAGACGTATGTCCCCGGGATGACGACGAGAGACGGGTGGCCGTAAAAGTCGGCATGCGGGGGCTGAACCGGGCTGACGCTCAGCGCGCAACCGGAAAGCGCGAGCGTGGACAGGATGATGAATGTTGCCAGTGACTTTTTCATGGTGTGCCTTGTTTATGGGTTGCCCTGGCGAGATGGGTCGCCGGACTCCCACAGGCCCTATCTCCAGGCCGGGCCCTTTTTCTCCGGATGAAGCAAAAAGCGAACCTGATCTTGAATCGGCCCATCGTCTCGGCGCATGGCCTCGCAATGGGCGTGAGTCGGGCGAAGCGGTTCCGGGCAGGCAGAGGGGCGTTTCGAGAAAGATTTTCCATTCCGGCCGAGGGATGCGCAAACTCTGCACGGTGACGTGCATGGTTTCCGAAGTCTTCCGGCTCCACGGATTTTGCGGTCGTCATGGAAGCACCGGCTCGTGAGTCGGGCCTTGCATCCCGACGCGGCCATGTGCTCGAATCCAAAAAGCAATCGGGCCCACGTCATTAGACGCGGGCCCGATTGTGTGCTTGGCAAAGCCGGTCCGGGACCGGCGTTTCAGGTTACTGCGCCGTCGCAGTCTAAGGTTGCTGGCTGGTGTTCGGGTTGACGCGGATTTCCACGCGGCGGTTCATCTGACGACCGGCCGGGTTGTCGTTGCTGGCCACGGGACGGGACTCGCCGTAGCCGACGGCGCTGATCCGGGACGGACTGACTCCGCGTTCCGTAAGCAGGCGCTGCACGCTCCATGCCCGCCGTTCGGAGAGCCCCTGGTTGTAGGCGTCGGACCCGCTGCTGTCCGTATGCCCTTCGACCACGATAGTCGTCTGCGGGTATCTGACGAGAACCTGGGCGATGCGTTCTATTTCGTTGTACAGACCGGGCAGGACCACGTCGGAGTCCACGCCAAAGGTCACGTCTCCCTTGAGGGTCAGAGCCAAAAGGTCTCCCTCGCGCCGGATCGTCACTTCTTCGGACTGGGACAGTGCCTGGCGCATTTCCGCTTCCTGGTTGTCCATCATGCGCCCGGCGCCGGCTCCGGCCAGACCGCCGATGGCTGCCCCGGCGGCGGCGCCGATGGCGGCGGCCTTGGCGTCGCGCCCGATGATTCCGCCCAGTACCGCTCCGGCGACAGCTCCTCCGCCCGCACCGTAGACGGCGCCCTTGGTGGTCTTGGTCTGCTGATCCATGGTGGCGCAACCGGTCGCTGCGAACACGACAATCAATGCGATCAAAAAGATTTTTTTCATGGTGATGCCTTCCTTTGAGGCTGATGTTTTTTACTCAATTTAAAACATAGGTCTGTTCTCATGCACCGTCAACATGTGCAGTGGCGCCGTCATTTTGGTGCCTCGGAAATACTTTGCATGCAGCGGGCCATGTCATGCGGGCTGGACTGAAAACAAAGGGTTCCGGGCGTAAAGAAGGATGTCTCTGCCCATGGATTGGGCGCTGTGGTAGAAGGCGAAGAATTGTACGAGCTTCTGCAGATGGAAGCGTCTGGTCGCCCCTCCCTTGCGCAGTTCATGCAGCTTCGCCTCGGAAGCGTCCAGAGCCTTTGTCAGCAAGTCCGTTGAAGGCGTCCGGCCGGAAACGATGTCGCGCATGCCTTCCACGGTTACGGAAGCGAGTTCGCGCAGTTCCCGGTCCATGATGATTTCGTAGCCCTGTCCATGTTCGCTGTTCAGGGCCTGGAGCATGGTCTGCAGATGTGATTGGCATTTTTCGAGGGTGCGGACCTTGAGGCTCAAAAGGTTGGTATCCTCGTGGTACATCCGACGTTCATGGTGCAACACCTTCTGGAAGAGCTCGCGGTCTTCCCTGATGTCCGTCTGGAGCTGGTCGAGCAGGTGCTGATCGAGTCCGGACTGCATGGCGAGAAAGGCGTCTATGATGGTTTCGTAATGCCTGGCGCAGTCTCCGAACCGTTCCATGAGCCTGGCCTTGAGGGCGGTACCGGCGCGCACCGGCCAGAGGAGGACGCTGACCAAGAAGGCCGCGGCCACGCCCAGGCCGATCTCCACGACCCGGAGCATCCCGAAGACGAGGCGGTTCTCCTGGTCGATACTGGCCAGGACAACGACGCAGACTGTGATGGCGGCCATTCGGTATCTGGCGTTGTAGCGGGTCATGTAGGCGCAGAAGGCCACCGAACAGAACAGCGCCACCACAGTCATGGCGGGCGTGGCCGGGAAGATCAGGATGGCGATCATGCCGATCAGCGCGCCCACGGCTGTCCCCGAGAAGCGGTACAGACACATCTGCACGGAGTCCGCAACATAGACCTGCATGACGATGACGGCGGACAAGGTTGCCCAGTAGCCGTATTTCAGATGGAAAAGATGAGTAATGCCATAGGCCAGCACCGCGGCGATGCCGGTTTTCAAGGCGTGGCGGATCATGGATTGGTGGGAGTCCGGATCAACAAAAGGCATGTTCATTCCTTGGTTTGAAATCGTGTCGTGCGGCACCTTCAGCAGTCTCCCGGTCCGGGCGGCGCGGAAGCCCCTCTGGTCCCATTATCCGAAAATTGCAAGCGCAGGGCATGGTTGTGCAATGGCAGTCTCGTTGTCCCCCGGCCGGCAAGCGTTGCGTCGTTTATTTTTGCGTGGTATTTTTTTTAAACATTGATCCGAATACGTGGTGTGTTTTCTCCAATCCGTTAATCTGCAGCCCGTCATCGAGGTATTCCAATGCGCATGCTAGCTGAATTTTTTCCCGGGTTCACCGACGTCATGGATAACATGGACGCGCTTTTGGCCAGCAAAAATGTTCTGGACGAGAAGACCTTCCAGTTCATCTGTCTGGCTCTGTCCATCAAGGGGCGCTCCAAGCCCTGTGTGCTCAAACACTTCAAGGGCGCTCTGGACGCCGGCGCGACCATGGAAGAGCTGTCCTACATCCTGGCCCTGACCATGCGCGAGGCCGCGGGTGCCGACGACTGCTGGACCCACGACGTCATCGGCGAGTGGAAGCAGATCGTGCTGGGCGGCGTCGACTGTTCCTGTAAAAAATAGCCTGGCCTCTGCAGATTCGAGCCGCCTTCACGGGCGGCTCTCTCTTTTCGGGCGCTTGGCCCGGCCTGGTCGTTACATCCTGTCCGCTCCGAGGATCATGAGCGTCATGGCGTCCCGGCGGCCTGCGAAATAGGTGTCGATGGCCCGGCCGAACAGGTCCTTGTCCTCGGCCGCCTGCTCGAACAGGGTCATGGACGAGCAGAATTTGAGGTCGTCCGGGCCTCCGAGGATTTCATGGGCCGTGAGGCTCTGTAGCGCAAGCATGGCCCGGGTGCATTCCCGGAGCCTGGCACCGAGCACCGGGTGCCCAAGGTAGGCCCCGGCCTCGGCCAGGCTCTTGATCGCATAATGCCGGGCCGTGGAGCTGCGGCCCAGTCCGTCGATCTGCGGAAACACGAACCACATCCAGTGGGATGTCTTGCGGCCGGCGCGCAGTTCGGCCAGGGCCCGGTCATACGTGTGTTCCTGGGCCTGCAGAAAACGTTTCAGGTCAAAGGAGTCTTGGGCGTGCACGCTGTCCTCCCGGCCCGGGACGCTGCCCATGGCCTATGGTTCTTGGTGTCCATTACGCCCATCCGGTCCATATCGTCCACCCTGTCGGTGCGGCCGTTCAAAACACGTTTGCGCATCCCGGCGCCCTGCACTATGACGTGGCTTTCCGCCGCAACCCCAACCCAGCGTGGTTTTCTTGAACGCTCTCACCGCAGAACACCTGGCCCAGGCCGACGCCCTCATGGCCGAACACCGCGATACCCCGGGCTCCCTCATTACTGTCCTTCGACTGTGCCAGGATATCGCGGGCTATTTTCCACCGGAACTCATCGAGCACATCGCCCGGGGCATGAGCATTCCCCTGTCCAAGGTTTACGGGGTGGTCTCCTTCTATTCGCTTTTTTCCCTGAAGCCAAAAGGCCGCCATCAGGTGCGCGTCTGCACCGGCACGGCCTGCTACGTGCGCGGGGTGCGGGAGGTGCTGGATCGGGTGGAGCGGCGCTTCGACGTCAAGGCCGGCGGCACGTGCGCGGACGGGCGCTTCAGCCTGGAGCCCGTGCGCTGTCTCGGCGCCTGCGGGCTCGCTCCTGTGATGATGGTCGATGGCGACACCCACGGCGGGGTCACGCCCGATTCGGCCTGCGAAATTCTGGAGGGCTACGAATGAGCGCGTCCGGAAAAATCGACCGCGCCGGACTCCAGGCGCTGCGCGACAGGGAAAAGGCGCTTTTGGACACGGCCGCGCCTCGCATCTTCTGCTGCAGCGGCACGGGCTGCCACGCCACAGGCTCCATCCCGCTCATCGAGGCCCTGCGCGAGGAGGCTGCGAGGCAGGGCGGGGTGCAGGTTATCGAAACGGGCTGCAACGGCTTCTGCGCCCTGGGCCCCGTGGTCATAGTTCAGCCCGGCGGCATCCTCTACTGCAAGGTGCGCCCCGAAGATGCCTTCGAGGTGGTCGCCTCGGCCGGAGGCGAGCCCGTGGAGCGCCTGCTGTATCGCGACCCGGCGGGAACGGCCGTGGCGAGCATGGACGAGATTCCGTTCTTTGCCCTGCAGCGTCCCTGGATCCTGCGCAACAAGGGCCGCATCGACCCTGAAAACATTGGCCACGCCATCGCCCATGAGGGGTATCAAGGGCTGGCCAGGGCACTTTTTGATTTTTCTCCGGCCGACATCGTGGAGGAAATGCGTCTCTCGGGCCTGCGCGGACGCGGCGGGGCGGGCTTTCCTACGGGCCTCAAATGGAAGTTCGCGGCCGCCTCGCCCGGCGACATTAAGTACGTGCTCTGCAACGCCGACGAGGGCGACCCCGGCGCGTTCATGGACCGCTCCATCCTCGAATCCGACCCGCACGCGGTGCTCGAAGGCATGCTCATCGCTGCCATCGCCATCAATGCGCGCCACGGCTACATTTATTGCCGCTCCGAATATCCCCTGGCCATCCAGCGCTTGACCATCGCCATCGGGCAGGCACGGGAACTCGGTCTTCTCGGTGAGAACATCCTTGGCAGCGATTTTTCCTTCGACCTTGAAATCTATCAGGGCGCGGGGGCCTTTGTCTGCGGCGAGGAGACCGCGCTCATGCGCTCCATCGAAGGGCGGCGCGGCATGCCCCGCCCCCGGCCGCCATTTCCGGCGCAAAAAGGGCTGTGGGACAAGCCGACGGTTCTGAACAACGTCGAGACCTTCGCGGGCGTGGGCCGCATCATCCGTCTCGGCGGCGCGCACTACGCCAGCATCGGTACCGAGGGGAGCAAGGGCACCAAGGTCTTCGCCCTGTCCGGCGACGTGAACAACATCGGGCTGGTCGAGGTGGACATGGGCACGCCGCTGTCCACGCTGGTGAACGACATCGGCGGCGGGGTGCCCGGCAAGCGCACATGCAAGGCCGTGCAGCTCGGCGGCCCATCGGGCGGGAGCATCCCGGCGCACCTGCTGGACACGCCCGTGGACTACGAGGCCATCGCCTTGGTCGGCGCCATCATGGGTTCGGGCGGGGTCATCGTCATGAACGACCGGACCTGCATGGTCGACATGGCCCGCTTCTTCATGGACTTCATCCAGGACGAATCCTGCGGCAAGTGCACACCCTGCCGGGAGGGGACCAGGCGTCAGCTCGAAATTTTGACGCGCATTTGCGAGGGGAATGGTGAGCCCGGCGACCTGCGCACCCTGGAGGACCTGGCCGCCGTGATCACCGACGCATCCTTGTGCGGCCTCGGCCAGACCGCGTCCAATCCGATCCTGTCGGCCCTGCGCCATTTCCGCGATGAATTCGAGGCCCACATCACGGACAAACGCTGCCCGGCCAAACGCTGCGTGGCCCTGCTCAAATTCGAGGTGGACGAGTCGCGCTGCCGCAAATGCGGGCTGTGCCACAAGGCCTGTCCGGCCGGGGCCGTGAGCTGGGCCAGGAAGCAGACCGCCCGCATCGATCGCGAAAAATGCGTGCGCTGCCTGGCCTGCTTTAAGGCCTGTCCTTTTGACTGCATCGACTGACGGGGACGCCATGGAACTGACCATCAACGACACGCCGTACGTCTTCACTCCCGGCCAGACCATTCTGGAAGCGGCCAAGGCCCACGGCATCTTCATCCCGACCTTGTGCCATCTGCCCAAGTGCACGCCCACCGGCGCCTGCCGCATCTGCGTGGTCGAGGTCTGGGGCGCGCGCACCCTGGTCGCGTCCTGCGCGGCCCCGGCGTCCGAGGGCATGATCGTACACACCGAGTCCGCGCGCGTGATCCGCGCCCGCAAGACGGTTCTGCGCCTCATGCTCGACTCCGGAAATCACGACTGCCTGCTCTGCCCAGCGGCGGGCGATTGCACCCTGCAGAGCCTCGCCTTCCGCTACGGCGTGGGCACGGGGACTTTTGAGCGGACGAAGCCGCGCTATCGGCCCGAGACGGGCAATCCGTTCATCGTCCGTGATTTTTCCAAGTGCATCCTCTGCGGCCGCTGCGTGCAGGCCTGCAACGAGGTGCAGGTCAACGAGGCCATCGATTACGGCTACCGTGGCGCTGCCACCAAGATCGTGGCCGGATGCGACACCACCCTGGCCGAGTCGGACTGCGTTTTTTGCGGCGAGTGTCTGCAGGTCTGCCCGGTGGGCGCCCTCGCTGCCCATGACGCCCGTCAGAAACCGCGCCTGTGCGAAACGCGCCCGGTGCGCACCACCTGCCCGTATTGTGGGGTGGGTTGTCAGCTGGACGTGCATGTGCAGGGCGGGCGCATCCAGCATGTTCTGGGCGCTGCGGATGGGCACAACAAGGGCAGCCTGTGCGTCAAGGGCCGCTTCGCCCTGGATTTCACCGCGCATCCGGAGCGGCTCACGTCTCCGCTCATCCGGCGCGACGGCGTTCTTGTTCCGGCCAGCTGGGCCGAGGCGCTTGATCTGGTGGCCGCCCGCCTCCTGGCCCTGCGCGAGGAGCACGGGCCGGACGCCCTGGGCTTTCTGGCCTCGGCCCGTTGCACCAACGAGGAGAACTACCTGTTCCAGAAACTGGCGCGGTGCCTCGGCACCAACAACGTGGACCACTGCGCGCGGCTGTGCCATGCGCCCACGGTCACGGGACTCATGCAGGCCTTCGGCAGCGGCGCGGCCACCAACCCCATGAGAGATCTGGACAACGCCGACGTCATCTTCGTCACCGGTTCCAACACGACCGAAACCCACCCCGTGTTTTCAAGCCGCATCAAGCGCGCTGCCAGGTCCGGGGCCACGCTCCTGGTCGTGGATCCGCGCGGCATCGGCCTGACCCGGCACGCCCAGCTCTGGCTCAGACCCCGGCTGGGGACGGATATCGCCTGGATCAACGGGCTCATGCACGTCATTCTGCGCGAGGGGCTGGAGAACCGGGCCTTCATAGGCAGCCGCACCGAAGGGTTCGAAGAGCTGCGCACGGCTCTGGTTTCCTACACTCCCGAATACGTGCAGTCCCTGACGGGGATTGCGGCCGCTGACCTGGAACGGGCGGCCCTTATGTTTGCCCGCGCCGGGGCGGCGACGATCCTGTATTGCATGGGCATCACCCAGCACACCTGCGGCACGGACACGGTGCAGGCTCTGGCCAATCTGGCCATGCTCTGTGGTCACGTGGGTCGGCCGGGGGCCGGGGTCAACCCGCTGCGCGGCCAGAACAACGTGCAGGGGGCCTGCGACATGGGGGCGCTACCGAACGTGCTGCCCGGCTACCGGCGCGTGGACGACGACGCGGCCCGCATTCATGCCGAAGAGTTGTGGGGGAAGAGGCTGTCAGGGAAACCGGGCCTGACGGCCACGGAGATGATGGCCACGCCGCAGGTCAGGGCCATGTATGTTATGGGCGAAAACCCGATGCTTTCGGATGCGGACCAAGGGCACGTGCGCGAGCGGCTTCATGAACTCGACTTTTTGGTCGTGCAGGACATCTTCCTGACCGAGACGGCGAACCTGGCCGATGTGGTTCTGCCTGCGGCGTCCGCGCTTGAGAAGGACGGCACCTTCACCAACACCGACCGCCGCGTGCAGCGCGTGCGCGCGGCCGTGCCGTGTCCGGGCGAGGCGCTCCCGGATTGGCGCATCCTGAGCCTTCTGGGTCCGCGCCTGGGGGTGACTGATGCGTACGACCGCCCCGAGGAGATCATGCGCGAGATTGCCCTGGCCGCGCCCATCTACGGCGGCATCGACTACCGTCGCATTGGCAAGGAAGGGCTCATCTGGCCCTGTCCCGACCAGACACATCCCGGCACTCCCATCCTGCACCGCGAGACCTTCCCACGGGGCCGGGGTCGCTTCATCGCCACGCATCCGCAACTGCCGGCGGAGATGCCGGACCAGGACTATCCCTTTCTGCTCAGCACCGGCCGGGTGCTTGAGCACTACCACACCGGCACCATGACGCGCAAAAGCGAGGGCCTTAACCGGCTCATGCCCGCGTGTCTGGCAGAGATTCATCCGGAGGATGCGGGGCGGCTTAAAATCGTCTCCGGCCAGCAGGTCCGTGTCGCGTCCAGGCGTGGGGAGATCACGGTCACGGCCCTGGTCACGAACCGCGTCGCGCCGGGCATGGTCTTCATCCCCTTCCATTTCGCCGAGGCGGCGGCCAACGCCCTGACCAACGCCGCGTGCGATGCGGCGGCCAGGATTCCGGAATTCAAGGTGTGCGCGGTGCGGGTCTGCCCTGCATGATGCCGCGCTTTATTCGATGGCCACGAACCAGGCGTGGAATTCCCGCTTGGCCTTGAAGCCTACGCCCACAGCCCCCTTGTGCAGGTACAGGCAATAGGCCCAGTCCGGGGCATAGGCGCTGCTGGTCGAGGACCAGTAGGCTTCGCGGATGTCTATGAAAGGATGATCCGAGGGCAGAGCGGGGTTGTGATTCCCGGCGTCAACCAAAGATTCCAGTTCGCGGATGGTAGGCAGACGCCATTTGCGGCCTTTCGCACCCTGACTTTTTGCGGCCAGCAGGGCTTCTTCCCAGGTGCAGACTCCCAAATGATCCGTTGATCTCGCCCACAAAAGTCCTGTCAGCATGTCGCGCACTCCGTCTTCTTCCATCGCAAAACGCGGCTCGGGCCACGGCGCGCCGCAGCGCAATTCCCCGTCCTGGCCCGTTGCGGAGCAGTCGATGATTGTTCCGTGAGCGTCCCGGCATTGCCTTTGTCCGGTGCGCGAAAGGACTGTGCTCTTTCCGCGTACCGGCCAGACCATGGCGTCGCGGGTCTTGTCACCGTAGAACATGCGGCCGCCTTCCAAGTGTACGTGCCAGGCGTAACCCGGAGCCATGCTCGCCGTGGTCGAGGTCCAGTACCAGGTCTGGCTGACCGTGAAGGGATGCCCGGCCGGCAGGGCCGGACGGTGGTGGCTGTAGCTGACCAGGCTTGAAAGCTCGCGGCGGTTCGGCAGCCGCCAGTCGGCATGGCCGAAGGCGTTTTCTTCGTTCATGCGCTTCACGGCGGACAGGGCCTCGGGCCAGGACATGGGAAAGTCACCCACAGAGGCGATGCGTGGCCAGACCAGCCCCGTCAGGCGGTCCAGGACCAGGTCGCTTTCCAGCAATTCGAACCGTGGGATTGGCCAGGGACGGCCAGTCCGGAATTCTCCATCCTGGCCGCTGCCTGCGCAGCCCACAGGCTTTCCTTCCGCGTCAAAACACAAGGTCTGGCCCGTGGCCAGAATGTGACGGATAGTGCTGGAGGTCATGGGCGGCCCTACTCCGCGCAGTCGACGCACAGCGTGGCTTCGGGCATGACCAGCAGACGACCGATGGCGATATCTTCGCCGCACTCGGCGCAGACTCCGAAATTTTCGTCATCGACCTTGTCCAGGGCGCGCTCAAGCCGCATAAAGGTTCGTTTGGAATCCGTCAGGCGCTGGCCGCTGATGGCCTGGTTGGCGATGGAATCCATGCGCGACAGTCGTCCGATGGGTTGGTCCAGAGACACAGGTTTGGACGTTTCCTCCAGTTGGGCGAGGGTGATTTTGAGTTCTTCCATGCGCTTTTCGATGCGCGTTCTGATTTCCCGGAGTTGTTCTGGGGTCATGTTTTGGTCCTTGAAAAGGTTGGGCGACCGCTCTCTCCCAGGGAGAGGACGCGCGACGTGAGGCATCATTATAGGAACCAAAGCAACGCAGGGTCAATGTGCACGGCGGAATAGGGGCATGAAACGCATGGCAGGGTCGGAAGCCCGAGCTTCCGACCCTGCCAAACTTTATTTTTTAAGCCGTTCCCTTAAATGGGTGTGCGGAAATAGATCACCGACTGGGCGCTCATCTTTTTGACGATTTCCTTGCCTTCGGCCTCAAGCTCCATTTTGAGCAACTCCTTTTCCCCGAAGCGGATGGCATCGGTCAGGCAGTCCGGGGACTACGAGTTATGACAGACGTCACTGTAAAAAAGTCGCGAAAGAGCATGGGTGTCATTCCCGCGAAGGCGGGAATCCATTCTTTTCAGATAGTTAAAAAGGCATGGATCCCCTTTTTCAAGGGAATGACGATTTTTTGCAGTGACATCATGACAGGAGAAATGCTCTTATTGATGGAATAAAAAAAGCAGCGCCATATGGTCATGGGCTGCTTTGCTTATCTGATGATTTCGCGGTGATGTCAGGACTGGTTTGGTGCGGGGTAAAAAAAATTACAGGCCGGAATTCGGTCTTTAAAATTCGTTGTTAACGTCAACAATCAGATAACGCTCAGGCCGCCCGGAAATTCTTCCTTCTGGCGGAGGCTTGCGCCATTTCGAGGCCCACTCCGTACCTGCTCGAAAACAGGCCTTCCTGCGGGGCGCACCAGCGGACCATGCCTACGCAATAGGCTTCGCCGAGGCGCTGCGCGTTTTCGGCTCCGGGGCGGAAGAAGATTTTCACTGGCTCCCCCCGGGTCAGGGGATGGTCCATTTCGATCATCAGGCCTGTGTCGCTGTAGTTGACGATGCGGGACTCGAACGGGCCTCTGGACGATGCATACAGCTGCACGCTGCAACGCTCCAGGCTGGCCTTGCGCGGCGATCTTCTTTTGTTAATCATGCCGAATCCTCCCACTCCCAAATTGATCTGGAAAACGTCATACATTTAAGTCAGACTACAGCTTTTGTCCAGTCCTGTAAGACAAAAACGTCACTGTTGCACGTTCAGCTCTTGCATAAGTCTGACCACGGCCAACTCCTTCGCCTTGGCTTCCACGTCCACGGTCATGGACCGGCTCCGCCAGCATTCTGGGACGTCGGCCATGTCGATGTAGTCGGCGTGGGGTTTGGCGTTGGCGTTCCAGCCCTCGCGCGGGGATGAGATGTGGCAGTAGGGTTCGCGGCCGCGCCAGGTCTTCGCCGCGAGGTCCGTGGCCTCGCACTCGCCCAGACCATCGGGGTTGCAGCGATGATGATGCACGTCATAGACCAGCGGCAGGCCCAGGTCCTCGCACAGGGGTAACAGGTCGGCCACGGTGTAGCTCACGTCGTCGTTTTCAACGGAGAGCCGCGCGGCCACGTTTTCGGGCAGGCGCTTGAAGGTCTCGGCGAAGCGGGCCAAGGCCGCGGATTTGTCGCCATAGACCCCTCCGCCGTGGATGTTGATCACGTCCGCGCCGACCATTCCGGCCAGCAGGGCGTGGTATTCCAACTCGCGCACGGAGTTTTCGACCACGTGGGCGTGGGGCGAGGACAGGACCACGAACTGGTCCGGGTGGAAGCTCAGGCGGATGTTGTGCTCCTGCGCAAGCTTTCTGACAGCGGCCAAGCGTGCGGCAATGGTCTCGGCCTGTGGCAGGTCTTCCAGGGCGTAGCCGACCTCGGGGTGGGTCATGCGTGGAAACAGGGGCGACATGATGCGAAACGCGCCGATGCCGAGCCGGTGCGCCGCCTGTACGGCCAGGAGCAGGTTGTCCGCGTTGTGCAGACAGATGCTTGACACCTTGGCCAGGGCGGCCTTGCGCTCCAGGCCTGACAAAACCTTGGCCGTGGTGGTGCGAAAGGAAATTTCCTCGGCCACGAAGAGGCAACACAGTCCGAAACGCATAATGATCCCTGTTGAAACAGGTTGAAGTTCAAGAAACTCCATAACAATCAATCATCTTAAAACCGTTCACAAATCAATTCTGGCAAGGCGCGAGCCGATTTTGCCGGGTGAGGTGTCGCCGTCTACATGAGCCCGGCAAAATCGGTGAGCAACGCAGTCCAGAATTGATTTGTGGACGGTTTTAACGGGCTACGGGCAGTTCGTTCCAGGACGTGGTGTAGCTGGGAGAGCGCCGTTCCTGGCGCATGTGCCACTCCTTCTTTCCCAGGCCCGAGGCGGCCAGGGTCAGGGTGCCCTGGCCATGAAGGGTGTTGATGCGATCCATGACCTGCATCAGCGCGTCGCGTTTGGCCTTTTCCTCCCCGTGGGGCTCCAGGAAGGAAAGCTGGCGGCCCGTGGCCGGGGAGAGGTCGAGGAGGATCACGCCCGCTTTCTGGTATTTGTAGCCCGGCTTGTGGATGTCCCGCAGAATTTCAAGGGCTGGGCCATGCAGGTCGAGGGTGTTCGCCGTGGGCGCGGCCAGAGCGCGGCAGCGGCTCCCAGCGTACTGGGGCTCCGGCTGGAAGCGGTTTGTTTCGAGAAAGACCTGCACGGCCCCGGCCACCAGCCCCTTGCGGCGCAGTTTTTCCCCGGCCCGCTGCACGTAGGCCGAGACAGCCTCCTCCAGGCTCGCGAGATTCTGGATGCGCGTCCCGAAGGAACGTGAGCAGACCAGGGAACGGGCCGGGGGCGGGGCATCCTCCAGGGCGATGCACGGGATCTGGCGCAGCTCCAGCACGGTGCGCAGGCCGGTCACGGTCAGGTGGCGGCGGACCCAGTCGTCGTCCTGGCGTTTCAGGTCGAGGGCGGTATGCACCCGGCAGGCACTGAGACGCCGCGCGCTTTTGCGACCGATGCCCCAGATATCGCCTGTTTCGAGGCCTTGCAAAACCCCGTCGATGTCCTCCTCGTCCTCCAGCAGGCGCACGCCGTCGCCCCCGCCCTTTTTGGCCAGCCGGTTGGCGATCTTGGCCAGGGTCTTGGTTCGGGCCAGCCCAACGCAGACCGGGATGCCGGTCCATTGCCGCACCGTGCGGCGGATTTCACGGGCTGTCTGCAGGAGGGAGGGGGCATTCAAACCCCGCAGCAGCAGAAAACATTCATCGATGGAATAGACTTCCATCTCCCCCGAGAAGTTGCTCAAGATGCGCATGACCCGCGCGGACATGTCGCCGTAGAGGGCGTAGTTGGAGGAGAAGACATGCACGCCGCTGCGGCTGAAGAAGGCCTCGCGCTTGTAGGCCGGTTCGCCCATGGCGACCCCTAGGGCCTTGGCCTCGTTTGAGCGGGCGATGACGCAACCGTCGTTGTTGGAGAGCACGACCACGGGTTTGCCCTCCAGGCGGGGGTTGAAGACCCGCTCGCAGGACGCATAAAAATTGTTGCAGTCGACCATGAGGTAGAAGTCGCGCATCTAGAGCTTCCGCACTACGCCGAGGACCACGCCCCAGATGTGCAGGTCCTGCTCCGCTGCCACGGTGATGGTCTGGTAGCGCGGGTTTTCCGGGGCGAGCAGGGTCTGGCCATTTTTCATGACCAGACGCTTGACCGTCAGTTCCCCGTCCAGCACCGCGATCACGATCCTACCGTGGGCGGGCTGTTCGGAACGGTCCACGACCAGGACGTCGCCGTCGTTTATGCCTGCCCCGGTCATGGATTCTCCGCTGACCTTGACCATGAATGTGGCGGCGGGGTTACGGATCAGATAGGTGTTCAGGTCCAGGGCGGTTTCGATGTAGTCGTCGGCCGGAGAGGGGAACCCGGCGGAGATGCGGTCCAGGTATAGGGGCGTGCCGTGGCTCGATTCGCTGACCGCCCGGCCCAGGATTTCGACCCGGTCGTGGCGTGAGGGGATGTGGAGAAGATTCATCATGGAGAAACCATGCCGCCCGCCTTGGCTTCCGTCAACGCTGGCGTTAGGAGTGTTCCGGACGAACACGAACATGAATGGGGGAGCTCATGTGTAGCTGATCCTCAAGGAGAATACATGACCATCACCGCCTGCACCCTCGATTGTCCCGATGTCTGTTCCCTTGTCGCGGAAAACGGTCCGGACGGCCTGCGTCTGCGCGGCAATCCGGCCCACCCCTTCACACGCGGCTTTGTCTGTCCCAAGCTCGACGTACACCGCAGGCGTCTGGCCAGTCCGCATCGCCTGCGATCCCCCCGACTCAAGGTGGACGGGAGCTGGCAGGACATAAGTTGGGATGAGGCCATGGGGCTGTGTGCCGAGAAGATAACCCTGTACCGGGACGAGCCCCGCTCCATCCTGCATGTGCGCGGCTCGGGCAACCGCGGCGTGATCAAGGCCCTGTCGAACCTCTTCTTTCGCAGGCTGGGAACTTCCGGCCTGCACGGGTCCTTGTGCGACGAGGCCGGGATAGCTGCCTGCACGGAAGATTTCGGCTGCCTGCGCACCAATGACATTTCGGACATCCTGAACACGTCGACGCTGGTCAACTGGGGGCGCGATCTGGCGCGTGGCTCGGTGCATTTGGCGGCCATGGTCCGCGTCCTGCGCAGGAAGGGCGTGCCAGTGCTGACCATCGCGCCCGGTGAGGATACGGCCAAAAGTTTTACGGACCATTTCGTGCGCGTGAGGCCGGGAACGGACCGCTTCCTGGCTGCGGCAGTGCTGCGCGAGGTTCTACGTCGCAAGGGAATCGCGCCGGAGGTGGTGGCCAGCTGTCATGACCTGGCAGGTTTTGAAGGGTTGCTTGCCGGGTCCGGACCACAGCTTTTGGATTGGTGCGGGGCAACGCCCGCCGATGTGGCGCTGCTGGCGGACCATTACGCCGGGCCCACGCCCGTGGCCACGCTTCTGGGCTGGGGGCTGCAACGCTATCGTTTCGGCGGTCAGAACGTGCGCTTCATCAACGCTCTGGCCATGCTCTCGGGCCAGGTGGGCAGAAGCGGCGGCGGGACCTACTACGGCTTAAGCTCCATGGCCAACTTCGAGCTGCCCTGGAAGACGGAGACTGCGTATGGCCGCACCCTGCTCATGCCCGATCTGGCCCGGGAACTCCGCCGCGCCGAGCCTCCCGTGCGCATGGCCTGGATCGAATGCATCAACCCTGCCAACCAGTTCCCGGAGGCGGGCGAAGTGGCCGCAGCCTTGGATGGACTCGATTTCGTGGTGCTGGCCGATGCCTTCATGACCGACACGGCGGAGGTGGCGGACCTGATCCTTCCAGTGGCGCTGATGCTCGAACAAGAGGATGTGGTTGGCTCCTTCCTGCATGAATACGTGCAGTCGAGCGCCAAGGCCGTGGAGCCGCCGGAAGGCGTGCGTACGGATTATCAGATCTTGTCCGATCTGGGCGGTCGGCTCTCTCCCCCTGTGATCCTGCCCGAGCCCGAGGAGGCCCTGCGCCAGGCGCTCCGTTCCCGGACCCTGGAGACCAGCCTCGAAGATCTGCGCCGCAAGGGATACGTTCGTTCCACCCATGCGGCCGTGGCCTTTGAGAACCTGCGCTTCGGGCACGCGGACGGACTCTACCGCCTGCCTCCCTGCCTGGACCCGCCGGTGGCGGCGGCGCAAGCGTATCCGCTGCAGCTCTTGACGCTCATCAACCGCCGCTTCGTCCATTCCCAGATCCCGCCCGAGGATCAGACCGGCGAGCCGGTGGTGACGGTGCATCCGCGCACCCTCGAAGGTCTCGGCGTCATACCCGGAGCGGGTTGGCTGGTCACAAAGCTTGGGCGGCTTGCGGTGCAGTTCGCGGCGGACGAGTCAGTGCACCCGGACTGCGCGGTCTACCGGCGTGGGCCGTGGGCCAAATTGGGCGGCGGGGTGAACCGTATAATTGGTTTCGTGGAGACGGACATGGGCGGGGCCGGTGCCTACTATGAGCAGCACTGCCGCCTGGAGCAGAGAGGTCAGTAGCGGCCGTTCTTGACCGTGGTCACGTAGAGCTCGTAGTCGGGGTCGTTTTCGACATTGACGCCCGGGTAGCTCGGCTCGCTCCATTCGAAGCGGTCGTTCCTCCAGGCCACGATCGTCCGCCGGGCCTTGAAGGCAGCGTCCACATAGACCACTTCCACGGTGTCCCGCATGTCGTAGGCGGAGGCGTCGCAGACGATGCCGACCTTGGTGAAGGGCTGGCCATGGATGGTGACGGGATAGCCTGTTCTGATCTTGGGCCGCATGTGCTGCTTTCTCTGGCTGAAGGTTTTGGCGGGAGGCCTTTAGGGCCGGTTCGCAAAATATTGCGCATTTTTTTCTGGAAAGAAAATACCGTTACGGCTCGCGGTGGGACGATTTTTGGAGCTCCGATTCGTTGCGTCCGAAACGGGAGGCGTTTGGTTTAGGTTCCTGGTGTCTGAAGCCTCGACATATATCGGCGCTCAAACTGCGCGGCCGGCCGTTCAAGACGATTTCCTGCCGCATATGCGTGCAATGACATTGGTCAGATCCTTGATGGAGACGGGTTTGGCCAGATATTCGTCAAACCCGTCTTCCAGATACTTTTCCCTGTCCCCGTGAAGGGCGTGGGCCGTGAGCGCGATGACGGGCAGGTTGTGCCCGAATCTTTTGCGGATATGCCGTGTGGCCATGCTTCCATCCATGATCGGCATCTGGATGTCCATGAGCACGCAGTCCACAGTGGCGGTTTCCAGAAGATCAAGGGCTTCCTGGCCGTTGATGGCGCAGATGACCCGGTGTCCAAGTTTTTCGAGGGATTTTTGCAGGAAGAGCCGGTTGATGGGGTTGTCCTCGGCCACCAGGACCGACAGCCCCTGCACAGGCAGTTCTTCACCCTTGGCCGGGTCCTGCCCAGGCTCTTCCGGCAATGCCAATTCGACCGGGATGCTGAAGAAAAAGGTGGTTCCCTCCCCTTCCGTGCTGCGCACCCCGATGGCGCCCCCCATGGCCTCGATGAGCTGTTTGACGATGGCCAGCCCCAGCCCCGTGCCCTGATAGGTTCTGGTCGGAAAGCGCACCGCCTGGGTGAAGCGCTCGAAGATGCTGTCCAGTTTGTCCGCAGGGATGCCGCATCCGGTGTCCCATATTTCAAAATGGAGCATCATGCGGGTGCTGTTTTCTTCGGAAGTCAGCCCTGTCAGGCGCAGTTCAATTTTTCCTTTTTCCGTGAACTTGACCGCATTGCCAACCAGATTGAAAAAAATTTGGCGAATCCTGTTTTCGTCGCCGAGCACGGCCTCCGGCAACTCTTCCGTTAGGACCAGGGACAGGGTGACGCCCTTCTCCAAGATGCTGGGTTTGAAGAAGGCGATGGTGGCTTCGAGCATGCTCCTGGCGTTGAAGCGGGTTTTTTGCAGCTCGATTTTTCCGGCTTCGACTTTCGAGAAATCGAGGATGTCGTTGATGATGTGCAGCAGATTTTGTCCGGATTGGCGGATAAGGGTCAGATATTCCTGCACGCCCGGAGTGCCTGGATTGCCGATGGCCAGTTCGGCCAGTCCCATGATCCCGGTCAGGGGGGTGCGAATCTCGTGGCTCATGTGCGCCAGAAAAAGGCTTTTGGCCTCGTTGGCCTCATCGGCTTTGCGCCTGGCCGATTGCAGTTGCAGCAGAGCCTGTTTGCGGATGTGCACAACCAGGGTCAGGGAGATGATGATGACCAGTAAGGCGACAACGATACTCCCGAATATCAAAAAGAGCCGCTTGTTGGCTTCGAGGATGTTCCGGGGCCGATGCACGATGACGGAGCCTTTCGGCAAGGCCTTCTCGTCCAGGTTGAAGCGGGTCAACTCCCGGTGATCAAAGAGGAATCGGTTGGCGACCTCCTTGACCACAGGCAGCTTTGAAGGCGCGGTCCCGTCCAGAATTTGCAGGGTCATGCGGGCCGCTATCCGGCCGTGTTCGGCGCCGTTGACCAATTTGCCGCCAACGATGCCGTGTCCCAGGAAAAAATCCCAGAATCCATAAATCGGGCTCTGCGTATTGGCTCTGACCAGGGCCACGCTGGGGCCGAAATCAAGCATGCGGCCATCCAGTCCGGCAATGGCGTTGGCCAGAAAGACAAGTGTTTTCGGGCTAAGGCCGGCAAGTTTTTCCAGCAGGGTCGGGGTGGGGATGTCCTGCCAGAAGTGAAAGCGCAATCGTCCGGCATAGGATGGCATGAGATGCAGAAACTGGCTGCGGTTTGACCTGTCCGTGCTGGATAGAGAGCCTCCGATGATGACCACATTGCGCGTATCGGGATGCAGGGCCAGGGCTGCGTCCAGTGTCTCGCGTACGGAGATTATTTCCGATACGCCTGTGATGCCTTCCGCTCCGCCAAGCATTTCCGGCTGGAAATTATTCACGCCGCAGAAGATTATGGGAACGTTTTCAAAGAGCTCGTCGCGGTGTTGCAAAACGAAGCTGAAAGCCGCGTCGTCCGAGACAATCACCGCGCTTACAGCGTGATCCCGCACGTGGGTTGCGATCAGTTCCGACTGCATCTTAAGAATGGGTTCTTGCGGGTAGCGCTTGGCGTCCAGATACTCGGTGCTGAGCGACCAGGGCTTCCCGGATTTGGAAAAGGTCTCGACGATGCCCTGGTGTATGTCGTCGGTCCAACTCAGTCCCGGATTGTAGGAGTGAATGACCAGAATATTGGGGACGGTCTGGGCTTGCGCGCAGAGCGCGACCAGACCCAGCATCAGCAGCAGGGAAAAGGCTTTATTCCACAAGTGCGGTTGCCTCCTGAAGGAGACCTTCCGGGATGTCGATGCGCAGTTTCCTGGCCATGTTCACGTTGAGCATGGTCAGTCCCTGCGTTTTACTTACGACGGGGATGTCCACGACACGTTCGCCGTTCAGGATGCGCAGGGCCATGCCCGCCGCCAGGGTTCCGTGTTCGAATCCGGTCTGGATCACGCCGCAGAGGGCTCCATCGGCGACCGTGTAATCGAAAAAACCCAAGGAGGGGATGATCACGTTGTTCCGGGTCCAGCGCATGACTTCGCGGTCCGGAACGATCTGTCCTGCGGCATCGGTCAGGTTGTGGTAGTTCAAAATGGCGAGGGCGTCGTGGGTTGAACCACTGGAGTTCAGGATTTGCCGCCAGTTTTCATAGCTGTCGACAATGATCCACTCGGCTTCGATGCCTGTCGGGGTCGAGGCGCGCATCGACCTGGCCATTGCAAGGCTTGAGGGCCGGGAGTCCAGGAGCACCAGAATTTTGCGGATGTCCGGACGCAGACGCCGCAGCAGTTCCAGGCTTTCGCTCCAGGCGGGCTTTTCGACGACGCCCGTGACGTTGACGGCCGGGTAGCCGTACTGCGCCGGATCCTGGTTGACCCCGCAGAAGACGAAGGCCGGGGCCGAGCTGTTGCCGGCAAACTGCGCCGCGAAATACTGCTGCGCATCGTCGTCGCTGGTGATGACCACGTCCGGTTTGAAATTGTTCATCGTCTCGGCCGCTATCCGTCCTGCGGCGGTGAGTCTGGCCTCGTCGCGGTTGATGTTGGTGTCCATGAAAACGGTGCGCAGTTCGATTTGATGCCTGGAAAGCATCCGCTCCAGGGCGTCATGGATGTCGGCGGTCCAGGCGAAATTTCGATCGTAGCTGTGTACGATCAGGATTTTTTTGCCGGTGTTGCCGTCAGCCTCTCCGGAGTGGGGGAAAAGGGCCGCGAGGAAGGCCAGAAGGATGACGAACGGGATTATGCGAGGCATGATTTTTCCTGTCACACAATGTCATTGCTCGCAATATGTGCCGGAGCTTTTGCAGCGTCTGCCCAATGCGCGTTTCTGCGTGTTTCCAGCCGGGAGAATTGTGGAAATCAATGACTGCTTTCCGCCGCGTCCGACCTTTTCGCGCTTTCCCGGTGCAGCATTTCCGAAATGGCGCTCAACAGCTCCTTGATATCGACAGGTTTGGACACATAGGCGTTCATGCCCGCTTTCAGAAATTTTTCTCGGTCGCCGTCCATGACGTAGGAGGTCATGGCGATGATGGGGATGTTTCTCGCCAAGTCTCCGGCTTGGCCCTGACGGATGCGCACCGTGGCCTCTACTCCGTCCATGACCGGCATCTGCACGTCCATGAGCACAAGATCGAAGGGCTCGCTTTCAAGGGCCTCAAGAGCCTGCCGTCCGTTCTGCACATGCCTGACCGTGGCCCCGAAAGCGCCAAGGAGCTTCGCGCCCAGAATGCCGCTGAAATGGTCGTCTTCGGCCATGAGCAGGTTCAAACCGTCCAGGGCGGGAGCAAAAAAGGACTCGCGGCCAGGCGCGCACGCGGTGTCCGGTGCAGCAGCGCCGAAGGTGACGCTGAAATACATGGTTGTGCCTATCTCAAGTTCGCTGACAACGGAGATGTTGCCACCCATGAAGCTCACCAGACGTTTGCAGATGGACAGCCCAAGGCCTGCGCCCTGATAGCTGCGGGTGAACCCTTCGGTGACCTGGGAAAAAGGCTGAAAAAGGCAGCTCAGCTTGTCGTCGGGGATGCCGATGCCGGTGTCGGCGACGGAAAAGAGCACGCGGCACTGCCCGCCTTGCAAGGCAGGCAAAAGAAAGGCGTCGACGGTTACGCCGCCCGCGTGGGTGAATTTGAGGGAGTTGCCGACCATATTGCTGAGGACCTGCTGCAGCCGTGTCGCGTCTCCGAGGAGTTGAAGCGGGATGGCCGGGTCCACGTTAAAGCGGAGTTCCAGCCCTTTTTCCCTGGCGGTGGGCGAGAAGAGGTCCCCGGTCTGGCGCAGCACTTCGGACAGCTCCATGGGCGCGCTCTGGATGCTGAGTTTGCCCACTTCGATGCGCGAGAGGTCCAGAATGTCGGTCAAGAGCCGCACCAGCCGGTTGCAGGATTGGATCGCCGTGTCCGTGTAGTCTTCCTGCACTGGACTTTGTTCCGTGAGCTGCAGGAGTTGAAGCATGCCCATGACGCCGTTCAGCGGTGTGCGGATCTCATGGCTCATGTTGGCCAGAAATTCGGACTTGGCGCAGTTCGCGGCTTCGGCCAGATCCCTGGCCTGCAGGATTTCCTCTTCGGCCCTTTTGCGGTCGCTTAGGTCCATGGAAATTTCGATGCGCACGAGGCGTCCGTCGGTCCAGGGAATGACCTGGTCGAAGTTCCTGTACCATTTGCGGGTTACGGGATTGAAGCATTCCCAGGCGATGACTCCATTAGGGTGGCCATCTTCGTCCAGCAGCCTGCTGTTCGTGCAGTGGGCGCAGGGCGCGGATTCATGGTTGAACGCTGCGTGACAGAGCTCCCCGGTGCAGTCGCGTCCGAAGCTGTCTTTCATGTATTGATTCATGAAGAGGATGCGGTAGCTTTTGCGGTCGGCCACGTAGACATCCACGGGCAGGCTGTCGAGGATGGTCATCAGCGTCCGGTTGCTGCCCGCCAGTTCCTCCTGGGCTTGGCGGCGGGCGATGGCCGCGCCCAGGCTGGCCGAGACGATATTGAGGACGTGTTCTTCGGTGGGCGTCCATGACCGGGCCGCGCGGACCGAATCGAAGCCGAGGAATCCCCACAGACTGCCGTGCAGCTGGATCGGCACCACCAGAATGCTGATGATGCCTTGTGGTTCGAGGATTTCTTTTTCATCTGTGGGAAAATCGCGGACCAGACCCTTGATGGCGCGTCCGGCACGCATCTCTGCCAGCCAGCGGGGGGTCACGTCGGTCATGGGCAGGTTTTGGAGATCTGGATTGTCGATCTGGGTCAGGATTCCGGTCCGCGCCCATTCGTAGATCTGGCTGGTCAGCACCGTGCCGGAATCCGCCTCGGGATGATTTCTGAAAACGTACACACGGTCCGTGTCCGTACCCTGACCTAGGCGTGCCAGAATCCTGGCCATGGACTGCTCCAGATCGGGTTCGAGAAGAAGCTCAAGGGAAGTGGTGGCCGCAAGTTCCAGGGCCTTTTCCCGCAAGAGAGAATTTTCTTCCGCGAGCTTGCGCGGCGTGATGTCGATAATCAGCCCCTCAAGAGCCTCGACCTCGCCGTTTTGAGATTGCACGGGTGCGCCCACTTCCCAGACCCATTTGGGTTGCCCGTCGGCGGTCATGATCTCGAATTCGAGCTGAACCGGGATATTTTTTTCGATGCCCTTTTTCCAGTTTTCCCGGATTTCAGGCATGTATTCGGGCAAGATGAGGTCGTTGAAAGAGAATCGGTTGCCGTGCAGCAACTCCTCGGTGCTGTATCCCGTGAGGCCCAGGCAGCCTCCCGAGACGAAGTCCATGCCCAGTTCCGCGTCGTTACGGCGGCGAAAGGTCATTCCGGGAAGACTGTCGATCAGCGCAGATGTCTTATCTCTTCCTGGTCCGGAATTTCCGGCCATGCAGCGCTCATCCGATGGGAGGTGAGAGGGCATCCGCGACTCGCAGGCGTTATTGGTGGAGTGGTCGCCAGGCAACCGGTTCATGAGTGATACTGAAATTTAACTTCGAAAACCAATTCAATACCCATGCCGGGAAGATCAAGTTTTCCATTTAGTTTCATCATTTTTCGAGAACTATCTATCAACATTCGATTTTTTTTCGTAAAAAACAACAATGAACGACTCATGAATCGGCAAAACGAGATCTGACATGGTCAAGCGCAAGGAAAAGAACGAGCGGGTCAAACGGCGATGCCGTAAATCCTCGTCTTTGATAAAAGGACGCAGCCCTTTCACTCAGCGCATGGACAAGCAAGGCACGAATTCCGGCAATGTCCGCCGCCTGGAGCGACCGCAGCAGGGCATCGCGAAGCATGCCCGTGCCGATGCTCTGGCCCGCATAACGCCGGTCGGCAGCCAGGCGGGCGAGAATCATGACCGGGATGGGGTGGGGCATGTTGCGCCTGATCGTGCCGGCCTTCGGTAATGGTGAGGCTATACGGCCAATGGGAGTTCAAGCGATATTTTTGTGCTTGAACCATCTGACGACATTGAAATCGTCCCGCCCATCGTTTCGATGATCAGGCGGGCGCTGTAGGTACCAAGGCCTGTGCCACTTTTCTTGCCCCAGGTGGCGTATTTTTCAAAAAATGAATCTCGAATTTGTTTCGGGACTCCGCCCTGATTGGAGATCGAGATGTGACACGTCTCATTCAAAGAGACCGTAATTTTGACGTTCCCGCCGGTTGGAGATGCCTCCAAGGCATTCTGTAAAAGGTTGCCAAGGGCGGTGTGAAGGAGCATTTCTTCCGCCAGAAGAAAGGTACCCGAACGCAAGTCGTTGAGATCGACCCCGTTGATTTCGATGGAAAGTGTAACGCCACGACCTTTGGTGTAGCTGATCGAGCTTTGGAACAATATGCGCAGTACAGCTGTCAAATCAACGGATTTTGGCTCAAACTGATATGTGCCCATTTCCATTTTCAAAAGGTCGAGAGATTGGTTGATCATGCCAAGCATGTTGTATCCGCTATCCCTGCCCATGCTCAGCATGTACTTCTGGTCCTGATCAATGCTCTCATCTTCAAGAAGATAATTGAACACCGCCAGGATTCCGCTCAATGGTACCTTGAGGTCATGGTGAGTGATCCTCTCGACATCTTCCTTCAGCAGTTCCAGTTTTTTGCGTTCTGTTACATCGTCAAGCTGAACGATTCCCCCACGAAACTTTCCTGATACATCTTTCATTCTGGAAAATATGGCCGCATAGATTTTATGCCCTTGCTCGTTAGTCTCTTCGAGTTCCAGACGAAAGGACGCTTCCGTGCCTAGTAGAAATCGGTCAAGCGCCTCCTTGAGCCACGGGAGAAGGACTGAAAGATGCCGTCGATGGACTGTCTGAGATTTGTCCACAGCATAATACGTAGATCCTTCAAAACGTTGCAGGCCAATCAGAGAGGCTGCAGAAATATTGAGGTTATCAATGAGCCCATGCTCATCGACAAGAAAGGCGGGAGTCTCGAGGCTTTCAAACAAGGTCAGGTACTTGTTCTTTTCGTTCGTCATCAGGCGATTGGAACTTTGGAGCTCCGCGATGACCTTGTCCCCTTCCAGATTTGACCATTGAGTGCAGAAGGCAATCTCAATACGGTCAAGGCAGCGCTCCACAAAAGAGTGGTGAAACATGCGATCCTTGGGAGAAAGGTCAAGCGTTTGAATAAAATCCTGAAAGGTGTACCGGTAGTATTTGAACAATCCCAGAAACATGGACAGGCTGATGCCTCGCTTCAGATGGAGGCGGGCTTCTGTGACACCAAACTGCGTTACCGGGTCATCCTCGAAACGTTCATCGGGAAGAAACTCCGGCAGCTTGTCTTCATATAATACGTATGCATCGCTTATGGCGTCAGAAAGGCCTGCTATGGACACACGCCATGCTTCAATCAACGTTGAGGTGTATTCGGTGTAGCCCTGTGCCTTGGCATACGAGAGGATGCGCTCCATAAGCCAAATTTCATTTTCTTTTAGTGTCTTGCAAAAGTTATTCATTATGTTGCCGCATGTGTTCAGTTTGATGAATACAATTCATTAGGGGGGGCGGTATATCGTTCCAAAAGGATCTGTAGCTGCTCAATTTCGACGGGTTTGGAAATGTAGTCGTTCATTCCGCATTTTAGGAACGTTTCCCTATCTCCGATCATGGCATAGGCGGTCATGGCAATGACCGATATGTCTTTTTTGGGGCCAAGATCCACAGATGAGCGAATAGCCTTCGTCGCCTCCACGCCGTCCATCAAAGGCATCTGCACATCCATAAGGATACAGTCAAAGTCGTGAATCTTGAGCAGGTCAATGGCCTGTCTGCCATTCTCTGCCAGCATCACTTCATGTCCTGCTTTCTCCAGCAGTTTGATCATTGCAAACTGGTTGGATGGATCGTCTTCGGCCACAAGAATGCGCAATTTTTGTTTGTCCCTAATCTTTACGACTTCTTGATGCGTTGATATGCTCGTCTCGACCGACTTTTTGAAAGGCAAAACAACATTCATTGAAGTCCCTTCACCGACAATGCTGTCTATGTCAATGCTGCCGCCCATTAAGAGAACAAGTTTTTTGACTATAGGTAGGCCAAGTCCAGCTCCTTGGTACTTACGGGTATAGGATTTTTCTATCTGGACAAAAGGCTTGAAAAGGTCATTAAGATTGTCTTCGTGTATACCAATTCCTGTATCGGACACAGTAAACAGTACTCTGTAAGCATCATTATTTTCTGATTTCAATGGAATTATTTCAACAGTTACAGAGCCTTCTTTTGTAAACTTTAATCCATTTCCAACTAAATTGAATAAAATTTGAAGAACCCTCCCTTCATCACCAATAACTTCTGGATGAATGGTTGGATCAATAACGCATTTTAAAGTAACAGCCTTGGTCAAGGATTCAATGGCGAAGAGTCCTAAGATTGAGCTACGCAAATCCTCAAACCGGAATTTTGATTCGTGGATTTCCATCATGCCCGCTTCAATTCGAGACAAGTCCAGTATGTCTGAAAGCAAACTGGTAAGGCGGTTGCACGACGTCAAAGCCAACTCAATATACTTATGGTCCTTCCGGAATTGCTGTGGGTAAATGACTTGGTTAGGAGTCTTCTCACGGAGGACGCCGATGAGAGACACCGAACTTTACGCGCAGATTCTTGGAGTCAAAGCCCCTTGGTTTGTTGATAAGGTTGATCTGAAAGTATCCGAGAATAGTGTTGATATTTGGCTAGACCATGGCCCGGGCGAACGCTGGCCCTGCCCAGAATGCGGCAAGCTTCTGCCCTGCCGGGACCATGCAGGGGAGCGTGTCTGGCGCCATCTGGATACGTGTCAGTTCAAGACGTTACTTCATGCCCGAGTTCCGCGAGTGGAATGTCCGGAACATGGAGTGCA
>Ga0180007_10000513_pt1 | contig 64303 bp, 55 predicted proteins | sample MM_PC_MetaG_FD_121122 | JGI IMG/M metagenome (GOLD analysis project Ga0180007, IMG submission 121122) | Groundwater microbial communities from the Aspo Hard Rock Laboratory (HRL) deep subsurface site, Sweden - MM_PC_MetaG | ecosystem: Environmental > Aquatic > Deep subsurface > Groundwater...
CTGAATCGAACCGTCTACGGTTATCTCGGCGGATGTGTGCTGCAGAGGAAGATCTGACACTACCCCCTGGTCGTCCATAACAATCATTCTGGAATAATCCTCTGAGGGGGAAGCCGCGAGGATCGCTGCCAAGCCCAAAAGTAAACCTGTCATCTCTTTCTCCTTCCGGTGGTTGAACCTTTTACGTTTATTGTACACCGCTTTCGGGTTATATATTCCAGCGCTGAAGAAAGGAACTCTATGATAACAGTTAACGGAGACAGACTTGAATGGCATCCGGGTATGACAGTAAAAAACATCCTGGACGCCAAAAACTACACTTTCAAAATGCTTGTAACAAAAATAGACGGAACGCTTGTGAAGAGATCGGATTACGAAACTACAACCGTTCCCGATAATGCCGATGTCAGGGTGATTCATCTTATCTCAGGCGGCTGACGACAGATGACCTCCAGATCTGCAAGGCTTCTTCTTCTCCTTACTGCCGCCATCTGGGGGCTTGCTTTCACTGCCCAGAGGGCCGGTATGGAGCACATCGGCCCCATGGCGTTCAACACCATAAGGTTTGCCCTTGGCTCTCTGGTTCTATACCCTGTTTTCAGAAAACACCTGAGCAGAGTATATCTGAAGCAGGCCATTCTCGCCGGGTCTGTTCTCTTTGCCGGTGCTGCTCTGCAGCAGTGGGGAATAGTTTACACCACCGCTGGCAAAGCAGGATTCATAACAGGGCTTTACATAGTTTTCGTTCCCTTCCTGGGGCTTTTCACAGGCCACCGCGAGGGGAAAAAACTGTGGGCGGGTATTGTTCTCTCCCTTTCCGGCCTCTGGTTTCTCAGCTTCGGAGGGGGATTCAACGCTGTGAATCCGGGTGATATCATGGTTCTCGCCGGTGCGTTCATGTGGGCGCTGCATGTAAGACTTATCGGCAGGTATGCCGAAAGATATCATCCGGGAGGTTTCGCGGTTATGCAGTTCAGCTGTGTTGCTCTGCTGAGTGCGGTGGCTGTTCTGATATCCGGTGAATCACTCAGCGGCATCACACAAACCTGGATTCCTCTTGCCTACAGCGGTCTGCTCTCTGTGGGCGTAGCCTTCACCATACAGATCTTCGCCCAGAAGAAGGTAAAGCCGGCACCTGCAGCGCTGATAATGAGCCTGGAAGCCGTATTCGCCGCAACAGGCGGCTGGCTTCTGCTTAATGAGCGTCTTTCAGCTGCCGAATTCATAGGTGCAGCCCTGATGTTTGCTGGAATGATTATCTCCCAGATTCCCGGAAGGAAAATTAGTCAAACAGCCTATTCTTTATTATCATAGGTGCTGTTCAGAATCGTATATACTTTTTACCTGGCTGACCGGAGGGAATACAATGAAACTTTTTCTGTTTCTCGCATCAGTTCTGATAACATGCGCTTCGTTTGCTTTGCCTGTAGCACTCACACAGGCTGAAAGTGCGGCAGCTGCGAAACTACAGACAGACGGGCAGCAGGAACTTAGAAGCATTTCTAACTGCTTCCCAATCGAAAGCCCTGCACAGAGTTCTACGGTAGCTTATGTCTTCGAGCTTTCTCCGTCAGGCTACATAATAACCTCAACAGATACAAATCTGCCTCCGGTAATTGCTTTCTCATACACAGACAACTGCAGACTCCCCGGTGATGAAGGCAGCATTCTCATTGACATGGCAGCAAGAGACCTGGAAACAAGAATGATGAATCTTACTGCTCTTCCCAACTGGTATATCGGGCAGAACAGAGAGCTGTGGAACGAATACACTACTGGCACTTTCGAACTGTCTGCCGTGGATCAGTGGCCTCCATCCGGCTCGACACCCACAGGCGGCTGGCTTGAGGAAAACTGGACGCAGAGCGCTCCTTACAACAGCTATTGCCCCATGGATCTCATAGCCGGGGCAAGAAGTATTGCAGGATGCCCTGCGGTTGCAATGGGCATGATTGTCAATTTTCAGGAAAACACCAACTCCACAAGATTCAATGACGGAGACGACTACTATCACAACTACCATGAGTACTACTGGATAGATGATGACTATGCAGCCCGTGATTTCCCATCATGGCCCGAGCTTAATTCACTTCTTGATACCCTTGACAGCCTTTACGCAAACCAGCTTCCGCTGTCAAATCTGAACAAAGCAGCGCTTGTGTATGCAAGCGGTGCGGCATGCAAACAGGTTTATACCGCCTCGGCCTCCGGCACTTTCGGAGTAGATCAGGCATACGACGGCTACATAAGGTTCGGCTACACAGGAAGCGAGCTTCTCTTCGAATCGTCAGACAGCCTGTATCAGAGGTTGGCAGAGAACATGATGAATGCCATGCCGGCCCATCTGGCAATAATCGACAGCGGACCTCAGTACGGCCATAATGTGGTGGTGGATGGTTACAACACCGATGAGTTCTTCCATCTGAATTTCGGCTGGGGCGGCAGCAACAACGGGTGGTATCAGTTTCCCCTAACGGGAATGCCCTATGGAATGAACATCATTGAAGGGCTAGTTCTGGATATTGGCAGCCCGGTGCAGTCAATAGAGGAAACTTCCGGAACTGCCGGCAGCACAGTTGCATTATCGGTTTCCAACCCTGTGACTTCAGCGATGAGTATCAATCTTTCCCTGCCGGAAAGCTGTAACGCGACGGTTTCGCTTTACTCTTTGTCAGGCCGACTTATTCAGACCATTGCAAATTCCGATTTCTCTCAGGGCTTTCACACGATAAGCTGGTATCCCGGAGACATTCCCGGAGGCATTTACTTTCTCAGGGTTTCAGGTGTTACCTTCAATGAAACGGTAAAAGTAACTGTAATCAACTGAGGTTCTTACGGGCTGACTGCGTTTCTCTGTATCTCTATGCGCCCTCTGGCGAGCAGGTCTGCGATAACCGTGGCGTCTGAAGAAACATACGCGCTCAGTGTGTCGCCCTGAAGAGGGGTGTAAACCTCAAGGCGCACCGACATTGAATCGACAACTGTGTCGGTCCGGCAAACAAGAGAAACTACAGCTGCAATGTTCTCTGGCCTGATATCAATAGGAACTGACCCCCATTGATCTCTGTAAACAAGAGACATGTTGCGGTATTCAAGGCTTTCCAGATCAGTTTTTATAACAAAAAAGGTGCTATCGCTTCCAAGGTATCTCCAGACGTTCATGGTGAAACCGTTCCAGTCTTCCATGAACTGCTCGGTGTCAGGATCGTATTCGCAGCCAAGAGATTCAAGCAGAATTCCGGTAGCACTGTCGCGGTAGCCTTCCGGGGGAAGTTCTCCGATGTAGACCAGACTCAGTTCCCCTGCGGCATAAGCCTCCATGGCTGCAACCTCGCCAGGGGGTGACATGAAGTATGAAAACAGCAATAAGTAAAGCATGATTTCTCCTCTCCGGGATATTATACACCAGAGAGAAGACTGTTATTCCTGCATCTCAAGGAAGGGGTATCTGTAATCCCTGGCCGGTGAGAATGTTTCCTTGACTGTTCTGGGCGACACCCATCGAAGAAGATTCAGGTGGCTCCCTGCTTTATCATTTGTTCCTGAACCCCTGCCTCCGCCGAACGCCTGTCTGCCCACAACTGCCCCTGTGGGCTTGTCGTTTATGTAGAAGTTCCCGGCAGCATTGCAGAGTATGTCCAGAGCCTGGATGATTTCCCGCCTGTCTCCGGCAAACACGGCACCTGTCAGGGCATAGGGTGAAGTGCTGTCGCACAGCATCAGTGCTTCATCTATCTTCAGATCGTCGTAAACCCACACAGCAAGCACCGGGCCGAAGAGCTCCTTCTCCATGAGTTCATGCCTGGGGTTGGAAACCTTAACAACCGTAGGATCAATGAAGAACCCGGTAGAATCGTCACAGGTGCCTCCGCATACGATTTCTGCATCAGGAGAATGCGACGCCCGGTCAATAAATGGAGTGATTGTATCGAAGGCGGCCTGATCTATCACGGCATTCACAAAATTGCCGAAATCTCTCACATCACCCACCTTCATGGATTGCACCATATCCACCAGGTTTTCCTTAACAGATGGCCAGAGACTCTTCGGGATGTAAGCCCTTGATGAAGCGCTGCATTTCTGGCCCTGGTACTCGAATGAGCCCCTTGCAAGAGCTACTGAAACATCCACAGTATCCGCAGAGGGATAAACAAACACAAAGTCTTTTCCGCCTGTTTCTCCCACCAGCCTGGGATAAGACAGATATCTGCCAAGATTGTCGCCGGTTTCCCTCCACAGCCAGTTGAATGTTTCGGTGGACCCGGTAAAGTTTATGCCAGCCATGTAACGGTGCTCGAGCACGGTTCTGCCGCAGACCCCCCCGGCGGATGGAATAAAGTTAATCACACCGTCGGGCAGCCCGGCTTCTTTCAGAATCTGCATCAGATACCAGTTTGACAGAACTGATGTGGTAGCAGGCTTCCAGACAACAGTGTTTCCCATGAGAGCGGGGGCTGTGGGAAGATTTGCAGCGATTGCGGTGAAGTTGAAGGGAGTAACCGCAAACACAAAACCTTCAAGGGGTCTGTACTCTATCCTGTTCATCTGCTCATGATCTGATATTGGCTGATCGGTATAGATATGGGAAGCGAATGCGGCATTCATTCTTAGAAAATCAACCGTTTCCGCAGCGGAATCTATCTCCGCCTGATAAGCATTCTTGCTCTGCCCCAGCATCGTTGCCGCATTCAGCTTGAACCTGTATTTGTCACTGATTAGATGGGCAGCCTTCATGAATACAGCGGCCCTCTCAATCCACGGCACTCTCATCCATTCCTTCTGGGCTTCAGCAGCCGCATGGCAGGCAGACCGGATTTCATCAATACCCGCTCTGTGGAATTTCGCAAGACAATGTTCGTGGCTATGGGGCATGACCACATCCACAAGGTCACCTGTTCTCACTTCCCTGCCGGCGATAACCGCAGGTATGTCAACCACCGTATTTGCCTGTGAAACAAGTTCTTTCTGAAGTTCTTCCCTTTCAATAGAACCCGGAGCATAGGAAAGAACCTTCTCGTTCTGGGGCTTCTCAATTGAGAAGCTGATGTTGTTCATGGAAAACCTCCTAAATTGCATATCAGAAGCCGTTATGATAATTAGACATAACGTTTTGTCAAGAAGAAAAGCCCGTCCGGAGAAATCGTTAGAAATCCCGCGAGACGGGCTTAGGTCACCCCTCGGGGTGTTGCCTGCGAATCTAATAAGAATTAAATCCTTACTAGGACTTGCAGAGTTAATGCTATATATAAATAGTAGATGATACTGTCAAGTACGATAAGAATGTTTTGATAACACTGAATGGAGCTGTCATGATGAGAGAAGACAGAATACTCGGTCTTGACTTAGGAACAAACTCCCTGGGATGGGCTCTTCTGGCATGTGATCCGCAAACAAAGGATATCACAGGTCTTGTTGCGACTGGTTCCAGGGTGTTTGAAGCCGGTATGAACGGAGATATCGCATCGGGCAGAGCTGAATCAAGATGTGCAGAGCGAAGAAGTGCGCGCTCCATCAGAAGAAATCTTGAACGACGCAGAAGAAGAATGAGCAAACTCAAGAATCTTCTGCAGAAATATAGCCTCCTCCCGGAAGGAGATGACATTGAACAGATTGTGCTTGAACTTGATACGCAAGCAAGGCAGTTTATAAAGGAAATTCCGAGCAGTCTTAAACCCGCTGACGATATTCTTGCGCACACCTACCCCTACTTTTTAAGAGCACTGGCAGCAGAGCAGGAACTCCCACCATTTCTTCTTGGAAGAGCCATTTATCATCTTGCGCAGAGAAGAGGCTTCTGGAGTAATAGAAAATCCAAGACGGAAGAGAAAGAACTCGGGCAGGTAAAACAAGGAATTGCAGACCTCCAAATTGAAATGAATAAATCAGGAGCAAAAACACTTGGGCAATACTTTGCTTTTGTGAACCCGCTAGAGAGTCGCATAAGAAGGCATTGGACCTCCCGTGATATGTACAGCAATGAATTCAAACTAATCATGGAGAAAAACAACCGCCTTCTGGATAAAAAGCAAATACTCGAAATAGAGAAAGCTATCTTTTTCCAAAGAAAACTGAAGAGCCAGAAGTCCCTTATCGGCAAATGTATTCTGGAACCGAACAAACGAAGATGTTCCTGGTACAGAAGAGAAGCTCAGGAATTCAGATACCTTCAGAGTCTTAACAATCTGGTTTTGGTAACCTATGATGGAGAAAAGAGAGTACTCAATTCTGAGGAACATGAAGAACTCCTGCGCATCTTATCCGGAGAAACTCAACAGCTTGATAAACATGGCAACATCACTATGGCAAAGGCGAAGAAAGCCCTTGGACTCCACGCCAAATCAAAATTCACAATAGAAGAAGGCGGTGAAAAGACCCTGAAGGGAGACAGGACAACAGCAAGTATTATTGATGTGATTGGAGCTGACTGGCTAAACTATTCACCTGACAAGCAGGAACTAATCATCCACGATCTCAACAGCTTCGAGAAGGCCGAGCCACTTAAAAAAAGAGCAATGAATGTATATGGCCTCCCGGAAGACAAAGCGGAGAAGCTTTCTGAAGTGTCACTTGAACCTGATTACTGCAATCTTTCGCTCAAGGCAATGAAAAAACTTCTTCCTCTCATGAGAAACGGTCTCACTTATGGCGAAGCAGTAAAGATGGTTTACCCGGAAACTTTCACATCAACAGGAGTTGCTGCAGATTTTCTGCCTCAGCTGAAAGCATTCAACGAAAACCTTAGAAACCCTGTTGTAGAGAGATCTCTGAATGAGCTTCGCCGAGTGGTAAATGCCGTTATTAAAGAATACGGTAAGCCCGGTGTTATTCGGCTAGAGCTTGCGAGAGAAATGAAGAATACGCAAAAGCAGAAAGAAAAATTAGTTACCATAAATAGAGATAACGAAAAAGAGCGCAATGCTGCTCTTGCAAAGATACAAGCAGAGTTCCCTAACATTGCTGTAAGCAGAGATGATATCACAAAAATCCAGCTAGCTGAAGAGTGCGGGTATAAATGTCCCTACACCGGAGAGTCTATATCTATTTCGTCATTACTGGGAAAAACGCCCAAATTCGACATTGAGCACATTATCCCCAGAAGCAGATCGATGGATAACTCTTTCATTAACAAAACACTGTGTCTGCATAATGAAAATCGGAATGTGAAGAAGAACAAAACCCCTTATGAAGCTTATCACGGCACAGATAAGTACGATGAAATCCTCTTGAGAGTTGCAAATTTCAATGGCAGTTTGTCAAAAAGGAAGCTCGAACTCTTCAAGATGACACCTGATGAAGTCCAGGTAAAGTTTGAAGACTTTTCCAACAGACAGCTTAACGACACCCGATACGCATCAAAAGAAGCCGCTGCTTATCTTGGGCTTCTTTACGGTGGAGTAGTCTCCTCCATCGACGGTAAACGCAGAGTGAATGTTTTATCCGGAGGGCTTACAGCCATTGTTCGATCCTTTCACGGATTGAACGCTATCCTTAATGATGGAGACGCAAAAAGCAGAGAAGACCACAGACATCATGCAGTAGATGCCATCGCAATTGGAGTTACATCGCCCGGTATGGTTAAGCAGCTATCCGATTCCATAAGAATTCAGGAACTTCAAGGGTCTACATCCAGCTACCACACAGGCAAATTCAAGGAAATGAAAACCTGGCCAGCTATGTTTGAAGAATCAAAAGCATTAGTCAGTGCTGCCATTGCCTCACATCACATCTCTAAAAAAATAAGAGGGGGGCTTCACGAGGAGTCCTTCTACTCGAAAGATCATGAATTCGAAGTGAACTCCAAACTGCAGCAATACAAACACATTCGGATAGACCTTTCAAGCCTGGAAAAAAGCAAGATTTCGGAAATCGTAGATGATGGAATTAGAAGAGCAATAGAAAGCAAACTAGCAGAACTCCATATAGATGACCCGAAGAAGGCGTTCAAGAGCATAGAAAACCTTCCTGAACTGACAAGCAGGGATGGGAAAACAAGAATACCAATCAGAAAAGTTAAAATCAGAAGAAAGCAGAACACCGTAACGGTGGGAAACGGGAAAAGGCAAAGAAATGTGGTCAGCGGCAGCAACCACCACATGCTGGTTTATGCCGAACTGGATAATAACGGCAATGAAACCAAATGGGTTGGAGAAGTTGTCACCCTTATTGAAGCAAACCAAAGGCTGAAGAACAGACAACCGGTGATCAATCGAGATGTCGGACCTGGGAGAAGATTTAAAATGTCAATTCAGTGCGGGGATATTTTCGAGATGGATTTAGAGGACACAAGAGAACTTGTGATAGTGCGAAGCGTTCCCCAGAGCTTTCAGCTTTGCTTTGTGAAAGTAAATGAAGCAAGACTTAAAAAACAGATTAAAGATTCGGGAGAATGGTTCACAAAGATGCCAAATACTCTCAGAATCTCAAATCCTGTAAAGTTTTCCATGGATGCACTTGGCAACCGGAGAAAAGCCAATGACTGACAGAATCATAGACCTTTCAACCTATGGAGGTAAAATCAGACTGGACAATCACCTTCTAGTAATGGAATTCAACGAATTGAAGACCGTTACAATTCCAATAGAAGATATTGCAGTGCTTATACTTGATAACCAGCAGCTTACCATTACTCAACCTGTTCTAGGAGCTCTGGGAGAAGCCAATGTTCCATTGGTAATAAGCAATCGAAAGCACATGCCATCAGCAATTCTTCTTCCGCTTGTTGGCAACGGCAAACAAACTGAGTACTTTCAGGATCAAATCGCCGCACCGGCACCTGTGCGAAAACGGGCCTGGCAGGAAATTGTTCAGGCAAAAATTCTTTCTCAGGCTGAGCTTCTTGCAATATCCACAGGCAATGACTGCGGGCTGCTGACAATTGCAAAAGCAGTTAAATCAGGAGACAGCACCAACAGGGAAAGTTTTGCTGCCCAGCGCTATTGGGCAAAAATCCCATATCTGGACAGAAGGCAAAGAGAAAGCGAAGACACCAATATCTACCTGAATTACGGTTACACTATTCTTCATGCCATGGCTTCAAGAGCTGTATGCGCAGCAGGGTTACACCCTTCTCTGGGAATACAGCACCATCACCGAAACAATGCTTTCTGCCTTGCAAGTGATGTTATGGAACCCTTCCGGGCACTTGTTGACCGTGAGGTGTGGAAACTCTGGAAGGAAAGCAAATCAGAGATTTCCCTAACAAAAGACAGAAAAACCGCTCTTCTTTCTGCCCTTCTGGGAAAGGTTCTTGTTAATGATGAGAGAATTTCAGTTTTCAAAGCCCTTGCCGGTATTTGTGTGGGTTTGAGAAAGAGATATGGTGGGCTCAAAGATGCTCCCCTGTGTCTTCCAGACGGCTTGTTTGCAAGTTAACGAAAATGGACAACTATAGAGATTTTTCGGAGATGGCAGTAATGTGGGCCATAGCAATGTTCGACCTACCGGTAAAGAAGAAGATTGAGCGACGGTATGCCACACAATTCAGGAAACATCTTCTGGCAAAGGGCTTCACTATGCTTCAGTTTTCCGTATACGCAAAATTCTGTTCTTCAAGAGATTCTGCCCGGTCTGTAATCACAGCAATAAAGACCACTCTTCCCCCAAAGGGTCATGTCAGAATTGCCATGCTGACCGACAAACAATTCGGCGATATGTATGTATTTGCCGGGAAGAAACAGATCGAAGGAAAAGAAGAAAGCAAACCACCAGAACAATTGGTTTTGTTCTGAAAACCGCATTTTCAGAACATCAGAATGCTAAAAACGCCAAGTTTAATATCAATCAGAGAGCACCTAACAAGATCGGATTCAGTACATTACTACCTTTATAATGTACTGAATCCGAAAAACTCTGCAAGCCCCAGCTGTGTGGAACAAATGGAGAACAATGCTGAAAATGTACTGAATCCGAAAAACTCTGCAAGCCCCAGCCGAGAAGCCGACTACGGACAGCCCGCATGCAAATGTACTGAATCCGAAAAACTCTGCAAGCCCCAGCCGTATGGCTGCCCTTGACCTGTTAGGTGGCGGAATGTACTGAATCCGAAAAACTCTGCAAGCCCCAGCCCGGAAGCCCGGCGGTGAATCAATACACCGAATGTACTGAATCCGAAAAACTCTGCAAGCCCCAGCCAAGGCTGTGCAATATTGTACCGATGATTCAATGTACTGAATCCGAAAAACTCTGCAAGCCCCAGCGTAGTCTTGAATGAGCTGCATGGATCTCTTAATGTACTGAATCCGAAAAACTCTGCAAGCCCCAGCGCCGCGATTGTGAAGCCTGTCTATGTTCCAAATGTACTGAATCCGAAAAACTCTGCAAGCCCCAGCGTCTGCTGACCGGCAGCAGTTCATTTTATAATGTACTGAATCCGAAAAACTCTGCAAGCCCCAGCTTCCATCTCCCTTCTGGTTCGTATCATCTCAATGTACTGAATCCGAAAAACTCTGCAAGCCCCAGCGACAACATGAGCATGTTCACCCCAAGCTGGAATGTACTGAATCCGAAAAACTCTGCAAGCCCCAGCGCAAGCATGTTATTCAAAGCCTGGAAAGCAAATGTACTGAATCCGAAAAACTCTGCAAGCCCCAGCGTGCATGTATGCGAGACAGCCAGAAGCAGAAATGTACTGAATCCGAAAAACTCTGCAAGCCCCAGCCATTTCTAACCTTTCTGTTAAATGTTACTAATGTACTGAATCCGAAAAACTCTGCAAGCCCCAGCCGTAGAGTTGCTGTCCATCTCCTGACGGTTAATGTACTGAATCCGAAAAACTCTGCAAGCCCCAGCCCAGACAGGTCAAACCCGTAAGCGTATGCGAATGTACTGAATCCGAAAAACTCTGCAAGCCCCAGCGGCGGAGAATACTGGAACCGTATCTGGCATAATGTACTGAATCCGAAAAACTCTGCAAGCCCCAGCCGGTAGAAAAAATTAAAAAAATTGTATATTAATGTACTGAATCCGAAAAACTCTGCAAGCCCCAGCTGAGCGCCAGCCATGATTGAGATAACGGGAAATGTACTGAATCCGAAAAACTCTGCAAGCCCCAGCAATTCATACTAAATTAGTATGTTTTATGTAATGTACTGAATCCGAAAAACTCTGCAAGCCCCAGCAACGCGGTGCGCATGGTGCTGTATCGTATGAATGTACTGAATCCGAAAAACTCTGCAAGCCCCAGCTGGGATCTGAATGTCGGCAGCGCAGCCGAAAATGTACTGAATCCGAAAAACTCTGCAAGCCCCAGCGAAAAGGCACCAGCCCGGCATCTGCTGATAATGTACTGAATCCGAAAAACTCTGCAAGCCCCAGCCTGTCTGATGCCGGGTTCAAGCCTGCCGCGAATGTACTGAATCCGAAAAACTCTGCAAGCCCCAGCCCGAGCTTGCGGGGAGGATGGAGGAATGCAATGTACTGAATCCGAAAAACTCTGCAAGCCCCAGCGCAACCTTGTTACTTTATGCGAGAAATGCCAAATGTACTGAATCCGAAAAACTCTGCAAGCCCCAGCCACGGCAGCAGACAAGGTAGCCAACGAAAGAATGTACTGAATCCGAAAAACTCTGCAAGCCCCAGCGACCCGCCGCCGGGGTGGAGCATCATCAGAATGTACTGAATCCGAAAAACTCTGCAAGCCCCAGCTCGATATCGTACACAGGTGGATACGATAGAATGTACTGAATCCGAAAAACTCTGCAAGCCCCAGCGCAAGGGCGGCGAGAAGATGAAGTACATCGAATGTACTGAATCCGAAAAACTCTGCAAGCCCCAGCGGGCAAGCGATGTCAGCAACCAGTCACCGAAATGTACTGAATCCGAAAAACTCTGCAAGCCCCAGCGCATTATGAGGGCTGCTTACAACTCCGCAAAATGTACTGAATCCGAAAAACTCTGCAAGCCCCAGCTGTCTCATTCTCGGAGTACGGCCATTCTGTAATGTACTGAATCCGAAAAACTCTGCAAGCCCCAGCTTGCGGTGTATTCGTGCGGAAGCAAATCAAATGTACTGAATCCGAAAAACTCTGCAAGCCCCAGCTCAACTGGATCGTTCTGGTTGCCGGAATTGAATGTACTGAATCCGAAAAACTCTGCAAGCCCCAGCTCAATAACGCCAGAATATGCACTCAAGATTAATGTACTGAATCCGAAAAACTCTGCAAGCCCCAGCGAACGGTTCGCCGTTTACACTTATCTGGATAATGTACTGAATCCGAAAAACTCTGCAAGCCCCAGCCCAAGAGAATGCGCTGGATGTTGAACGGTAAAATGTACTGAATCCGAAAAACTCTGCAAGCCCCAGAGTGATATGATGTTACGGTATAGTTTATAGAACCGAAGCCCTCCCGGGGGGGGATTTGCTGAGTTTAAATTCACAGAAGAGACTTCTTTTCAGTTCCCCAGAATCACCTTCACTGAAGCGAATGTTCCATTTTCAAGTTGCTGCATGCCCAGAAGCATGAACTGGCATCTGATGCTGCTGAGGAAGCCGGTTTCTCCATCGGGAATGGCGGATTTAAGATTAACAGGGGTCATGGGTGTCGTGAACAGGTAATTGTTAACACTGCCTGCCCCGCTTGCCCATGTTACTTCAAGAATGAGATTTTCTGCCCCATTGTACCAGAATGGAGTGTCCAGATCAATACTGAACCACTCTTCAGTTCCTTCTGCTACGGTGATGTTGTCGCTGTGGTGAACCAGGGTTCTTGACCCCGGGCTGTAATTATCGGCGAAATTCGTTCCAAGAGTTTCATTCGGGCAGTAGCCAAGATAGATGTTGAAGTCGGTGAATGAAGAAGTGGGCGTTCCGCCTGTTCCGCGGTGCCATGAAAGTGATGTTACCTCTATAGCATCGCCAATTTCCTCAGAAGTTGCTATCACCTGATAGCGGAGCCCTTCACTTCAATTGGCGCAGAACGGATCCATTCCCGATGTTTCCGCGGTTCCCACAATCAAACCTCCAAAGCAGATGCCGGTGACGATGGGCAGTATAAGCAGATTCCTCATTTGCACTCCCTTCGGGCAACGTATGGTCTCCTAATATTGTTTCATGAAATGGCGGTGACAATAGCAGGCTCCTGGAAACTTATGCCCTACCTGCTGCTGTATCAAGCACTTTTCTCACTGCTGAGAGAAGCTCATTGGACGAATAGGGTTTGCTGAGCAGTGTAATACCTTCGTGAAGCACGAAATTCGTGTGGATGGCATTCCTGTTGAAACCGCTTGCAAACAGAACTGGAATATCAGGAGTTATCTCACATATCCTTGTGTAGGCATCGTTACCTCCCATTTGCGGCATCAGAACATCGAACAGAAGCATATCCACATGATTCTTTTCCTTCAGATACAGGGCAACCGCTTCCTGTCCGTTTGCGGCCTGGATAACTGTATATCCGGCATGCTCCAGCATCTTTGCAGCAAGATTCCTTACCATTTCATCGTCTTCAGCAAGCAGTATGGTTTCGCTACCGCCTGTTGAGCTCAGTATCTCCGGCTTAACAGCCTTTTCAATCGTTCCCAACGCAGCTGGGAGGTAAACAGAAATCGTTGTTCCCTTTCCCGGCTCGCTGAATGCACTGACTGTTCCGCCATGCTGCTTGGCTATGCCGAAAACCGTTGCAAGGCCAAGACCGGAACCCTCTCCTTCCGGTTTGGTGGTGAAGAAAGGTTCGAAGGCATGATCAAGTACTTCCTTTGTCATTCCTATACCTGTATCGGATATCTGCAGCAGAACATACCTGCCGGGTTCACCGCCGGGTACAGCTGCAGCATTTTCTGTGCTGATGGTAAGCGTTCCCCCATCAGGCATGGCGTCCCGTGCATTTACACACAGATTCACCACCATCTGTTCAAGCATTCCCGAGTCGGCAAACACCGGGTCAAGTTTATGGAAGGGAACCCATGCCAGAGATATGTGCTCACCCAGAAACCTCTGCATCATTTTCAGCAGGTTTTCTACGGTGCTGTTAAGATCAAGCAATACCAATTTCATTACCTGTCTGCTGCTGAACATCAGAAGCTGTTTTGTAAGCGTTGCAGCCCTCTGAATAGACTTCTCGATCTCGTCAAACTCCATCAGAATGTCATCTTCACCGGATAACCTCTGAAGCAGGATCTGCGTATGTCCCATAAGCACCTGAAGAATGTTATTGAAATCATGGGCTATTCCCCCGGCGAGCTGACCTACGGCTTCGAGTCTCTGGGAATGAAGCAGCTGCAACTGTATTGCCGCCCGGGCTTCTTCAACCCGTACAATCTCTTTCCTGTTGGAAATGGCGCTAATTGCATATGCCAGGTCTACTGCGGTTTCCAGGAAAAGTGTTCTCTCCTCGAGGTCGGTTCCGAAACCCTTTGCAACCGAAACCGAAATGTAGCCGAAACTAACCCCTTCATGGGTGAGACAGGCAAGCATGGTGTCACTGTTAGGAGTTCTTCCTGTAATGGGGCAATCGAAGCAGAGTTCGCTTCCCTCTTCCATGAGCACCACACCGGAGTTTCCTTGTGTGGCCGACTGGCAGGGCAGCAGTACTCCGGTTTCAAGCATCTTCTCCACGCTTTTGAATCTGTCGCCCATTCCCGCTGAGGCCCACAGAACCGGGATGTTGTTCTCACCCGTCAGAATAATCATTGCCGAGGCGTAACTTGTGTGTTCAACCAGAATCTTGCACACCTCACCGATGAGGGTTGCCGTTTCACCGGTTCTTGCAACCACTTGATGGATATCCCGGATTGCCCTAAGAACCCGGTTAAGGTGCCCGATACGGGCTTCAGCATTTTTGCGCTTTGTGATGTCTCTGAATATTCCCACAACATGATCTTTTCCATCTATCTTCACCAGGCAGGAATTTACATCAACATAAACAATACCCCCGTGTTTCCTTATGAGAGGAACTCCTGCAAGAAGAGAACTGTCGGGCGAAATTGTATCTCTCATGATTCCTGAAACACTGGAGAGCTCACTCTCATTATAGATATCGGTCAGCGACATCGAAAGAAACTCAGCTCGCTCGAAGCCGGTCATATCACTGATTGCCTGGTTTGTGAGAATAATTTCTCCGGTGAACGGGTCTGCAACTATCACTCCATCTACCATGCCGTTAAAAACGGTGTTCTGAGTCTGCAGCGATTGCCGGAGCGTTTCCCTGGCATTAAGGCTGTAGATAGCCGTTGCGGTCATGCTGCCAAGTGCGGAGAAGAGTTCACTTTCATAGCCGGATACAGTGTGCCTGCTGAACCAGTAAATAATCAGTACACCCAGTACCCTGTCTGTGGCAACAGGTATCAGAGCGATGCTGCCAACAGAGTCTGGAATGAAAGAGCCTTCAGGTATTCTGGGATCTGCGTCGATGTCGGAGATCATCACAGGTTTTCCGTAATCAAACACCCACTTGGAAATGCTGTCTGCCATGGGAATTCTTCTGTCTTTCCAGAGCGGCTGCTCCGAATCCTCCTCTACATAATGGAAGGCGCCCCTGTCGAGAATTGAAAGTGTAACACCATCAGCTTTGCTGATGCATCTGGCAGTTGAACATACAGCATGATAGATCTGAGCCGAGGTTTCAGCAAGAGCGAGTTTTCCGGCGACGGAAAGAAGCTCGGAAAGAATGCTGTTGGAATGCTTCATCTGTTCGTTCAAAAGCTTCTCGCCGGTTATGTCCTGAATGCTGACAGATACTTTCTGAATAACTCCTTTGTTTTTCTGCGCAATTCCAATGGTGCGTACCCACAAATTTTCACCGCCTGGCGATGTGAATCTGCTTTCAATCTCATACGGCTCACCGGTTTCTGCGCACTTTTCGAAGGCGCTTCGAATTCTGCTTCTGTCTGCGGGATCGTAGCATACAAGGCTGGTTTGAAAAAAGTCTTTTCCTGATAAAGGCAGGTCTTCAGAGTTCATGCCGTGTATTCTAAAAGTCTCTTCAGTCAGATAGCTTTTATCGGTGGCCGCATCCCACTGCCAGCCGCCTATTTTCCCTATCTTCTGTGTTGTGTTCAGAATAGATTCACTTCTGCTCAGTTCTTCGGTTCGTACATCGACCTGCTTCCGCAGGCTCCGCGACCACATAAATGAAGCACCGAGTATCAGAACAAGCGGAATCACTATCCAGAAAAACAGGTGCAGGGGAAAGACCTTTTTCCCGGCAGCTTCTTCAAAAGGACCAAGCCACTGTTCGCGGATTCTGCTGTATTCTCCGGTATTTGAAAGTATGCCGAGCCCCTGGCTCAGAGTGGCAAGAAGGGTCTGATTGTCATTTGAAACAGCATAGCAGTATGGTGGAGACAAAAGAGACCTGGTGCCTGTTATCAGGTTGTTCCAGTGATTCTTTTCAATCAGGTACAGAGCAGGTATTCGAGCCACAAGGGCACAGTCATGTTTGCCTTCAGCAAGCTCTCGGAGGGCGTCTTCCAGTGTGGGCACAAGGAAAAGACTTTCGCCAAGCCCGTTGGAAAGGGCATAATCGTGCATGATGTCGCCCTGCATAACAACAATATCAAGGCCGGCCAAATCATCTATACCAGCGGGCGGTCTTCCGGAACGGACAACAGCAACATGTTCAACAATCGCGTGTGACTGTGTAAAAGCAAAGGAGAGGTCACGCTGCGGGGAATAGAACATACCTGCCACAGCATCAATCGTTCCGTTTTCCAGACCTGTGCGAATAATGCCCCACTCGTCGAGCCTGAATTCAACACTAAGCCCCATTTCCTGTGCGATGGCTCTGGAAAGATCAATGTTGTAACCCGCAGGCTCGCCGTTCTCGTCAAGATACTCGTATGGAGGGTAATTTTTATCGCCGCCGATAATGATGATACTGTCTGCGGGAATCTCCATGAAAGCAAACCATTCAGAATGCAGACGGCGAAAAGTGCCGTTGTTGATCACCCTGGACAACCCCTCATTCAGAAGCGCAAGAGTTTCCCTGTCTCCCTCCTGCACAGCAAAGCAGAAATCCTGCCTGAAATCGCTTAGAGGGTAATCAAGAACTTCAAGATTATCAAACCCCATTCGGTCAATCAGCTGAAATGCCACAAGTCGCTGTATGACAACAGCGTCGTAGATGCCTTCTGAAACTCCCGCAAGAGCATCTTCAAAGGAATTTGTAGTAATCAGATTAAGACCAAAGTCATTGCGGCGGATGTATTCCTCGGCATTGTCTCCGGCAAGAACTGCAACAGTTTTACCGCGAAGGTCGTCTAATACGGAAATGGTTTCGTTCTGCTCCTGAACAACAATAGCGCCATAAAGTGACATGTAGGGGAAAGTGAAATCGTAAACCGCTTCCCGTTCAGGTGTTCTTCCAACAAGAGGAAGAGCATCTATCTCCCCGCGGGCAAGAAGCTCTTTGATTTCTGTCCACTGGCCCGTGCGAAAAGTAACACCGTAACCAACCTCATCAAGTGATGCACGAAGCAGTTCAACGGCAAAGCCATCGGCAGAACCATCTTCACTTACAATGCAGAATGGCGGGTAGTCAATTTCACATCCGGATGATATGACCGGCTGCTGCTGAGCATGGGCTGCAAGCGTGAGAAAGCTCAAACAAAGAAACCCTGAAGCGGGCATTCCAAACTTTCTCACAAACGTTCCTTTCGCGAAGTCTTATGGAATATGAGAAATGAGCCCTATGCCGGGAAGGGCGCCCACGCGGACGCCCTTCATTTGCCTGTTCTTAGAAAAACGGTATCAGGGTTATCTCACAACAGTCATGCCTGTTGTAACCGTACCACCGTTCATGGTAGCGCGAACAAAGTAAACTCCGTTACCCATCTCAGCAGGAATCTGCCAGTTGTAGGCACATGCTCCTGCTTCGACATTCGAGTTGCTGATATTTGCCACACGGCGTCCTGCAACATCGAAAACGGAAACATCAACAGTTCCTGAAACGGCTGCATAAACGCTGAATGCCGCATAGCTGTTCACAGGATTGGGGCTGATGGTGCTTATGCCCATAAGAGAAGGCACAACTGCTCCGTTTGTCTCTTCGGTTCCTGTAAGGGAAAGAGCAGCGAGAACGGCCTGATAGGCATCCACGCGGCCAGCGCCGAAAGTGTTGTCTTTGCCTGAAGTACCATAATCAACGCTTGTCATCTCAATGATACTGTCCATCTGGGCAACAGAGAGATTGGGGTTGGCGCTGAGAATAAGGGCAGCAACTCCTGCAAGGTGCGGTGTTGCCATCGAGGTACCGCTCATAAGCTGATATCCGCCTCCGGGCCATTTGCAGCTGGTTACATCAACACCGGGGCCGCTGATATCGGGATCGAGGAGGGGGCTGGAATCTGAGTAATCGCCCCAGCAGGTAACAGGTCCGCGGCTGGAGAAACTGGCAATGGCATCGTTGCTGTCAGTGGCTCCAACGGTAACAACCGCTGAATTTCCGCCGTGGTAAGTCTGATTGGGGTGGAACCAGGGTGGAGGGCCATCTCCGGGGGAGAGAATGGTTCCAGCACCAGGACCACTGTTCGCTGCTGCAACGCTGTGGTAAAGCCCTGCTGTAAGGGCATTTTCATTAGCTGTTCTGAGAGAGACATTGCCCTGCCCGGAACCAAGGGAAGTGGACATGACAGAGGCTCCGTGCAAAGCAGCGAACTGCATGGCGGTGATCCAGGTGGGTTCGCCGCCTCCATAGTAATTGATTCTGAGGGCCATAATTGTGGCGGAAGGTGCAACACCTGTCTGAGTTCCTCCTGAACCATCGCCGGCTACGCTACCGGCACAGTGTGTGCCGTGACCGTAATCGTCCATGGGGTCGGCGTCGTTGTTGTAGAAATCCCAGCCGTAGTGGTATCCGCCCGGAGTATCGTGCCACATGTTGTTGCCGAGATCTGAGTGGGTGTAATCTACACCGGTGTCGATAACTGCAACGATAACACCCTGACCTTCGTATCCGAGAGCCCAGGCATCATCTGCATTGATCTTGGCAACACCCCAGGCAAGAGCCAGGTTCCGGTCATCTGCTGTGATATCGCGTACCTCAACAGGCTCGATGAGCCCTCCGTCGGGATCTGCAGCGCCTTCAACAAGAGTAACATCGGTTCTGGAAGCAATGTTCCTGATTACCGATTTTGTTGCCTGGCAGTAAACTGCATTGGCAAGCCACAGTGAGCTGACGTTCTCAACGCTTCCCGAGCTGTAGCCGTCGAGTTCCCGAAGAATACCTGTCTGTGCAGCTGCTGCGATGTCTTGCATCGAGGCAACGGCAAACTGCTGACGTTCGGCGCGTGTAAGGCCGACGGTGGAAGCATTAACCCAGTCACGGTCAACCTGGCCCTGTGCAAGGATAAACACAGGAATCAGATCGGTGTCGGTGGATCCGGCCATGATAACTGCAAGGTCGGGATCAATAGATCCTGCCAGGCAAAGAGCAGCGACCACCAGCAGTAAAATAATCTGTTTCATCTACACTCCCTTTCTCAATCTTAAATGCGGGGTTTTTCATACTCATATTGTAGGATAAGCACGATGCTCAACAAAAACAATGCCCATGTTGAAAACCCGCCAACAAGAACATTAGAACGGCGCATCCTGTATCCCGCCTTTGGCAACAAGGATACATTCACTTTTCATGAAAAGCAATGGCGATGCTTTCTCTTAACACCGCCGGGTCTGAGCAGTTAAGTGAACACCCGCCTGCAGCTAATAGTTCCTCGAGGTGGTTGAACCTGCTCACAAAGTCGTTGTTCTTTCCCCGTAGGGCCTTCTCCGGCTCGATCCCGGATATCCTCGCAAGGTTCGACATGAAAAAAAGCATTCTGCCCATATCCTCTTCGGTGATCATTTCTCTGTTGAGAACAGCAGATATTTCCATTTTCATTTCCAGAGGCGTTTCCCAGGTGAAACCAACCTCTGAAGCCCTTTGTTGAACACGCCATGCCTTCTGAAGCGAGGGCATTGCCGAGGGAATGGAATCAAAGAACCTGCTATTCTGCTTGTCTTTTTCTGCGGATTTTATTGCTTCCCATTGCTTTTCAACCTCCTCAGGTGTGAGGCAAGACATTTTGTCAAATACATGGGGATGCCTTCTCTTAAGCTTTTCCGTGATTTTCTCTGCCACATCGGAGAGATCGAAATCTCCGTTCTCCCTGCATATCTCAGCAGACATGAAAATGTGAAGCAGAAGATCGCCAAGTTCCTTTTGAAGTTCCGGCATATCCTCTGAATCCACGGCATCTGCCACTTCATACGCTTCCTCAAGAAGATATGGCCTGAGAGATTTCAGAGTCTGACTGCGATCCCAGTTGCAGCCACCGGGGCTTCGAAGTGTTTTTATCGTTGTCAGCAATTCCTTAAGGGCTACTGTGGTTCTATCCATGAACAGCGCCGTATCCAAGCCCCTCACTTGCCTCCATGAACAGCTCGGAAAGGGTTGGGTGCGGATGAACGAACGAAGCAGCATCCGCCGCTTTTATTCCCGCATTCACCGCCATAACGGCCCAGCCGATAAGACTTGACGCATCGGCACCAACTGCCTGAACTCCGATGATGGTGTCGTCGGTTTCCCTGCAGATGAGCTTGACAAACCCTTCAGTCTCATTCATTCCCATTGCCTTGCCGTTGGCGATATATCTTGATACGGATGTTTTTACCGGGATTCCCCGCAGCTTCCACTCGTCTTCGCCGGGGCCGACCATGGCCACCTCAGGGAAAGTGAATATGCACCCGCTCATTGCATCGGGATTGACTGTTCTGGGGGTTGCGCCGAACATTGCGTGCACTGCGGCAATACCCTGAGCACTCCCGGCGTGGGCAAGCTGCCATTTCCCGGTTGCGTCTCCCGCCGCATATACATTTGGAAAGTTCGTAGCGTTATTGCAGTCTGTGATTATGTTGCCCCGGGCATCAATGGCCACGCCGGTTTCATGAAGACCCGAATCTCCTGTTCGAGACTTCCTCCCGATTGCTGCCAGAAGCCTGTCCGCTGTGACTGAGGATCCATCCTCAAGAGTAACCTGTGCCTGACTGCAGGTTACATTCACCGAGGCTGCAGCCTGCCCTTTCAATACTTTCACTCCGGACTTCTTCAATGACTTCTCGACAACTTCAGCAACATCTGCGTCTACTCCCGGAAGGATGCCAGGCAGCATCTCAATAATGGTAACCTTAACGCCGAATGAGGCCATTATTGAAGCGAACTCGCACCCTACCACCCCCCCCCCAATGATGATAAGGCTTTCAGGAAGGGTATTCATCGAAAGAATTTCGTTGCTTGTAAGAACACCCTCTTTGTTGATGAACCCGGGGATCAGGGGAACAGAACCAGGCGCCAGAAGAATGTTACTGCCTGAGACATCTCTGCCTTCCACATTGATAAGATCAGGGCTTTTCAGCACTCCGTGGCCTCTGATTACTTCGATTCCCATGTGGCTGAAGTGGGCTTCAATTCCCTTGCGAAGCCTTGTCACAACCAATTCCTTGCGTTTTGAAACATCAGCATAGTTGAATGTCAATGAACCGGATAGACCGAATTTGCCAGCCATGGCAGCATGCCTGTAAAGTGAAGCAGACGCAACCAGAGTTTTTGTGGGAATACAGCCGCGATTCAGGCAGGTTCCGCCCATATCTTCCTTTTCAACCAGCGCCACTTTTCTGCCCAGCTGCGCAGCCCGGATTGCAGGCACATAACCGGCCGGGCCTCCGCCAAGTACAACAAGATCAAATTTCTCGCCCATGTCTTCCCCATTCTTATTCTGTTTGGTATTGATACGCGAATATAAGAAGAAAGGGCATTTCGGTCGCCGGTGTCTTGCCAGTGCCGCTGTTCGCAAGTAGGATTCGGAATGTGAAAGGGGATGGCGAAAAAATGACCTGCAGCCTGTTTATCTTAGCGCTGGTTCTTCCGGCAATGGATATTGATTCTCTTACCGCGAACCTTCATCTGGAAACAGCATTTGCATACATCGAACAGGGTCTTCCAGATAAGGCTCTCGGTGAATTTACGCTGGCTCTTGAAATAGACGACAGTGCTTACGAGGCGTATCTCGGTCTTGGAAGAATAGCCGTTCTGAATGGTTCCTGGGCTGCGGCTGAAGAAAACTACGCCACCTACATGAGCTTCAAACCCGATGACTACAGGGCTCCCCTTGAAATGGCAGAACTGTTCCTATTGCTTCCAGGCAGATTGCAGGATGCACTGTATTATTCTGATACTGCCCTTTCCCTGGCCCCACTGAACGGACAATGCTGGCTTGCCGCAGCACAGATATGCGCAAGGCTGGGGAATGTTGATGAAGCAATTTCATGGTATTCCAGAATTATTATTGAAGATGAACTGCTTGCCTGCGAGGCCCGTGTGCAGATGGGCATGCTTCTCTTCCAGCAGGGAAGGCTTTCCGAGTCCCGGGAGATACTGCTTCCTGCTGCAGCTTCCGGCAGAGCAGAGGCTTTTCGCATTCTTGCTTTACTGTACCTTGAGCAGCGCGATTCACTCAGGGCCATCGACAGCATAAACAGATACCTGTACATTGAACCACAGGGTCTCTGGGCGGATTCTGCCAGAGCATGTCTGGAAGAACTTGGATCAGGTACAATTCTGAACAACTGAGAGGACATTACTTGCAGAAAAACAGAGCTTTAGCCGAAAAAGCAGTTGCCGGTTCTGAAGCTGATTTTGCCGAGATCCGGCTTGTTCAGTCTTCTCGAACATCAGTAGTTCAGGCCGGGCTATCTCATGTCATTACAGGACCGACAGATCAATTCACCGGTACCGCACGGGTTTTCATATCCAACAGATGGGGAATCTGCGAATTCAGCTCGCCCGACCTGATGAGCACGGCACTTGATAAAGCTGCAACTCTGGCAATACACAGTGAGTCTCCTCCTGTGCCCTTTCCCATGATACCTCCCGCATGCAGAGATACTTATTCCGAGGATGCAGTTGGCGTTCCTCTGAACGATGTGTCCCTGCGGGAAAAAACTTTTCTGTGCAGGCATTACTGTGAACTACTTGGAGCATTTCTGGTAACAGGTTCAGCCAGAGTTATTTACGATGAAGTTATCAGAGACAGAGTTGTAGTTAACTCAAGAGGCACCAGCATAAGGGAAAAAGAAAACCTTGGATCAATGAAAATCCAGGCAGTACTGCCGGGAGGTCTTGTCGCCCGAGAGGAACTTGCCCTGCGCGGCAGTTTTGACAGATTCAGAGGGAGGGAGAAACACCTTGACCGGATAGGACGTGATCTTCTTGTAAGGGAAACCACAACCAGCATCGCTCCAGGCAGAAGCAGAGTAATACTGGACCCCGAGCTTACAGGAATACTGGTTCATGAAGCCTTTGGTCACCTGGTGGAAGCAGACTTCCTTGAAAACAATCCGGCAGTTGCACACCTTCTTCGGGCAGGGGCATGTGTCGGGTCGGAATGCGTGAATATAATAGACGATTCTCTGCTTCTTACCCAGCCGGGAAGCATGAAGTGGGATGATGAGGGTACTCCGGGTTCCAGAACACAGCTCGTTTTAAACGGAGGAATTGCAAGCTGGCTTCACACAATGGGTACTGCCTCCCGAAACGGAGCAAGACCTACAGGAAACGCCAGGATTTCCGACCCGGGAAGAACACCGGAAGCCAGGATGACCTGCACATACATGGAACCGGGCAAAACTCCCCTTGAAAAGCTGATGCTTCATCTGGACAACGGTCTTTATCTGAAAGGATTCATGGGGGGAGCAACGGATATGGACCGGTTCAGCATCGCCGTTCAGGAGGTATGGACAGTGCGCAACGGTATCATTCACAAACCTGTTGCCCCTGTTGTTTTTTCAGGCAAAGTAACAGATGTGCTAAGATCGGTAAAAGACACAGGAAATGATCTTCAGCTTGCAGGAAGTCTTGCAGGGTGTTCACGAAGAGGAAGCAGCCCTTTGGCCGTTACTTACGGAGGACCTCACATACTGATTACCGATATGCAGGTAAGTTGATGAACGAAATTGTTGTCACCGGTGCTGAGATTCTTGCAGCCTGTGAAAAAGTTGCCACCAGCGGTGAGGTAACTGGGGTTCAGCGTACCTACAGAAGTCTTGAATACTCTCCGGACAAGTCTGTGCCGGGCTGCGGCGAGAGAAAAGGCTGGGGTCTGCGAATGATCAGAAACGGTAAAATTGGTGTGTCTGGAGAGTGGGGAGTCGCAAAACCGTTCAGCCTGGTAGACAAAGCAATCGGCAATTGCAGATATGGTGGAGATGCAACGTTCAGCTTCCCAGCAGATTCACCGGAGCCTGGAAGTGCACCTGGCAATGAACTTTCTGAACTGAGCCATGATGATGTTCTGAACTATCTCCAGAACATGCAGACTCTGATAAAACAGGTTCACCCTTCTGCGTGCCTCTCGGCGGGAATACAGTGGGGAGAAGACAACTTCATAATAATGAATTCATGCGGCCTGAACGGTTTATACTCGAAAACCAGGGCATCCACCCGATTCTCTGTTACTCTGCCGTCAGACACAGGGCTGCTTCAATCAGGTTTCACCGTGGAAACGACCTCCGCTTTGCCGGTTATGCAGGATGCCCTTAGAATACTTCTGCTTCCGCTGCACAGCACACGACTTGATTCTCTGAGTGCAGTGGGGAGGAAAAAAGTGGTTTTCTCTCCAGTCGCTTTCTCTCTGCTGCTTCAGGCAATAAGAACCGGTGTCAGCGGTAAACTTCTGGCAGACGGAGCATCACCCCTTTCCAGGCTGGAGGGAAAGCAGGTTATCAGTAACATGCTGACCATAAGGGATCTCCCGAATCTGCAAACCGGCGCGGCTTCAGCTCCGTTTGACAGTGAGGGTGTTCCCACATACGATAAAACTCTTTTTGAAGATGGAGTCTTTACCGGTTTTCTTCATGATCTGGGAACAGCAGCAGAATGTGGAGTTTCCTCAACAGGAAGCAGCGGGCGAAATCTCGGAGAGCATTCGAAACCTGTTTGTACGAACATAGCGGTAGACCCTTCGATGGAAGGTTCGGAAAACGCAATTGCGGATACAGGTTCGGGAATTCTGGTAACAAGCATTCTTTCAGCCGGAGGAGGAAACGCTGCATCGGGGGACTTCACTCTGGACTGCGGAAGAGTACTTCTGTTCAGAAGAGGTGAAATCCACGGGTTCTATGACGGCTGTGTTCTTACTGGAAATGTTTATGAGGCTATGTCCAGGGTTGTGGCACTTGGTTCCAGACAGTTCAGATGCGGTCTGGATCTGCTACCCTTCATTTCCCTTGACGGCATTTCCGTCAGGTGACTCTTTACCCTTGAACATCGACTTGAGAGCAGAAGGAGTAACGCCGTAAAGCATGAACGAAATGCCGAATGACAAAGCTTCTGCCAGGGTTATCCAGAGCCTTGCAACAAGAGCGGCGAGTTCAGCCAGCCCGGGCTCACACCCCGGAAGTGAAAGATGTACCAGCCATACAGTAACAAGCTCACGGGCTCCAAGGCCGCCAGGCGCGAAAATAACCATGTATCCAATCCCCATTGCTGCAGGATAAATGAAAACACCCGGAAAAAACGGAATCTCCAGGCCGAATGACAGGCACAGGAACCAGAAGGCTGCCCCGAGTGCCACGAAAAGAGCGGCATAAACAGGCAGAAGCCGAAGCATTTCGGAAAAACTGCATTTTCTGAGATTGTATTGTGACTTCATCACCCTGGCTGCAAGCCTGGTGAGTCTGCTGAAAAAAGCAGGATGAACCGAAGCGAGAAGCAGGATGGCAAGTCCTGAGGCAATAACCATTCCTGTACCAACACCGAGCCCTGCTTCACCGGCAACCATGGGAATCAGAGGAATTGCAGTCATAAGACAGCCAAGAACAATAAACACCGTTTCAAGCAGAAGACCCTGACCGGCCTGAGCAGGTGTAAGACCTGAATTTCGGCTGAGGCTGTATTTCCCCATGGCAGCCCATATTTTTCCGGGAACATACTTGCCCACCTGGGAGAGAAAGTGTATGGAGAAGCCCTTTCTGAGCCCAAGGTGTGCTCCGGCAGTTCTGGTGACCATATCCCATGTGAACCCGGCAAGGATGAGATGAGCAGCCATAAAAAAAGACGCAACAAGAAACAGGGGAACATCGAACTGAAGCAGATTTGCGATGCCTCCGGCTTCATGCACTCCGGTGACAAATGATGTGCTCAGAAACCAGATCGAGACCAGTATGAATACACCGCTCAAAATGGCGGTGATCTTTCCTTTAATGCCTTCCTTAATCAATCAAGAACGCTTACCCTGCTGGGTTTTGATTCAGAGTCTGAAGGCTTTTTCCCTGAATTCAGCGGTAGAAATCCGGAATAGAAAGGAAGACAGCCAAGAAGAAGCATGCGGATTATCCTGTCGCTTATGTCATGGCAACTGGTCATCAGCTCTTCGAGTGTACTGTAGAAAACCTCTTCCCTTTCTTCACGGCTCTTCATCGACAGCTGCCGCCATCCACCCGGGTCTTCGAGACGACTGAGTATCTTCACAGCTTTTTTGTCAGAATCGATTTTCTCGCTGAAAACAACGCGGGCGTCAGCAGAGCTCAGAAGAGAGTTGAGCTGCTTGCGCAGAAGTGGACCCTGAATGATTCCCCTGCTGAAGAGATCATCAAGGGTACTCATTCTCTCGGAAAGTCTCTCCATTGCCTTGTCGTAATTGTTCATTCAGGAACTGCTTTCAATTCATACCGCTTTGAGGACATCGGGGTTACAGACCAGCTCATTCCCTGATCAGAAAGCTTCTTTTTCAAGTGATCAATGCCGATGTACAAACCGCAGACGATCTCTACTCCGCCTGAGTCTTTCCTTGTAAAACTGTCGACTATACTATTCGTTCTTATCCAGTACTCAAGTTCACCTGTGCAGTTTTCAACCTCGGCTTTGCACCAGATCAGGGCATCCCGTCTTTTTTCACGGATGAAATCAACGAGTTTGTCTATGCCTTCTCCAGTAAGGGCGGAAATGAATAAGTCATCGGTAGCCGATGGTTCAATAAGGTCGCATTTGTTCCAAACGGTAACCCTGTCAATTGAATCTGCATCAATCTGCTTCAGAGTTTCAACAACTGTAGAAATTTTGGTAACCCTGTCTGGATCGGCTGCGTCTGCAACAAGCAGAATGAGATCTGCGTAGCGTACAACATCAAGGGTGGATTTGAAGCTTGACAGCAGAGATTTTGGCAGGTTTTCAATAAAGCCGACGGTATCATTCAGAACAACTGTTCCTCCGCCGGGCAGCTCAAGTCTTCTTGATGTGGTATCCAGCGTGGCGAAAAGCCTGTCTTCGGCATGAACACCTGCATCACACAGCCTGTTCAGCAACGTACTTTTCCCGGCGTTGGTATATCCTGCCATAGAAACAGAGAACATGCCGTGTCTACGGTTTTCTCTGACTTTTGCCCCTGCATCGATTATATCGAGCTTCTCCTCGAGGGAAGAGATTCTTGTTCTGGCCCTGCGTCTGTCTACCTCGAGCTGGGTTTCGCCGGGCCCCCTGGTGCCAATTCCCGCTCCAAGGCGATCAAGATGATGCCACAGCCCCGACAGCCTCGGAAGCATGTACTTAAGCTGGGCAAGTTCAATTCTCAGTTTTGCCTGGGGAGTTCGGGCTTGAACAGCAAATATAGCAAGAATAAGCTCGGTTCTATCGATTATTTTGCATTTTGTTGTTTCCTCGAGCCGATGCACCTGACCGGGGGTGAGGTTGTGGTTGAACACGATAGTTGTAAGCCCTGATTTTTCCGCTTCAACAGTAATCTCTTCGGCTTTTCCTTTTCCAACGAAAAGCCCTGCATCAGGTTTGCTTTTTCTCTGGTTGATCTGGTGTGCCACGACTCCTCCGGCACTTTCAACAAGACGAATCATCTCGGCAACCCCGGATGGATCGATATCGGAGCCGTTCAGAGCAACAACAACAAGAAGAACCTGTTCCAGAGCATCGTCTGTAACAGTTCTGAAGGTAGTCATGTGGTTGGACATCAGGCGTCGGTTTTCTTTCCCGCCACCTTTTTGCTGATGAGTTTCCTGGCAGCGTCAATAACAATACCCCGCACAAGAGAAAGCTCTCCGGCAAATACACTTATAGCTTCGTTAAGAACCCGTTTTTCCGAGGGATTCATTTTCGAAATGGAAGATCTTCCGAGAACATCTCTGATGGCTGTGGCTATAATAACCGGGTCACCGGAGTTGACCCTTTCCTTGAGAACATCAATTCGTCTGCGCCAGTCTTTGGGAAGATCCTCGCTCTCCATGGAGAGAATCTTCATAGCAACATCTATATCCTTTTTGGAGGATACTTTACGAAGGCCGGACTCATTCACGGAGCATGCGGGAAGAAGGATACCGGCTTTGCCGGCGGAAAGAGAAATAACAACACACTCTACCATGTCCCCTGATATATCTTTCATGCTGATTTCAGAGATAACACCCGCGCCGTGAAATGGATGAACAACCTTGTCGTTAACTGAGTACTGCATATGCCTCCCTGATGCAAATGGTTGGCAATTATAGATATTCGGTGCCTTTTTGTCAATCCTGATTCTGCCTGCCCATGAGTATGTGCAGGTCGGGAACAGGAATAGCTTCAACTGGGAATGATGAACTGAGAGGAAGAGCCTGCAGGTACTGTCTGATGATTGCTTCAAGTTCCGCTGCCGGCAGATTGCCTTCCTTATGGATAAATAAAGTCTCATTAAGCAGCTCTGGTATGCCTATCTCATCGCTGAATCTGTCTGCATCTCTCACATCGCTGATGGAAACAATCCACTCTACCCCTCCTATATCGCAGGCCTTTCCCTCAAGCTTGCTTGCCGTCCAGGATGCAGCTCCCAGGCCCTCAAGAGAATACTGAATACCATGGTTTACCACATCCACAAATAGAGTGTCCGCCGGTGCCACAGGACGATGAAAAAACTGGCTGTTAATCCCGGCATAGCTGAGATCGGTTCCCAGCATGATGGTAAGATCAACAGGTTTCACGCCAAACACTGTATCGGCCATTTGGTATGCTGCCTGTCCCAGAGAGGTTTGCATAAGCGGAACAGATGGGTCTGCCCGTCGGACCAGAATCAGAGAGGTCTGTCTTACGGATGTGCCGGTGAGCAGATACACATAGGAAAAGTCTCTGGTCGGCCCGGCGCGGAACTCAAGATCAAGACCCGCAGTTCCAGTGCAGTTCGATATCCATACCCTGGCTGTATCTTCTAGAAGAACAGTGGAAACTGGAGGGCTCAGTACTGCAGCAGTATCTTCCGCCCAGGGAGATGCAGCTTCCTCGGGCAGCACCTGAACAGTGTCTAAAACGCCGGGTGCCTGAGAGATATCAGAATCGGAAGGAAGACCGGAGGAGTTAAAAGCAAAATAGGCCAAAGCCAGAAGGGCAGCCAGACCCGCAGACCAGTACACTTTTTTTCTGTTCAGGCGAGTTGATTTTTTCTTCCTCGGTCTTTCTGAAACAGCTTTTTTCGGATCTGTATCTCTTTCTGCTTCAACGGGCTTCACTACGGTAAGCCCCTCCAGAATAGACAGAACAACCCGTAACCCGCTTGGTCTGTTGATTGGGTCAGCCGCGACCATATCCTGTATGGCGGTTTGAACCGAGGGTGAAAGCTCTTTCCAAATGCGCAGCTGCTCCTCTCTCTGATCGGTTCCGGCGATAAGACGGAAAAGGAAGGAGCCTATTGCTGATACGTCGCTTCTTGGATCGGAGGGTCTTGATGACCCTATCTCCGGTGGGGTAAAAGGAGAGACGGGAACTCCTCTACGTCCCCCAAGCATGTGTATGCCGGTTTCAGCAGAAAAGAACATTTCAGGGCCCAGGTAACCGCAGATCATTCCCGAGGCCTGCAGATCCATGACAATTTTCAGAACCTCAATAGTTTGTTTCACTGCTCTTGCCACCGGGATGCGCTCTTTTCCCGGTGTTTTTTCACAAAGGAACCTGCCTTCTTCTGCATCAAAAAGAAGAAGCTTCTGCTGACCGGGAAGATCTCTCGCAGAAACAGGGGAGATAAGATTTGCAGCAGGGGGCCAGCGATGCTGAAAAACACCGGAGGCTGCAGAAACCTCTGCAACGAGTTTTCTACCCTGATAGTCTACCCGGAAAAGAGAATAAGACCCTTCTGCATAAATTTCCGACAGGAGCCGGAGACCGCAACTGCTGAGAATATCAGAAACTGCTGACATCGCTGGAATAATTCGGTGCTTCTTTGGTCACCGTCACATCGTGTGCGTGACTCTCGCGAAGACCGGCTGAGGTTATTCTTACGAATCTGGCTCTTTGAAAAAGTTCATCCACAGTGGAAGCTCCCACATAGCCCATTCCCGACCGCAGACCACCCGTGAGCTGAATAAGAAAGTCGCTTACAAGCCCCTTGAAAGCCACCATACCCTCTATTCCTTCAGGAACAAGTTTTTTTTCTACCGATGAATCCTGGAAGTACCTGTCGGCACTGCCCTTTTTCATTGCGCCAAGAGAACCCATTCCTCGATATGTTTTAAACTTCCTGCCTTTGTAAATTATTGCTTCACCGGGGCTTTCAGTTGTTCCAGCGAACAGGCTGCCCACCATCACACCGGCCGCACCTGCAGCCAGAGCTTTTACAATATCGCCGGAATACTTAATCCCGCCGTCGGCTATTATGCGTTTACCAAACTTCGCTGCAGCCTCGGCACAATCGTAAATTGCGGTCAGTTGAGGACAGCCCACACCTGCAATAACCCTGGTGGTGCAGATGGAGCCTGGTCCCACTCCAACTTTTACCGCATCAGCTCCGGACTTGATGAGAACTTCTGTTGCTTCAGCCGTAACAACGTTTCCGGAAATAATCGAAAGATCAGGATATCTGCTTCTGAGAATCTCGGTAGTTTCTATAACCTTCTGGCTCTGACCATGAGCGGTGTCAATAAAAATGCAGTCTACCCCGGCTTCAACAAGAGCTGCCGCCCTGGTGAGAGCCGGTTCGCCAACACTGACGGCAGCTCCCGTTCTGAGTCTTCCTCGGCCGTCTTTGCATGCTTCAGGATATTCCAGAGCTTTCTGAGCGTCTTTGAGAGTGACGAGACCAGCCAGATGTCCTTCACTGTCAATAATAGGAAGCTTTTCAAGCCTATGCCGTCTGAGGAGAAACAGTGCATCTTCGATACTGGTGCCAGCCGGTGCTGTAACCAGGTGGGAAAGAGGGGTCATGAGATTTGCTACCGGAGTGGAACCATCGAGCTCGAAATGATAATCCCTGTGGGTAAGCATGCCTGTAAGCTTTCCGTTTGCGATGACAGGGAAGCCAGACACTCCTGTTTTTTCGGCAAGCTCGAAAGCATCGGAAACGCGAGCAGAATCACTGAGAAAAATAGGCTCAATTATTACGCCGCTCTCAGCCCTTTTTACCTGGCGCACATTCTGAGCCTGCTCTTCAATAGATAGATTTTTGTGAATTACGCCCATTCCACCCTGCTGGGCAAGGGCGATCGACATTCCGGATTCGGTAACGGTATCCATGGCGGCGCTCAGGATGGGGATGTTTAAAACAATGTCTCTGCACAGCTCCGTGTGCAGACTGACTTCCCCCGGGTGTACTGTCGAGTGGGCAGGGAGAATCAGCACATCATCGAATGTAAGAGCTTCCCGTGCTTCCCCTGGGTTCATAAATCCTCCTGAAAGAGAGGCCTCAGTCGGCCCAGTAAGTTATCCTTCCGCAGGTGGGACAGGTGTGAACTCTTGAATTTCTCTCAGGATCCGAGCAAACAGCTGTAGGAAGCCTTGTAAGACATCCAGAGCATCTCCCCATGAGAGCCGGAACAACAGCATTGCCGTAATGCTTTGTCAGCTGATTGTACAGCCCGAGCCACTTCCTGTTAATGCTCTTGCTGTAAGCCTCTCGCAGTTCAATCAACTCTTCCTGGGCCCCCTCGGCAAGAAGACCCAGATCTGCTTCCTTCTCCCTGATTTCCTTCCTGTTAAGATCGGCGATCATAACATCGAGGTCATGCAGGCTGATCAGTTTCTCAAGCTGTTTGTCCATCTACCCCTCCTGCTCCTCGGTCTGAAAGTTCAATAAATCGAGAAGCTCCTGTTGCCCGCTGACTGCGGCGATCCTGTCTCCGGAATCCCTAATGCAGCGTGCTATATGGGAGAGGAAAATACTGTGTTCCTCTGCCCCGTTGGGCTTCACCGGGGAAATGAACAAAACAACGGTGTGCACCTTTTCCAAAGGCCATGGAATTCCCTCTGCAGATCTGCCTATTGCAATAGTCAGCCTGTCAACCAGTATGCTTCTGCAATGAGGAAGAGCTATGCCCTTATGGACCACCGTTGCTCCAACCTGTTCCCGCACCTCAAGGCCGCTGGCCAGTAGCCCTCTGGTCTGTTCCCCCGCAGGGAAAAGCTCCAGCATCTCGGAAATTGCTTCCTCTCTGGAAGCTGCGATCAGTTCAAACTTACAAAAAGCTTTGTATTTCAAAATTCCTCTCCCTTGCCAATTCCGTGTCTAATATAGAATACTGCACGTGTCCTGCAAGTTGAAGGTGAATCAACCCGATTGGGTAATATGTATTACAAAGAGCAAATCCGCACATACCTGCCCGATGAGGGCAGTTGGGTAAAGCTGAACACTGATACAGAGGAAACCGTTTACTCCTCTGGAGTGAACAATACAGCACAGGATCTGGGCATGCAGACCGACACACTGGTATCCCTTCTTCGGAACACAGGTGACGGAAGCTGGCCTGCAATCCTGGGCGGTAAGGCATTCAAAATTTCGTCGGTAGAATTGTCACCCGCCTGCCGGGTTATTTCTCTGCAGCCATCGGATTCTTCCGGGATGGCAGATCTTCTGCACGAAAACACCGGCGACGACATCTTTGTTCTGATTTCTCCAGACAAAAAAATACAGACCATGTCCAGAGAAGCCGTTTCCATCTTCGGAAATGGGAAAGACATCATATCTCTGTTTGACTCTTCCTCCTCGGGAGCAATTCAAGCAGCAGTTACCAGGTGTCTCAGATACGGAGTCTCGCCCGATTTTCTTGTAAGTCACAGCGGAGATGGGCGAAACAGGTCCAACTACAGCATTACCATGAGAAGACTCCCGTCACCGGGCAGGCTGATTTTCTGCAAGCTTATCATTCCATCCGTTGCAGTCGTTACGGGCACCATGGACAGAAAGAGCCTAATGGGCGTTCTTCTCGAGGAAAGTTTCTGCCCCACGATAATCATTGATTCCGACGGGTTGATAATCTCCATGAATGAGATAGCGCGGGGAGTTTGCCAGCAGATGTGGGGCACCAACCCTACCGGATCTTCTTTCTTTGAATTTGTTCACCCTGATCACAGAAAAGCTGCTCAGCTCAGGCATGAACAAAGAAAAAGAGGCTATGCGGTTCCTTCCAGGTTCTCCATAAAAATGCAGCCCTCAATTTCCGGTACTGATTTCAGTATAGACATATCCGTAGTTCCTGTTCCGGATACAAATCAGTGGGTTGTTTTCGCAAGAACAGACAGCACCCGGGCCGGAAGAGACAAAGCAGATTCTTCCGATTCTATCCCTGATGAACTGATGAAACTGCTCACAGATGATACCATTTCCCCGCAGAAAGTTCTTGAATCGGCTGTAAGCTTCCTTGGAGCAGCCTCCGCCGCATTCGTTAGAGAGGGAGAGGTCGTTACAGTTGGTGATGTCAGAGAACTCATGCCCATACTCGATCCTATTCAGCTCGCTGCAAGCCCTTGCGGTTTCAGGGATGACAGTATTTTTCTTCACAGAATTCACTCTGGTTTCGGTGTTTCTCACCTGGTAGTACAGGGAATACGCAATCACACCATTGACCGGAACAGTCAGGCTCTTCTTAGCGCAGCATCGATAGTTCTGGGCGCGCACGAAGCCCGTTTTGCTCTGAAAGAACAGCACAGGATACTGCTCACGGTGAAAGCTCTAGCTTCCAGCTATCTCAGGAAGAAGGAGCCACTTGAAGGGCTGCTCTCTGACCTTGCAAGGGAATGCGGTGCTGAAACATCTGCTGTTTTCAAGGTTAGTCCGAACGGAAGCGCTCTGAAAGAAATCGGAGCATCCGGAATAGCAGGAACGCTCTCGGAACTACCTCTGGAAGCGTTGAACACTGCATCCTGGGCTTGTCTCCGCGGTGAGACCGCTTTTTTTGCCGAATCTCCGGGTGACGACCTGAGATTTGCACCCGTTTTCCCGCAATCCAGATCAGAACTTGCTGTGCCGTTCTTCAACGGTTCCACTCCGGATGGCGTTATCCTTCTTGCTTCCTCTGAAGCCGAAGCTTTTCATTTCCCCGAAACGGAATTGATCCAGCTTATGGCAATTCTTTTCACAGTACCTGAAGCTGACCATGCAAGTGAATCAGGGTCAGGTCTTCAACAATCCTGCGATCCTCTCAAGGGAAGAGCTCTCGATTACATCGTTCACAGCATAACTGCACTCAACTCGGCTTCGCTTGCTGTTTTCGATTCTTTAAGTAAATCGGCGGAGAAGAGCCCTGAGCTGGAGCAGAATGTCGCCTTTCTTACCGATACAGTGACCAGGCTGGGATTCCTCAGCAGATGGGCTGTCTGGTGGCTGAGAATTTCGGTTTATGGAGGAATTCCCGACCAGAAGTGGATTGATCCTGTACCCCTTCTGGAAAAATCGTTGCGGGAATTCAGTAGAAATTCCAATGCAAAGGGAGTCTCTCTCGTTTTTCAGCCGCCGGCCAATGATATCGAGGTTTGCACAGATGGCTCATTTATAAGCATGATAGCCCATTCCCTGCTGATCTGCATTCTTGACAACTGCGAGGGTTGTGAAACTGTGAAACTCACGGTTGACCGTAGTGAAGACCATTGGTCTTTCAGGTTTGACTCTACTGGAGGAAGCATACCCGGAGAGTGCCTCTCAATGGACAGGCAGCCCGACAGAAAGAACATGGCGTTTGCCATTGCCTGGAAACTTACAGAGGAACTTGGTGGTACGGTAAGTACCTTTTCAAGCCAGGGTAAGGCCACGAGAATGGTAATCAGGCTCAGAGTGAGCGGTTAATGAAACCGGAGGAACATTGCTGACCAAATCAGATTTAATGTATGAACTGCCTGAAGAGCTTATAGCCCAGCGACCGCCAACGCTTCGGGGAACTTGCAGGCTCATGGTCGTGAACAGACAGAACAAGTCTTTCACTGAAACCGAGTTCAGCAGAATACATGACTTTGTTTCTTCGGAAGATGCCCTGGTTCTGAACAACACCAGAGTTATACGGGCGAGACTCAGGGGCAGAAGAGCTTCAACCGGAGGAAGTGTTGAACTCCTGCTTTTGGAAAAGCTTTCTCCTCTTGTCTGGAAGACTATGGTGAGACCCGGCACAAGATGCAGGCAGGGCTTTGATTTTGCTTTTGACCACGGCCTGAGAGCAGTCATTGTGAAGGAACTCGGGCTGGGAAGAGCGGTGGTTGAGTTTTCCTCAAGCGGCCATACCGAGGAACTGATACGGAGAGCGGGAACCGTTCCCATTCCTCCCTACATCAAACGGTCAGCAGATGAACTCGATGATGTTCGCTATCAAACCGTTTTTGCAGAAAAAGACGGCGCAGTGGCAGCCCCTACGGCCGGACTTCACTTTACAACTGAAATGCTTCGAAAAATCGAAAATTCCGGCTCATCTGTTGAATACATTACTCTTCATGTGGGTCCTGGCACTTTTCAACCTCTTCGAACACACATTCTTTCAGAAAATACTATGGAAGAAGAGCGCTATAGTGTTTCAGCAGCAACGCTTGAGTCACTGAGGAGATGCCGAAGCAGAGCCGGTCGGATTTTTTCGGTTGGAACTACTGTTGCAAGAACACTTGAATCTGTCGATCTGTCAGACCGAAAAGATCTTGAAGGAGCGACTTCTATCTTCATACACCCTCCCTGGGAATTCAGAAATGTGGACGCTCTGCTCACCAATTTTCATCTTCCCGGTAGTTCCCTGATCTCGCTGGTGGGAAGTTTTGCCGGGCTTGACCTGATTATGGAGGCATACCGGGAAGCGATACGGAAAAAATTCAAGTTTTACAGCTATGGCGATGCCATGCTGATACTCTGAGGAGCAATTTTGCCATACACATCACACAAAACCGCAGACGGCAGAACTGTGCTGGCACTGGCTTTGCAGGAAACACTCTTCGTGGTTGCCTGGGGAGCCCTTGGAGGAGCCCTGTTTCTGCCTCTCACCAGTATCTGGTTCTTTGCAGTGCCACCGGCCATGCTCACAGCAATCTATTTTCTTGTTCTGATGGAACTTTCCGGAGATGCGAATCCTCTTATTTCTCTTGAAATCAGACAGCATTCTTTGAAGAACGGGCGGAAAATATCGAGATGGGCGGTTTACTTCAGGATTTTCTTTACAGTCATATTCTTCCCTGCAGCACTTCTCGGATATATTCCCCTGCTGTTCGGAAAAAAATCTCTGCCTGAGCTGTTATCTGGCAGCCGTCTGTTCTCAATAGATAGAAGACTTGATCCAAGACCTGAATCAGCAATAGAATGGATAAATAAACGATCCAAAATCAGGGTTAGAACGCTGACATTTGTTCCCATGGCCGCTGCAGCATCAGTTTTCATACTTCTGTATTCTGCTCCCGATGTAGTATCAGTGCAGCTGCCCGAGGAACAGTACGGTCTTCCGCCTTATGAGCAGGAGCTTCTCACAAATTACCTGGAGCTGATATCGCTTCATCCTGATGAACTCGAGTACCATGTAAGGCTTGCAAGCCTCTACTACAGAAACGACATGCAGCAGGATCTCGCAGCTGAACTCGCCATAATAAGGCAAATCGACCCCGGGCACGCGATTCTGATTCTTGCAGACACTACTTCGTTCACCTTCAGCATGCTGGAACCTCTCCAGCCGGATTCAGCGGCCTGGACAGAGCCCTCAACCGAGGCAGTTGCATCACTTCTTTCAGCCGATTCATCGGGAATTGCGGTATCTGACTCCCTGGCTGTTCCGCAGGATTCCATCATTCCGACTGTTGCTCCTGAGATTACAGATGCCATGGAAGAGACCGCACTGGAACCTGAATGGAACATATCGCCTTCAGAAGAGGAAGAGTATTCAACTGAGGAGCTGCAGCCTCCCGGCTCTGGTATACCCGATGAAGGAGAGGAGGAAACCGTTGCGCAGGATACCCTCGTTCAACCTTAAAACCACAAGCGGCAAAGCCCGCACTGGAACACTGAATCTGGCTCACGGAAAGGTTGAAACTCCGGTATTTATGCCGGTGGGTACCCAGGCTACGGTGAAAACTGTAAGGAATTCCGATCTTGAAAATGATGGTTACAGCATCATTCTTGGAAACACTTATCATCTCTATTTGCGCCCGGGTCTTGAGCTTATGAAGAACGCCGGAGGATTGCACTCTTTCATGAACTGGAATGGGAACATTCTTACAGACAGCGGCGGCTTCCAGCTGTACAGTCTCTCTACTCTCCGCAAGGTAACCGAGGAAGGCTACAACTTTCAATCACACATCGACGGCAGCAGTCACATCCTGACTCCTGAAAAAGTTGTGGAAGCACAAACTGTTTTCGGCAGTGATGTTATGATGATACTCGACGAGTGTCTGGAGCAACCCAGCGAAGAGGTAAGAACCGAAGAATCTGTAGGGCTGACTCTCAGATGGGCAGAGAGAGCAAGAAAGTGCCATCCCGGAAACGGGCAGGCCATGTTCGGCATTGTCCAGGGCGGTGGCTTTCCCTGGTTGCGGGGGTACTGCGCAGACAATCTCGTAGCGATGGATTTTGATGGATATGCCATTGGAGGCGTAGCCGTAGGTGAAGAGCGCCCGATGATGGAACTAGCGGTAAAAAGCTGCATCGATCATCTCCCCGAGTGCAAACCACGATATCTTATGGGGGTGGGAAAACCGGAAGACCTTATCGATTTTGTTGGCATGGGAGTTGACATGTTCGACTGCGTAATACCAACAAGAAACGCAAGAGGTGCATGTTTCTTTACTCCTGCAGGAAAGCTCAACATCAGAAACGCAAAATTCAGAGACGATTTCAGACCGGTTCAAAGCGATTGCGACTGCTATGTGTGTAAAAACCACAGCAGAGCTTATCTGCGCCATCTCTTCGTTGCGAAGGAATGGCTGGCTCCGATTTTTGCAACCCTGCACAATCTGCGCTATTTCGCACTTCTGATGGAGCAGCTCCGTGATGCAATCCGCAATGACCTTTATGAAACCACAGCAAAAGACCTTCTGAAGGGAATGGGGCGTCTTGGCAGTTCCTGACACTGTTCTGGTTGAGAGCCTTGGAAACCGGGTCGGCGGAATTGCCAGACCTGAAGGATCACCAGCTGTATTTATAAGGGGAGCCCTCCCTGGTGAACTCGTCACGATAAGCCCTTTCTGCACAAAAAAGAGCTACATCGAAGCAGACCTGATTTCAATCATAGAGCCATCAGAACACAGAACTGAACCATTTTGCGTTAACTGGGGAATTTGTGGCGGCTGCTCACTTCAGCATCTTGAATACAGCCAGCAGCTCCGATGGAAGAGAATCTGGGTGGAAAAGGCCATGCGAAATCTATCGGCGCCTGAAGTAGATGCAACAATCCCCTCTCCTCTCAGAACCGGTTACAGAAACAAGGTCACGTTTGATGTGATTCAAGGTGTTACCACCCTCCACGCTTTCCGCGGTGATCCTGTTAATGTTGAAGAGTGTCCTCTGATGAACGAAGCTTCCGCCGGGGCTCTGAAAGTGTTCCTTTCGGGAGGTGTTCCCTCGGGGCTCACAAGAGTTTCAGTCAGAGGTGGCACCAACACAGAAAGCACCATGATAGAGCTGACGGGGAATCCAGTAGCCGATATTCCTCACAACTGGCCCCACGTTGCGCTCAAAAGGGCAGGCAGCTGGGAATCCATGAATAGAGGAGAAATGGTTGAAAACATTGGCAGGTTTGCTTTCCCAATACCTGCTGGTGGATTCTTTCAGGTAAACACAAAAGCTGCTGAACAGCTGGTTGACCTTGTCATCGGCATTATCCCGCAAGAAAACGGATCTGTTCTTGATCTTTACGGAGGCGTGGGAACCTTCGGTATTCCGCTTGCGGCCAGGGGAATGGATGTGACTTCAGTAGAGATCAGCCGGGAAGCCTCCATCGCATGCAAAAGAGCTGCCGAGATGAATGGTATCCACCGGAACAGGCTGAATCCGGTAAATGCAAGTGACCGACAATTTCTATCAGACTCTCTGACTGGGAAAAAGTACTTCGATACCATTGTGGTCGATCCGCCGAGGGCCGGGATGGGAATACGGACTTCACGCCAGCTCAGAAGGCTTAAACCAGAGCGAATCATATATGTCAGCTGCGATCCGTTTTCTGCAACACGTGATATTGCTATCCTTGTTGAAGGTGGATATGAAATACGCAGAGTGACGCCTATTGACATGTTTCCCCATACTGATCACGTAGAAACCGTGTTTCTTCTGGAAAGGAGTTAAATGAAAGCGGTGCAAATTTGCCTTCTTCTGGCATCGCTGGCCGCAGCATCACTGAGCCTGGAAGACCCTTTGAATACCTGGCTCTACCATGCTGAAGCAACCGGTCCACTTCTCTCCGGAGAGTTCCCGGACAGCCAGAATGTTGTTGTAGAGCCGGGATCTCGCACTATGTGGCTGTGGCAGCTCGTTCAAGACAGGTCGGCAGAACCATCGACCACCTCTAGTCTATTCGGAAGCGATGCTTCAATTTCCGCCCAGGTGATAAGGAACGACTCGGACTTCGTTACGAGAACCGGAGCCACCTTCGAAATCTACTCCAAACCATTGGAATGGCTCTCTATAACTGAAAGAACATCCATCTGGACCGGCAGCGACGAAAACCCACCGGAAGGGTTTTCTCCCTTCCACTACGGCATTGAGTACGGTAGACATCTTTATGTAGACTGGGGGTATGCAAGAGCTGAAACAGGCCCTCTTGCTATTGCTCTTGGCAGAATCCCGCTGCGCTGGGGACCCGGCAGGTACACACAGCTCCTTTTGTCCGGTGAGTCACCGGCAATAGACATGCTGAAAGTTGACCTGGAACTTGGGCACCATGTGGATTTTACCGGCTTCACAGGTACGATCAATTCAGATTCCTCCACCTGGCTTTCTGCTCACAGGCTGGATATCAAACCAGCGGAAAACCTGAGAATCGGGCTTTCAGAGTCTATACTGTATTCCGCTAAAGGAGTTGATCTTGCATACGCGAATCTCTTCATCCCATGGTATCCTGTCCAGTGGAACGAGCGGGTGGATGACAACGCATTCCTTTGTGTCGATGCCACATGGCAGCCCATTCTGGGAATAGCTCTTTATGGAGAATTCCTGATAGACGACATACAGTACGAGAATATCAATGAAGTTCCCAACAAACTTGGTTACACCTTTGGGGCTGATCTTTTCAACTCCAGTACTGGTCTGGGCGCAGTGGCAGAATACACTGCTGTACAGCGATTTGTTTACAGCCAGAGAAAAGTTGCCAACTACTACATGCACGATGGCAGAATAATAGGATCGCAACTGGGACCTGATACAGACAGAATAACCGCAGCACTTTCATATTGCGGCATTCAGGGGCTTACAGCCTGTCTGAGTGGAAGCTTTACAAGACAGGGCCAAGGCGATGTGTACGAAGGCTGGCCTGATTCCGTGCACGTAGGGGGGCCATTTCCATCTGGAATTGTGGAACAGACGGCCGCGGTTTCGCTGAACATCGGGTGGTATCCTCAAAACTGGCTGGAAATACTGGGGGAAGGCTGCTATACCTTCACCAAGAACAGAAATCATGAAACAGGAGCAGAATCGGATGATTTCCTGGTTTCCCTTGAGGGTCGCTGGGCCATTTGACAAATAACATCGGCATGCTGTTGTGATTCAATATGTTATGTTGTTTTAAGCAAATTTTACATATTGATGTTATTGCTAATTAATCAGCTATTCTCCGCATCGCTCAACCGATCCCCGCAGCACTTCCAATGCATGGGGCAGAACCGGCAGCAGAAGTGCCACACACTCTGTCACGGCTTTAACACTGCCCGGCAGGTTGATAACAAGGGTGTGGTTCAGAATTCCTGCTGTCCCCCTGCTGAGCCAGGCAGTCTTAACTGTTTCCGATGACCTGTATCTAAGCATCTCCGGTATACCCGGTACTTTTCTGCTGCACACCGCTTCGGTTGCCTCAGGAGTAAAATCCCTGGGGCTGAAGCCTGTTCCGCCGGTGGTAAGCAGAAGATCGATGCCTTCTCCGCACATTTCCGAAATACTTGCGGCCACAGGAGTTATGCCATCCTGAGTTATCCGGTAATCAATCTGAGTGTAACCGTTGCTCTTCATAATTTCTGTTATTGCTGGGCCGCTTGAGTCACTGCGACTGCCATTCGTGCAGCTGTCACTGACAGTAAGAACGCTGAAAGTAGCCATTTCGCTCCATTTTATTATCGGTATCACTCAATACATCTGTATAGACAGATATCGATAACTGATTGTATATCAATTATTTACAAACGTTATTTGTCAAATGGCCCAGCGACCCTGATTTGCCGCCTGTTTTTTCGAGCAGACGCACACCGGTTATCTCCATTGATTTGTCAAGAGCCTTGAGCATGTCGTAAACAGTAAGCAATGCTGTGGTAACGCCAACAAGAGCCTCCATCTCAAAACCGGTTTTTGCCTCTGCAGACACGGAGCAGAAGCATATCAGGTCATTTCCGCTGAATTCAAAACGGATGTCGACACCACTTACGGGAAGAGGATGGCACATGGGAATAATTTCGGACGTTTTCTTAACTGCCAGGATTCCAGCAACAATTGCAGTATTCAAAACATTTCCCTTGGGCGTTTTCCCACTGGTAAGTTTCCTCATCACCTGCTCGCCCAGCAGAATTCTTCCTTCGGCAATTGCTGTTCTAAGGGTTGGCTCCTTGCAGGAGACATTCACCATTCTTGCATATCCTTCTTCATTCAGATGTGACAGGTTGTTCATCCGCCGATCCTCCACATTCTTACGCCTCCACACGTACCATGATGAGGCTTCCCCCTGACAAGGGAAAGAACAGACTCAGTAATTTCACCATCGGAGCACCCGGTTCTGAGCATCTCTTTGAGATTCAAAGAATTGCCTCCAGCAAGACAGGGCAGCAACTCCCCCTCGGCAGTAAGGCGCAATCTGGTGCATCCCGCACACATTTCGCCGGCGACCGGAGCGATAATCCCGAATTGTTCACCCTGTAACGTTGAATACATTTCTGCAGTTCCATCGGTGAAAACCCTTTCCACAGGCCCAAGGTCGCGGGCAATTTCCCGGAGTATCTCACTTTCAGGCACATAACCGCAGATGGAACCGGTCATGGGCATGTGTTCGATGAATCTCATTGTAACACCCATTCCCATAGCCCACTTAACCATGGAAGAAAGTTCTCCTGTGTTTACTCCTTCAAGCACGACACAGTTCATCTTAACAGGTTCAAGACCGTTTTCCCTGGCTGATGCAATTGCTTTCTCTATCATGCTCAGGGTCACTTTTCGCCTGGTTACATGCATAAGAGTATCATTGCGGAGGCTGTCAATGCTGATGTTGACTCTGGACAGGCCAGCATGGTGAAGCCCTGATGCCAGTTCCGGCAGCAAAATACCGTTGGTGGTCATTACTGTTTCAGCCAGTGCAGAAAATCCTTTAACAAGAGACTCAACGCCTCTGCGCACCAGCGGTTCACCGCCGGTAATCCTGATTTTTCTGAGATCGAGGACTGAATTTATCAGCTCTGTGAGGTACAGGGTCTCTTCGAGCCTGAGAATATCAGAGTGAGGAATGTGAGGAATACCTGACTCAGGCATGCAATAAATACATCTTAGATTGCATCTGTCGGTGACAGACACTCTCAGATAATCAATCTTTCTGCCGAAACTGTCGTTCATTCCCAGCAACTTTCTCCCCCGGCCCACGACATGAGAGTAAACGGAATCCGTACTCCTTCTTCTGCTCCGGTACTCTCAGAGGGAAGCCAGGCAATACTGTTGGCTCCGCGTGTACTCATCAGGTCTCCCGAGCCTGATGACGCAGGGTTTTCAAGCGACCATCCGCCTTCGGAGCAAACTGCAATCGTTCTGAAAAAGAACTGCCGTCCGGCTTTTTTCCCGAGAGGATCAAGGCTCTTTCCAGAAAGAACCTTCCGGGCAATTCGAGCATGCCCCGAGTAGTGTCTGAGGCATGAGAGCACATACATTTCAAGGCACACAAGAACACTTACAGGGTTTCCAGGCAGCCCAAACACCATTTTACCGTTCGCCGGGTGGGTCGCAAACGACAATGGCTTGCCCGGCTTTTGTGCAACCGATCTGAAATGGAAACAAAAACCCAGCTTCTCAATAACTGAGGGAACATGATCGTGTGTACCCATTGACACACCACCGGCAGTAATCAGCACATCGGAAACGCTCAAGGCCTGAGCAGCAGTGTTCAGAAGAGAGGCCGGGTCATCGGCAGAATGGAACACTTTTACCGGTGCAAAACCTGCCAGAGTGAGGAGAGAGGAAACAAGAACACCATTGGCATTTCTGACCTGGCCGGGAAGAGGAAAATGAACCGGGGCAACAACCTCAGACCCGGTGGTTATGACAGATACAGACGGTCGTCTGAACACAGGAAGGGTCTCCCGCCCAGCCATGGCAGCAATACCTGCTTCTGCAGGGGTTATCAGAGTACCCCGGTAAAGCACTGTCTGACCCGCAACAACGTCCTCGGCTTCCAGGCAGATGTTGGCACCTTTGCCGGGCATTGTATTTACAGTCAGCACTCCGTTCGATACAGTGGTATCCTCCACCATTACAACCCGGTCGGCACCTGCAGGTACAGGCGCCCCCGTCATTATGGGAGCAGCAACTCCCTCTCTGCTTATGGGCGGCGGGCTGACACCGGCAGCAATCTCATCCATGAGTTCATACCTGGCGCATACCCCTCTAAGAGCGAAGCCATCCATAGCACTTCTGTCGAAAGGCGGCATGGAAATGTCGCTGATAATGTCTTCTGCCAGTATTCTGCCAGAAGTATTCTCCAGGTTCAGAACCTCCACTGAAGGTGAAGGAGTGTTGGCAGAAATGGTGTTTCCCGCCTCTTCGACCGTAATTGTTCTAATAATCTTCCTCCATCTTTCCAGCAGCATTTTTCATGGCTTCCTCAAGATAGTGGTACCTGTCAAGGAGCATCGAAGCTACAGGGGTAAGAGTACTGCCCCCACCTCCGGTGCCTCCTCTGCTTCTGCGAATCAGCTTCATCCCAAGGGTTTCTTCCACCTTCGATACAAGAGTCCATACTCTCCTGTACTGTATTCCGGATACTCTGGAAGCAGCAAGTATCGAACCTGAATCGCGAATTGCCTCAAGGAGAGAGGCGACTCCTTTGCCGAAAACAGGAGTTCCACCGCTTTCGAGCCACAGTTTCCAGCCCGGCCGGATTGTGTTGAACCCCGACAGCCCGGCAACCGAAAGAGTAAGTCGGATTGTTTCGACTGCAACGGTTTCCAGCGGACCCTCGATGATCACGCTCGCATAATCCATGAGTTCCGGGTTCTTCGGTTCTGCAACTGCAGCATCTATGTAAACGATAGTGGGATCATGAATAAGTAGAGCCATAGAATTGGTTTCCCACACAACAACATCGCTTTCGAAGGCATAAGCGGAAAGGAAAGCCTTTACATCGTCTTCCGCCCCGTATTTAAGCAGCGCTGTCGAGGATGCGCCTGCCCGGTGAGCTCTCCAGGTATCCGATTCCTCCCTGCCGGGCCCCGGGCACAACTCAATACCATTTTCACTCTTCACTTTCAGTTTACAGAAAGATACAGAGAATCCCTTTTGATTCAGAAGCCGTACAAGCTCAGTGCAGAAAAGCGTTTTTCCCAGTTTTCTGCCTGCTGCACCAACCACTATATTTAAAGCCATGACAGCACCTCCAGAAAAAACACTCTGCTTCGGTATGGTTCTGAAACATAAGGCATTCTTCCCGTACTGAGCCAGACCAGAGAAAGAGTATAGATGAATCAGTTATCGCCATTCAAGATACTGCAGTCGGAATTCATCCCTTCAGTACGAAGCACCGTCACAAGGTCAATCCACACCATTAGCGGAGCAGAATTCATACATGTGCTGTGCGAAGAGGAAAGAGAGAACTTTTTCTCTGTTTGCTTCAAAACTCCAGCAGAAGACGACACTGGCGTTCCGCACATAATAGAACACACTGTACTGAACGGTTCGGAAAAGTACCCGGTAAAAGACCCCTTTATGGAAATGGTCAAGAGCAGCATGGCAACCTTCATAAACGCATTGACCTACGGAGACAGAACCTTGTATCCTTGTGGCAGTCTTAACTATAAAGACTTCAGAAATCTGATTTCCATTTACATGGATTCCGTTTTCCACCCCCTGATGAAAGAAGAGTCTTTCCTTCAGGAAGGATATCGTCTCGATTTTGAAACCCCGGGAGATCCGAGCAGTTCTCTCGTTCACAGTGGAGTAGTTTACAACGAGATGACCGGAGCCTACTCCGACCCAGACAGTTACATCGAACGGGAGCTTGCCAGACACCTCTATCCCCTGGGATCATGCGGAAAGGATACCGGAGGAGATCCGATAGCAATACCCCTTCTCACCTACGAAGCCTTCAAAGAATTCCATAGAACACATTATGTTCCGTCAAACTGCTGTCTGTTTACCCTGACGCAAATCCCCTTCACGGAAATGGCAGCGTTTCTTGATGAAAGGTTGGCCGGATTCGAAGCGGCACAGGAGAAAGTTAAGATAAATCTGCAGCCCCGGTTGGAGAAAGCGGTTCGGGCGGATGTGCCCGTTCCGGGAGATGAGGATAATCTCTGCACTGTGACCAGTGCATGGATGGTGAACTCAGCAGGTGACCCGGTCGAAACTCTTGCTTTCTCTCTTCTTGAGGACGTTCTGCTGGATGATGACTCGTCGCCGGTAAAAACTGCACTTATAGATTCGGAACTGGGAACAGGCCTGTCGGGATCCGGCTACGATTCTGACCACCTGCAGAGGAATTTCATAATCGGGCTGAAAGGTGTCGAAAGGGAAGACGCGGAAATGGTGCTGGATCTGATACAGACCAGTCTCAGATCTCTTGTTCACACCGGGCTGAACCCTGAGCTTGTTAAAAACATGCTTCACAGAAAAGAGCTGCACCTCAGAGAAATCGGCTCCAGCTGGCCGTATTCGATGATGTCCACCGTCTGTGCAGCCTGGACACATGGTGAAGATATTATGAAATCCCTTGATCTGAACTACCTCCTTGACAGCCTCAAGGAAAGAATGGCAGTGAATCCGCTATTTCTAGAGGATATGATTACAACACATTTTCTGACCAACAGCCACAGGGTAGACTCCGTCTTTTACCCCGATGAAGCGCACTTCGAAGAAGACGAAAAACAGATTGCCTCGCTTCTTCAAAACAGAAAGGATTCACTGACTCCGAAGGAACTGGAAGCGCTGGCTCACCAGTCGAAACGGCTTGCTCTTTCCATGGACACTCCCAACACAGAGGAACAGCTGGCAACTCTTCCAAAACTGAGTCTCTCTGAAATTCCCGCAGATCCCCCGAGGGTTTTTCACACCGAGGAAATGGTGAACGGAAATCTCTTTCTCTCCACCGACATAAACACGGCAGGAGTCTGTTATGTTGACCTGTGTTTTGACATGTCGGGTCTTCCACAGGAGCTTGTACCACACCTCACTTTCTTTTCCGAATTCCTGACAAGAACAGGTGCAGGGGGTCTGGATTTTCTGGAAATGGCCGAACTTGAACTGAGGTGTTCCGGCGGACTTGAAGCGTCGGTAAGTTCCATTGTTTCAACGGCAACTTCCACGGAAGAATACAGACTTCTACTGAGGATAGACGGACACTGCCTCGCAGAGGATCTCATTGACATGCTGGGAGTAATCGAAAAAAGGGTCTTCAGCCCGAGGCTTGACCACATCGGCAGAATAATTACCGTGGCAGAAGAAATGACTGAAAATGGCAAAAGCTCCCTGATCCCCAGAGGCCATTCCTTCGCTTTGCTGAGGGCAAAAGCCGGGCTTACAGCCGGCAGCTACGCAGGAGATTTACTCCACGGAATACCTGCGCTAAGGCAGGTTGCTTCTATCGGTAAGAAATCTGCATCAAAAGAGGCTCTCGCTCTTGTGAAAATTCAGCAGTATCTGGCGGAAAAGGCACCTCGCCTGCTTGCGTGGGCAGGGCCTGACGAAAAACGATCTGAGATGGTAATCTGGTTGACAAGCCTTGGAAAACAAAACACAGAACTCTTAAATACCGGTATACCAGTTTTCCCCTCAGTTCCATTCACAAGCGGTGTTGTAATTAAGGGGGGAACATCGTTCACTGCCCTTGCCATGCCAGGTATTCCGCTGGTTCATCCTCTTGCCGCCTCTGGAACAGTATTGATGGGAATGCTCTCTGAAGGGTATCTCTGGGATGAGATCAGGGTAAAGAGAGGCGCTTATGGCGCCGGTGGAAACCTATCGGGCACTGCAGTTACCTTTTACTCATACAGAGATCCTTCCCCTGCAGCGAGTATTCAGATTTTCCGGAAGGCGGTAAAAAACAGCATTTGTCAGGTTGATCTGAGCCCGAGGGCTCTCGAGGATTCAATCATCGCCAGCGTCAAAGGCATCGACCCCGCTGTTCGTCCGTCAATGGCCAATGGCCTTGCTGTACTGCGACACATAAAAGGTATGAACACGGATTTTCTTATGAAATGCCGTTCAGATCTTCTGGCTGTCAGTGCGGAATCAATAAATGAATTCGCCGAACTTCTGAACAGCAGGGAAACAGAAATCAGGATATGCATAATGGGTAACATTGATGTTCTTGATGCCATGGGAATCGGGAACAGAATAGAACTCTAAGGGGGGAAATAATGGATACTGCATCTCTGATAATCGGTATTTTCGCCGTGATCATCGGCTTCATTCCCTGTCTGCAGGTCTTCGTGATCCTACCGGCGCTGGCAGGTCTGATCATGGGTATTGCTTCGTACATTAAGAAGCGCAGAGAAGAGACCTCAGCGGGAATAGCACTGGCTGGAATAATTCTGAACAGTATTCCTCTTGTTATTGTGCTTATTCTTGCACTCTTTGTTGGTTTCAGTGCGGAAACTTACTCGATAAATGATATGGTTATAAAGTAGTAACAGATGGGGGCATACAGAATTGCAAACCTGGTTATCCTGGGTTTTCTCCTGTACGCTCTTCTGTTCCCGCTCTTATCTCCTGTTATGGAAAGACTGTTTCCGGATATCTGGCGGTGTCAGTACAAAGCCCTTACAGGCAAACCTTGCATTTTCTGCGGTCTTACCTCTGACATGAATCATATTCTTCGGGGTGATGCAGGGGATGGCTTTCACAACCGCAGTTTTCCTCTGTTCACAGGGTTGTATCTTGCAGAATGGGTGATAAGAGTTCTTCTGCTTACGGTATCGGGACGGTTCGCTGGAAGAAGTCTACCTGTGGTTGATCTTGCCCTTCACGGGATTATTGGAGTAATGGTTATCCTGTTCGCCGATACCCTGCAGAAGAATGTCTTTCTGCCTCTGTTTGTCTGATGATTTCCTGGGGATACGCAGAGGTTCGCCGTCGGGGTATGACCTGCCTGAAAAGTACATGGCCGTTGCCACTGTCATGGGGGTTGGAAGAAATATCTGAACCTGTCTTGGAATAGCTCCCTGAGTTTCCAGAAACGATCTGGCAGCCTGCATATCTCCAATTGTACACCCGGGGAAAGCTGCTATTATGTATGGAACGATGTACTGCCTTTTCCCTGACCTTTCCGCATTCTTTCTGAATTCCCCGGCAAATTTCTCCCACACATCCCTTGATGGTTTTCGCATGAGTGCGAGAATTCTGTCGTGTGTATGCTCGGGGGCTATCCTCAAATGGCCTGAAATATTTGCTGATGCCAGTCTTTCTATGAATCTTGAATCTCTTAAAGCCACATCGTGTCTGATTCCACTGGATATGAAAACATTACGGACGCCGGGAGACTGACCTGCCTTGTCAAGAAGCCTGATGTAGGAGCTATGGTCGGTCTTGAAACATGTACAGATTTCCGGAAAAAGGCATGATGGTTTTCTGCAGCGTTTCATCTGATCCGGATCTTTGCATCCCAGGCCATACATGTTTGCTGTTGGCCCGCCAAGATCTGAGATGGTTCCCCTGAAGGAACTCATTGACGAAATGGATGCAACTTCGCGAATTACAGAATCGGACGATCTGCTGGTAAGAAACTTCCCCTGATGAAGACCTATGGCGCAAAAACTGCAACCCCCTCCGCATCCGCGTACGACTGTGATGGAATCCATTATCATGCCGAACGCGGGTATTTCGCTTTTGTATGACGGGTGAGGCTGCCTTGTAAAGGGCAGATCGTACACTTTATCCATTTCTACGGTAGAAAGCGGTTCAGCAGGAGGCTCCACAATCACTACCCTGGAATCGGAGCGCTGCACAAGCCTTTCACCGCACCAGGGGTTCATATTCGCTTCAATAAGGCGAGAGAGTTCGAGCATTTCTACAGGATTGGAAGCTAGATCCTCGTGGGATGGAAGCAGCACATCACCTTCTGCAGGTTCAAACCTGCTTTCATGCACCGCGCGGGCTGTGCCCGGAATTCCGCTGAGAGACTCACCGGATTCAATGCAACCCGCAATTCTTACAATCTGGCTCTCCCCCATTCCGTACACAAGAATTGTTGCCTTGCTGTCCAGAAGAATTGACTTCTTCAGACTGTCGCTCCAGAAATCGTAATGGGTAACCCTTCTGAGACTGGCTTCTATACCGCCAAGAACAACAGGAACTCCTTTCATCACCCGCTGCAGGCTGTTCGTGTACTTGAGCACGGCTCTATCCGGCCGTTTCCCCGCCAATCCGCCGGGAGTGTAGGCATCATCCGAACGAAGTCTGTTGGTTGATGTGTAGTGGTTTACCATCGAGTCCATGTTACCGCCGGTAACGCCGGCGAACAGCCGCGGAATGCCCATGGCGGTGAATGACTCGGGTTTTGTCCAGTCTGGCTGGGCAATAATACCGACTCTGTATCCTGCCGACTGAAGAACACGCCCTATCACGGCTGCCCCGAAAGAGGGGTGATCGATATAGGCATCTCCGGTGATAATCAGCACATCAAGCTGATCCCACCCGCGGAGATGCATTTCCTGTGAAGTCATCGGGAGAGGTTTTTCCATGAGCCTAGTGTGCGCCATGAAAAGCAGTTTGTCAAGTTAGCACCATGCCACTTGAAAAGTAATGCAAAAAGAGGGTTACTCCTTACGTGAACACATGTTCAGTATTAAGAGAAAGGAGAATGAAATGTCTGAAGAGAGAACAAAAGTCTACGAAGCCAGGGTTTCCTGCGGAAGGAACACCTTCTTCATCGATGCCAGACAGGCAAAGAACGATCATTACTATCTGTCCATCACAGATTCACGCCGGCAGGAAGACGGCACATTCGAGCAGAAAAGGGTGATACTTTTCGAGGAATCCATCAAAGAGTTCAGGGAAAAAGTAACCGAAGCCTGCGAAATACTCGAAAAACTCTTCTCCGACAGACAAAAGGAAGACATCGCAGAGGTAAGAAAAACCTTCCCCAGGGCATTCATGAAATGGGATCCCGAAGAAGAGGAAAAGCTCGAAAAGGAATTCAAGAAGGGAATCGATATGGAAAGCCTTTCCCAGGCATTCGGAAGAAGCTCCGGAGCTGTTCTTTCCCGTCTTGAGCGAATGGGGCTTATCCAGCCTGAAGCATCCGGAGAATAGGCGAGGTACCGGCAGAGGGTTCCGGCCGGTATACTCGTTAGATGTGGTACTACCTCATGCTTCTGGGTGCCGGAATCTTTGCCGGTTTTATAAACGTCACATCTGGCGGAGGGTCACTTATCACCCTCCCTCTTCTTATTCTTGCAGGAATGCCGCCTGTGGTCGCCAACGGAACTAACAGGGTGGCAGTGCTTCTTCAGAACATCTTTGCATCCGGAAACTTCAGAAGGCACGGCAGACGCGATCTTCGTCAGGGGCTTCTTCTCGGCCTCGCCGCTGTCCCCGGAGCAATTGCAGGGGCACTTACTGCAGTAACCCTGCCCGAGCCTGTTTTCAAGGCTATTCTGGCCGGGGCAATCGTTCTTGGTCTGGCGGTTGTAGTGCTTCACAAACCACCAGCACTCTGCGGTTCAAAGCTCAGAAACAAGTGGCTTCTTGTTTTGTTTTTTTTGTTCATCGGTTTCTACGGGGGTCTTATCCAGGCAGGAACTGGCTATCTCATAATCTTCTGCCTCACAATGACCGGAGGGCTCGGGCTTGCAGCAACAAACAGTCTGAAGGTAATAATCATTGCTGTTTATCTCATTCCATCTATTATCGTTTTCGCTCTTGGCGGAAACATCGAGATAATCCCAGGCCTGGTACTTGCAGCGGGAAACAGTATCGGCGGTGTACTTGGAAGCAATTTCAGTCAGAAAATGAGCTCAGGCTGGATAAAGCTGATTCTGGCCGCTGCACTTCTGGGGATGACTGTGAAGCTTTTTGTCAGCTGACAGGCTTCTTCCCGGTGCCCATGTATTCATCCCCCTTTAGAACCTTGCTCATTACCTCAATATCGTCTCTCAGGTGCCATCCTGCTTTCCTGTAGAACTCGATTGCGGGGTTATCCGAGTAAATGAACAGGTGAATTTTCTCTATACCGGCACTGTACAGAGCATCCTCGGCTTTTTTCATGAGAGCTGTTCCAATACCCGTTCTGTGCAGATCCCCTCTGACAGACAGATGATAAATATAGCCTCTTCTTGCATCTTCTCCCGCCATTACCGATCCTGCTATCTCGCCGCTTTCAACTGCAGTAAAGCAGAATGCCCCGTTTCTTGCCAGAAAGCCTGTGAACCCATGCGGTGAGTCTGCTCCTGTCATGGTATTGCCTGGAAAACTCCGCCATAGCTTAACCAGGGCATCATAATGGTCAGGCTGCATGGCAATGATGTTCACTCAAACCTCCCGGGGTAAATGCCGGGTGTGCTGCGGGGTATTACGGATGCCCCGGAGACAGCTGCAAAAAACTCCACAGGACCGGCGCTTCCAACAATGCAATAGCCGTACCCCTGTTCTCTCATACAGTTCAGGGCTTCCAGCACCAGTGCCCTTCCAGCCCCGACTCCACGGTACTCGGCTGCTACACCGACCGGACCAAGAAATCCCAGTGCAGTGCAGTCCCATGCACAGAATCCAGCAAGCTTTTTACTTGACTCTTCAATGGCAATAAGCATTGATGGTGGAGTTCTGTACAGTGAAGGAAGCACTTCCGAAGACCATGAAGGCGAAAAATGGAGATCGATCCACTGGCCTATATCCCGACCCTCATAAGACATGGGTTTTCTCACGCAGAAGCCCGGACACCTCAATCTCAGAGGAAGATCGTAGAGTGGAACAAGAAGATCAGCCATTTGACAGATTCATCATCCTGGAGAGAAACATAAATGAATCGTTACCTGTGACGGCACTTATGATGCTTAGAATCATCCCGACCACAATGAATGTCATGATAACGGCTTTGCATGCATCCTGACCCTTGATAGACCCCAGCTGTTTAGGCTCTCTGCCCAGGTAAGCGCTGGCAGCATAAAGTTCCTCCCCGATAAGCGTATAGTCGCAGGTCGTGATGAAGAACGGAAGCTGAGTGACAGCATCGGTGCCGGCGATCTGTATCGCACCTGAAAGAGACCCTGTTTCAGCAAGAATCAGCGACTCGGCCCAGAACATCCCGAGGTAAAAGTTTGTGGCCGGTTTCTCTCGCATCATAATTCCGTTAACCCCTGCAACATAGGCGAACTGGCTCTGGGTAAGAAAGAATACACTGTCTCTGTCGTAGGCATCCGGTCTGCCGGCCTCAAGGTATCCCTGGCGAACGGTTTCCTCGGCAACAGTGAAAACAATGGGGTCACAGTTGGGAACAATAAGGGGCGTCTGGTATTCAGCCACCTTTTTTGCAACCCTGCCAAGTATTGTGAGGCTGGCGATTGTTGCAACATCGCTGATATCGGACAGTCCTGGTACATAAAGAATAGGTTTGCCCATTTCAGTAGCCCTGCCTATTGCTTCATCAATAGCTTCTATTCCAGCAATTGGCCTGAGATACAGATCTGCACCTCTTTTTGCCATGCCAAAATAGATAAATATCAATGATAAAAAGACAACGCATCCAATAAACGTGGGTATCTCGCTGATGTTGAACCACTCTCCCTTTGCAAGCTCTGCTCCAGTAAACACCTCGCTGACAAGGGAGTCTCCCTCCACCGTGAGAGAAATTGTTCTGTATTCATAGGCCACCATGGGGAAAACAGGATAATCAGGATCAAACCCGTCGGTGAGACCGGGATCGGTAAGCGGAAGAACCTCAGTCAGCACAGAAATCCAGGCTGTATCGTCAGTACCGGCTTCTCTTCTCTGTACAATCAGCCCGATAAGGTTTTCGGGAACATCAACAGCACCTTCAAACTCAAGCAGAAGAAGAGAACCCGCGTCGTCTGGAACATTGGAAACGGAGACAATGCCGGGTACCGAGAACAACACCGTGCAGAGAAGCCAGACTGCATGCATGAAAGATGAACCTCCATCAGTAAAGGATAGCCGACTATGCAACCATATTCTGCTATGGTACAGAGCCACTGACAGTAAAATGGAAAAGAGCACACCCGGGGTTTTGAGAAACGCAGATCATGTGTATATTCCATCCCTGAACTCCAGCAAAAGAGGTAAGTTGAAAACCAGTTGCCCCTGTCCGAACACCCTTTGCAGAAGGTACGGAAACTGCACCGACTGCATGGATTTTCACCGGCGGACAAAATCTCCCGCTTACTGCGAGAAGATTAGAGGTTCAGTGCGGATCAATACATCGGGTGTTAACCTGATGGACTACGCCGCATGCGCCGGTTGAGCAGGTAAAATGCCTCCCGGCAGGTTGTCGGGAATACTTGAAAAGCTTCCCAAAGTGCACAGCCCCGATCTTATCGTGGGAATGGACACAATGGACGACGCAGGGGTGTACCGTATCAGTGAAACAACCGCTCTGGTACAGACGGTCGATTTCTTTGCCCCTGTGGTGGGCGATCCGCGAACTTTCGGAAGAATCGCTGCCGCCAATTCCATGTCTGATATCTGGGCCATGGGAGGAAAAGCTCTTACTGCAATGAACCTTCTCTGCTTCCCGGGAACAAAACTTGATGTTGATGTGATTCAGGAAATACTCACAGGTTCAAGCGAAAAGCTTGTGGAAGCCGGTGTGGTTCTTGTCGGCGGTCACACCGCCCAGCAGGATGAAGTTCTCTTCGGACTCAGCGTAACAGGAGTGATACATCCCGACAAAACGAAGACCAACTCAAATGCAAGAGTTGGTGATACTCTTATACTTACAAAACCAATCGGTTCGGGGATTCTCGCCACCGCAAACAAAGCTCATCCCCTAAAGCCCGAAATAATGGGACCTGTCATTGCTTCAATGGAACGGCTGAACATGTACGCCTCGGAAGTGCTGAACGACTATGATGTAAGTGCCATGACCGATATAACCGGCTTCGGCCTCCTCGGCCATTCCCTGGCATTTGCAAAGTCAGCGAATGCTGGGCTTCTGTTCAATGCGAATGACATTCCTCTTTTTGCCGGTGTGATGGACTATGTTGCAGATTTCCTCCCCGGTGGCTCGGCTCAGAACCGCATGTACGCCGGAGAACATACATACTTTGAATCCGGCATTTCCCAGGGCCTTGCCGATGTGCTTTTTGACGCACAGACATCCGGTGGTCTTCTTGTGGCCATCAGGTCGGATCAGGCGGAAGAGGCTCTTTTTGCCATTCGTGAAGCAGGTGACGAGAACTCTGCGGTTGTCGGTCGTGTGATTGAAGACCCCGGTGCCGGGCAACCAAGGCTGATAGTCTGCTTCTGAAGGTTTAGAGTTCCCTGTAAAGCATTGCGAGTTTGCCGGCTGAATCTTCCCACCTGAACTTTCCGGCCTGCTTCATTCCCGGTTCCGAAGAAAAACCGCCGCGATTATCAGAAAAACGCATAAGTGCCTCTGCAAGGTCTTTCTGGTTTCCCGGTTGAAACCACATGGCGGCATTTCCGGCAACCTCTCTGTGAGGCGGAATATCTGATGCAATAACCTGCACCCCTGCATTGAGCCCCTCAAGTATCGTCATTCCGAAACCTTCATACACAGAAGGGCATACAAGGCACATACACCCGGCATACAGATCAGACAGCTCTTTATCACTTACACCCCCTGCGAACTTAACCCTGGAGGCAATCCCCAGTTCGCGTGTCAAAGATTCAAGTTCATCCAGAAGAGCTCCCCTTCCAGCCAGAACAAGATCTCCGTTCCAGGTGTCGGCTATCCGGGCAAAACTGCGGATTAGTGTTTTCTGATCTTTTCTGGGCTCCAGATGCCCGACACTGAGGATGTATTCTCTTCCAGGGGAGCCGGAACAATCAGAAACCGGCAATGAAGCCGCCGCATTCGGTATTACGTGAAGCTTTTCCCTTGCTATGCCGTAGTGACTGACTATCTGCTCTGCAATCCATTCAGAGACGGTAATCACCGCATCTGCCCTTTTTAAGCCTGTTTTCATGCCTGACCTGAGAAGAAGATACCGCTGAAGACTCAGAAACCTTCTGTTTGCGAGAAACCTGAGATCATGAACAGTGAGAACTGTTCTCGTGCGTCCCTTGAACACAGGCACAGGCAGGGTATCAGTAACCCACACATCCGGTGTGCCGATGGAATTCCAGAACCTGGCCGATCTTTCAGATAAGCGCACTCTTAAACTCCGGGTGGGTGCAGCATTCCTTTTTTCGATCCCGGGTGCGGTTTCCGCTGGAAACCCTTCTGTCACTGCTGCGCTGATGAGAAATTCACCGGCGATTCTTCCATGCAGTTCGATGGCTCTTCTGGCAGCCCCGGTGGCTGTGTTTTCAAATGGCAGCCAGTTAAGAAGAACAGACCTTTTCATACCTTTCCTTATTCAAAAGGTTATAGTCAACATCATCAGTTGAATATACAGTTTCAAATCAGGAGGACAGGAAAAAGGATGGCAGATGTAAAATCAATGCAGGATGAGATTGACCAGCACCAGGACGAAAAGGAATCTGTAAGAAAGATACTTGGCCAGATTGGCGGCAAGAATACCCGGGGCAGAGAGCGTTTGATCAACATCGTGTTTGCTTCTCTTGTGATTATGCTCTTTTCATTTGATGTGATGCGCCATGCACTGAGTATAAGAATCGACTACATTCCAGAGCTCTTCAGCATGGAAATAGCTCTTCTGCTGGTTTCGATGAAGATAATATGGATGATTCACAAGCAGCAGAAAGTGGAGCATTTTCAGTTCTGGATACTGAATACGATAGAATACCAGATGAACAATACTGCTGTGAGAATAAGGAATATCGAAAAAATGCTGGAGGAGCTTAAACAGCAAAACTCCTCCTCCGAAAGATAAAGAAATGGTGCCGAGGGGCGGAATCGAACCGTCGACACACGGATTTTCAGTCCGTTGCTCTACCAACTGAGCTACCTCGGCACCGGAGGCAGTAATTTAAACGGTTTTCAGCTATCGGTCAACCCCGGGCGGAACCATTTGCCGGGCAGTTATATAGAATAGCCGTAATAGAAATTGCCGGAAAAGATCATACAAGCACATTCTATAACTCTCCATTGCTCAATTTATAACCGTCATAAATTCATAAACTAGATGTTTTCTGAGGCCTCTTTTGGCCGTACGCCCTTAGCCAGGGCTCAGGAAGGGTGCCAACGCCAACCCTGATTATCTGCTGATTCTTTCGGAAAGCAGTTTTTCTGCAACAGAACGGTAAGAAGACTGTACGTGCCGCTGCGCTATGCGGTCAACATGGAAACATCTCAAATTGACAGGTCATTCAAACAAATAATTGAACTACCTTTACTTTCATAATAACGTAGCATTTCGTCAATTTTCCTTTTATCATAACTGGTAACGCAATCTGATAGAACATTGACGCTATAATTTGCTTTGCGTAAGTTGTAACAGGTTGATTTAACACAAGCAACAGCATCTGCTCCTGCTATGTAGAAATCGCATATCTCATTTTGAATAATATAGTCTGCAAATTCTTCACAGCTCAATGCATTTCCTTTGAATTTTGTAAAAATATTCTTTGAAACTATATTCAAGTCTGAAGCTAATTCAGACCCATATGTATTGGGTTTAAAAGTCCTCGTGCCGGCTGACAAATTTTCATGCCTTATGTAAACAACATGAATATTTTCATTGACTGCCCAATCAATTGCTTTATTGATATTGCCAATAACATCCTTATAATTCTTTGTTATATCATTTTGAATATCGATTATTACTAAGGCTTTTTTCTGCATAGTGTTTCCTCCTGAAGTGTAAAATCATTTTTTCTCCGCTGCCCGCAGCGTCTTTCTAACAAAATATCTGCCATGGTGCTGTGCAGCAGGTTTCTCCACCCGCAATAGAACAGAATGAGATGATAAGTGCCGGGCATCTATTTATTGTTTCTACCTGCAAGCTCTTCGAAAAACTCGGGACCAACACCGCACACCGGACACTTCCACTCTTCGGGAATGTCCTGAAAACGGGTGCCCGGGGCTACTCCAGATGCACTGTCTATCGAATTTTCATCAAAGATATAGCTGCATGCCTGACATTCCCAAACCATTTAGTCTCCTGATGTCTGAATAAGCACAAAGGGTCTTTCAACTCCTGCTCTCAGTCTGGTTGTGGTAAAAAGTACGCAGTTTCTGCCCTGATTCTGAGACATTGCCGCGTATAGCGCTCTGTCCATGGGAGCCTTCCCCATACCGCCAATAATGATAAGAGACAGAGGAATGTCCTCGGAACCGGTAAGGATCACTCCAGGTTCCTCTCCCAGAAAGTCGATAAGATCAGCCCCTTCAATGGAAGGTGCGATGATGCCGGCAGCTTCTGCCTGAACTGCCTGGTCCAGCAGTGACGCTGTCAGCTGGCTGTCTGTAAGAAAAATGGAATCAGCCGCAGGAGACCCTGTGACGAGCTTTCCCCAGCGGGTTCTGCCGAAACCGGCGATTCCGGGCACAATAAGACCCCGTGAGCGAACACCGGCAGACATGACTGGATCAACCTCTGTTACCGTGCCGTACATGGGAGAAATCATGTTAACGGGTTCAAGGATATACTGAATGGTGAGAAAGCCGGTCTTTCTGTTGATATCAATAACTGTTCCTGTGGCAGGCGACCTGACTGAGGTTAGTTTCTCCCCCACCGCAAGAGTCTGGGAATGCTCTACAAAATCCCCCTTGTTTACCTTAAGGTAAGAAGAAATCCGGCTGGGTTTAACCCTGAGAGCACCAGCCACATCAACGGTGTATGGTTTACCGTCGTAGTCCTGAATTTCACGAAGAATAATAAGTCCCGGTGAAACCACCGACGCCACAACGCCTCTGACAGGGCTTCGCGAATAGCTTCTGAAGCCGGTGAATGCGTTTCCCACCGACAAAGAGAAAATCTCATCACCGGCAAGCACCTTGTCGCCTGCCTTTACTTTGATACCCTTCATCACCATTTCATCGGTAATTGCATCGTTGTGATATCCCGCTTCCCCCCGGGCATCTACAAAATAAATTCTGGGAGGAACAAGCCTGTTTGTTCCCAGAATATCCCCGGGAGTTACAGAATCCCCCGGACTAACCCGAATCTCTCCGGAGTAGGCGAGGCTGAACTCTCTGTTGATCTCTTCCTCGGAAATACCCGGAACAGTAGCAGCAGGCAGGAGTGGGAGACTCGAATAGGTAGTGGGTTCATCGAGAAAGTCCATCGGAACAGATTCATCTCCAAACCGGCAGTCAATAAGCAGAGGCAGTCCGTCATCGGCAAGAGTAACCCCGGGAATACTGACTCCCCGGCTGCTGCTCAGATAGAGACACTTTCCTGAATCAACTTTTACCGTACCCCCGGAAGTTTCTATCTTCAGGCTTCTGACCTTGCGAATCGGGGAGTAAACCCGGCAAACAGCTGACAGACACTTATCTTTGTAATACTTGAGAGCTTCCACAGGATACTTGTCGGATAGAACTCCCATGTGGGGGCTCTGAAAATTCAGGTCAACCATGAGAGTTGTGAGACCCTTGGGGTGAAACCCGGAAACAAGAATCCATGCCGCTCTTCTGGGTGAAATGTGGGCCATTATTCCGCCAGCTCCGATTACTGTAGAAATGTCAGATATTTTGAAAGAATCACCATGCACGGTCTTGAATGCTTCATCAAACTTGCATTTCCCGAACTCTCTCATTCTTTCAGTAAAGCCCGTTTTGCTGCGGGCGTAGCCTATCTCCAGGTGGTGCTTCCATGCAAGACGCATTCCCTCGGCTGCAGCGGCACATTCAATCGCCCGGGAGGTATCGTCATCCGGAACCGTGGTTGGGAACAGGGTTTTGCTGAGTATCCAGTTTCTGGCGGTTTTCCCGCTTATTGATGGTATGTGTGAAAAAACCTTCTCAGGACCTGCTTCCCTGACAATGTTGGAAAGGCTGTAGCTCATTCCTGTGTTTGCGGCAACGGTTCTTTGAAAACCCCCGCGTATGTTGCTGAATATATCTGTAGTCGCCCCTCCCATATCAGCCAGAACGGTGTTTCCACCGGTTTTTGAGGCGTAAAGCTCAAGAATTCTGTCTACCCCGGCGGGGGTTGGTATTATGGGAGAAGATGTAATGGATGAGAGCCTGGAGTAACCCGGGGCCATCTGCATCACATGGTCCATAAACAGCCTGTGAACCTGGGAAATGGCGGGTTTCAGGTTGAAATTCAAGCCGTCGGGCCGGATATTATCGGCATAAGACACACTGAAAAGATCACCCAGCATGGCTTCGATAAATGGTCTGACCTGCGGGTTTCCGCAGAACACCAGCGGTAGCCTGCCATCACCGAACTTAGGTTTCGGCTTGGAAAAAGCAACCAGCTGAGCCATGTTGACAACACCTGCAATGGCTCCTCCGTCATATCCGCCGGCCATTAAAACCAGATCAGGAGAAAGATGCTTCATCCGGCGAATTTTTTCCACCCTGGGCATGTCGTCGTCTATTGCAAAAGAATCCAGAACAACACCACCGGAACTGTAAGCAACTGCTTTTGCCATGTTTCCGGAGTCTGATGAGGCAAGTGCGATAACCAGTATCTGCAACCCGCCTCCTGCTGAACTGGTGGTGTAATAGGGAAGCTTCAGGTTGCCGGATTTGTCTCTGATCTCCACACCGGTCAGATCAGAGAGCTGCTCTACACCTTTGAAAAACCCTATGCACACATCTTCAGAGGGTTTCTCTACTGTGGTGCCCACAGCAATCGAGCCCAGAGCCCTGAATTCTTCGCCATCCACCTCAAGAAGAAGAAGCTTTGTAGTTGTGCTTCCCACATCACTCACAAGGATACGATAAGCAGCCATTGTGCCCTCCGGTGATTAAAGTAACCGAGCGTTGAGCCCTGCTAACGGAATATAATCTCATTCTGATATTTTTTGCCCGAAGGTCCTTCAGCACAGTGCAGAATGGCCCTTATGCTGTCTTTCCCGGCAGCAGGAGTTTCCAGATGCATTTCCAGGAGGTAACCGGTCAGCGAGTTTCCGGAGGCTGGTCTCCCGAGGCATCAGTGTAGTACTCCATTGCAGGCCAACAACATAGACCCAACAGAGCAGTTAAGAATTGTTCAATTTTCCAGCGGGAACAAAACCCGGACACCTTTACAACATACTCAAGACACATCACTGCGGTCAGAATGTGTCACATGTGTGTCATCGGAAAAAATCCCTACTGATCTCGTGCTGGTAATGAACTCTTGGGAAACTCTGTCAAAAGATCTCAGGATGAAGATTGCATTTGCAATCCTTGAATCGATAGAGTAGAAAACGAAATCGCTCTATGCTGGTGACAGAATTGACAAATTTGACAGAACTCAACTTCTGTATCAGTTTTGCAGATAACACGAATTTGATAACTTCTCTTACAATAGTTGTCAAAGGTCTCTCTCTCCATATTCAGCTCGCATATCGTACCCAAATTATAAACAAACAAGCAATTCGCAGAACCTGTACAGTTCCACTACGGAAACCACACAATCCTGCTCAGTTACATGCAATCCGGGGGAACACAAAATAGACCCCGATTCCATAAACTCAACAGCTCCGATACAGAACCCCGAAAATTCCTTGCAGAAATAGTGTGCATTTTGCGTGCACTTCCAGAAAATGCCTCTGGATGTTCAGCTCGTTATCAGAGCCTGGAACGCTCTTCCCCGGAAGCTGAGGGTTCAGATCACCATGAAAGCCCTGAACTCCGTATCATCAGATCCTGATGCATCTCCTGGATATTAATCCAAAGTCCGTTCGCAGTACAAGAGTGTAGCATCCAGTTGGGAAATCTGCTGCGTCCAATGCCACTGAATGATCTCCGGCGGAAAGATAGCTTTCCAGGACAACATCGATTTCTCGCCCGTGAATGTCATAGACAACGAGCGAACTGCTGGAGGATACCGGTAAGAAGAAATGAACTTCGGAATTCACTGAAACAGGGTTCTCCGATAACTCCAGGAACAAAGAACCATTGACTGATTCAGTACAGGAGTCGCCAATTCCGGTTTGGATGGTCTTGTTAAGGAAAACCTCAATCCGGAAGGGATCTGGATAATGATCGGATGCAGTCACATAGTCAATATCACCGTCCAGATCGAGGTCGATCACACCCGCTGTCTGGCAATAAGACATGTAGTAATTGAAGTAATCATACTGCAGATTGCCTGTTCCATCTCCAAGCATCAGAAGATTCCCACCACCGCCGGTGAAAAACGCATCATTGAAACCGTCAAGATCATAGTCATCAATGCTTGCCTGATAGTGTGCAATGCCTAAATCAATCCACCACCCAAACACTGAAAACCCTCCGGTTCCATCACCAAGAAAAGAGTACACGGAATAGTCTCCATATGAAGCTCCAGGCATAGTGGCAATGTCCGGAAGGTCATCGGAGTCAAGGAATCCAATGTCGAGAGAGCCATAATCCTCATTAGCAAAGCCCTCGTAGTACCCGTTCCAAGTGAATGACCCGTCCCCATCGTTAAGAAGGACAGACAGTCTCCCCCAGCAAATTAGAACGATATCCACATCACTGTCATTATCAACATCGCCGCAATTTATTCCATAGATGGGTCCATTCTCATCTGTGAAGATAAGCTCGGTTGTGAAACTGCCGGTACCGTCACCGAACATGGCGTAGACTTGTCCTATTTCCTTAAACACAATCAAATCCAAATATGTATCGTTGTCAATATAATTAATATAAAATACAGCGAAGTCAATTTTCCCCCCTGGAGCTTGGGATTTTATCGGATTTGCGAATAAACCTGTCCCATCATTTAGATATACAGTGATTGAATCTGTAACAACCTGGTCAGTCCTCAAGAGAAGATCAACATCCCCATCATTGTCAATATCTGCCAGATCAATCCAGTGTGGGCTGGTTGAAGCATATACCTCTCCTAACGTGAAAGTACCGTCCCCTATTCCGTAGAACACAGTGAAGTTGCCCTTGTAAATATTACCCACGACAAAATCAGGATAAGCATCCTCATTGATGCAGGCCGTCGCTATGCGCAAAGGGATAGGCATCCCTGTTACTTGACAAGTCCAGTCTGGCATCATGCTGAAAACCGCAGAAGCCTGAACAGTGCCGGCAATGATCAATGCCATTGCCGGCAGAAGGAGTTTGGTTCCCATCAGTCTATCACCAAAACCTTTCTCCTGAGGATAAGGTCTTCCCCATCATTAAGAAGTATAACATAGCAGCCGAAGGGAAGTGACCCGTCGCTGTTCGATAGATTCAGCACTACTGATTATGAGCGTCCGTCAACATGGGAATCCGCACTGGACCCGCATAATGCTTGCTCAGGCGGCGGGAAACGTTCAAAGCTTTGCTCTTGGGTGACAGCGATGGCCATAACTGCATGCTTGGCTTCGTTTTACAGCTGTGCTGATGGTGGAGGCGGCGGGATTCGAAGCTGTTGTATAGCAACAACTTACATAATACAGAAGCACTGATACCCTCGCGAGCCTGCTCTTCGGTGCTGACTCTGACATAACCGATGACTTTCATGGTCCTACACCCCCTTTCCAGAAATGAGAATCGGGTAGGCGGTAGTTTTGCAGCTACCGCCTCCCACAGCACCGAACGTACGGTTCCGTATTCGGCGCTTCCTATGTTGCTCTTCTAATCAACATCTTTTCAAGCAGTGAATACAAGCCCATGCTGTTAAAGAATTCCATGGGAAAAGCCAGGTTCATATGCGAAGCACCGCTGTTAAACCACGGGCCAAGCCCGTTGTATGCGCTCTGCCTTGCCCTATCCTGACTAAGCCCTCTGTTCATCAGTTTCTTCACACGGAATCGAGGCCGTTTCCATTGTCGCCACAGTATGTTACGCAGGTGTCGGCGTATCCAGCTGTCAAGCTCCTCGAAAACGTTCTTAACCTCGGCCAGTGCAAAGTAATTGAACCAGCCCCGCAGTTTCGGATTCAGCTCTTCATTGATGAATCGTTTAAGGTTACGACCCCGTCCTCTATGGAAACATTGCAGTAGATTGCTCTTGAGCCGTTGCACCGACTCCTTTGCAACCTTGAGCCTGGGTATTCTGTTACTGGTCATGCTGTAACCCAGAAATTTGCGTTTCCATGGACGGTCTACCGCACTCTTCTCACGGTTCACCTTCAGTTTCAGCCGTTTCTCCAAAAATGCACTGATTGATTCAAACACCCGCTGTCCGCTACGCTCCGTTTTAACATAGATGTTGCAGTCGTCAGCGTAACGGCAAAACTTATGTCCTCTGAGCTCCAGTTCCTTGTCCAGTTCATCCAGAAGAATGTTGGACAGGAGAGGAGACAACGGACCGCCCTGCGGGGTACCTTCGTGTCGTGACGACACGACACCGCCTTCCATCATCCCTGCCTGCAGGTATCTGCGAATCAATCGCAACACCTCTTTGTCTTTGACTTTTCGTGCCACCCTCGACATCAATATGTCGTGGTTAACCCGGTCAAAGAACTTTTCCAAGTCCATGTCTACAACCCACCGCAGACCATCAGTCACAAACTGCCGTGCTGCCAGCACTGCCATCTGTGCACTGCGTCCGGGACGGAATCCGTAGCTGTGTTCGGAAAAGAAGGGGTCAAAAAGGGGAGTCAGTACCTGATGAAGCGCCTGTTGAATCAAGCGATCA
>Ga0180007_10000514_pt1 | contig 64288 bp, 52 predicted proteins | sample MM_PC_MetaG_FD_121122 | JGI IMG/M metagenome (GOLD analysis project Ga0180007, IMG submission 121122) | Groundwater microbial communities from the Aspo Hard Rock Laboratory (HRL) deep subsurface site, Sweden - MM_PC_MetaG | ecosystem: Environmental > Aquatic > Deep subsurface > Groundwater...
AAACTTTTATTGTTTTTGTTGTCCCTTAAAAATTTATCTTTTTTTTTGGGGTCTCAAAAACTTTTATTGTTTTTGTTGTCCCTTAAAAATTTATCTTCTAACTTTTAACTAATTTCCCCTTTTTATTTGTTAACTACCTGAGTATTTAAGCTTTTGGTTTTTCAGTATAGGAATAACGCTACTATGATGAGGATTACACCTATTCCAATTGCGACTAATGCTAATTTTTGGTCGTCGCTGAAATTATTCAAATTTATGTTTTTAGGTTGTGATAAATTCAATTTATATTATTTCTTTGTTGCTTTTTATTTAAACTTTGTGTAGTACTTTATAATGGTTTATATCTTTTTGCATGTAATTCACATGCTTTTTTCTGTTTTTTCTAAAAATGTTTATAAACTATTTTCAATTTCTACTTGCTAATGAAAGCAATCTATGTATTTTCGGGTGATCCAATAACTTATGGTCATATTAATGTAGTCAAAAGAGCAGCAAGTGTTTTTGATGAATTGATTGTGGGAATTGGTATAAATCCAGACAAAAAATACTTGTTTTCGCTTGATGAAAGAACTTTAATGGCAAAGAAAGCTTTAGCAAACATTCCTAATGTTAAAGTTACTTCTTTTGAGGGCTTGCTTATTCATTATGCTTATGAAAATGATATTAGTGTGATAGTTAAGGGTGTTCGTAATTCAAAAGATTTTGATTATGAGAATGTTTTGCATGAATTGGGTGAAAGTCAAAAGTTAGGAATAGATACACATATTTTATTTGCTGATTCAAAACTTGCTCATGTTAGTTCTAGTGCTGTGAAAGCCATGCAGAAAGATCAGGGTTTAATTTATAAATTTGTTCCTATATATGTCAAGCAGTGTTTGGAAGAAAAAATATCTGAGCAATACGTTTTAGGTTTGACTGGTGAGATTGCTTCTGGAAAATCTTTTGTTGGAAATAAGTTTGAAGAAATCGGCAAAAAGAAAGGTTTAATGGTTCATAATATTGACTTTGATAAAATTGGTCATTATATTTTGGAGTCGGATGATGAGTTAAAATATTCTAAGATTCGTGAAGATCTCATAAGTTGTTTTGGAGAAAAGATTAGACTTGTTGGTGATAAGATTAATCGTAAAGTTCTTGGCGATATTGTTTTTAACCATGAATCTGCTCTTCAAAAATTAAACGAAATAATGTACAACCCCGTGCTTGTAAAACTTCGACGTGAACTTTATGGGAAAAAAGGTTTGATTATTTTGAATGATGCTTTAATTGCTGAAGCACAAAGGTCTTATCTTTGTAATAATAATGTTTTGATTTTAAAAGTTGACAAGGCAACTCAAAGTCGCCGTTTGGAGAAAAGGAGTTTGACGCATCATCAAATTCATCGCAGACTCGAAAGTCAATACAATTTTTTTGTTAAAAAGAGAAAGATTGAAGAAAAAATCTCTCACGACCAGAATGGTCAAATATGGACTTTAGATAGATCTGATGGTGTGCATGGGGATGAAATTGAAAAAATATTTGACAAAATCATTTTTGATATGAATATTAATAAAAACTAAATTAATGAAAAATAAATTGAACATAAAATGAAAGAACAATTTGAAGAACTATGGTTGAAAGTTGGAGCAAAAAGTGATTCATCAGTTTTTTATGATGCTCTTTTTAAGGTGCATTCTGATAAGAATAGGCATTATCATGATTTAACTCACATACTAAATTCTCTTGTTGAATTTGAATCTTGCAAGAAATTTTCAGAAAATCCTTTGGCTTTGGAATTTGCTATTTGGTATCATGAGTTTGTTTATGAGCTTCCTAATCCGATTGATTTTTCTAATGAGGAAAAAAGTGCGATGTCAGCTCATGCAGTTGCTACAACTACAGGTTTAAACAAGTCTTTTATTGATAAAGTCGTTGATTTAATTTTAGTAACTAATCATAAGACTCAACCTAAAAATATTGATGAAAAGTTAATTGTTGATATTGATTTGTCTGTTTTTGGTTATTCTGAAGAAGAATTCGCTGCTTATCATGAGGGTATTCGAAAAGAATATTTTTTCGTTGAACATGACATTTATTGTGAGAAGAGGGTAGAAGTGTTGAAGGGTTTTTTGAATCGAGAAAACATTTATCAAACGCCTTTTTTTCGTCGAAAATATCAAAAACAGGCTAAAAAAAATCTTTCTAGAGCAATAGCTAGTTTAGAAGCAGGTTTTGATTTTTAGAATTTGCAGGTTGTTTTTCTGTTCATACAATGTCTACACTGGTATGTTTGAAATTGCATGTTACCTGTAGAAACTGTATCTACTAATCTCATACCAAAATTACACTCATCGCACAACATTTCAATATTTATAAGCACAATCAATATATAAAGTTTTCTATACGAGTATACTTATTTACGCACTAAGTTAGGTGTATCTCTAAAACATCGTTATCTTTTAATGTGTGATTTAAAGAAAGTTTTTGTCCAGGAAACTTTGCGCTTGGACCTGTAACTCTGGCAAACTTAAATAGTCTTACCATGTCTTTGTGGAGCTTTTGACAAACATCTTTTATTGTTGAGTCATTGGTGATTATGAGTGGTTCATTCATATCTGCTTCTTTTCCCGGTTCTTTCATCCAAATTCTCATGAAATTAAGTTTTTTAAAAATCAAATCTTTAATTTCGTTAATGCCTCGTTTTTCTTTTGCAGAAATCGTTATTTCTGCATTAATTTTTTTCACAACTACTTTTAATTTTTTATCACTTACAGTGTCTGCTTTGTTGATGGCAATAATTCCTGGTAAGTATTTTTTGTTATCTTCAATACAATCAATTAATTCATCAACAGATATGTCTTCTCTTATAACGACATCTGCGTTATTAATCTTGAATTCGTTCAATACTGCTTTTATTGTGATTTGGTTTAAAGATAATTTTACTGTGGCTCCAATTCTAATACCGTCTTTCATGGTTTTTTTAATCTTGACATCAGGTCTCTTTTGATTTATTCTGATGTGTGCATCACGTACTTCATTTAAGAGGATTGGTAAATGTTCAGGATAATTAGCGTCAATAATTATTAGCACTAAATCTGCGTTTCTCATCACAGACAAAACTTCTCTTCCTCGTCCTTTTCCTGATGCTGCGCCTCTGACGACTCCCGGAACGTCAAGAATTTGTATTTTGGCATGTTTGTATTCCATTAATCCAGGAATTACATTTAAGGTTGTAAAATCATAAGCTCCGACTTCTGAATTTGCATTTGTGATTTCGTTTAAAAGAGTACTTTTTCCAACTGAAGGAAATCCTAAAAGTAGAACTGTGCCGTCGCCTGTTTTTCTAACTGAATATCCTTCACTTTTGCCGCCGCCTTTTCCTCTTGATTCTTGTTTTTCTTTGAGTTTTGCAAGTTGAGCTTTGTAAAGTCCTATTGCGTGTTGTGTTCTCTTATTATATTTTGTATTAGTAATTTTGTCTTCAAGTTCTTTAATTTTATCCGTATATGTGACCATTATATCTTCTGGAAACTTTTTTGTTTATAAATTTTAATAATTTACAACCCAATTAGACAATTCATTATTAAGTAGTAAAAATAGAAAGATTTATATATTAGATATTATAACCTGCGTGTATGACCAACAAAACTAGTAAGAATTATGTAATTGGACATGATTTTACTAGTTTCAAATTCTTTAACTTTTAATAAGGTTTTGCTGTTAACCTAAACCTTCATTCTTCTTGCATGGATCTGAAAAATCCAAAAAAGCATTCTGAAGGGAAACGTTAACATTCTTTTCAAACATTAAAACAATTGAATCAAATAAACAATATAAATAAAAAAATAATGGTCGGCAGACCAAAAAAAATGCGGAGGAAAATAAAATGATTTTAACAATAACAACAATAACTTGTTTGACTGCAATAGTAATTATTTGTGTAGGGGTTATGATGATTAACCAGTTCGTTCCAGGTTATCCTAGTAGTAGTTGCCCTGATTCAAAAAGAGATTACTATAAGGAGGCTCTAGAAAAGAAGTATGAGGAGCAATGTAGAAATAAGTACCTTATTGACTTAAAAGAGCAGAGTCTTGACAAGTTGAGAGTTCTTGACAAACTATATGCAGGGACTAAAAAAGGCGACATAATTCATGAATATAGAAGAGAAAGGATTCTCGAGTTAAGGGATGAAAAAAGACAGGAACAAAGGGATGATAGAAAGAAAATCGAACTTTATGAAGTGCTGAAAAAAACAGTTGTAAAGTTGAAGCCCGAAAAAATACCGCTTAGTGATTTAGAGCGTGTGTTGAAATTATTGCAAAAATAATTAATTTTTTTTCTTTTTTTTCTTCTTTTATTTTTTCTCTTTTTTTTATTTTTTAAAATTTAAAAAAATTTATATAAACCTATCATGTTTATTTTATTTATAATGACAAAGATTCTTGTAACAGGGGGTGCTGGTTTTATCGGATTTCACGTTTCAAAAGCACTTGTCGCGCGTGGAGATGAAGTTGTTATCGTTGATAACTTCAATGATTACTATGATGTCGGTCTAAAAGAAGCAAGAGCAAAAGAGCTTTTCGGTGCGACCATAATAAGGGCAGATATTTCAGATTATAAAACTATGAATAAAATATTTGAAACACATTCTTTTGATAAGGTATGTCACTTGGCAGCACAAGCTGGTGTTAGGTATTCTGTAACCAATCCTTTTGTCTACGAGAGAAGTAATATTTTAGGAACATTAAATCTTTTGGAACTTTGCAGGAATCATGGTGTCAAAGATTTTGTTTTTGCATCATCTTCGTCTGTTTATGGTAATAATAAAAAACTTCCTTTTTCTGAGGATGATAGGGTTGACAACCCGATATCACTTTATGCTGCAACAAAAAAATCGAATGAAGAGATGGCTTATGTTTATCATCAACTTTACAATCTGAACTGCACGGGTCTGAGATTTTTCACAGTTTATGGTCCCTATGGTCGACCTGATATGGCATTGTTTCTTTTTACAAAAGCAATTATTGAAGGACAAGAAGTTGCTGTGTTTAATAATGGTGAGATGGCAAGGGATTTCACTTATATTTCAGATATTGTTTCAGGAGTATTAGCTGCAATCGATAAGCCTTTTGGTTTTGAAATCTTTAACCTTGCGAGAGGCGAGAGTATAAGGCTTCTTGATTTTATTTCGGAAATAGAAAAAAACTTTGGTGTTTTAGCAAATAAAAAGTTTTTGCCAATACAACTAGGAGATGTTTCGAAAACAAGCGCAGATATATCCAAAGCGAAAAAACTTTTGGGTTATAATCCAAAAACAAGCATTTCTGTTGGCGTTAAACAGTTTATAGACTGGTACAAATCTTTCTATAAGGTTGTTTAATAAATTGTTTGACGGATTATTTAATGACAAATTTTAAATATGAGTCTTAATTTTTAAGTAGTTACGTTTAGAGGGTTAGTATGAGGACTAAAAAAATATTGTTATTATTGGCATTTTTAATAGGGCTTTCTCAACCATTAAAAAGTCAAGAAAACAACCAAAATTTTGAACAGCAAAAATCCAAATACAAAACTGAAACATATTATGAAATAGATCAAGAAAACTTCTTAAAACAACTAAAACAAACAGCTGATTTTAACATTGGAGAAAAAATCATACCAAACATAGACGAACCAGGAAAAAAAGATACACTCGGAATTTTGGAACTCTCACAAAATTGGCGTTTTGGAACGTACTCGTTAAAACTTGATGATGAGAGAAATCGCATAAAAGATTATTTTTCAGGATTGTTAAGACTTGCAAATATTAAAGGCTCTGCAGACTTAGGAGTGAAAATTGGAAATCCAAAAAAAGACTTTATCTACGCAAATGTATTTGGAGAGCGAACAGATGTTCTGAATAATTATTATGGTTTTGAAACCTACGGAAATTTCAAAAATTATTTTGCAAAAGGATTTTACGACAAAACTCGCGATGATGCTCGAACATTAAGAACTATTGTTACAGAAAATGAAATAATAGGACCAATAATTACCAAAATCGAAACTTTGAAAGAATCCAGAACAACAGAAAAAGGGTTAAATGCTTCATTTAAACCTGAACAAATATTTTTAACAACAACTGCTTCTTTTGAAGAAGCCGAAAAATCAGATTTACAAGATATTACAATCACCACAATAAATGATGTGACAGGAGTTTCAATTTCTAATTTGGCAGATATTAAAAATGTTGCAAACACACAAATGTATAAATTATCAGGAAGAAGTATTTTGTCAATGGATGTTTTTGCAGAATTATCAACTTATTACTTTAAAAATCAAATATTAATTTTTGAAGAAGATAGTCTTTTAGAAAAAGATTATTTTAACAAACTAATGCTTGGAACAAGTGTTGGATTTCAGGATATCTTATTACTAAATTATACGAGTTACGATTTTGAAAACAAAAAATTAAACCCACAAATTTTGCTAACAAAATCTTTTGAACAAGGAAACAACTTAACAAATATTTTTCTCAGCTATGAAAAACCCAATAATAAATTCTCAACAACAATAATAGTTAATTCTGACGTTTCAGATTATGAAAAACTCGAATCAAGAATACTCTCTGATGAAACATATGACTTTACTAGAAATGTAGAAGATTCACAGCGTTTGGTTCCAAGAGTGCATGACAGAACAAAAGAATTTTTTGACTACGAAAAAAATAGGCTTTTTTCTACAATGGATTATAGCAAGTTTCAAAACAGAACCACCATTTCTTCTTCAGACTTGAAATTATCGGCTGAAAATACAACTAAATTAGCACAAAAAAACTATGCATTAATGTTAACCTTTGGAGGCAGATATGCTGATAAACAATTAAACAAACATTCATCACTCTCAGTCGGATTTAAATATGACCCATTATATCTAATGATTGGGTTGAGAAAGGATAGTCAGTATAAAACAAATACTTTGACTTTAATAACTGGTTTGAAACTATGAACTATAAAAATAAAACTATGAACTATAAAATGAAAAAATTCGCGTTTGTGTTGGGATTTGGATTATCAATTGCAGGATTAGGCTTTTCTTCTATTCAGACATTTGCACAAGAGCCAAAAAACCAGATTGAATTAATACAATCAGCGCAATCAATAGAATCAATCGATGAGCAAGTATTGTATGAATTAAAGAAAAAATTATTTTCCGCAGAGATACCTTATTTTTTGGAAGAATTAAGAAATGAAAATATTAAAAGATTCTATGATAACTGGAAAGTCAACAATCCAGAATTGAAAACTGCAAGCATTGATTATATCATAGCAAAACTTTCAACTGAACCACCATCAGAACATTGGGGGATTGTAAATTATAATGGCTCCTTGCCAGAAGAAGGATGGGCTGCTCAGATAAAAGATTTAAACGATGTGGAATTGGGCAGTATGAATGGTGGAATAGTAATCAACAGCGGAACTGCATGGTATGATGTTTTAGCAAGCACTGATGATCAAACAACCATTAAAGATGAAGGTGCATTATTGAATGAAACAACATACCCGTTTATTAATGGTGTTCCTGCAAATGAAACCTTAACGCATGAGCCAGGTACAAATGAACAAACAGATTTAACAGTTACAACAACTGGAATTCTTGAACCAAAACAAAATTTAAATCATAGTTTACAATCAAAAAATTATCCAAACCCTTTTAATAATTACACAACCATAGAGTATACTCTTAAAGAACACTCTTTTGTGAAAATCAACATATACAACTCAATAGGTGAACACGTGAAAAATCTGAAGAATGGCTCTCAACAACAAGGAGTTTACAAGTTACCATGGGATGGAACAAGTCAAAATAATGAATCAGTAAGTTCAGGTGTTTATTCATATGTGATTGAAACAAAAAACTTTCGCGATTGTAAACACATAACTCTGATAAAATGAAAAAAATTTATTTTTTACAAACAATAATGTTATTTTTGTTGTTGATGAGGATCACATCAGCAGTTACAGTAACATTTACTGCTTTGAATAATAACACCCTAAGTCCCATACCAAATGTTATAGTAACTTTTGAAGGATTAACAGTTAGTTATTCAGAAACAAAAGTAACAGATAGCTTCGGAAAAGCGATTTTTTCAGGAGTTGAAAACATGGCTTTATACGCATATAATTTAGTTCATCAGGATTATAATTCAGAAGCAAACACTCTCTTTGTTAACAGTGATAAATCGATAACTGTTGAGCTTGAACCAAAACCAGCAAATCAATGGGATGATATGTATTTTTCAGATGGAAATATTGAAATAATCACACACCCAACAGACGCTGATAAGATTTATTATGGTGGCGAAAGAATGAATCAAATATCAACACTTACAAATGTTAGAATGTCTGGTTATATAAGACTGGATTCTCAGACGAGTATTAGATCTCAGGTTTATCAAGAGGATGGAACACCTACTGATTGGAAAAGTACGCACACACCAGACCCGCCTCAATATTTACTTTTAAAACCTGGTGGTTGGATAAAAACAACAACAAACAATGCAGAATTCAGAGAATGCGTTGGTAAAGCAATCATAAATATGGAAGGAATAAATGTTGAGCTTTCAGGCGATGAATATGTTTGTATTGTAGAAACAAGGCATGAAAACATGGTTCCATACTATTTAGATGGTAACTACTACTCAAACTTTACTGTTACTTACAAACTGGATAATAATCCATCAATACAAACTTTTGGTTATGAAAGTCCAGTATATACTATAATAAATGAGAACACGGGCATCAATCACCCGCCACTCTTGAACGATATCACAGGCACTATTGGTTTTGAAGGTGAAGAATTAAGACTTGCACCAATAGCAGATGATCCTGACAATGATGAATTAATAGTTACTGTTAATGATTCTAGATTTGAATTCTCAGTTTTTGATGGAAATAGTTACATTTATATCTGGCAGACTTCAGAAAGTGATGTAGGCAGATACTCTGTTGAATTCACTATTAGTGATGGAGAGTACAGTGTTTCAAAAAAAGCTAATGTTACAGTATTGAAAGAATACAAAATAGAACTTTTTGAAGGATTAAATTTAATATCTCTTCCGGCAATTCCAGTTACAGGAGACTTGTATAATGAACCAGTTTTTCATGACTTAACCGAAGAAGTGTTTGCGCCAATTATTGATTCTTTAGAAACAATTTTTGCTTTTTATCAAGGTGAATGGTTAAATTATAATCCTGAAAAACCAGCTTTTTTAAATACATTAAATAATGTTTATGAAACGATGGGTTTTTGGGTGAAAATGAACGAGCCAAAGACATTAACTTATGGTGGACTTCCAAAAAAAACCTTGGAGTTCAATTTGCAGCAAGGATTAAACTTGATAGGTTATCCTGTTTTAAATAATCTTGCGATAACTGTTGCTTTGGAAAATGTTGCAGGAACTTATACAAACATCATGACTTATGATGCTTCAACAAATGAATGGTGGACTTATAATCCTAATAAACCAGCATTTCTAAACTCGCTAGATGAAATGATGCCGAAGTACGGTTATTGGCTTAGAACCACTGGTGATGCAACTTGGAATTTAGAAGGAGGAATGTTTTCACAATGATAAATAACAAAATAAAAGCATCAAAAACATTGAAAATATTGAAAATATTTTTGTTTTTATTAATCATTAACATCGTTTTAACAAGTGTATCTGCGCAAACTGCGGTCTCGACTTATTGGGGTCTTATAAATGATGGAACTATTGAAGATGGAATAACAGTTCAGGCATGGATAGACATTGATTCCGATTCAACCGTTGATATGTCAGGCTCACAAACAAATGATGGTACAGAAATTTTTGCAACAACTTACACACAACAAGGATATTATAATTTGATAACACCTGGTGATGACCCAGAAACAACAAGCATTGTTGAAGGTGGCAATAGTGGTGACACAATAACTGTATTAGTTGATGGGATTGTTGCAACTCCAACTCTCACGTGGGTTCATACATCAGATGACAAAGTTGATTTAACTGTTAGCATGGTGAATTCTGCGCCAATAATTGATTCTTACAATCCATCCACGAATCCTCAATTACTTGAAAATAGTTTTTTAGAGTTTAACATCACAGCACATGATCCAGATGATAACGAATTATTTTATACATGGCTTTTGAATGGAACAGTTGTTTCAACAACCAATAGTTTTTTATTTCATCCAGATTATGACTCTGCAGGTTATTACAATGTAACAGTTATTGTTTCAGATAGTGAATTATTAGTTTCTCATAACTGGTTTTTGACAGTTGGAAATGTTAATCGAGCACCAATTTTTGCATCTTTAGATCCAATACTAAATCCTATTACCTGGGAACCTTTTGAAGTGAATTTTTCTGTTGATGCTGTAGATTTGGATGGAGATTTTATTTATTATACTTGGTTATTAAATGGTTCTTTGGTTTCGGAAATAGATTCTTATTTTTTTTCTGGAGATTATGATTCTGCAGGTTATTACAATTTAACAATTATAATATCAGATGGCGAATTATTGAATTCCCATGAATGGTTAATAACTGTTAATAATAATAACAGAGTACCAGCCATTGATCTTGTAAGTCCGAATGAATCAACAATTTATTTTTATGAAAATGAATCACAGGAATTTATGGTTCTCGCAACTGATCCTGATGATGATGAACTGAGTTACGAATGGTTGCTTGATTCAAAGGTTGTTTCACAGACAAATAATTACTTATTTGAATCAGATTTCGAGAGTAGCGGTACATATGATTTGTCAGTTATTGTTTCAGACACTCTTTCAAATGTTACGCATGATTGGAAACTTACGGTATTAAATTTTAATCGCGCACCGACAATTACCTCTAATCCGATAATCGCAACATTAGAAGACTTTGTTTATTCTTATTATGTGGAAGCTGATGACCCGGACATGGAAGTATTAACATATTCTTTAGTTGAACATCCTTTTACTATGACAATAAATTCTGAGTCAGGATTAATATCTTGGCTTCCAATACAATCAGATGTTGGAGTTCATTTTGTAAAACTTGCAGTTTTTGATGGAACTGACTTTGTTTATCAAGAATTCAACTTAACGGTTGAAAACACTAATGATGCGCCGCAATTAAACCTTATTGGTGACAAACAAATTTACGAGAATGAAACCCTGAGTTTTTTTGTTTCAGCCAGCGATGAAGATAACGATACTTTGACTTTTACAGCCACAAGTTTACCTATCAGTTCATCTTTTGAAAACCAACAGTTTTTATGGACACCAAACTTTGAACAATCAGGAACTTATAATATTACTTTTTTTGTTAACGATTCCCAACTTTCAGATTATGAAACAATAACAATCAATGTTTTTGATGAAGACAGAAAACCAATAATCCAGAGTTATTCTCCGGACACAAACATCACAATCCTTGAGAACACAAGTCAATTGTTTTATATTAACGTAATGGATCCTGATAACGACACAATTACTTATGAATGGTATGTTGATGGTGACTTGTTGGATTGGGTGTCGGGTAGTACATTTCTACTCAATGCTTCTTTTGAATCAAGTGGTCCATATGAAATATTTGATGGTGACTATGAGATTGCAGTTAAAGTAGGTGCAGGAGGCTATTTCATTCTCAAGAAGTGGTTTTTAACGGTTGAAAATGTTAATCGTCCTCCTGAAGCTAAAAACTCTTCTATAACAATTGTTTCTGATGAAGAAGAAGAAGTGGTTTTGGATTTGGACTTATATTTTTCTGATCCAGATAAGCATGATGATTTAACATTTGAAGTTTCAAATCCTAATAATGTGATGCTTGAAATCAACCATGATACGAATGAGATGTTCATGAATCCAGCAATTGACTGGTTCGGTAATGAATCAATTAATATTACTGCAGTTGATTCTGAAGGATTGAATGCAACTATTGAATTTATTTTTGAAGTTAAACCAGTAAATGATTTGCCGATTTTTGAAAACTATGAACCAGTTCATCTTTATGAAGGAGAATTAGTTGAACTGTTCATTGAAGCGTTTGATGCTGATAATGATACTTTGACTTATTCTGTTTTTGATTTACCTGATGGTGCTTCTTTTCATGAACAAGCATTTTCTTGGGGGCCTAATTTTGACCAAACAGGAAATTATAACATCACTTTTAGAGCGGATGATGGAATAGGATTTGCAGAGGTTGTTCTGCAAATAACTGTGGGTGATGTTTATATCAATGTAGCTCCTAAGATAGAATCTTTTTACCCAGAAACCAATCTTGTAATTAATGAGACTGATTCACAATTATTTTCAATAGTTACAAGTGATGACAATAATGATGAATTAACATATCAATGGTTTGTGGATTCAGAATTGAAATCAGAAAATTTAGAATTCTTGTTTACAACGAACTACAACTCAGAAGGCGAACACGTTGTGCAAGTATTTGTTAGTGATGGTGAACTTAACACAACACATTCGTGGATTATTACAGTTCAAGACTTTGAAATATACGAAGGCCTTAGCGGAAACACAACAGATTTTTCTAATATTGTGAATCCGAAAAATGCTACAAATATTGTTCTTGAAGCACCAAAATATGGAAAGATAAGTTTTGGTTCCCAACCAATTGATATATCAAATATAGTTGCAAACCCAACAATTATTAACAATGCAGTTGTTGTCAAAAAAGGGTTTGTGGGTGTTAATTCTCAGCTATTACCAGAGCTGGCAAATCAACCGGCAACAATAACTATGAATGATGTTGAATCAAATTTCATAATATATTACAGTTCTTATTTTACAACTAATGCTGGACTTATAGGTGAGCCTTGTTCGCCTTCAAAATGTAAAAATGTTATTTATAATTCTCAAACAAAAATTTTGACTTTTGATATAGATCACTTTTCAGTTTACAAAGTTGAATCAAAAAAATCTGTTCAAAAAACAACAGTTGTGAAATACAAACCTGAAATCAAAATATCAAAAATAAGGGTTCTGGATTATGTTGTGGAGCCTGGTTCAAAATTAGAGGTTTATGTTTCATTGGAAAACGCAGGCACTATAAAGGCTGATGATTTTTCACTCACGGTTTTTGTTCAAGATCTCGCTTTGAAGAAAAAAATAGATGAGTTTGACTTGTCAACATCTAAAAAAAAGTTTGTTAATTTTGATGTTGATATACCTTTTGATGCAAAACCTGGAATATACTATTTAAAAATAAGCGTCTGGGGAGATGAAGCCAAAACTTCTAAGCACATACCATTCTTTGTTTACTAATCAATGCAAATGTGTGAGTTCATAGTTAGAATTATCTGGTTTTTTGTTCGTTCCAATGCTTTTATAGTTATTTGTAATTTATCATCTGAGAGTCTTGATAAAACATCATCCATTAATCAAATCAAGTATTTCTTCACCATACTTCATTATCTTTGTTGCACCAAAACCATGAATATCTTCTAATTCAACAGTTGATAAAGGCATTTTTTGAGCTAGGTCAATAATTGTTCTGTCATGCAAAATCATAAATGCAGGAACACCTGATTCACGACTAATATTTCTTCGCCAATCCTTTAACCGTTCAACAACAGCATTCACATTTGGGTTTACCTTGAAAGTTTTTGACTGAGAAGAACTTTTTAAGCTAATTTTGTTCTGGTCTAATATCTTCAACATTTCAGAATTAATAAAACTTGTAGGTCTAGTGCCAGAATAAGTTAAAAACAAGGTATTCTTTGCCCTGCTCATAGCAACATAGAAAAGCCTTCGTTCTTCTTCTTCTTTATCATACTCATCAACCTTAACCATATCAACAACAGGATGCTCAGAACCTCTACAAGGAAAATTAAGACCATTGCAACCAATCACAAAAACAGTGTCAGCTTCCAATCCTTTTATAGCATGAATAGTTGCAAGAGTTACATCATCAGAACCAGCCAACACGCTTCTTCTTTGCTCATCACTCCTGACAATATGTTTTATATTTCTGGATTTTAATAATTGAGAAAGTTCATTAAGTTGCCTGTTAGTCCTTGCAAGAACAAATATCTCATTTTTAGGAATTGCTGATGCCAGAATCATCTGAACAACGAATTCAAATTCTTTTATTTCAGAATCAAATTTCAACAATTTTAAATTTTTTTCACCTTTAACAACTGATTCCAAATCTGCAAGCCCCATTGAGCTAATAGATTTGTTTATTAAATCAACAAGGTGATTTGTAGAACGATAATTCTTTGTTAAAGTTATAATTTCGCAATCAGGATACTTATCTTCAAAGTTGAGAATATATTTGATATCTGAACCTCTCCAACCAAAAATAGATTGCCTTGGATCACCAACACAAAATAAGTTTTTGGAATTAAACAAATCAATAAGTTTTGTCTGAGTAGAATTAACATCCTGATACTCGTCAATCAGCACGTGTTCAAATTCAGGAATAAAAGAAGACATTTTTTCAAATAAAGAAATGGTATCAATTAATTGGTCTGCAAAATCTCTAAGATAATTTTTTTCCATATAATGCTCAATGAAATTGCACACATCAAAAACAAGCCGAGCGCTTGATTCATGTTTCACATCACTCGTCTCAAAAGAAGATTCATCAATAAGCTTATGCTTAAATTTAAAATAGTCCCTTATAAAAAAACAGTCATTCATAAAGATATTTGCAAGCTGCTCATCAGTCTTTCCTTTTCTTTGAGCACTTGTAAAATAAATTGCTGTCGCTCTATGAATATCTATTTTTAAAGAAGCTAATGCACGATTAACAATCATAATTTTATCTCTGTAAGAGATAACTCTCACAGATTCATCATATAGAACATCATTGTGTTCTCGTAATATCTTTTCACAGAAAGAATTGAAGGTTTCAATTTTTACCAACCCAAAAGTATCGAATCCCGAAAGCCTATTAATCATTTCCTGCCTTGCCTTCCTGGTAAATGTTATTGCCAATATTTTTTTAGGATTAACATAGCAATACTTAACTAAGAATTCAATTCTCTTTGTCAGCACAGAAGTTTTTCCGGATCCAGCGCCTGCAATACATAAAATATGTTGTTTATTGCTGATAATCACCTTTTTCTGCTCGTCATTATAATCAGATAAAAAACTTCCAAAAGCCTGAAAAACTGCTTTTTCTTTATCAGTTATCTCTGTTTTTGTCTCCTTGAAATTATAAGATAATTTTTTTTTATACAAACTTGGTTCTAAAATCTCCTGACGACCTTTAGGCGTGAGCTCAAATACTTTCCAGAACTTATTGGCATTAAGAGAAACTGTTTTTATAAGATTGTTAAGCATCAAACTATCAATCATTGCTTCAAGTTCAAAGGTTTCATAAGCAAGACTTCCAAAAGAATTCTGATAATCCAAATGATTTTTTTTAACAGACTCATTATTAATCTTTCCCTGAAGAAAATCTATGAGCAATTTTTTGCCAACACCAAAAGGTATTTCCTGCAAAGCTTTTAAGACAAAAATGTAATCCACGTTTTTAGAATCACTCATGCATAATAAGAAGAAATCATCCTTTTAAGAAATTTACGGAAAAGAACAAGAGAACTAAAAGAAAAGTTTCATGAACTAAAATCATTGTGAACTGCTTGGGGTTTCGCTTTGGGCTCAACCGCCGAGCGTCTATATTGTTAAGATAAGTGAACATAGTTAAATAATATTATTCACTATCTTCTACGACTATGTGTAGGTCTGTTCTTGGGTTTAATGCGTTTTGAAGAAAAGCGTCTTGGTCCTGTATTAGGTGATTTTTTAGATTTAGAATGTCTAACAAATGGTTTTTTTGGAGCTGGTTTAGCAGCTGTACCTTCTGCGTTCTTAGCTGTTTCCGAATGAAATTTATGGTCCATAACAGGTATTTTTTGTCTTATTAATTTCTCAATATCTCGAAGAAAATCCCTTTCATCAGCTGCACAAAACGAAAATGCAGTTCCATCAGCTCCAGCCCGAGCAGTTCTTCCAATTCTGTGAACATAACTTTCTGGTTCATTTGGAAGTTCATAATTTATGACATGTGAAATATTATCAATATCTATTCCTCTTGCAGCAATATCAGTCGCGACTAATATATTAATTCTGCCAGTTTTAAAATCATTGATTGCCTTAGTTCTTGCATTCTGTGATTTATTTCCATGAATCGCATCAGAAGACAACCCATTTTTATTAAGGAATAATGATATTCTATTTGCTCTGTGTTTCATTCGACTAAAAACCAAAACACTTGTAAGATGTTTTTGTCTCAGAAGTTCAAGTAGTAATTGTTCTTTTGAACCTGTATCGACAAAAAAGATGTTTTGTTTTACACGCTCAACAGTTGTTGCCTGAGCTGCAACTTCAACATGAATAGGGTTTCTAAGCAAGCTATTTGCAAGTGTGTTAACTTGAGGAGACATTGTTGCTGAGAAAAACAATGATTGCCTTTCATGTGGTAATTTTGAAATTATCTTTTTTATATCATGAATAAAACCCATATCTAGCATTCTGTCTGCTTCATCCAATACAAAGAATTCAATGTTTTTTAGAGAGAGTTTTCCTTGATTCAACAAATCCAATAATCTGCCAGGTGTTGCAACAACTATATCCACTCCTTTTGATAATGTTTGAACCTGTTTTCCTTGTCCCACACCGCCAAAAATCACAGTATTCTTAAATTTAAGAAATGCGCCATATGTTGAAAAGCTTTCGCCAATTTGAGCTGCAAGTTCGCGAGTAGGGGCAAGCACCAAGGTTTTAATTATTCTTGGATACTGTTCAGTCATCCTTTGCAGTATAGGCAATACAAATGCAGCAGTTTTACCCGTACCTGTTTGTGCGATACCGATTAAATCCTTACCCTCTAATAAACTAGGGATGGATTTTGATTGAATAGGAGTTGGAATAATATAGTTTTCTTTATCTATAGCAGTTTGAAGTTCAGGCATTAAATTCAAATCTTTAAATGTTGTTTCGTTCATTAAAGTAAATAATTTAGGTTTAGTTATAAATTGAATGTTTATAGGATGGTAAGAAAAACTGTGAGGATAAGTGCTCCGAACGAACTTAAAAACAAATAATTATTTAACATACCCCGTATATTCTTTCAAATATCTCTTAATTAAATACATAACAAATATTCTATCTAATTCTTTTGTTTGACTTTTTTCTAAAGCATTGTAATAAGCAGCTCTATTCGAATATTCTATGTTTAACATAGGAAAGCCATTTCTATTTAGAATGAAATTCATTAGTAATCTACTAATTCTTCCATTCCCATCGGTAAATGGATGAATTGTTACAACTTTTAAATGAATTAAAGCAGCAAGTTCTAAAATGTAAATTTTATTTTTATTATTATTGTACCATTGAAAGAATTTTCTTAATAAATAATCCAATTCAACTGGTTGTGGCGGCTCAAATTTTGAGCCTGCTATAGCTATAGGATGATTTCTAATGATTCCTGCAATTTCTAGATCAACTGTTTCAAAAAGCTGTTTATGCCATTTCAACATTAGTTTCAAGCTCAAATCTTCTGTTTCTTTAAGCATACTTTCAAAGACAACTTTATGAGCTTCTGTTTCTTTAACATCTTTAAAAGGTTTATTTCTTGGTGTTATTCCTTCTTCTAATAATCTTACAGTTTCTTTTAATGTTAGAGTGCCACCTTCTATTCTTTGAGTGTTATAGGTAAACTTGATTAAGAAGTTTTCAACATATTTTTTTTTAGCAGATTTTGGAAATGATTCAAATTCTTTTGAAAAATTCTTTTTTATTTTATTCAAATCATCAAACCATACTTTCTGGTTGACTTTTTCAATGAACTCTGCTTTGAGTTTTTCGATGTTATCAGGAATTTTTGAACCAAGATATCTAGATTCAAGTTTAACTTTATTATTAAACCTATAAGAATGCTCCAAATAATAATATTTCTTGCCTCTTTTTACTCGCACAATTACATCCATGGAAAATAAGTTACCATTACAAATATATAAATATTGTGTTTTTAAGAGAAATGTAATGCCCCGAGCAGACACTTGATTAAATTATTCAAACAATCAGTTGCTATCAAAACCCTTCTCTTTCACTATCGCTGTAAGCTTTTGAGTTATATTCACTTGAGTATTTTTTGTTAACTTTTTTGGATGTTTGATTGCTAGGTTAATAACTGATTTATGACATCCTACCGCGTCTGCGAGCTCTGATTGAGTCATATTAAGCATTTCCAATAGTAGGAGTCTTTAGTTGGTTGGCATGTTGAACCTCTTAGGTTGTTGTTATTTTTAGGTGATGTTTTTTGTTTTTTCAGACCTAAAAAATTCCTCTTGAAAATCGAAATATTTATATAAATCAGCCTTTATATTAAACATCAGTCATAGATAATCTTATCTAGGCATGAGAGGGTGAAAAATATGAGGTTTTTAAGAAACTTAACAGTAATATGTGTCTTTATTATTCTGTTATCGTCGGTGTTTGCAGCCTTGGAAGTTGATAGAATTTCGGTTGAACACCAAAACATGGGCGATGTTGATCATGGAATAATTGGAAACACCTATGAATTATTTGTTGATGTGATAAACACAACAAATGAAACAATGACTTTTCTAATGTCAGAAGTCAGTCTTACAAGCTCTGATGGGGAAGATGTTGTATCATTAACAGATGCTTACTACAACGATGATGATTCATTAGTTTGTGGAGACCCAACTGTTTGCGCACTCGTTGGAAACTTTTATGTAACCCTCGTATTTGAAATAAACCTCTCAACAACAAGCGGAGAAAGAACTTTCACCCTCGAAATAAACTCTTCAGCTGTTGATTTTGGAGAAGTAAATGATTCAATAAGCGTAACAAGCGTACTTGACGAGATAATGGATTGTTTTGGAACAACAACTGCGATTATAAGAGGAAATTACATTAATGTCACAATAGACGATATAAACTTTGCAGATACACCATTTGAATATTTACAAGCAGATTATGGGGAGTTCTTTGGATTATTTAATTTTAATACACTATATAATGGCTTTACGTTTGAAGGATATGTAATCAATACGAGTAATGATTTATACACGAGTACTTTTGTAGCAACAAACACAAACCTAAAAACATTTTTCAGAGAATATTGTAAGCAAAAAAATATTTTTTCAGACACGATTTGTGATTCAGAAATACCAGAAAATGAATCATTCACAAATATAACTGTTGCAAATGCAATAATCGAATACGCAAATGATGCTAATTCTTTGAAACAATCAAACTTTGATTTTAACGGCAACATAACAAAATCAGGCTCACAGATTTTTGCAGAAGCATATTATGGACAAACAACACAAGACATAATCGATGAGATGGAATCAATCCTAAACTATACTACATCAACAGTTCCGCTAATACTCTTAGATTCGATTGAAGATGCATATTTCAAAGATTTAAACATGAACGTTCAAAACACTTCAACAGCAAACACTGTTTTTCAAAAGAACGGACTTTCAACAACAGCTGGTTCATATAATACCTACTTACAATATACGGATCAATATGGAAATGTTGGTTTGAGAGAAGTAATAGTTCAAGTAATAAATACTGTACCAACAACTCCAACAATGAATATACTGCCAACAATCGCTTATGCAGTATCAAACTTGACATGTGTGGCTTCCAATAGTTCAGACGTAGATGGAGATACAGTAACATATATCTATGATTGGTATAAAGATGATGTATTACAAACAGCACAAACATCAAGTACTGTCCCTTATATATATACTAAATACGGAGAAAATTGGACTTGTGCAGTAACACCTTTCGATGGTGTGGCAAATGGACCATCTGTAACTGATTCAGTGGTTATTTTAATGGGAACGAATACTGCTCCACAAATAACTGGTGTTATTCAAAACGTAACAACTCCTGAAAATACACCAATAGATGCACAAAACCTATCAAGCCTAAGATATGACTTGGAAGACCATGTTAATAACTTGATTTGGAGTTTGATAGGCGTAAACAATAATTTATACTTTGCAACAATAGTCAATAATCTATTATCTATTAGTCCTGTTTCTGGACAACACGGCTCAGACTCACTAATTGTTAGATTAACAGACCAAGGCGGTCTTTCAGATAGCCAAGAAATTTTAGTGAACATCACTTCTGTAAATGAAAATCCGATTATAACAACAGTTCCAACAACTACTGCAACTGAAGACCAACAATACCTGTATGATGTAAACGCAGTTGATGGAGATGATGATACATTAACATATTCACTACAAACAGCACCAAGCGGTATGAATATTAACTCAACTTCTGGTTTAATAACATGGACTCCAACAAACACGCAAGCAAACACGCAAGGAGGAATATACTCGGTTGTTGTAATGGTTTCTGATGTAGAAGCAAATGATAATCAGTCGTTTTCAATAACTGTAACGCCAGTAAATGATGCTCCGACTATTTCAGGATTACCAAATCCTTCAGGATTTGAAGATCAACAATTCACATTAGACGTAAGTCCTTATATTGATGATGTTGATGATACAAAGGCATTATTGACCATAACAACCAATTCATCATATGCAACGATGTTTGGACAAACAATAGTATTTCAATATCCTGACGGAATAACATCAGAAAATGTTTTAGTAACAGTAAAAGATGATGATGGATTATCAGCATCAGACACAATAGTTGTGAGCATAACAGCGATTAATGATGCGCCATCAACACCAGTAATTTCAGTAACGCCAAAATCACCTGCAGCCACCAACTCATTGACTTGTACAGTAGTAACTCCAAGTACCGATATTGATAGTGAAACTATAACTTATAATTTTTATTGGTATTTAAATGGCTTATTACAAGAAAACACTTCAACAACACAAACATCAAATATTCTATCTTCAAGTCTCTTAGGAGGACAAGTTTGGAGTTGTAATGTTACTGCAACAGACGGCACGAACTCAACAACTGAAGTTTCAGATTCTGTAACTGTTGGAAATACTGCACCAACAACACCTGTTGTAGATGTTACACCAAATGTTGCTTACACAACCAATAATTTGGTTTGTAGTATAATAACAAGTAGCACTGATGCAGACAATGATACAATTACTTATAGTTATAGATGGTACAAAAAGACTTCAGGTCAAACACAGTTCTATCTACAGCCACAAACAACAGCAACGCTTGCAAATAGTAATACTATCAGAGGCGATACATGGAAATGTGAAGTAAGAGCATATGATACAAAAGCCTACAGTACTGCAGTATATGATACTGTAACAATTATGAATAGTAAACCAACAATATCAAGTCCCACACCATCAACTTCTACTGTAACAACAAACGAACAAACAAGCAAAGTTTTTAGTATAACACCTGCTGATGTTGATTCAACAGATACTTTGACTGTGAAATGGTATAAAGGAACATCTGTTGTTGGAACTGGAAACTCATACACTTATACACCAACATATACTTCTGCAGGAACATACACTATTAAGGTAGTAGTTTCAGATGGTTTATTAACAGTTGAAAGATCATGGATTTTGGGAGTTACTGATGTTAATAGAAATCCAGTTATTGGAACAATCGGTTCAAAGACTTGTAACGAAAGATCAACTTGTACTATTTATGTTTCAGCAACAGATCAAGATACAGATGATTCAATAAAGTTTTATGATGACACAACCTTGTTCACTATAAACGTTAATACAGGTGCAATAAGCTTCACAGCGCCAAATGTATTGGTTGATTCAACTAGTAATGTTCGAATAACAGTTGTTGACACTAAAGGTGGATATGGCACTGAAATATTTCCTTTGACAATAAAGAATGTTAACAGAGCACCAATTTTAAATCCTGTAGGATCACTTTCAGCAGCCGAAAACCAAACATTTTCAAAACAATTAACTGCAAGCGACCCAGATAGTGATAGTCTTATATATAGTGATAACGCAACACTTTTTAATATTACATCTAGTGGTTTGATATCATTTGCACCAACACAAGCAGATGTTGGAGTTCATACAGTCAGAATAAGTATTGATGATTCTCACGGAGGATATGACTATGAAGATATAACTGTGCATGTGTTAAACACTAATAATGCACCAGTAATTAACGATTATTATCCAGCAGTTTCAACAGTAAGTCTGAATGAATTACAATCACAAACATTTAATGTAAGTGCAACAGATCAGGATGGAACAACATCAAACATTAAATGGTACAAAAATAGTGTGTTAGTGGGTCAAACAGATACTTACACAATGACTACTAGTTATACAAGTGCAGGACGATATACAATACTTGCAATGGTTGATGATGGTATACTTAGTGATACTCAATCATGGACTGTAAATGTTGCAAATGTCAATAGAGCACCACAAATAACAGCTATACCGTCACAAACAGCTTATGAAGGACAACCATTCACTTACTCAGTTCAAGCAACAGATGCAGATGGAAACACTTTGGTTTATTCAACAGACAGTTCATTATTCAGGATTGGACTTCTAACTGGTAAAATACAATTTACACCTGTTCAACCAACAAATGAAGTGGATACACACACTATAACTGTTTATGTTGCTGATGGAACAACCAGAAAAAGCACAACTTTTGAATTAAAAATTACAAATGTAAATGATGCGCCAGTTCTTCCAGTAATAGGATCAATAACAGCAGTTGAAAATGAATTATACACGAAAACAATTTCTGCAACCGACAAAGACGGTGACGTGTTAATATATGATGATAACACTGGCTTGTTCGACACAAACCCTTCAACAGGCGTGATAAGCTTTACGCCAGGATTCCAAGACTCAGGTTCATATCCTGTCAGAATAACTGTAAGAGATACTCACGGATCAATGGATTATGAAGATATAACTGTAACTGTTCTTGAAACAAACCAAGCGCCAAATATAACAGCTTACACACCGGCAGTTGCAAGTGTTAGTATGAAAGAAGATAATTCAACAACCTTTAATGTGAGCGCTACAGATTCTGACGGAACAACTCCATCTTATAAGTGGTATTTGGACTCAACAATTGTAGGAACTGATTCAACATATACCTTTGAAGGAAACTTTACAACCAGTGGAACTAATGCCGGAAATTATAACGTAACAGTTGTTGTTTCAGATGGAAGCTTAACAGACACTAATGTTTGGGCTTTACAAGTAAATAGAACGAGAGATTCAGACACTGATTATATACCTGACTACATAGATAACTGTAAATTAATATACAACCCTGATCAGACAGATCTTGATAACTCAACACCTGAAGGTTTGCTTTGTGAAAACAACATTGATGGAGATGATATTCCTGATGATGAAGACTTCATACTTGGAAGTGCTGAAAATATGGAGTTAAATTTCGAAAACGCTGAGTTTAAAATAGAAAATAGCACAGATTTAAATCAGGAAATAAATGGAACAAAAGAAGTATCTTTAACTTATAAAGAGTATGATACTGAAACCGGTCTGGCAACAGAGTATGAGTTAGTATCTTTTAATTTTGACTTTAATGAATCTCAAACATTAGATCTTGGAAATGTAACTGTAAAAACACAAGATGAAGATGCAACTGCAGGAAGCGTTATTATTGCAGGAATAAATCTTGAATCACAAAGCGAAACAAAAACAGTTTATGTTCAAGATTTAGACAACACTAAAAATAGTGTTTGCATAAAAGATGCAGAGATTGCGTCAATTACAGAAATCAGAGGAACATGTAATGGTGCAAATGAATTCAAATTACCTTGTACACAATCTGGACACTCTCGAACTGTTAATGGGAACACATATACTTGTACTGATTTAGGTGACAGGTATAAAATAGAGGGTCTGCTTCATTCAGGTGTGAGAGAACTTGCTTGTACACCGTCTTGGAGTTGTGATTCTTGGTCATCTTGTGTTGGTGGAGTGCAAACTTGTAGTGGCTGGACTGATGCTAATAGTTGCGGCGAGACCTATTCTGACTCTAACACTCAGAGTTGTGCATCTGGAAGCTCATATCAAAGTGTTGTCTCAGAAGAAGAAGTTGTTGTACCAATAAAAGTTGGTGTTTGGTTAGAACTACGTCCTGGTGTTAAAAGAACATGGGTTGTTGGTGGAGACATATATATAGACTCTATCATCTTTGAAGTTTCAGAATTAGTAACTAATGTTAAGTTTTCTGTTGAACAGCCAGAAACACCCACAATAGCAAAAGAAGGAAAGATTTTCAAATATTTTAATATAGAAAAAACAAATATTGAAAACTCACAATTTGCTTTTGTATATATAAATTTCAGGGTACCAAAGACTTGGCTTACAGAACAAATGCTTGATTCTGAAAAAATATCTTTATTCAGATATACAGAAAATTCTTGGGAAGAACTTCCAACAACGTTTTCTAGTGAAGATGCAGATAATGTTTATTATGAATCTGAAAGTGCAGGACTTAGTCTTTTTGCAATTGGTGAAAAAAAAGTGATAGTAGAAGTGCCTGAAGCTGAGGATTTAGAATCAACAGATAAAGAAAAACCTGTTGTAGAAGTGGAAGATGATGTAAAAGATGCAAAAGAGATGACAGATTTAGAAGAAAAATTAAAAGATTTAATAACCATTAAGCCCATACCTAAGATTTTCTTAAAAGGAGTTCTTGGAGTAGTCTTGCTGATTTTAATATTGCTTTTAATAGTGTCTTTCCTCAAGTTTTTGGACAGACCTCCAAAACCTCCGACATCTGAATCTAAAAAGAAATTAAAAGACGCTGCTAAAGAATCAACAAAGAAAGACCAAACACCTATAAACATTAACCAGGTTGAAGACTACATTATTGACAACTTATCTAAAGGTCATTCAAAACAAAGGATAAAAGAAGCATTGCTTACAACTGGTTGGAATTTAAAACAGATAGATCCTTTATTAAGACAATACTCTGTTTCTTTTTCCACAGACAAGAATGTAGATTCTTTGATTGATAAACATCTGAAAAAAGCTGAGAAGCATTATCAGAATTCGCTGAAACACGAAAAGAAAATACGAGACTATAAAAAAGCACAAAAACTTGCTAAGGTGAAGAAATCTGAGAAAAAAGTGTTGTATCATAAGAAGCAAATGGAGTTTCACAGGAAAACCGCTCAACATCATTATAAACAAGTGAATTTAAAGAAGGCATTAGATCTTCATAAAAAAGGCGAACGCTTCTATAATGCTGGTAACATGACAAAAGCCCAGCATCATTACAAACTGGCGCAGAAATATCGAGAAGAAGCAGAGAAGAAACTTTAGAGACTTTTAAAAAAAAGAAGAGGTGAGATTAGCGGTAGCTTTGGCTATGAAAAAGGTGAAATAAATGAAATGGTATCAGGAATTGGGTTTGAAAAAAAACCCCTTTGAAACAAACCCTTTTAAGTTAAAGGATTTAGATTCGCAGTTTTTAAAAGAACCGATAAAAGAACTTTTATACAGGGTCAATGCTGGTAACATGGTTTTAATAAGAGGATCTGAAGATAGTGGCAAGTCCTCGCTTCTGAAGATAATTATCGATAAATTCCAAGGTGAAGGAAAAGTTGTTTATCTGGATGGAAAGAACCTAAGTAAAAGAATAAACATAGAAAAAATTCTGACAAGAAATCAAGGTTTCATAAAGAATGTTTTTGGCAAAAAACCTGTGAATATGATACTGTTACTCGATAATGTTCAATATTTGAGTTCGAAAAACGCTGAGCGAATAAAATATTTTTATGATCAAAATTATTTAAAATCAGTAGTTTTTACAACCACAAACCAGTCGGGCGTTAAATTTCAAAAGAGTATAATTGATAGGATTGGAAAAAGAATTATTGTGTTAAAAAAACCCTTGTTTAATGATGTTTTAAAAATCACTCAAGAAAGATTAAAATCAGAATTAATTCTAAATACAGTTATTATTCGAGAGATATTTAAGATTTCAGATGAGAATCTCAAAGAACATTTAAGAAATTGCGAGGTTGTTTTATCACATCTCGTTAAAAAAGATAAAGATTTTATATCTGTTGTTGAGTTAAAAAAATTATTTGATAAGAAAAAAATTTTGAAAAAAACGAAAGAAACGAGTATATCAGAAAAATGTGATTTTTGTGGAAAAAAACTTCAAAAAATAAAATCTTTTTGGAGGTGTCCTGATTGTGATACTTATTGCTTAAAATGTGGTGCAATAGTATCTCCTAAAGATAAAGTTTGCCCTTTATGTGGTGTAAACTTTTTGGAGTGAGAAAAATGACTTTAGAAAAAGATTTATGGTATAACAATGTTGGCTTTTACAATAATCCCTTTAGCATTAAGCCTGCTGCTTTTCATGATGAGATTGTAGGGAATGAAGAAGAACTAAAAAAGATTAATGAAAACATTTCAACAGGCGCTGTTTGTTTAGTTACTGGTCCTTATGGTACTGGAAAAACAACTATTCTTAAAAGAATAATTCATCAATTTAAAGGTAAAAAAAGAGTTATTTATTTTAGTTGTAATAGAAAAGATAAAGAACTGAATTTCAACAAATTCTTAATAGAAAAAAGCTTTTTTCATAAACTCTTTAAAGTACGAGCCAAAAACATGATTTTGTTATTAGATGAAATACAAGACCTTTCAAAACATGAATCTGATGAACTTGTAAAGTTATATGAACAAAAGTTCATCTTTTCAATAGTTTTGGTATCGAAGAATGAAAAAAGACTTTCTTTTTCACCAAAATTAAAAAAGTTGATTGGTAAAAATATTTATGAACTTCGAAAGCTTTCACCTCAAACAACTATTCAGTTTGTCAGAAAAAGAATCGGGAGTTCTAAAATTTTATCAGATGTCATAATTAAGAGGATTTCAAAGTTGAATTCAAATCCTCGAGCCATACTCGAAAATTGTGAAGATGCATGCCTAATAGCAATGAATGAAGGTTCTTCCAAGGTTCAATTAAAACATCTGAAAAAAATATGATTTTCCTTTTTTTGAAAAATTTTTTAAATAAAAGAGTTTATACACTAGTTTATAACGGATAGAAAGAGGGTGAAATGAATGTTTAAAAACAAAACTGTTAATTTTAAGGATTTGCTAGTATCATATTTTAGCATGGAAATAGGCATACATCCAAAAATACCTACTTATTCAGGCGGTCTTGGTGTTCTTGCGGGCGATATGCTTAGAAGTTGTGCTGATCTTGAATTGCCAGTAATAGGCGTTACTCTTCTTTATAAAAAAGGGTATTTCAAGCAAAAAATAAACAGTTCTGGAGAGCAGGTTGAAGAAGAAATGCATTGGAATCCTGAAGAATTCATGAAACTTTTTTCAAATAAAATAACTGTGAAGATGGAAGGACGAGATGTAAAAGTGCGAGCCTGGCTGTATGAAGTAAGGGGTGTTACTGGTCATGTTAATCCAATAATATTTTTAGATACTAACCTCCTTGAAAACTCTGAAGAAGACAGAAAAATAACCCAGCAATTATATGGTTCTGATGACAAGTATCGTTTGTCACAAGAAATAATTCTTGGAATTGGCGGTGTTAGGATGCTTGAAAGCCTTAAATGTAAAAATCTTAGAAAGTATCATATGAATGAAGGACACTCTGCATTATTAGGACTTGAACTATATCAAAAACTTAAATCAACAAATTCAGATGCGATGGCTACTGTTCGTGAAAAATGTGTTTTCACAACTCACACACCAGTTCCTGCAGGGCATGACCAGTTTGATAAAACTTTAGCAGAACAAATGATTCCCGAGATGCTCACGGACGATATAAAAAATGAACTTTTTCTAAATGGAAAGTTGAACATGACTTTTCTCGGTCTTAGGTTTAGTGAATATATTAATGGTGTCGCAAAAAAACACGGTGAAGTATCAAGATCTATGTTTCCAGGATATCATATTGAATCAATAACTAACGGTATTCATTCGCAGTTTTGGACAACCTCTTCTTTAAGAAAACTATTTGACAAGTATTTAAAGGGCTGGGAGGGTGATCCTTTTAGTCTAAGATATGTGTTAAGCATTCCTAAAGAGGAAATCTGGCAAGCGCACATGGAAGCAAAGAGGCTACTAACTAATTTTGTTAATAAAAACTATGGTGTTGAGATGAACCCTGATATTTTTACAATCGGTTTTGCAAGAAGAGCTGCAACCTACAAAAGAGGAGACATGCTTTTTTCAGATATAGAGAGATTAATAAAAATTGCGAAAAAATCAAAAGGATTGCAAATAATTTACGCTGGAAAAGCTCATCCACGTGATTATGAGGGAAAACAATTAATAAAAAGAATTATTGAAAAAATGAACTCTGTAAAAGATCAGATTAAAGTTTGTTATATGGAAAATTATGATATTGAAACTGCGCAAGTATTAATTCCAGGAGTTGATGTTTGGCTTAACACACCTATGCGCCCAAAAGAAGCATCTGGAACTTCAGGTATGAAAGCAGCACATAACGGTGTTCCGCACTTTTCAACTCTTGATGGCTGGTGGCTTGAAGGTCACATTGAAAATGTTACTGGCTGGAGTATTGGATCTCACCCAATGATTTCCAAAGAAGCCAATCATGATGAGGACGTTGAAGATATGTACACAAAACTTGAATACATAATTATTCCTAAATTCTATGATGATCACAGTTCTTGGCTTGACATAATGAGGCATGCAATAGCAATTAATGGTTCTTTTTTCAATACTCACAGAATGGTACAGCAATATGTACTAAATGCCTACTTCGAGTAGGCATGTACATATTGGGCGCTAGAAATCTTTGATTTCTTCGCACAACAATACGTGCTCAATGCTTATTTTGAATAAGTCTTTGAACTTATTGAGTGCCAAAAATATTTTTTATTTTTGAGCACAACAATATGTTTTGAATAGGTAAAATTTGTTTTTTAAAATATACAAATATATACAAAACGTGTTTTAAGAAATTTACATGTGTTAAACATATATATTCATTTCACTATTGTATATATTGGAGAAGAAAATGACTGCTGCCATTGATAAAACACTTTATGATGTTCTTGAAATAAGCCCGCGAGCGACAAAACCAGTAATTGAAGCAGCATATAAAACACTTATAAAAAAATATCATCCCGACAAAAACAAAGGTGATGAAAGAATTGCAAAAACACTAAACGAAGCAAAAACAATTCTTCTAAATGACAATAAACGAAAGGGATATGATAAAGAAAGACAAACATTTGAAGGAAAAATAATAAATAACTATCAAATACTTGAAAGAATTACAGAAGGACGATATGGTGATATCTATAAAGGCGAACACTTAATTCTAAAATCTCCTGTATGCATCAAACACTGCAAAAATATATCTCCTCAAGACACCGACTTGTTTTTTTCAGAAGCAAAGGTTATGTGGAACTTAAGACACTATGGGGTGCCAATAGTTAGAGATTTTTTTAAATTTGAAGATGGGACGCCCGGCATTGTTATGAGTTATATAAACGGTCCAACACTCGAAAAAATTGTTGAGAAAAACAAACAACTGGATCCAGAACACGTTATGTGGATTGCAGAACGAACAGCAAACATACTCAAATATCTTCATTATAATGGTGTGATTCATGGAGATGTTAAGCCAGCAAACATAATAATACAGCCCGAAAATCACATGCTTGTTTTAGTTGATTATGGGTTTGCATCAATAATACCACGCGAACTTGAAGATGTTAAAGGTGCAACTCTTTATTATTCTGCACCAGAACAAAGATCAGGAAACATAATTCTTCCAGAATCAGATTTCTATTCCTTAGGCATGACCATGGTTTATTCTTTAGGTGGTAATGTCAAAACAAGAACATTACCTGAAAAAATACCCGAACCAATCTGTGACCTAATTGAATGGCTTACAGAAAGAGACGTAGATAATAGACCACACTGGGATTATGAGGATCTTTGTGAAGAAATAATTGATGTTAGAAAGCAAGTCTTTGGAAGAACAAGATCAAAAATGAAGCCAATACCAGGCTTTGAAATGGAGGGATAAAAATGTCTGAATCAGGTGATTATAACCCTGGACCGTGGCGAGGGCACGATTTTGGCTCTGCCAGAAAAACATATGACGCGCACGTAGGAAGAAGCTATAGCGTAGCGAAGTCGCAGAAAAAAACAATAAAAGATGTTGTTGAACCAACATTGAAAACCAACAGCAAATCGCCATTGGTTATTGCTTGTGATGTTACGGGTTCAATGGGTTCCTGGCCTGCAACAATCTTTTCAAAACTACCATACCTCGACTTGGAAGGAAAAGAATATCTTGGTCCTTCAATGGAGATAAGTTTTGCAGCAGTAGGAGATGCTTATTGTGATGACTATCCATTGCAAGTAAGACCTTTTGCTGGGGGAAAAGACCTTGAAAACAGGTTGAAAGAATTAATAATTGAAGGTGGCGGCGGTGGAACTGCTCAGGAAAGTTATGAACTTGCAGCAATGTATTACGCAAATAATGTAGATATGCCAAGAGCTAAGAACAAGCCAATATTTATCTATATCGGTGATGAAGGGTTTTATGACTTTGTGAATAGTGACCAAGTTAAAAAACACTCATACGTTACTATGAGCTCAAGAACGAGTGGTAAAAAAGCATTTGAAAACTTAAAAAAGAAATATTCGGTGTATCTTATAAGAAAGCCTTATGAAACAGGCAGAGGTAATGGTTTAAGTGTTATGGACCAGCGTATTTATGACCAATGGGCAGAGGTTCTTGGAGCAGACCATATAACGATGCTTCCAGAAGCAAGTCGTGTCGTTGATGTAATCTTTGGAATACTTGCGAAAGAGACTGAAAGAATTGATTATTTTCACGATGAGTTGAAAGGACGACAGACAGACGCACAGGTTAGTACTGTTTTGAAATCTCTTAAGCCAATACACGGAGGTCTCATAACAGAGGATAGTAGGCTTATAAGAGGCCTTTAGAGGTGGTAAATTATGAAAGACTTGGAATTATTAGTAACTCTTTGGCCAAGTTTTCTTCATTTTGAGGAATTCGCCAAAGATGATAGGCTTGCAGGAATCAGACTTAATACAGCGATGGTTAAAAGTTTTGAACTGGATGATGAGTTTAAAAAAGCAAATGATATTAAGGGTACAGTTCCTTTATGGTTTGACATAAAAGGTACACAGTTAAGAATCACCGAAGTCTATCCCACAAAAGACCATTTAGAATTAACCCTTAATCATCCAATAGATGTTCAAACGCCTTCAGGAGTGCTTTTCAAAGCAGGGGCAGATTACGCTATGCTTAAAGAGGTTGTTGATGGCAACCACTTGATATTTGACGGCGGTCCTGAATACATGGTTTATGAGGGTGAATCTTTACATATTAGACATCCAAGTCTTGAAGTTAAAGGTCCGATTTTTCTTGATTATGAGATTGAAAAGATTGAAAAAGCAAAAAAAGCAGGTTTTACAAAGTTCTTTTTGTCATATGCTGAGAGCAAAAAAGCTATTGATGAATTTAGAAGTTATGTTGGAAAAGAATCTGAAATAATTGCGAAGATTGAGAATAAGAAAGGTCTTGAATACGTTGCTAGTGAGTTCAAGCCCGAGCCAAATCTTTCACTCATGGCAGCAAGAGGCGATCTCTATGTCGAGGTCGATAAGCCTCATCACATGTTGGACGCGCTGAAATTGATTGTTCAAAAAGATCCGAGAGCCTATGTTGGTTCAAGAATTCTTTTGTCCATTATCAATCAGCCCGTTCCTTCATGTGCTGATCTTTCAGATGTTGCATGGCTTTATGATATTGGTTATAAGCGTATGCTTCTTTGTGATGAACTTTGCTTAAAAGGTGATCTTCTTGGAGTGGCTGTTAATGTTTTTGATCATTTTAGGAATAGTTATGCTAAAGAAAAATTATTTTAATTTTTTTTAATTTTTTTTTAAATATATTTGTCTTCTTCGAAATCTTTTTCACTACAGAATATATCTTTTAATCCCATAAGGTCTACGTGTTTATCTAATGCAAATCTTCCTTTGTCAAAACGTTCTCTTATTCTTGCAAACCCTATGTCTATCATTGTTGCTTTGGAAAAATCTGGAGACACAACTATGTTTAGTTTTCTTATGTCGAGACCTGCAATGCCTAATCCATGCAATTCTCTTATTGTTTCTATTATCTGGTCTGTTAGTCTTGGACTCCCTATTTTATAAGGAAAATCTTCTACAGTTTTTCCTGGTGCGTATTCTTTTAGTATTGCTATATGGTTTTGTTTTATTTCGTATTGTTCTACTAGCTTTGTTATTCCTTGAACGTCTTTTGCTTTTAATAGTATTCTTGTTTCGTTTTCTATTCCATATTTTTGAATGTTTTGATCTAGTTCTCCCACTTTTAGTATGTATAGGTTGTTCTTTCTTTCTACTTTGAACACCGCTGATACTCCGTAATCATATTTTTTTAGAATTTCAAGATTTGAATCAAAGCATGTTATGAGTTCTTTATATTCCATACACTTTTTAAGTTGATTTGAGTTTATAAACTTTTCGTTTTTAACTACTATTAAATGGTAAAAAAAAATCCATTTTTATGAAAATCTTTAAAAAGGATTATTGTCTAAGTTTGATAAATAACGCTTTGGAGGTGTTAAATTGAAAAAAATATTTGTATTAGTGTTGTGCCTTTTGCTGTTGACAACAACTGTTTTGGCACAAGAACAACGAGGTACGGACAACGAACCACAGCAAGGTGCTGATGTGACTGGAGGAGAAGTTGTTCCTGAATCTGAATTAATTAGTGCTGAGTCGGAAGTAGAGAATGAAGATGAAATACAAGGAGAAGCACAAATGTTGACTCGAGAACAGATGAAAACAAATGTGGATCGTGTGCAAGTAGGTGAAATGCTTCGAGAAAGAATTGTTGCAAGAGCAGGTTCCCCAGAAGAACTAAAAGAAATGGTTCAAATGCGAATGCAAGAGATGAATCAAGAAATGGTGAATGTGGGTGCAAAGCAAAAAGAAATGTATGAAAATCAAAACAAGGTAAGGCTTGCTGTTCACTCATTTCTCGCAATGGAAAATCTCACAGGTGGAATTGGAAAACAAGTTTCTGAAATTGCAAGAAACTTTGATAATTCTATAGAAAAAACAATACAAGCAGAAGAGAAAATAGAGAAAAGAAGTGGTTTTGCAAAGTTTTTTATCGGTGGAGATAAAAAAGCCGCTGAAGAATTAGAGACGCAAGTTGTGCAGAACAAAGAAAAAATCCAAGAACTAAAACAGCTTAGTGAAGAATGCACTGATTGTGATGAGGCTGTAAAAGAAATGATGCAAGAACAAATCCAAAACATGGATGAAGAACAAATTCGATTAGAAAGTCTTGCAACAACCCAAAAATCTAAGAAAGGTTTACTTGGTTGGATTTGGAAATAAATATTCGTTTTTTTTTTTTTGCAAAGAAAACCTTTGTATTTATTCTGATTACAAAAATTTGAATGATTTAGGCTTTGAATTTTTTGTAAAACAAATACATTTATAAAGAACTCAAAGTTAATCACTATATAATGACAATCGAAAACACTTTAGCGTTCATAATGGCTGGAGGGCTTGGAAGCAGACTCAAAATATTGACTCGTGACAGGTCCAAATCTTCAGTCGGAATTTTAGGAAGATACAGAATATTTGATTTTGTAGCAACAAATGTTGCAAATTCAGGAATACCAAGAGTAATCGTTGCAACACAATCTCAACCACGTTCACTAAACAACCATATAGGTGTTGGTGAACCATGGGGTTTTAATGATAGAAATAAAAATATTGAGATATCTCAACCCTATGTATCATTATCAGGACTCGTAACTTTAGATGGGACTGCAGATGCGGTGAGAAAAAACATAAATCGAATAAATAGCAGATATCCAACAACAGAAACAGTTATGGTCTTAGGAGGAGATCATGTATATGTTGCTGATTATAAGGACGTAATAAATTTTCATAAAAAGAAAGAATCTGACTTAACAATAATGACAACTCTTATACCGGATGAAAAAGCATCTGATTTTGGAATTATACGAATCAATGATAATGGAAGAATAATGGAGTTTGCAGAAAAACCAAAAGATGAAGAAACACTAAGAAAATTTCGATTAACACCTGAAACAAAAGAGCAGATAGGTATAAAAGATTCTAATCTTAATTATTTAGCATCAATGGGAAACTATGTTTTTGACTGGAAAAAACTAAACTGTTATCTTGAATCATTTGAAGGAAACGATTTTGGCTATGATATAATACCTGCAATAAAAGAATCTGGTGGAGATATACATGCTTATGTTTTTGAAGGATATTGGCGCGATGTTGGAAAGATAAAAGATTATTTTGAAACCAATATGGAAGCTGTAAAAAATGAAACTGTAGATTTAATTGCAGGACAGGTTTCAACCTCTGAAAGAAACCTTCCGGGAGTAAGAATTGGTTTGAATGTTTCTATAGATGGATTCATTGGAAGTCCTGGTGTATATATTGGTTCCGGATCAAAAATTAAAGATGTTGTTACAGGATTTCAAGTTCACATTGGTGAAAATTGTGATGTTTCAAAAGTCGTGCTTTTAGGCGCAAACAGAAATCAATACTCCAATAATGGAAAGCTTTTGCGAGAATATAAAACAGTTATTGGAGATAATTCAAAACTTGAAAATATTATTGTAGACAAAAACGTTTTCATAGGGAAGAATGTTTATTTAAGTCCTGAATTCGGAACGCCTGAAGAAAGAACTGCGAACCTTGAAAAGATAGGTTTAAAGCCTTACCTTGATGATAATCCTGAAACTTTTTCAAACTCAGACTTTTATATGGATAATGAAACGAACATCTTAGTTTTGGGGAAACAACAAGAACCTTTTGATAGACCTTTAATTCCTGATGGATTTAGAGGATGATTAATTTCTTTTTTTAATAATTTCAACTGCTTTTGCGCAAGTTTCTTCAAGTGTTGAATAAATTGGAACATTTGGACAATCTTGAGAAAATCTTCTTCTGATATATCTTGCGTTTGTAAATCCTTCTTCAATGCCAATAACTAGTTTTGATTTATGGGCTTGATGCATCATTTTCCATTCAGCGAGTTCAAATCTTGTTGTTTGGGCGTAAGCTCTTTCGCAAAGGTGTTCTTCTTCTTTTGCAAGCCAGAACATAACAACTCCATTGTTACCTGCTTTTCGTAAGTGAAAAGTTTCCCAGTCAACTTGCTCTTCATACATTGCTTTTGGAAAATCCTTTGAATGGCTCTCTATCGGTCTTCTTGGTGAAGCAATATAAATGTCTGGTTCTCGCTTAGAGATGTATTCCATGGCTTTTTGGTGCCATTTTGGTGCCCCTTGTATTGGCCCTGCTAGAAATATTAGTGGTTTATCATACTTGTAAAGATACTTTGGTGGTGTAATTATCATTCTATTTCTTTAGAAATTACTTTTTAATTATATATTTTTATATTTTTTTCAAGATAAATTTATTAATGATGAATTACTTCTTGTTTTTGTATGAATAATGTTATTGGTATGTCCACTGGTTCGCTTTATGTTTGTTGTCGTTCTTTTGATGAAAGAATTAGCATTTTTAATGAAGCGGGTGTTGATAGTATAGAACTTTTATTTGGTCAGTCATGTGAGTTGAATGCTAAGCTTTCTGACAAATCCATTGAAACATTGCACAATTATTCTTTTGTTTCTATTCATTCTCCTTTCAAAAATGATTTTGGAGATAGTTTTAATTATTGTAAGGATATTCAGACTAGGAAAGTTTTGGATAAAATACAGACTTTTTACGATGATTTTTCTGCAAAAGCAGTTGTTGTTCATCCAAATCAGGTTTCTGACTGGAATGTTTTTTTTGATTATGATTTTAAGGTTTCTGTAGAAAACATGCCTAAAAAACATGGCGTGGAATTAAAGGATTTAGAACAGATAATGAATTATTTTCAACAATTTTCTTTAGTTCTTGACACAGCTCATGCTTTGACTTATAGTGTTTCTTTTTTGCAGGATATTGTTAATTGTTTTGCAGATAGAATTTCACATGTACACCTTAGTGATAGGCGTTATTCTGATTATTTTGAGAGCGTCAAGGATCATCAGTTGTTTTCAGGTTGCACTGATTTGTCTAAATTTAATGTTGTTAAATCTCTTTCTTGTCCAAACATTATCGAAATACAAATTATTGATGATGAGAATTTTAAACAAACTGTTTTTGATGAGATTAGTTTTGTAAAGAATTATTTTAAAAAATAAAATTTATCCTCTTGTTCTTTGTTCAAGAGTTTTTTGTTCTTCTCTTGTTGCTTTTCTTCTTTCGTGGTTATCTGAGAATCTTTCTTCGTTTTGATTTATTATATACCAATCTTCGACATTTATTCTTTCATATTGTTCTCTTGTTAAATAAATTGTTTTACTTTTTTCTTTTCCTTTCTCGTCGTAGTTTCGTATTTTAATAATGAAATCTTCATCGTCATACATGTACATCGGAACAATTGTTGTTATTGTGCTTTTTCCACAATGCATTGTTATTGGCATCAGAAATATCCAACTGTTTTCTGGTTCGTATATTTTATTGTATACTTCTCCTTCTGTCATTTTGTAGCAGCTGTTTAACATTATTATTGTTCCTGCAGTGATTCCGAGTGTTGTTTTGGTGTTTAGTTTATGTGGTAGAAATTCTTGCGTAATATAATCGATTTTATTTTTCAAACTTAGGATTTTTTCTTTTAAGCTCATTTTTTCACCTTGTTTTTTATGTTGGTGTTGATTTTAGTATTTAAAGTTTTCTATTTTTACCACTCATTAATGAAAACATTTAAAAAGTCTTTTTCTTTTCCAAAAGTAAAATGATACAACTAAAACAATATTTGAAGCATCTAAACGAGAAAAGTCGACTTGAAAGAGACTTGGTGTTAAACATTGATTATGTGCGATATAACGAATATGATACAATAGCTGAAGCTCACAAACAAATGAAAACAATTCATTCCTTGATATCTAACGCTGCAGAATTCAATGACAAGACAACAACAAAGAGAATTCCAATAGAAAGATTTGAAAACTTGGCTTTAATGTTAGAACAAAACATTGACGAGGAATATTTTTTAAGCAATACTCCTGTAAGATAAAAAGGTGATACGAAATGGCTGAACTAAAAAAACCCAATAACACAATTGACACACAAATAGAAAAAGAATACGCTCCAAAAGATCGTTTTTCAGCAGGCATGTATGATGGTCTAACTTCAGCATTGGACCCTTTAGGCTCAATATTTTCTATGATTACGAACATCAAAACATACGGTGGTTGTGGTATGAAATCCAAAACTATTGCAGATAAAAACACAGTTGATGACAAATCTTCTATGTCGTATTATGCTGCAAAAAGATTCGGTGTAGGTCTTGGAATAATAGCAAATGTTCTAAGTCTATTTTCTTGTCAAGCAGCAACTTTGGTTTATGATGTGGCAGTATATGGACAGCTGAAAAAGATGAATCGTCACAAGTTTCAATAATTTTTTTTTATAGATAACTTTTTATTTATGTGCTTTTTTCTTAATTCAAGAATGAAAAAAAATCTTGCTTTTATAACCTTGTTTTCAGTATTGTTAGGTTTAAATAGTTGTCCAGATTATGATAAGCTTGCAGCGAGAGGTGGACTTATAGGCACGAAAAAGAAATATGTTTTAGTTGATTATGATGGTGGGAAAATTGTCGATGTTTACAAACTTAATGGTCGTGCACTCTCTTGGTCTGCAGAAGAAAAAAAATATTCATATATTGACACTCCAGGAAACAAGGTTCAGATAACTGCTGATAAAATTTTTAGTCTTAAAAATGAAGATTCAACTGTTTGGAATCAATATACTGATTATCATGCAGATTTAGACACTGTTTCTTATCATGAGAAAAGAAAACTTGAGCTTGAAAAAATACTCAAAAAAAATGTCCCTGATACGTCCGTGATTGACACTAATACTATTCATTGGTCTTTTTTCTAAAGTTTAAAATTTATGATTTCTTGAATTGACTTCTCCAAACCTTTGAAGAATTCTTCTTTTTTGAGATTGTTGAATATGCCTGTGTTGATTAGTGATTCTTTTTTCTGAGAGAATGAATCTACTTTGAGATAGAATTCTTCTCCTTCTTTTATGATTTTTCTAATGTTAGTTCTAATATTATGTGAAGTTCTTAGAAATATGGGTGCTATTTTACAATTTAGGTCTGGCCCTATATATATTTCTGCAGGATATATTTCTGCAGAAAAAGGTCTTTTATTTAGGGCTCGCGGACTTTTCCATATAGATATGTGTTTTAACTGATATGGGCCATCGCAACATTCATGACCATATATTCCCCAATATATTTCTTTTATTTTATTTTTTTGTGCGTATTCACTTATGAATTTTTGCAGCTTTGTATCGTTTCTTATTGTGTCGAGTGCTTCAACTATTTGAAAGTATTCAGAGGGCTCTTCTAATTTTTGTTCCATAAGCTCATAAATTTTATTTGGAAATATATTTGTAGATTGGTTTTTAGACGTTTTTATTGGTCTTTCTTGACCATTCGAATCCTTATCTGTTATTATGTGTCTAATGATTTTTTTTTTGTTATTATTTTCTTTTGTTTTATAAAGCCTTGTTAGAACAGTATGATAATTTCCGGTGATTGCAACAGTATCTGACTTTATTTCGAACGCAGAAACATCATTTATATATTTTTGTGGTATTTGTACAAGTACCTCTGCAATTGATGGCTTGAAAAATCCGTGGTATGCCCATGTATGTTTTGTTTGGATATCTGCAAGTTTTTCTAGATTTTCAGCTTTTTTTGTAGGTTTTGGATCCCAAGCATATGCAATATTATACAAATTTACATCTTTTATAAAATATAAGTCTCTTCTTTCATCATCGCTTTGTTCTTTAAGGTCATCAAATCTTACAACTGGTTTTATGTTTTCGTATAATGCTTCTATTTCTTCATCTTGCTCTATTTTATATAGGTCAGTATATTTTTCTCTCAAATTTTGTTTTGATTTTATTGGCCAGTCCATCCCGGTTATCTCTTGAGTTTCAAATCCTACATTTTCACTCGATGGCATTTCACTACATAGCTTTTGTTCGAGTTCTTCAATTCGATTATTGTGGGTTTTCTTTTTCATTTATTTTCACCTTGTATTCGAAACACTGTTGTAAAGTATAACTAATATTTAAACTTTGCGTTTTTCTTACGTAAAGTTAACGTAAAAACTATGTAACATTTATAAATGCGAACTGTTTTATTAAAACATGGAATATGAAACTGCAAGAGTTGCAATTGATGTGGTTATACTGACAGTAAAAGATGGTGTCTTACAGGTTTATCTAAACACCAGAGAAAAAGAGCCACAAAAAGACTATTTAGAGCTTCCCGGAGGTCTTCTCACAAAAAACGAAACTGCAGAACAAACCCTTAAAAGAAAACTTTCAAAAATCCTAGACTACGAAGATATTTTTTTTCAAGAATTTGAAGTTTTTACAACACCAAACAGGGATCCAAGAACAAGAACAATATCTATTGGGTATCTGGCACTCATAAACCAAGAAAAAATAACTGCATCAAAAAATTGGTATGTTTACAGCGATTTAAAAAAACTCGCTTTTGATCACGAAGAAATAATACTAAAAGCGATTTTCTACCTGAAAAAAAATTTGAATTCTAAAATTATAAAAGAATTTTTGCCGAAGTATTTTCCTATCAACAGACTACAAGAGATTTATGAACTCATTGAAGAACAAACTTATGATAATAGAAATTTTCGAAAGAGAATTATTTCTGCAGGAATCGTATTAGAAACAAATAATAAAGAAACAAACGTTTCTCACAGACCAGCAAAATTATATTATTTCAACAAATAATTTTATAAAAACGAATCTCCTCTTCGAAGTTGTATGATAAAAATATTTTTCAAAACTTATGGATGTGCTCATAATCAATCAGACTCAGAAGTTATGATGGGACTATTGCTTGACGCAGGTCATAAAATTGTGAAAACAAAAAAAGAAGCGGATATTTTGATATATAATACTTGCACTGTAAAGGATCCTTCAGAAAAAAAGTTTTTATCAGAGCTTCGAAACACAGATAAAAAAATTGTTGTTGCAGGGTGTATTCCTCAATCAGAACCTGAACTTAACGAACTAAAAAACTATTCTCTTGTTGGTGTCAAACAAATTCACCGAATAGTTGAAGTTGTCAAAGAAACACTTGCTGGAAATATAGTGCAGTTACTGATGCATACAAAAAGTAAAAGACAAAACTTGCCAAAAGTCAGAAGGAATAATTTGATTGAAATAATTCCTTTATCAAATGGTTGTCTTGGAAACTGTGCTTATTGCAAAGTCAAATCTGCACGAGGAGATCTTGAATCTTTTTGCGAAGATGAAATTATTGAACAATTTAAAACAGCGGTTTTAGAGGGTGTAAAAGAGTTTTGGCTTACAAGTGAAGATACAGGAACTTACGGTCTTGACATAGGAACGAATCTCCCAAAGTTATTAAAAAAAATTCTTGAAATTCCTGGCGATTATAGGATTCGGCTTGGGATGATTAACCCTCAATACGTTAAAAAATATTTAAAAGAACTAATTACTATATACAAAGATTCACGTATGTTTAAATTTATTCATATCCCTGTACAGTCGGGAAGCAATCCTGTTTTGAAAATTATGAATAGAAAATACTCTGTTTCTGATTTCAAAACATTTGTTTTAAAGTTACGAAAAAACATCCCGAACATCACTATCGCAACAGATATTATTTGTGGTTTTCCAACAGAAACAGATAAGGATTTCAAGATGACTTTGGAGCTTGTCAAAGAATTTCAATTTCCAGTTTTAAACATTTCAAAATTTTATCCACGTCCAAAAACAAAGGCTGCTTTAATGCCTTTGTTGATAACAGAAATTCCAAAAGAAAGGTCCAAACAACTTGTTCTTCTCAATAACTCGTTACGTTGTAATGATTCTTGGCTTTCTTGGGAGGGTGATGTTTTTGTTGATGAAAAGGGAAAAAACAATTCTTTTATTGGTAGAAATGATTTTTACAAGCTCGTTGTTTTGAAAGGCGAAGAATTGCTTGGAAAAAGAATTCGCGTAAAGATTATTGCTGTTCGCAGGAATTATTTGGAAGGGGAAGTTATCTGAAACAGCTCACTTGTTTTTAATTGCTCTCGATATTTTTCTTCGAAATTATTTACATCTTCTGTAGTGAATATTTCAGAGTCAGTTATTGTATTATAAGCACAAAAAATCATTGTAGGACAGTTTTTCATTGTGTTTGTATCTTTTAAATAACATTTTTTTATTGCGTCTTTTACTTCTTGCCTTAAATTTTTTCCATTTAATAGATTTTCAATTATTAACATTCTATGGAAGTAATCTTGTATTTCTGTTGGTGAAATTTCAAATGTTTTATTGACTGTTTTTAGAGCTTTTGCATAATCTTTTTTTAGAACATATGTTTCTGCTAAGTGCCAGTAAGCTATTTTATTTGTTGAATCAAACTCTATTGCTTTTTGATATAATTGTTCCATTTCATCAAAACCTATTTTGTTTCTTTTATCTGCTCTTGCTAGTTTCATATCGCCTAAGTATCTGTATGTTTCAGAAAACTCCAATCCTTTGTTTATACTTTTTTGATAATATTTTTTTGCAAGGTTAAGGTTGTTTTCTTGTTTGTAAAAGTCTCCCATTAATAAATCAGAAACACCATCTTTTAAATTCAGGGAAGAGATTGTGTTTGGTATTATTTCTATTGGAATGTTTGGCTCTTTGAAAAATTTTATTAGTGTATCTATCAGTTCAGGGTTAGAATAATTTTCTTTTAGTTTTTCGTATGTTTGTATTCTTTTTTTTATAATTGGGAAATTTAATGCATTGTATTGGGTTGTATCTTCTATTGCGTATTCTTTTGATAGTTCGGAAACTATTGTTGAGTCTTGATTCGTGGTTTTCGCATAAATTGTTCCTCCGATTAAAATTGCGGTTCCGACTATTATTTCTTTAAGCACATTTTTTTGAATCCTGATTAAATATATAAATATTTGCTTTTTTACCATTATTTAGTAGTTATAGTGTATTATATTTTTTGAAGTCACCAACTGATGAAAACATCACACTTCATCATACAGGAATCAAAAGATTTAAATAAAAGAGATAATTTTGCCAAAACAAGATGAAAGAAAGGGTGACGCTAACAATTGAGAGAAGTATTCTCGAGCAGATCGATAAAACAATTGACAAGACTAGAGTAAAGAATCGAAGCCACGCAGTGGAAATGCTTCTTAGAATGAGTCTTGGAAGTAACAAGCCAACAAAAGCATTAATACTTGCTGGCGGAAAAGGCACAAGACTAAAAGAACTTGCAAATGGACTTCCAAAGCCACTTATTCTAATCAAAGGGAAACCAATTATTCAATACACAATTGAACTCTTAAGAAAATTTGGAATAAATGATATAATACTTTCAGTAGGATACAAATCCCAAATGATAAAAGATCACTTTAGAGATGGTAACAAATTAGGAGTGAACATAACCTATATTGAAGAAGATAACCCTTTAGGAACTGCAGGCCCATTAAAACTTGCTAAATCTTTTCTGAACGAAACATTTATTTTATGTAATGCTGATGAATTAAAAGACATAGACCTTAACGATATGTTTACATTTCACAAATCCAACAGAGGACTAGTAACAATTGCTCTAACAACTGTTGATAACCCTTGCATGTACGGTGTTGCTTTGTTGAATGGTAATAAAATAATGACATTCATAGAAAAACCCGAATTAAAAAATGCTCCGTCAAATCTTATTAATGCAGGACTCTATATAATGGAACCTGAAGTTATAGACTTCATTCCTGAAGGTTACGCAATGTTAGAGAATGATGTATTTCCAAAGCTTGCACAAGAAGAAAAACTATTCGGTTATCCATTTTCAGGTCAATGGTTTGACACAGGAACACCTCAAAGATTTAAACTTGCTGAAGAGAAATGGAACGGCATTCTATAAGACCTCTTCTGAGGTGAGATATTATGAGAAGCACCAGATTAGAGAATGTTAAAGGGGAAGAGATAGAACGTTTGAAGAAAGAGTATTTCAAACAAATCGATGCTAATACTCCTAAAGAAATAAAAAATAATCTAATCTTTGATTTGGACAATCCAAAGTCTCACAAAATTAAATTAACAAAAAAATTAATAGAGAAATATGAATTAAGAGAGTGGCTTACTAATTATAAAAAAGAAGCGATTGTTTCAACAGGTGGAATTAGAGGTCCTCAGAATGTTCTTTATCCATGGGATACCAGGTACCCTATGAATCAACTTGGAATTGCTCTTGCCACTCTCGGGAAAGCTTTTGTTTTAAAAGAAGACTTACCTGTTGATAAAATTAACAAAATATGTTCAGGGGAAGTAAGATACAACACAGATGATTATATAAACTTAATAACAAGAATCCAAGCAGCCCAAAAAATAAAAACCCATCTTCCTTTTAACAAACAAAAAACATCTATCTGGATGACCTCGTTCTTAATATTTATGCTTGATTACGATGGTGGTGAATATGTCACAAGTAGTCATGCTATTAGTAGTAAAATTGCAACAAAAGATCTAGATAATCAGGGAAGTCAATTCATACCTGAAATGTCAGCCAGATTTGTTAAAAAAATTGAAGAAGTGTTAGATGCAGCTGAAAATGAGAGTTATAATATTGAATTAGAATCTGCAAACTCACCCTTAATAACTGAAGATTTTGATGGATTGGAAATGTATTTTGATTATCTAAAAAAAGGTGTTGCAACTGATGTGGCAATTAATCTAATTAAAGAAGAAGCTGATGCTGGACTAGAAATAATGTTTGAATGTGTTGGTGGTTGTATGTATCCAATAATGAGTGAACTTTTTAATCTTTTAGGAATAGAAAAAGCTTTTGTTTGGAATAATATTGAACTTGATCCGTTTTTTCATGGCATTGGAAAGGTGATGGAGAATCCTATCACTAAAAACAAAGAATTCTTTGATTATGGCTGTGATACAACAATGATGGAAGTTGTAAAAACAATGGGTTATGATAAATTATTAAAAGATAAATCTGAAGGATACATTATACTAATGGTGGATCCTGATGGTGATCGTATAGTGGTGGGTCAAGTTGAATCAATTTCTCGTAAACCAAAAATTGAATCTTTAGGAATCCAATTTATTGAAATAGATGATGAAAGAATTTTAACAGTTTATACACCGAATCAATCATTTTTTTTAACAATGAATTATCAAGCAACTCAGTTAAAAAATGCTGGTTTATGGAATGATCATCCGAGATTTATTATCACAACAACTCCCTCTGCAGCCTCATGGGTTGAATGGGCAAACGCTAATGATGTAAAGGTTGTATACGTGCCTGTTGGATTTAAAGAAATTGCTAATATGATGAAAAAAATTGAGAAACAAATAACTGATAATCCTGACAAGAAAGTTGAAGTTGTAGATATTTTTAATAGGAAAATAAATTTAGGAATTCAACCAAGAATGTTATTCGCAGGGGAAGAAAGTGGAGGGATGATTATAGGTCCAGAACATTTAATAAAAAGTCAATCGGGAAGAATAGCAATTGCAATGAGAGAAAAAAGTGCTGGTGAAGCATCAATAATACTGGCCGCAATGATTGCTCAACTGCACAGAGATAAGAAATTAATTTCCGACCACTTAGAATCTGTTTTTGATAAATTTCATATTAAACGAAGATATGATCTAAAACGAGAACAAAGATTCTACAATGAAAGCAATCCCAATCCTGAACAATTGAAGAAAGATAAAGCCTCAGGTGAAATTCAAAGAGATAAGATTGATGATTTTTATTTAAGCATTTCTTTAGCTTTGAGAGAAGAAAAAATAACTTTAGAACAAGCAAAAAAACTTATTTCTGAAGTTGCACCTAATATTGATTTTAATAATCTAAATAACATTGTATTTGTTGGAGATGGAACTTATTTTGATTTTAAAGATAAATTTGTTGAATTAAGAAAATCAGGAACCGATGCGATTATTAAATGTTATAGTGCTGGAGAAAGCAAGCAAAATTGTATTGCATATGCAAATGCAATAATTGGTTATGATGGAACTATAACTGAAAATTTCAAGAAATTAATTCCCGAAGAGATTCATGGCAATTGCAAAAAAATCGCTTTAAATATTCTTAGAGAATTTCAAAATATTTAATCAAGAATGCTCTTTTTAATTTCTGTAAAATTCTTAATATTAAATAAGGTTTTTTCAAGTTTATTGTATGATGTTAAAATTCCAATACAATTTATTCCTGCTTTTTTTGCAGCTTTAATGCCTGCTGGTGAATCCTCAAAAACAACACATTCTTTAGGTTCAAAACCAGATTTTTTAGATGCTAACAAATAAATTTGCGGGTTAGGTTTTGCTTTTATAACTGACTCACCAGTTATAATTATGTTAAAATATTTTCTTAAATCAAATTTTGATAGAATAAAATTAACTGATTTTTTTGAACCAGAACTAGCCAATAAAACTAGTTTTTTGTTTTTTTTTAATAATTTTAAGAAATTAATCAATCCTGATATTAATTCAAGCTTTTGTTTGGATAATGATTTATATATGCGAAACCGCTCTTCCTTTAATTGTTCAATAATGTTGGCTTCTTTGGTTTTAAAAAAATGAATTATTATTTCTTCTGCTTTCCTTCCGAGAGTTTGTTGAAGTATTTCTTCATCTTCAAAATTAACAGCGTATTTTTTCAGGAGTTTTTTCCATGATTGTATTTGAAAAGAAGTATTATCCACTATAACTCCATCCATATCAAAAATAAATGCTTTAAACATAATCATATTCTTTTTCTTTTTGCTTATATTTTTTTCTATTTTTACCAAAAATTTAAAAATCGTTGGATTAAACCTTTTTATATGTTAGTAGAATCATTTTCAGGCATAAGAGGTCTTTATAATCAAGAATTCATAGAAGCGGCCAAAAAATATGCTAAAGCTTATGCTGATTGGCTTGGGAAAGGCAAGATAATCATTGGAATTGATGGAAGACCTTCGGGAGAAGAAATATTCAAAACTGTAACTAGAATATTTTGCAAAGAAGGATTGGAAGTCATTTATGCAGGAATAGCTCCTACACCTGCAATTCAACATGCTGTGAGAAAATTCAAATTAGTTGGTGGATTAATAATATCAGGATCACATAATGAACCAGAATATAATGGCTTGAAATTTCTGCAAAATAATGGTGCTATCTTAAACCCTGAAGATGTAGACATTTTAATAAAAAATTCAAAATCAGTAAACTTTGAAGAAGGAGAACTAAAATTTGAAAATAAGAACAACGAAGTAATAGAATCTTACACTAATTTCATCTTAGAAAAAGAAGATGTCTCAAAGACTAAAATTAAAGTTTTGGTGGATCCAAATGGGCTTGCAGCAGTTCTAGTATTAAAAAAACTAAAAGAAATATTGGGAAATAATTTGATTTTGGTAAACGAGGAAATTGGAATGATAAATAGATTGGTGGAGCCAAATCACGAATCAATGCAGTACTTGGTGGAGTTACTAAAAGAAAAAGACATCGACATGGCTTTTGGTTTTGATGGAGATGCAGATAGAGTTGAAATAATTCTCAAAGATGGAACAATGGTTGATGGTAACTACGTTTTAGGATTAGTGATGGATTATGTTTTATCAACACAAGAGCTCGGAAAAACTATCGTAATCAATGATGTTACTTCAAACCTAATATATCATCTTGCAAAACCTTATCATGCTAAAATAGAAGAAGTAGAAGTTGGAGAAATAAATGTAGTGAACAAAATGGTTGAAACAAAAAGCATTCTTGGTGGAGAAGGAAGTAATGGCGGGGTTATAGTTCCACCAAACAGATGCAGAGATGGAATCTTGACAATGTTGCAAATAATGAACTTTTGCAAAAAGAAAAATTCTTCCATCAAAAAAATAATAGATTCATATCCGAAATATTTTTCTCACAGAACAATCAAGGTGTGCACTCCTAATCAAGTACCAAAACTAAACAAAGCATTGCAAGAATACTTTTCGAAAAAAGGAATAACTATACAAACAAGAGGTGATGAAACAGGGAGTGTAAAAGCTTACTATCAAGATTCATTTTTATGGTTTAGAACATCAAAAACTGAATTTGGACAATATAGAATTATAACAGATGCGCCTAATATTGAAAAATCAAAAGAATTACTGGTCGAAGGAGCAAGAATATTTGATAATTTAGTAAAAAATTTATAAATACAGTTTCAATTTTTAATATTAAACGCTGACAAAACACTTTTTATTAGGGGGTGAGGGTTTGAAGTTTTTTTAATGACGACCCTAAAAACTAAGCAGGTAAAATTTGTTTATCATAATGAAGATTTGTCTGAACTAGAGAGCTATTTTTCTGAGAATCATATTTTTCCGATAGAAAAATATCGATTGTTATATGATCGTTTGATTTCTGAAAAAGTATTAGCTCCAGATAATGTTATTAGTCCTTTAGAATTATCTCTTGATGATTTGGCTATTGTTCATGATAAGGCTTATATTAAGAAACTTAAGATTCGTTCTCAGTTTCAAAAAAGATTTTTTTGGATGGGAAAAGAGAATCCTATATCCAAAGAAAATATTCGTTTACAAAGCATTATTTGTGATGGGTCGTACAAAGCTGCTCAATTAGCATTGGCGCATAGAGTTGGTATTCATCTGGGCGGTGGTTTTCATCATGCAAAAAAGGATTCTGCTTCTGGTTTTTGTATTTTTAATGATGTGTCTTTTGCTGCAAAAAAACTTTTGTTGGAAAACATTGTTAGTCAAGTTATGGTAATTGATTGTGATGTTCATCAGGGTGATGGTACTGCGAAAATTTTTGAAGGTGATGATTCAGTTTATACTTTTAGTATTCATCAACAGGATAATTTTCCTCATTTGAAAGAGCGTAGTGATTGTGATGTTGGGCTTTTTTCTAATGAAATTGTTACAGACAAGTTATATCTTGAGTCGTTGAAGTTTTTGAGTTATCTTGTCAATACAAAAAAACCCAATATAATTTTTTACATTGCTGGTGCTGATCCCTTCATTGGTGATAGGCTTGGTGGTTTTAAGCTTTCTAAAGAAGGACTGTTGGCGCGTGATAAATTTGTCTTTAAGGTTTCTGGAAAGACACCTGTTGTTTTAGTTCTTGGCGGAGGGTACTCTGAAGATGTATCTGATGTTGTTGATATTCATTTTAATACTGTTAAAGAAGCAGTTTCTCATTATAAGAATGGGGGTTTGTTATCTTTTTTAAAAATCTGAAAAAAATTTATAGTTTGCATTCAGTAATGTACTGTCCGAACAATTTTTTTCCTTTATTAGAATATTGTGTTGCGGTGTTAACATAATCGTTCATCATAACTGCTAATGCAGTTTCAAGTTCTATTTGTTTCACGTCATAATTGTTTTTTTGAAATTCTTTTATCGCAATTTTTGCTATGTTTGTAGGATGATATAATTGTGTGTTTATGTTTGGTTGTATTGTTACTTTATGACCGATGGTTTCTTTTATTTTACACTCTTGTTTTCCAACTATCAATGCTTTTTTCTTGTAAGTTTTAATTAAGGTGTAGAATGATATGTTTACGAGTCCTCTTGCACTATAAAACTCTTTTGAAGAATCTTCAAAAATGTTTTTTATTTCTATTTGAAAATTTCCAACCCTTCCATTTTTAGGTTTGATTTTCTTGATTTTTTCTTGATTTTCTTCGCTCATTTAGGGTTGGTAATAACTTTTAATATATAAAGGTTACTATTTTTACCACCACACAGTAGGTTTTATTTTTTTTAGAAAGATTTTTATAATCAAAAATCAAAAATTTTTTGGACATAAATTTCACTAACATAAAATTTATATAGTCAAACAACAAAAGATACGAATAGGGAAAAAGAGGGTATTATGAAGACAAGACACAAAGGTCCAATTGCTGCAATACTTTTACTGATATTTTTTCTAATATATTTCTATCGGGAAATATTCTATCTGACCCTTCAACAAAACTATGAGCTTGTAAATTCATCTGTAATTGCAGTTATACCAAAATTTATCACGATAATCTTAATAATTATTCTTGCAAAATTATTAATATCAATAATAAGCTCTGCAATTGAAAAATATTCTCGATTGATTGGAAGAGAAAATGAATATGTTACTGCCAGGTCAATAGTGAAATATGCTATTTGGATACTTGCACTGATGGCAATTCTTTCAGTAATGGTGGGAGATTTAGGGGTTTGGCTTACATCTGTTGGGCTTGTGGGTTTTGGAATAACTTTTGCACTGCAAAAACCAATATTAAATTTTGTAGGTTGGCTTTCATTAATGTTTAATAAGGCATATTCTATTGGTGACAGGATAAAAGTAAGTGATGTAAGAGGCGATGTTGTTGAAATACAAATGATGTACACAGTTATGGATGGACTTTTGGATAATACAGATGAACCCAGCGGAAAAATAATAACCATACCAAATGAGATGGTCTTAACTGGTTCAGTTACTAATTACACTAAAAACGGAGAGTACTTATGGGACGAATTATCAGTAGATATAACTTACGAAAGTAACTGGCAGGAAGCAATAATGATTTTAAAAGACGTGGCTTTTCAAGTTGTAAATAAATATATAGGTGCAACTAAATACGATCATTCTGAAAAAAAAGCTCATTTATTAGAAACTCTTGATATCCTTAAATTTCAACATAAAGAAACAGAAGCAGAAAAAGATAAAGAGGTAATAGCTAAAAGAATAGGTGAAGTAACAGAAGAAACCAAAAGAATTGAAGGTGCGAAAAAATACGCCTTTAAAGATATGAAAAGAGAGCCTATTGTTCGTGTAGAATTAAGGAATTCATCAGTAGGTCTTAATGTTAGATATCTTGCGCACTACAGAAATTTAAAAATGATGAAATCAGAAATTAACTCAGGATTCTTATACAAAATTTCTAAAACAAAGAAAGTAGAAATTGCATACCCACACTTGCAGATTATAAAATAGAAATAACACTGGACATGCGCACGCAGGATATATAAATTGTTTTTATAAAATAAATCTATGGATTTATTTGAAAAAGCAAAAATTCTTGGTTCTGCCGGAGAATATGATAGTTGTGGTCCAAAGATGTGTGAAGTTAAAGTTCAATCAGGACTTGGAGGCATATATCACGCAAAAGCAGAACATAAAACCTGTCGAATATTTAAAACCTTAATGGATAACACTTGCTCATTTGATTGTAAGTATTGTGCTAATGCTTCTGGCTGTAAGAAGAAAGCAATCAGATACGAACCTGATGAACTCGCGAAGGTATTTGATTTTTTGAACAAAAATCTCTCTGTGGATGGATTATTTTTGAGTTCAGGGGTGTCAAAAGATCCAGATACTGCAACAAAGCGAATGATTGAGGCTGTAAAGATTATCAGACAAAAAAAAGGTTTTAATGGATATATTCACTTTAAGGTTTTACCGGGAACATCTTATGAACTTATAAAACAAGCTTCTAAGTTTTCAACTAGAATGAGCATCAATATTGAAGCACCAAACAAAAATATCTTATCAGAGCTTTCTAGTTGTAAAGATTATAAGATTGATATATTAAAAAGACAGGCGTGGATATCAAGGCTTGAACTTAGTTCAGGACAAACAACTCAAATGATGATTAATAATCTTGCAACTGACAAAGAGATTCTTCGAATGGCCAGATGGGAGTATGATAAGCTTTCTCTTAAAAGAGTTTATTATTCTTCCTTCAGACCAGTAAAGGGAACGCCCTTAGAACATGAGAAACAAGAACCTTTTTCAAGACAAAATCATCTTTATAACGTAGACTTTTTGATGAGAGATTATAAATTCAAACTAGAAGAATTCGAGTTGATAATGAATGATGGAATGCTTCCTAACAAAGATCCAAAACTATCACTTGCAATGAATTTTTTTGATAAACCAATAGATATAAATCAAGCTTCTTTTAATGATCTTATCAGAGTTCCAGGCATTGGTCCAATTTCTGCAAAAAGAATTCTTGAGTCGAACAGAAAAATAAAGAGGTATTCAGAACTTCAAAATTTTGGTGTTTGGATTAACAGAGCAAAACCATTCATAGAAGTCGATGGTAAAAAACAAAAAATGCTTACTGCTTTTTCCTAAAACCCATATATTTTTGAATATTTATCTTTTAAATATTTAATGTAAGATTCTGGGTCAAGTCCTTTTCCAGTGGATTTTTTTATTATTTCATCTGCAAGCATAGTTCTTCCTTTTGAATGAATATTTTTTTCAAGCCAGAGTATTATCTTCTTGAATTCTTGTCTTTCAACTAATGAATCAAAATCCTTAATTTCTTGTTTTAGCTTTGCTCTTATTTGACTTGAGTAAATTGTTCCAATAGCATATGATGGAAAGTAGCCGAAAGCACCCATTGACCAATGTATATCTTGCAATATTCCTTGATTGTCGGATTTTGGTGTGATTCCAAACATTTCTTTGAATTTTTTATTCCACTCATCTCTTGCATTATCAACTGATAATTTTCCATTAATAAGATCTCTTTCTATTTCGAATCGCAATATTATGTGAAGACAGTAGGTTACTTCATCAGCATCAACCCTGATATAAGATGGTCTGACAAGGTTTATCCAGTTATAGAATTCTTCAGATGTTACTTTTTGCTTTGCTGTTTTATTGAATGTTTTAAAGTATCCCTTCCAGAAAACTTTGTTTCTGCAAATCATGTTTTCCCAAAATCTGGATTGTGATTCATGAATTCCCATTGATGGCGCTTCATATATTACGGTTGGTGCATATTCTTTTGGTAGGTTCAATTCGTATAATGCGTGCCCTGCCTCATGAACTGTTGAAAAAAATGCATCCATCAAATCTGGAAAACGAGTTGTTATTCTAACATCATATTCTGAGATTCTTGTTGTGAAAGGATGGGCTGAGGCGTCTAGTGATAATACATCCCAAGAAACACTCATTTTTTCTACAAATAATTTAACAAGATTTTTTTGCTCTTCTTCAGAAATTTTTATGTGATGATGTTTTTGTGCTTTATACTGTTTTGTTTTTTTTATATCTTTTAAAATTTTGATAAGTTCTTTTTTTAAAGGTGTAAATATTTCTGTGAGTTTTTTTGCAGTCATTCCTTCTTCATGATTATCAATCAAAACATCGTATGCTTCTGCTTTTGGATTAATGTATTTTGCTTGTTTTCGCTTAAGATTAATCATTTTTTTTAATGCGAGTTTAAATATTTCGAAATCATTTTCTTTTCTTGCTTTTTGCCAAATACCTGATGTAATTATTGATTCTTTTGAAAGCTCTTCCACAAATTTTTGTGGAAGTTTTCTTGCGTCGATTACATCTTTTAGAAGTCTTTTTACTATAATTGAATCTTTTTTTGAAAGTTTTTTCTTTGATAATTTTTTCAAAGTCTTAAACAATTCGTTTGAAACAATTTTTTTATGAGCCAGCGAGTTGATTATGGAAACTTGTTCTGATCTGGAACCAATGCCTTTTTTTGGCATATACGTTTTTTCATCCCAATCAAGAAGTGCAATGACTCCGTGCAAGAGAAAAACCTCTTTTTGGATTTCTTGTATTAGTTTTAATGCTTCTTTCATAATTGTTTTTTTGAAAGTGATAGTATATAAAATTATTGGAAAGTAACGTGTGTTAGACAAGCCTAACTTTTCAAAAAATTTAAATAGGAGTTGTCTTTAACTGAATTAAAATGGATATTTCAATGGAGAATTATTTGATAACAATTTATCGTTTCTACGAAAAACAACAAGATAAATTGAAAGGAATCAGGTCGGTAGAAATTGCCTCTGAATTAAAAATATCTAAACCAAGTGTTTCTTCAATGATTAAAAAATTAACGAATTTGAATTATTTGAAGAGTGAACCTTATTCTAAAATTTTTTTTACAAAAAAAGGATTAACTTATGCAAAAAAACTCATACATAATCATCGAATCATAGAAGTTTTTCTTAGAAATATTTTAGAATTAGATGTTGCAGATATACATAAAGAAGCACACATTTTAGAACATGCGTTTTCAGACAAAGTAATAAAAAAATTAAACTTGTTTTTAAATAACCCTCAAATGTCTCCTTATAGAAAAAAAATATCTCAAATATAAAAATGATTAATGCTTTAATACTAACCACTCTTGCCGGATTATCAACAGTTTTAGGTAGTTTGATAATTTTTTTTATCAAAAAACGAAATGATTGCTTTCTTAGTATAGCGATGGGTTTTGCGGCAGGAGTTATGATTTTTATTTCGCTTACAGAGTTACTAAATGAAAGTATTTCTAATATAGGATATCTTTATGCAATTATATCATTTTTTGCAGGAATTCTACTGATTTATGTTATAGATGTGTTTATACCTCATTCTTATGAAGCGGAAAATGCTTGTAGTCTAAATCTAAAAGATAAACATGGTCTTAAAAGATGTGGACTTATAGTTGCACTAGGAATCGCAATACATAATTTTCCAGAAGGAATTACTGTCTTTTTTTCTTCAATGGTGAACTTTAAATTAGGAATAATAGTTGCTTTAGGAATTGCTTTGCACAATATTCCTGAAGGTATTGCTATCGCAATGCCCATATACTATGCGACCAATAGCAAGATTAAAGCTTTTTGGTATTCTTTTCTTTCAGGTTTAGCAGAGCCTTTAGGTGCAATTATTGCTTTTCTTTTTTTAAGGAATTTTTTAACCAATACGTTGTTAAATGTTATTCTTGCAGCTACTGCTGGTATAATGGTGTTCATAAGTTTTGATGAATTATTACCTTATGCTTATAAGCAAAAAAATAATCACATAACCATTGCAGGAATTTTTTTGGGTATGGCTATGATGGCATTGAGTTTAGTTTTTCTTTGAAAACAGTTTAATGTAGAAAACATTAAACTCAGTTTCTAATTTTTATTGGAGTTAGCTCAAAAAACAATAAAAGAAGCTAGTTTCATCTAAACTAGTTTTATAAAAATAAATTAATTATTGTAACAACTTAGTAGTTGTAAAAATGACAAACTTTATAAATTCCAAATAAATACTTTTGCAAATGAAGCCTGTGAGAATTGGTGTCGCTGGATATTGTCCACCAACAAAATACAATAAGAATAAGGCATTACAATACTTAGAAGAAGCCTTTGACAAAGTAGAAAATGATTTTCCAGATAGAGAAATAATAATTGTGTCTGGCGTTACAAATGTCGGTGTGCTTGCACAAGCATATGCTCTAGCAACAAAAAAAGGATACAAAACAGGCGGAGTAACATCAGAAAAAGCAGCAGAATACGAACTATTCTCCACAACTGAAAAACCGATAATAGTCGGAAAAGAATGGGGTGCCGAAAGTCCTGTATTTATTCATGGAATTGATGCAATAAAAGACGTTGACGTTGACCCTGAAAAAGTTTTTGAATACTCAGGCCATCCACACTATGGACTAGACGCAATGATAAGAATAGGTCTGGGACCACAATCTATAAGAGAAACCAATATGCTCAAATCGATGGGAAAACCAACATATGAGTTCGACTTGCCAAAATTCAAAAAAGTATTTATTGGAGACTGGAAACCAGAAAGTTATTATGAACGCATAAGTGAGATTGCAGACATAGAAGTAGATATTCGGAAACCAAAAAATATTGATGTCTATGCAGGATTTGTATTTCATGAATACAACTTTTCTTTAGAAAAAAACATTATTTCCAATATTCCAGAAACAAAGCCATTTATTTTTTTCCAGATAAAAAGAATACCAGAAAAACTTCTAGAAAAACCAAATGTATATCTAATTCAAGACATGGAAGAATTACATGATACATTACAAGATTACTTGGAATAGTATTTTTAATGTGAACTTGCAGTACAAAAACTCCAATCCTTTTCAGCATTGATGAGAAAAGTATGTTTTGCTAACGCTCAAGCATACAAAGAAAAAACAAAGAAGCCTCTGGCGGATGCATTACAACTAGTAAGATGTCTAACACATTTTTTTTATATGCTTAAGATATAACAGCTATTTAAAGTATAATAACAATGTGATTTGTATTTGAGAAATTAATGAAATATCAATCAACTGTGTGCCTGGTGGGATGAATCTCCATTTTTTCCCGTTCTTTTAACTCAACTTGAACTAGTGTTTTTTGAATTTCAACATAACCTATAACGCTTAATGAAACAAGTAATATTAATATCCAATCTTGAACATTCAAAGCCACAGTTCCAAATATTCTTTGTAATGGAGCCCAATAAATTACTATTATTGTTAATAAGCTTGATAGTATTACACCTCCTAATAAATATTTATTAGAGAAAAAATTTTTTGTGAATATTGATTCATCCCATGAACGAACATTAAGTGTGTGAAATAGTTCGAAAAATATTATTGTTGCAAAAGCTATTGTTTGAGCTTTAAAGATGTCTTTTGCGCCAAAAACTAATTCCCACTGATAAAGTATAACTGTGCCCAATATTATCAAAGGAGCAATCTGAGCGATTTTAAATATTATATAATTACTTAATATGCCTTCTTTTGGATCTCTCGGATTCTGCTTCATAATCCTTTCTGAAGGTTTCTCAAAGCTCAATCCTAAGGCTGGAAACTCGCTAGTGACCAAATTTATGAAAAGAATCATAAGTGCAGTCAATGGTAAATTCAAACCTACAATTACTGCAATTAAAACAATTAGTATCTCTGAAAGGTTTCCAACAAGCAAATAAGATATGAATTTCCTAATATTTTCATAAATGGTTCTTCCTTCTTCAACAGCATTCACTATGGTTGTAAAGTTGTCATCTTTTAATATTAACTCTGCAGACTCCTTTGCAACCTCAGTTCCACAAACACCCATTGCAATACCTATATCAGCACTCTTCAATGCAGGAGCATCGTTAACTCCATCACCAGTCATAGCCACTATATGACCTGCTCGTTGCAATGTTTTAACAATCCTTAGCTTATGTGCTGGAGTGACTCTTGCGTAAACAGTCACATTATTAACAATTTTTTCTAAATCCAAATCACTCATTCGTTGTAATTGTTTACCTGTTAATATTGTATCCCCATCATTATAAATTCCTAGTTCTGAACCTATGGCCTTGGCGGTGAGTTCATTATCGCCTGTTATCATAACAACTTTTATACCTGCTTCTTTACACAATTTAATTGATTTTTTAGCACTTGGTTCAGGCGGATCCCTTATAGAAACTAATCCAACAAATATTAATCCTGACTCAACATTTTTTAACTCAGAAGAACCTTCGTGTTTTTTAAATGCTAATCCTAACACTCTTAAGCCTTTTGAAGCATATTCCTTATTCTTCTTTATGAATTTATTCTCTGTTGATTTATCTAGTTTGAGTATTTTACCATTGTTCAAGTAGTATTTCGCTTTTTGAATAAGTAACTCAGGCGCACCTTTGGAATAAACAAAATTACCATCTTTATGCGAATGTATTGTACTCATGCATTTTCGTTCTGAATCAAAAGGATGTTCTTTTATTCTAAGCATGCTCTTATGTAAATCTGATTTTATCAAACCTGCTTTATGGCCAAGAACAATCAAAGCTCCTTCAGTTGGCTCACCATCCATAACCCATTCAGTCCCTTTTTTCTTAACATCACTATTGTTACAAAGAATTCCTATCTCTAAAAGTTTTGATAAAGTTTCATGTTTATTAGGATCTATTTGAACATTTTCCTTCAAAAATAAACCAGTTGGTTCGTATCCTTTTCCAGTAATGCTTAATTCTAAATCAGAAGTGAATATGTTCTCTGCAAACATTTTGTTCTGAGTTAACGTCCCTGTTTTATCTGTGCATATTACTGTTGTTGTTCCCAAGGTTTCAACAGATGGCAGTCTCTTAACTATGGCGTTTTTATCCGCCATTCGTTTAACTCCTTTTGCTAGAGTCACTGCAACAACTGTTGGTAGACTTTCAGGTATTCCTGAAACAATCACAGCCATAGAAAAAATGAACATAGTAGCAGGATTAGAGCCTTTCCACACACCAATAAAGAAAACAGCAACCGCAATAAAAATTACTGCTATAGATATTTGTTTAGTGAGTTTGTCAATTCTTTTTTGCAAAGGTGTTGTTTCATCCTTAATACTTTTTATCATAGAAGAAATATTTCCTATTTCTGTTTGCATACCAATATGAACAACCACTGCAAGTCCAAATCCATCTGTAATGTTAGTTCCTGAGAAAACCATGTTTGTTCGATTAGCCAAATCAACAGTTCCAGTTAATTGACCAGGAAACTTATTAACAGACACAGATTCACCTGTAAGAGTTGATTCATCTAATTTCAAGCTATTAGATTCAATTAAGACTGCATCTGCACCTACAACTCCTCCTCTTCTTAAAACAATTATATCACCAATAGTTAATTCTTTTGATGAAATCTCTTTTTCTTCTTTATTTCTTATAACAAAAGATTTTTTTGGTGTTAATTTAATAAGTGCATCCATATCTTTTGAAGCCCTATATTCCATGAAAAAACTTAAGAGCACTATTAGAAATATAATAATAATAATAACAGTGAATTCTATAATGTGACCTATAAATAAAGAGATGATTGCGGCTGTAAATAAAATCCAGATTATAAAAGATTTAAACTGTCTTAAAAAAATATTTAAGATTGTATCTTTTTTTCCAGTATCAAGCTCGTTATACCCAAATTTATCCACTCTTGATAAAGCTTCTTTGTCTGTTAATCCTTCTTTTGAGGTGTTTAAACTATCATATATTCTATCTAATGATTTAGAATACCACTTTTCATCAGTTTCAGACATTTAAACTCCTCTTTTGTTCTTTAAAATAGGTCAAAGTATGACCCATTCTTCTTGCAAGTATTTATATTGTGAAATAGATTTATATAAATATTATTTAAAAAGAAAAAACTAAAATGTATCATTCACAAAGTAATTGAATAAATAATATTTCAAATGAAAAACATATATGTCTAAACAATAAATAAAACTAAGAAAATATTTAAATATGAAACATAATTGGCATATAGAATGAATCAGTTAACAAAAGAATTCTTAAAAGAAATTACGGTAAACAGTAAACAAAGCGACAGGGAACTAAGCAAAAAACTTAATGCAACACAACCAACCATTAGCAGACTGAGAAAAAAACTTGAAAAAGAAGGAGTAATAGAAGGATACACAATAATACCAAATCTAGCCAAACTAGACATAGAATTTGTGATTTTTATAACCCTAAAATGGAAAGATTATACAAACGTAAAAGAGCTCGAAGAGTTCAACAAATTCTTAAAATATGATAAACGAGTGCTCTTTTCAGCTCCAGGAGAAGGATTTGAGGACAAAACCAAAATAATAATGACTTTTCATAAAAACTACAAGTCTTATGAACTTTTCTTAAGAGAAATGAGAGCAAAATGGGCTGAGATGCTTGAAAGCATGGACTCGTTCCTAGTTTCAAGCGATAATATCATAACAAACTTTGATTTCAATATAATAAACAGGATTGATGAATAAGAACAGTGAATTTTATCAACGACAAATTAATAATAATTACGTGTTTGATTTGTTTATTTCTATGTTTCCGTGTTGCGAAACATAGAAATATTTAAATACTTGTAATTTTCTAAATAAAATCATGCCAGATGAAAAACTTGCGAGAGCAATAAGATCCAGAGTAAGAAGAGATATACTTCACATTCTGGCAATAAAACCTAAACATCCAGTACATTTAATAGCGGATGAATTGCACATTACAGAGTCTTCAGCTTCAAAACACTTGAAATTACTTCATGATTTAGGTATCCTTGAGTTTCACGATGAAGGAAAAGAAAGATTTTATTCTCTAAAAGTTATAGAGATAAAAGAATTACTCGAAGTATATAATAGAGTAATGGAAAAACTATGAGATTTAATAAAAAATGACATTTGAAAATAACCTTGCTTTATTAAGAGAAAAACAAATAGCCATATTCTCTGATGAGATTAAAGTTAAAAGGTTGTTTGCGAAAGATGCTATGATGAAACCAGTGTTTTTGTATCCTGATGATAATGTTAAAATCATACTAAAAAAATTAAAAAAAGAAAGTATTAATGAATGTATTGTGATTAGTAGAGATAAAAAATTCTTAGGAGAAATAAGCGATGAAGATATTAATAAACTATTTCTAGAACAAGTTAAGCAAGAACCATTAGTAAAAACTCTTAATACAGGTTACAGGCGAGAATTTAATTATAAGTCAGCAAGAGAACTAATGAATGAACACAAATCAACTGCAACATTAGATACACCCATAAATGAACTTATAGAATTAATTTGTCAAGAAGGTTTTCACCACATCCCTATCATAGATGATAATGAGCGAGTTATAGGTGTTGTAACTCCAAGCAGCATCATAAATTTACTAAAAGATTATTAGGAGATTATTAGGTGGATTATGAATCCAGAAATATTTATTGAATTAAGTAAGATACTCATCGTGACTGTGTTAATTACTGGTTTTATGCGGCTTCTTAAACAACCAGCAGTTATTGGATATATTTTGAGCGGAGTCATTGTAGGTCCTTTTGTTTTTAATATGATTAATTCTACAAATACTTTAACAGCATTCTCACAGATAGGAATAGCATTATTATTATTCTTCGTAGGACTAAATTTGAATCCAAAAGTCATAAAAGACGTAGGAAAGATTTCACTAATTACTGGTCTAGGTCAAGTTATTTTTACCACCACAATTGGATTCTTAATCTCAAAATTATTAGGATTATCTACAATTGCTTCATTATATGTTGCAATTGCTCTTGCATTCAGTAGCACAATTATTATTATGAAGTTATTATCTGACAAAAAAGACTTAGAATCTCTTTATGGAAGAATATCTATTGGTTTTTTAATTGTTCAAGATTTTATAGCAATTGGAATTTTATTAGTTATATCTTCTCTTAATAATGGGAATAATTTAACTTCTTTAGCTGTAGAATCTGTTCTGAAAGGTATTGGGGGGATTTTAGTATTGTTTGTATTAACAATATATGTAATTCCACCACTAACTAAAATTATTGCAAAATCACAGGAATTCTTACTATTATTCTCTATTAGTTGGTGTTTTGCCATTGCAACTATTTTTTATTATCTAAATTTTTCCATTGAAGTAGGTGCATTACTTGCAGGAATGACCTTATCATTATCACCTTATCATTATGAAATAAGTTCAAAACTAAAACCATTAAGAGATTTTTTCCTAATTCTGTTCTTTATTATGTTAGGATCTCAAATGGTTTTTTCTAACATATACCAAAATATAGGATTGATTTTGATATTTTCTTTTTTCGTGCTAATTGGTAATCCATTAATAGTAATGATTTTAATGGGATTATTAGGTTACACAAAAAGAAATAGTTTTTTGGCAGGTCTTACAGTCGCACAAATAAGTGAGTTTTCTTTAATTGTTGTTGCTATGGGTGTCTCAGTAGGTCATGTAACAAATGAACTGCTCTCTTTAGTAACTGCGGTTGGTTTGATAACTTTTGCGGGTTCAACCTATATGATTTTATATTCAAATAAACTTTATTCCATGTTATCAAAATATTTAACAATATTTGAAAGAAAAGGCAAAAAAGTTGATGAACATAAATATCATAAGGATAATGATCACGAAATCATTCTTATTGGTTATAATAGAATTGGATTTGATATATTAGAATCACTTAAAAAAATAAAAAAGAAATTTCTGATTATTGATTATGACCCTGAAGTTATTACTAAATTATCAAAAGAGGGATATGATTGCAGATATGGGGATGCTGATGATTCGGAATTACTTAATGAACTTAATTTTTCAAAAGCAAAAATGGTTATATCAACAATCCCTATAATTGACACTAATCTATTATTGATTAATAGGGTAAAGGAAGAAAATAAAAAAGCTATAATTGCAGTTGTCTCGCATCAGATTGATGATGCAGTTAGATTGTATGATGAAGGCGCAACTTATGTTTTAATGCCTCACTTTTTAGGTGGGCACCACATGGGTACAATGATTGAAGAACATAAATTAGAATTTAATAAATTCTTGAAAGAGAAAATTAATCATATTGAACATTTAAAAAATAGGAAAAAGATAGGGCACGAACATCCAAGGCATGAGAAGTATTAAAAATAACATAACAAAAGAAGTAAAATAATAATATACTGATAGATTAATATAACATAAGTGCATCTAAAGTAACAAAATCATTAAAAAGCTCTGAAAAAGCTTGATTAAAAATGAACGAGAATAATTTAAAAGATAACAATAAAAATTATTGGCATCAAATATCTGTAGATGAAACATTATTAGAATTAAAATCTTCAATTAATGGTTTGAAAGAACAAGAAGCAAAAGATAGGCTCAAAATTAATGGCCTAAATACGATTGCTCAAGAAGAAAAAAATAAAGTTCTTAAGTTATTATTCAGAAACTTCAACTCACTTTTAATATATATCTTATTAGGAAGTGCTTTAATATCACTTTTTTCAAATCATTTAATTGAGTTCATAGTAATTGCAGTCATAATATTATTAACTGGGTTATTTGGTTTTATACAAGAATATCATGCAGGAAAATCATTAGAAGCATTATCTAAATTGACTGTCAAATATGTTGAAGTTATTCGTAACGGGAGAAAAACACAAATTAATCATGAAGAATTAGTTATAGGGGATATAATCATTCTAAAACGAGGAATGATTGTTCCTGCAGACATTAGAGTTATTGAAAGCAAAGGATTATCCGTTAATGAATCAATTCTCACAGGCGAATCAATTCAAAAATATAAACGAACAGATAAAATTGAAGAACAGGACGTTCCAATAAGCGACCAACAAAACATGTTATTCGCCGGAACAAGCATCACTAATGGTCATGGTCATGGAATAGTTATTGCAACAGGTTTAGAATCTGAAATTGGAAAAATATCTGTATCATTAAAAAAAATAGGTTTTCAAAGAAGTCCTTTGCAAAAACAAATAGATGATATGAGTAAAAGAATTGCTTATGCAGTTATTGTTGCGTGTATATTTCTTTTTTTTGTTTTACTTAGTAAAAACTTTGGACTATTTGAATCATTAATATTAGTTGGAGCTGTAGCAGTTTCAGGAATACCTGAAAGTTTTCCCTTAGCATTAACAATGGCATTATCTAATGGTGTTAAACGAATGGCCAAAAAAAATGCCATAGTAAAAGATTTAAGTGCTGTTGAAACCTTGGGAACAACAACAATAATTTGCACAGATAAAACAGGAACACTTACAGAGAACAAAATGCTTGTGGAAAAGATTTTCTTTTCTGATGGTCTGGAAGTTGAAGTAAAAGGACATAAATATAATCCAACAAGCACATTTTCAAATAAACAAGAAGTTTTCAATAAACATGAATTTACTAAATATCAAGAATTTTTTAAAGCATGCATTTTATGTAATGATGCGCAACTTTTAATCAAAGATGAAGAATGGGTCTTATCTGGCGAACCAACTGAAGGAGCTATATTAGCATTAGCTAAAAGTGCAGGTTTTGATGATCTTTCAATAAGAAAAGAAAATAAACAACTATTTGAAATGCCTTTTGACCCGTTCGAAAAATTCATGATAACTATAAATGCGGATCACGATAATAAAACTGCTTATTTGAAAGGAGCGGTTGAAAAAGTTCTTGAAAAATGCACTTATATAAGAATAAAAAATAATGAAATAATCAGATTAAATCAGGATATAGTTAACAAAATTTTATCTCAAGTTCATCATTATGGTAACCAAACTTACAGAGTTCTAGGAATTGCAACTAAGCAAATAGATAATATCCACGAAGACCTCAATTCAAAATTTATATTTGAAGGATTAGTTGGGATTGATGACCCTATACGTGAAGAAGCATACCAAGCAGTTGAAGAATGTCAAAGCGCCAATGTCAGAGTAATAATGATTACTGGAGATCATAAGCACACAGCAAAAAGTGTTGGGAAGAAACTTGGTTTAATACAAACAAGTGAGGATTTAGTTCTCGAAGGCTGGGAACTTGATAAGATAAGTGATGAAGAATTGGATAAAATCATTTCTAAAGTAGTAATATTTTCAAGAACAACACCAGACCATAAGTTAAGAATAGTTAGTTCTCTTCAAAGAAAAGGAGAAATTGTTGCAATGACCGGTGATGGCGTAAACGATGCTCCTGCATTAAAAAAAGCAGATATAGGTGTAAGTATGGGTAAATCAGGTACAGAAGTGGCCAGAGAGGCATCAAACATGGTGCTAACAGATGACCATTTCTCAACAATAGTCAATGCAATAAAAGAAGGAAGAACAATTTATAGCAATATCAGACGATTCATATATTATTTATTAACAGGAAACATGACAGAAGTAATTCTCATAATATCAACAGTTCTGATTGGATTAATAACACCTTTAACAGCTTTAATGATATTATTCATTAATTTAGTAACAAGCACATTTCCAGCGTTAGCATTAAGTGTTGAATCAACGCATATAAAAGTGATGAAACAAAAACCCAGAAATCCAGATGAAAAAATATTGTCCCATTATATTTTATTAAAAATATTTGTATTAGTTCCGTTGTTATTTTTAGGAACATTAGCATTATTTTTATGGGAATTAAACATTGGTGACGGGGGCATAGAAAAAGCTCGGACAGTGGCCTTTGTAACTCTTATAATGTTTGAATTATTGCACACATTCAATGCAAGGTCACTACACACAACCATATTTAACAAGAAATTCTTTTCAAACAAATACATATTCATAGCAGTAGGCACATCACTAGTATTAACAATACTGGTAATATATAGTGAAATTGGACAAAAAATCTTTAACACAGTTCCGTTGTCAGCAATTGAATGGATAACTATAACACTAATTAGTAGCTTAGTAATAATAGTTGCAGAGATAATAAAAGCACTAATAAAAAGCGAATTCAAAGAACAAAAAAGACTGAAAGGATTAGAAATACAAGTGGAATAAATATATTATTAACTTAAAAATATCCAACCGGTAATAAGAATTTCTGAGTCTGATTCGATGATTTCTAAATATATCTTTAAAAACCAACCAAAAGAGCGGTAAGCTTCTGGCGAGACAGTCAAAAACTTTTTTGTTTTTGGGCCTCGCCTTCTCGTCTTGCTTTGCAAGCCTCTGGCGAGAAT